>Ga0207658_10000078_pt1 | contig 108156 bp, 96 predicted proteins | sample KBSS33metaG_FD_184322 | JGI IMG/M metagenome (GOLD analysis project Ga0207658, IMG submission 184322) | Switchgrass rhizosphere microbial communities from Kellogg Biological Station, Michigan, USA - KBS S3-3 metaG (SPAdes) (version 2) | ecosystem: Host-associated > Plants > Roots > Rhizosphere... | reverse complement strand
AACCACGACACATCGTGGATCAGGGCGAGACGCATGCCGTTCGAGGTTTGATCGAGATATACCAGCAGGGTCACGCTGACATAGGCGGTGGCCCGCTCGAACAGGCTGGAGGAGTGCGCAGCAGGCGTACCGGTGAGAAGAGCGAGCAGTGCGAACAGGGCAACGCAGAGCACGATGACATCCCAGCCCACATGTCCGCTCGAAACGATGATAGTGGCGGCGTAGAGGAGAAGACCCACTGCCATGATTCCGCAGGTCCAGGCATCCACGCGCATGGCGGGGACGCAGCGTCTAATGAGGCCCAGCAGGCGAACGCCGGCGTTGACGGAACCGGCGTCATGGGCCTGCCAGCCCCTGCGAGCCGCCCAGCGCAGAGTGGCGAGCACCACCGCGGCAAAAATCGCGAAGGCGGCGAGAATGACCCCATCGGACTCGAAGCGTAGGAAGTACGCGGCCAGGAACAGCGTGCCCTGCAGCAGATAGATGAGCATCACGGCCTCGCCATGCATGAAGCCCAGGCCCAGCAGGCGATGATGCAGGTGATTGCGGTCGCTCGAGAAGGGCGAGCGGCCGGCTTTGATGCGGGTCAGCATCACGGCCAGAGTATCGAGAATCGGCAGACCGATCAGCAGCAGAGGCAGCGCGGCGCTCACATTGGAGCGCTCTCCCTGGGTGGCCAGAATGGCCAGCACACCAATGGAGTAGCCGAGAATCTGGCTGCCCGCATCGCCCATGAACACCCGGGCCGGATGGGTGTTGAACCGCAGGAAGCCGAGAATGGCGCCGGCTTCGGTCAGCGCCAGCAGCGTGATGGCGGGATTGTTGCCGGCCGCGAGCAGCGCGATGGCGCACAGGCACAGCAGCGCGGCGCCGCCCGCGAGACCGTCAAGCCCGTCCGACAGGTTGACCGCATTGGTCACGCCGATCAGAAATAGAAAGGTGAGTATTGTCGCAAGCCATTGCGGCAGCTCGTAGCGGGAGGCGAAGGTCAGACTGTCGATATGAACGTCACCGACGAACACGCACAGCGCGACCGCCGCGATCTGGCCGAGGAATTTGAGGCGATAGTCGAGGTTGGCACGATCGTCCCACACTCCGAAGATAAACAGCACGGCGAGACCGGCCAGGAAGCCGCGCAACGCGGGAGTGAGCTCGAGTGAGATCAGAATCGGCGCGAGCATGCCGAGGGTCATGGCAATGCCGCCCACGCGTGGCACCGGCGCCGCATGCACCTTGCGCGGTCCCGGTGCATCGGTGAGCTTGAGGGCCGGCGCCCAGCGGGCCAGCAGCGGAATCAGCGCGGCCGTGATGGACAGCGCGACGATGAATGACAGAAACAGCTGCATGGCCGCGCCATCAATTGGGTACGTAGCGGGCGAGCAGCGGCGTCACGCTGCGCGCGAAATCCTGCAGCACCTCATCAGCGCGGTGCTCGCTGCCGCCCGGCAGGACCGGGGTGATGAGCCGCACCAGTGAGCCGTCCGAGCGATTGCGCGTGATCGAATCCCACAGCAGGTACCACTTCACCAGGTACTCATTGGTGATGATCCGTCCGCGCTGCTGGAACCAGTAGTACACGAGCTGGCGGTCCTCGCCGTGGGTGATCAGCACGCGGTTCACCGGCAGCGCGCGCCCGTTGGCATCGTGGACCGCGCGACGCCCGAACTGCTCGATCACCCAGCCGCCGCCGGGCAGGCACACCCGGGGCGAGTGGGCCGACTCGCCCTTGCGCTGGGACTCGTAGTAGGCCACGTAGAAGTTCACGCCCTCGCGGCCCTCGCGCGTGTAGTCGGCCATGAGATAGTCGGAGAATTTGAGCGCATCGACATACACCGATTCCATGGCCTCACGCCGGCCGTCCCAGGCCGCGACATGCATGGGAAACTCGCTGAACTCGGTGCGCGGGGGCACGCCCTCGACGCGCTGGGGCAGCAGCAGCGCTGGTGCTGTCGCGACAGCCAGCACGCCCATTGCGGCCCAGGCCGGCGCCGGCACGGCACGCACTTCGAACAAGCGCTGGCGGGGCACGCGCGGCGGCAGATCGACGGCGAAGATCTCGCGCAGCGGCCGCTTTCCCGCCAGCAGCCACATTTCCGCAAACAGCAGGGCAAAGCAGGCCATGAACACCACCCAGCCCTCGAAGTCGTGCAGGAAGCCTTCGGCCTGCGCTGTGCCGTAGCGGTCCACCAGTATACCGATCATGCCGATGCGGAAGCTGTTCATCAGCACGGTGATGGGGATGGTGGAAAGGAACAGGATGAATCTTTTCCACAGCGGCGCGCGGAAAAACAGCGCCGCGATGAAGCCCAGCGTCATGAGCGGAAAGAGATAGCGCAGTCCGCTGCAGGCCTCCACCACCTGCAGCTTGTAGCTGCCGAGGTCGATGACATTGCCCTCGAGGTACACGCTGATGCCGAACAGGCGGATCACGGCGACGCCCAGCTGCGAGGACCACAGCTGCAGCTTCTGCGACAGCTGGATGTAGAAAAAATCCGGCAGCGGGATCATGAAGAGCAGCAGCACCAGCGCCGCCCAGATGAGCGGCAGCGGCCGCCAGCCGGTATAGGCCAGCACCGCGCCGAACAGCACCAGCAGGAAGGAGTACTGGACGATGATGAAGAGTGTGCTCAGCTCGCCGATGGCGAACAGCGCGAGGCCGAGCACCACCAGCGCAAAACCGGCCCAGGAGCCGCTGAAGGGGATGCGCTCGAGCGCGTCGCGTCTTTGCCAGATGAGGAAGGCCGCGATCAATGGAATCAGCCAGGCATGGCTGTATTCGGGATTGACGGTCCACAGATGCCCGAGATAGGCGAGTCCGTCCTTGAAAATCAGACCCAGCGACACAGTCATGAGGGCGAAGATCACCCAGCCTGCCCGGCCGATTTTGAGCGGGACTGCCGTCATCGCCTCAACGACCCGTCACGAAGACACCGCTGAGCAGTGCCCCGGCGACCTGCATGGCGAACCTCGGCAGCGCCGTCTGGCGCAGCAGGCGGCGCGGCTGGGACAGGAGCCGGTACAGCCACTCGAGATTCAAGTGGATGAAGGCGGCCGGGGCGCGTTTGACCTCACCAGCCAGCACATCGAAGGTGCCGCCGACGCCCTGGCAGAGGCGCACCCGGGTGCGGGGCAGGTGGCGCGCCATCCATTGCTCCTGGCGCGGGCTGCCGAGCGCGAGGAACAGGATTTCCGCGCCGCAGTCATTGATGTCCTGCACCACACGGTCCATCTCGCCCTCCGGCACGTAGCCGTGATGACGGCCGGCGATTTTGAGTCCGGGATAGGCGCGTTGCAACGCCGCAGTGGCTTTCTCGTTGACTTGCGGGGCGGCGCCGAACAAATAAATTCCCTGGCCGCGGCGCGCCGCGATGGCGCAGATTTTGGGCATGAGCTCCGCGCCCGCCACTCTCTGCATGCGACCGAGCCCGAGCAGTCGCGCCGCGAGCACGATGCCGATGCCGTCGGGAATCAATAACGCGGCGTTGCGCAGGCCGCTCATGAGCTCGGAGTCGCGCTGCGCGCGGATGACCTTCTCGGGATTGACCGCGATCACGGCTTTCGCCGGTCCGCCAGCCAGTAGATCGTGCTCGACGATCTCGAGAGTGCGGCGCCAGTCGAGACAGTCGACGGGGACGGACAGGACTTCAACTCTTTTCTGCGCCACGGGTACCCGCTCCTCGAGTCTTTGGGCTCGATGTTGCAATCCACCTGCAGCGCATTAGGCACGACGAACGTTGCAAATTTATGTGGGAGAACGCCGCGCCAGACAATTCGCAGCGTGTCGATCGGTGTCTTACATCCGTATACACGCGAGCTCCAGCCCCGGATCGGATCCGTCTCGCCGCGATGCAGCGTGCAATGGCCGCCGTACACGCGCAGACGCGTGCCGTCAGCGAAGGCCAGCTCGCCGCGCTGGATGTTCGATGAGACGGGCTCGACGCCTAAATGCCAGTTCAATTCGAGTTCGTGCTCGCCCACTCCCTCGAGCTCGTCGGCGATGCGCACGATGCCATCGCTTTGTATGACAATCGTCCGCCAATGGATGACACCGCGGTCGCGGTAGCCGTCATGCCGCAACAGCAGGTGGGCGATGGTCTCGGGCGGGACCTCCTCCATCTGCATAAGCTCGGCGCGGTAGGGGGCGGACCAGAGGAAGGCGCCCTGTTGGCGGGCCTGGTCGAGTCCGTCCACGGTAACGGTGTTGTGGGCGCGAGTGCTCTTGAAATAGCGGCGCCACAAAGGATCGAGCGCATAGCCGCAGGTCCCCGGATCGGTGAGCAGGTCCTGTCCATTTGAGCTGATCACCACTGAGAGAGCATCGGCATGCCCATGCCCAAAGGCGGGCGGCATGCCGAGCGGTCCATGATCGATCACCACCCGCAGGTCCTTGCGGCCGCGCGGCCGCACTAGGGTGTAGCCCGAATCGGTGAATGTGACGACCTCTGCCATCCGCACCTCGCGACCTGGCGCGAATGAAAGGCGCAAATGGGGCGACAGGGCGTATCCCCCGTCGCTGTCGCCGATAGAGGGCAGCTCGCGCGGCGCGCGGCCGAATTTATTGAGAAAGGCCCGGCCCCGGGTCAGCGCCGCGGAGATCTCCCGCGGCACGAGCTTGCCGCGGCTTTCGAGCAGCGGCGGGACAAGCCCCAGCAGGTCGAGCACGAAGAGGTGGTACCACAGCGTCTGCTCGATGCCGCCGCCGTCGGGTAGCACCTGCCGTGAGGCCTCGTGCGATAGCAGCGCAAGACCCGTGTCCAGCCACTCGTCGGCGCGGGGGTGCTCGGGGAAAAGCGTGCCGGCGTAAATCAAACCCACACACTCGGCGATGGTGTGGTTGCCCGAGGAGGAATGCCGCGATAGGCGGCGGCGGATGAAGATTGCGTGCGATTCCATCAGCCAGGTGAGGTGCGCCCAGGTGGCCACGTGCTGCCGCAAGCTCTGGCGCGCCATATCGAACGCATGGCACACGGCGATCAGACGCAGCGCGCATTCCATGGCGGAGAGGTAGTGAACCCCGGTCAGATAGGGGTTGCCTTGCACCCAGGAGTCGAGCACCCGCTCCAAAAGCTCGCAGGCGCGCTGACGATGAGTGGGATGACGGGTCACCAGCAACGCCAGGCTCAGAAGTCCCTGCAGCCGCGCCGGCTCCCAGACCACGCGTGCATCGCCGGTGGGATTGCCGGCGCGATACGCGATGGAGGCGAAGAAGCGGCGCGGCCAGCGGCGGCCCGAGTCCGGCGCGATGTGCCAGCGATCCGGCCCCTCTTCCCAACGCCACGCAAAACCCAATGCGCCCCACTCGCCCGCCAACAGCCGCTGAATGTCAGCGTCCGATGGGCTGAAATCCATGGGCAGGGAGGGAAGCTGCGCGGTGCGCGCGGTGCAGAAGGTGTATTGCCGCCAGGAGCTCTCCTGTGGCCGTTTGAAGCGCCACAACCGCTCCATCCTCATGCCCTGCATGCACAGCGCATCGGCCAGACGAGAGGCAAGCTCCGCGGGTCTCATGACCCGCAGCCGGCTCCAATACCACCGCAATGCGTTCACTTAGACCTGCAAGCGCTCTCGGGAACTCAGGCTGCGATCGGCGAGAAGGCAGGCACGGGTCACGGCCTCGATGTCGGCCATGGAGAGGAGCGTCGGCGCACCATTCGCCACCGTCTCGCAGAAGGCCGCCATCTCGGCGGCAAAGCCCTTATCCTGCTTCGATGTCTTGAAGAGGCGGCGGCGGCCCCGGTGGTAAATCTCCGTGGCTCTGAAATCATCGAGCACCACGGCCCGTGCATTGCCGAAGGCCTCGAAGCGCTCTTTCGGCAGGCCGCGGTCACCGCCCGCGGCGTATACCAGCGTGCCGACCGAGCCGTCGCTGAATTCCAGCGTCAGCAGGCTTTGATCGCTGGTCACGCCGCTGTCGTGGCGATCGATCGAGACGGCGCTGACGGCGCTCACCCGGGAGCCGGCCACGAACTGCATGAGATCGACGAAGTGACAAGCCTCGCCGATGATGCGGCCGCCGCCCACCACGGGGTTCTGCGTCCAGTGCTGCGGGTCGATGGCGCCGGCATTGACGCGATAGCTCATCACCAGCGGATTGGCGCGCCCCGCGAGCGCCTTGCGGATCTCGTGGGCATGCGGGGAATAGCGGCGGTTGAAGCCCACGGTCAGATGCAAGCCCTGTCCGGCCGCCTTGGTATAGGCCTCCAGCACCAGCGCGAGCTCGGTCTCATCGAGGCACAGGGGCTTTTCCACGAACACATGCTTGCCGGCCTGCAGCGCCGCGACCACCAGGCGCGCATGGCTGTCGTGACGGGTGCCGATCAGCACGGTGTTGATGGTGGCATCGCCGAGTATGGCATCGGAATCGTTGCTGCAATAAGCCGCGCCCAGCTTCTCGGCCAGGGCGCGGGCCTTCATGCCAGTGCCCGTGCACACCGCGCGCAGCTCCACGTCCTGCCGCGCGCGCAGGTGCGGCAGCAGCGCATCGTTCACGTGATTGCCGGCGCCGATGAGCCCCAGCCGCACGGCGCCAGCGGGCGCACGGCGATCGAGGACCACGGTGCGCGCGCGACGGGCTTCGTTGCCGCGCGGATATTCCAGGGTGACGCCGAGATAGGGCTCGGTGCCCTCGAGAATCAGCTCATAGGCCGCCTGCGCCTGCTCGATGGAGAAGCGATGCGTGGTGAGCTCGCTGGTACGGATGCGGCCGCTCTGCAGCAGCGCGAGGAACGCTTCCATATTGCGCTGCTCGGTCCAGCGCACATAGGCTTCGGGGTAATCGATGCCCTCCTCCTCATACTGCGGGTCGTAGCGCCCCGGACCATAGGAGGTCGACAGCCGCAGGTCGATCTCCTTCAAATAGAAGGGCTCGCGCGGCAGATTCATGCCCACCGCGCCCACCACCACGATGCGTCCGCGCTTGCGGCAGATCTCCGCCGCGGCGGTCACCGGACCGTCGTCCTTGGAGTTGGCGGTGATGATCACGGCGTCGGCGCCGCGGCCGTCTGACAGGCCAGCGACGGTCTCGGCGAGACGGTCGGGTGCGACCGCGGTGGCGCCCCACTTGCGCGCCAGCTCGAGCTTGTTCGGATCGAGGTCGGTCCCGACCACTGTGCAGCCATTGGCGATGAGCATCTGCACGGTGAGCTGGCCAAGGAGGCCGAGGCCGATCATCGCGACCACCTCCCCCAGCCCCGGCTCGATCTGGCGGATGCCCTGCAGGGCGATGGCGCCCAACGCGACATAGCTCGCGTCCTCGAAGCTCACCTCATCCGGAATCCTCACGCAGAGATTGCGCGGAATAAAGACCATCTCGGCATGCGAGGCGTAGTTCTGGCCGGCGCAGGCCACCCGGTCGCCGATCTTCAGATCGCGCACTTCGCGGCCCACCTCCACCACCACCCCGGCGCAGCTGTAGCCCGGGGCCACGGGCGCATCGAGGCGATTGAAGACCAGGGACAGGGTCTCCACCACGCCTTTCTGGCTTACCTGCGCGGCCACCTTGCGCGCGAGGTCCGGGCGGGCCATGGCCTTGCCGATGAGGCTCATGCGTGCCACCTGGGCGCTCGCGCGCTCGGTGCCGGCGCTGATCAACGAGTTGCGCGTGGCGACCACGATGCCGCGGGAGCGGGCGGCGGGGGCAGGGACTTCGCTGACTTTGAGGGCGCCGCTGCGGTAGTTTTGGACGAGCTGTCTCATGCGGCGGCGGCCTTGTGTCTTGAGTTGAACCAGGTGTCATGCCATAGGGCCAGATTCAACAGATTCCAGATCTTGAATCCATTGAAGCGCGGTTGCGCCGCATGCCGCTCGAACAGCTGCTCGACGTAAGGCCTGTGACAAAGCTCCTGAATAAATCGGCTGCCCAGCACGATGTCGCGGGCGTATTTGGCGAGCGCGGGAGTCAGGATATTGGTCGCAGAGCCGCAGAAGCCTACCTTGCGCCGCCGGATAATCTCCTCGGGGATCAGCCCCGCCGCCGCCTGTTTGAGCGCATATTTGGCGACGCCGTTGCGCAGCTTGAGCGAGGGCGGCAGGCTCAGGCCGAACTCCACCACGTCCTCATCTAGAAATGGCACGCGCGCCTCGATGGCATGCGCCATAGTGATCTTGTCCACGCGCATCAGCAGCAGCTCGGGCAGGCGGTTGCGCAATTCGAGATTGATCATTTGGCGCAGCGGATCATTGCCGCCGAAGGAGTCGTTCAAATCGCGCACCCAGCGGCTGGCGTACCCTTGCGGACCGGGTGGCTCCTTGAGCAAGGCTTCCTTCTCCGTATCCCAAAACGCAACGGCGTTGCCGATGAAGAGAGGATCGCCGTCGGCCGCGCGCCTGCCCGCATCCTGAACCGCCGGATGTGCCCAGCGCCGTGACGCACGATACAGTGCGTTGCGAGCAAAAGCCGGCAGCCGCGAATAGGGCTCGAATGCCAGCCGATTCCAGGCGTTGAAGCGGTGGTACATGCCATAGCCGCCAAAAATCTCATCGCTGCCCTCGCCTACCTGGATGACGAGAGTGCCGGTGTCCCGTGCAAGTTTAGCGAGATAGTAGAGCGGCACGCACACCGGGTCCGCGAGTGGCTCATCCTGCACGTAGGCCATACGGTCTAGGAAGCGGATGAAATCCTCGTGTCCTATCTCAACCTCGTGATGACTCGCGCCGAAGCGGTTCGCGACCGCGCGCGCGTACTCGAACTCATTGCCGGCATCGCCCCGTATGCCCACCGAGTAGGTCTCGACGGGACTGCCCATGAGCTCCGCCATCAAGGCGACGTTCAGCGAGGAGTCGACGCCACCGCTTAGAAAAACCCCGAAAGGGACATCCGACACCATGCGACGCGCCACGGCTTGCCGCAGCAGGCGCCGCAATTCCTCGATGCAGGCGGTCTCATCCGTCACCACCCGCGGCTCGACGCGCGCGGCGTCCCAATAGCGCCGATAGCGGCGAGTGCCATCGGCGTCCAGCTCGAGGTAGCAGCCGGCGTCGAGCTTGCAAATGCCTTCGAACATCGTCAGGGGCGCCGGGCTGTTGGCGAACGTCAGGTAGTAGCCGAGCGCGCGGTGATCGATTGTGGGGTTGAGGTCGGGATGCGCGAGCAGTGCCTTGATCTCCGAGGCAAAGAGAATGCCGCCGGCCGCCTCCCGGTAGTAAAGTGGCTTTACGCCCAGCGGATCGCGCACCAGGGTCAGGCGCTCCTCGCCGCGGTCGAACAGAGCAAAGGCATACATGCCACGGAATTTCGTAAGCGCGGCCGTAAGACCCCATTCGCGAATGGCATGCAGCACCACCTCGGTGTCGGTCTCGGTGCGGAAGCGATGCCGGCCGCTCTCCTCGAGCTGCTTGCGCAGCTCCTTGAAATTGAAGAGCTCGCCGTTGAAGACGATCCACAGCTGCTCGTCGGCGGTGGCCATGGGCTGGTGGCCGCGCGGCGACAGATCCAGAATGGACAGGCGGCGATGCGCAAGCCCGACACGCACGCGCTCGCTGCGATGCAGAAACGTTCCGGCGTCGTCCGGCCCGCGGTGGGTCATGGCGTCGCGCATACCGGCCAGCGTCGGCTCATCGAGCCGGATGCCGCCACCCCAGGAGTAAATGCCGGCGATGCCGCACATCAGCGGGATTCTCCGGCGATTTCCTCGAACAGATTCGTCATGTTTTCCATGAAGCGGTGACGCGAATACAGCTCCTCATAACGGCGGCGCGCCTGCTCGCCCATGGTCTGCATGAGTTGCGGCTGCTCGAGCAGCCAGAGCAGCTTTTCCGCGAGGCGCTGAGGGTCGCTCGCCGGGACTTCAAGCCCAGTGACGCCTTCGACCACGGTTTCCTTGAGGCAGCCCCGGTCCGTGAAGATCACCGGCAGGCCCGCGGCCATGGCCTCGATCACCACCAGCGGCTGGCCTTCCTGCTGCAGGCCCGGGAATACGAAGATGTCCGAGGATTCGAACAGGGTCCGCTTCTGGGCGCCGGCAACCTCACCGACGAATTTCGCCGCGACGGCGGTGCGCAGGTCGTGCAGCAGGGCTTGGGCTTCGGCGCGGTCGGACTCGCGAAGCCAGCGCCCGGCAAACACAAACTCTATATTGGGAAATTTACTCGCCACCTGCGCCACGGACTGCAGCAGCACAATCGCACCTTTTGCCTTGCTTAGCGTGCCCAGGTAGAGAATCCGCCGGCGCGCGCGCTTGCGGGGCGCTATGCCGTCATGGCCGGGCCAATCGATTCCGTTGGGTACGACGCGTAATTTGCGCGGCTCGATGATTCCCTCGAACGAGCAGCGGAAAGTCTCACCAAGGATTACAAATGCCGCTACCAGGCTCAACACATAACGCACGAGCCGCTGCATCAGGCTCGAGCGCGCGTCATACCAGGCGCGGAAATTCCCGCCGTGCAGATGGATAACTACGCGAGCGCGGAACACTCGCGCCAGCACTACAAATAGACTATCACGCAAAAAGCCGATCGTGCTTTGCGAGATCGACAGATATACGAGCCCCGGCCGCTCGATCGCCAGCCGCCAGACCAGCTCGAACCATTGCCGGACGAACAACAGCACGTCATGGAAATCAGGCTGATCGACATGCTGAATGCCGCGGCGATCGGAAATATCGAGATGTCTGATCGCGATCCCACGCGACCGGCAGGCGGCGACGAGGGTCTCAGTAGCCACCGCCACACCGTGGTACGGCGGCGGAGTCGGGCCGATGATTAGCACTCTAGGTCGCCGGGCACGGGCCGGCGAGGCAGGGGCCTGTTGCTCAGCCACCTCCCCTGGGATCATTACAATGTGCTCAGCTGTAGACATTTCAACCGCTTACGGCGGGTTTGAGATCTATATTCGCTCGCAGGCACTCCCCTGAATGCCGGCTTGAGGCTTATGGTGCTACCGGCAGGTTACAATCATGTTGAAGCCAGAGTCTGCAGCCCAGGTCACCCGACCGTCGTTACCGGCGGATCGCTCGGACGAAGATGGACCCACAAATGCCACCCCAAAAGCCGCTGCGCCGGCAACCAGCTGAGCGGCAACGGAGGGGCGTGCATGAACCTCTTATAGGCCTTCACTATTGCGAATTTCCCAAAGTCCCTGCGGACATGGCTTAGATCATAGACCTTGGCATATGGATTGAGTGGTCCATCCGTGTTGCGATGAATGAAGGTCTCCATGCAAAGATAATTCATAAGACCTACGTTGCGGGCATTCGCGACGTGCTGTCCGTAAATGGAATCCGCCGAGTACCCGGACGCGTAAAGTCCAATCAAACCCAATCGCCGCAGTAACGCGATCGACAGCAGATAGTTCAACGACCATTTTGCATATAACATCACAACCAGCTCACCGTTCGGCTTCAAAACCCGACAAATCTCACTCTGTGCGCGCGTAATGTCTGGGATGTGATGCAGCACGCCATGGCTGTATACGATATCGAACGTTCGATCACTGAATGGTATATCAAGAGCGCTGCCGCGCTCGAGCGCTTCAAACGGCAGTTTTCGCAGCCTCAAACGCAGCCTGACGCGCTCGACGGACTCCGGCGTGAGATCGAGCCCCGACCATAGCCCGCCACGACGTATGATCTGCTCGGAATCTGCACCCTGCCCCAATCCAATCTCCAGAGTACGCTTTCCTGAAAATCCGATTGCATCAAGGCATCGTGGGATGTGCGCCTCGGTGCGATACCGGTAGTCGTCGTAGTGTTTAAAGAACTCCTCGTAGTTAACCGAGTAGCGGTGCGCATCGCCGATAAGTCCCTCTCCGCAGGGATGTCCATTCCAGAATTCGCGAATGCTAGCCTCGTTCACACCAGTTCCTTCTTCGAAATGTCGCTGCTAGAACTGCCCCAGAGGTGGGGGCATTCTGAACAACGTCACCTCGTCGATATAACTCGGTGGCCTCGAAGAGAGCGGAAACGGCCTGAACTTGATCAGAATCACCTTTGAAATCGCCGTCACATTGGAAGCCAGCGGCTGTAAATCCGCAAGCAAGTCGCGCGCATAGCTGTGCCATACGCAGCTCCCAATATCCGGCACACGGTAGAGTATTTCGTGCGTTGAAGGATTCAATGTCGGTGCGCCTGTACCCGCGGCGTACTCCACCCAGTAGTTAACCCCGTCGTTCCCTTGCACGTATATAAATACTCCAACCGTTGCGGATGGATTAGTACATCGCAATGAGAAGCGTATGTACCGCGCGCGTTGGCTGTCGTTTATTGAATTCGTCCCTCCCGGACCATTGAGTAGATATACATCCGCATAGCTGGGCCCTGCCGGCGGCACGATTGAGGTTACAGGTCTCCCTTTATCTGCATTATAGGCCGCACTGATAGTGTTCAAGGCGGTGTCTGTTTGCCAGACCGTTATATCGTTATCCCCGACCGGGGCCGTATAAGTCCAGGCGTTCAAGTCTTGCGCCTCGGCAAGTGCTGTTGACAGCGGATACTGAGCGTCTCCCGTCTGGCCGGGCTGATAATCATCGAGCACCGACCAGACAAACGTGCCACCCATGTAACCTGCCGACTGCACATTTGGAACTACCGGCTTTTGCTCGTTTGCCCACTTCACCGCCTCTTGAATGAACCGCACGCTGGGATATGAAATGAACGCATCGCTGAGTTGCTTTGACGCGCCACCAACGGGCTGAAATTCGTACACGGGGCCGTACTTCGGATCAAGTTGATATGTTGGAAGTTGGCTGGCGACATGGCTGACAAAGGATGCTTTGGTCACATTATCCCAGCCTCGCGCACTAATAGGACCTGTCCACGCGTCGGACCACAGCGACCAACTTGATGACGTAAACCTGAAAAAAGGTTGACCGACTGCAAGGATGGGATAAACATTTGGTTGTGCACTCGCGAGCGTTGAATCCCATAGATCTGAGATCGCCGTGACACCGTTCAGACCATTTGTTCCCAGCTTTGGCGCTTGCACATACGCGCCGTCAAATGGAATGCCAATCGCAAGAGACGAATACGGTGTCGGGAAAAAGTTCGTTTCCCACCATACAGACTCATCCATGCTCCGATAGCTGCTCGGGTACCCGTAGCCAGGGTTGGTCATGTCGCGACGCACAGCCGACCAGTGCCAGGGATGAGTCCCAGGCCCATTCCCAGCATACGTCCCGGTGTCGTAGTTGTAGCTCATCTCCAGAAGCTTATCGACGTAAGGCGACAGCTGAGAGTTCAGCTGTCGGAACGTATATTGTGTATCCACCGTAATCAGCAAAGGCTGGTGGTTCCAAGTGAGCGCCGGGTTCTTGAATGCGGCATTCAGTGCCATTACGAAGGACAGCATAGGCGCTGGGGCGGGCGGATTCGCTTCATAATCCAAATCAATGCCGTCGTACTGATGTGCATTAACGTAGGTAAGCAGGGCATTGACAAACGTTTGAGTCTGACCCGAATTTAACGTGGCGTTTACCCAATCCGGCCCGTTTGTGCCAAGCATGCTGACCAGCGCAAGTCTCCCGCTTTGATGCGCCAGAGTCGTAAACTTATCGCTAAATGACGTACCCCAAGCAGCCGGCACGGCATCCAGTCTCCCTGAGTTTACGGTTGGGGTACTGTTTGAGCTCGGGCAGCTCGGGAAGACGTAAGCCTGAACCAGGTGCGTGTACTTTGTCCACGGCACCTGGGGAAGATTTGGAACGGGCACTGAGCCATCTGCGTTTATGACGCCACTTTGGTATACAAAGCCCAAGCGAAAATCGGTGAGCTGCGCGTACGATGACCCTGTAATCAAAGATAATACAAGCCCCAACCACATTCTTCTATTCATCCAGCTCTCCTTCCGTTTAATTCTCGGTCTCTCCGTCTTGCTACGCGGATGACTTCAACATTGCAGCCATTCCAGCGACTAGGCGTAAGCACGGCCCGAACGTAACAGGCCCTACACATTCAAGATGTCAGATGTGTGATGGGTTGATGAAAGACTTCAGGTGAAAAACTATGCCCGCGGCCGCCTCAGGAAAATCATGCGGCCTGACCTTCTCGTAGCCGCTATCAATCATGGTCCGACGTTTTTCATCACCAAGCCTTAGGGCTTGAAGCCGCCGGCGTTCCGATGCTTCGATATCCGCCGGATCGATACGGAAGCCAGTGCGTCCGTGTTCGATCAAATCGTAGGTGGCGGCGGCATGGATTGAGCTCACAGTCGGAACGCCGGCGGCCAATGCCTCGCTGACCACCGCTCCAAAGGCATCACCCGGCGTCGGAAACACGAACAGATCGGCGATAGCAAGATGCTCGATAAGGTCCTGCTCTTGCAGATGACCGAGCAGGTGCACCTTCTTCCAGCCACGGCGCTCGATAAGCTCACGATATTTCTCCCGATCACGCCCCTCACCCGCGACCAACAGCGTAGCATCGGCGTGTTCGCGCAGTATCCGCTCGTAAATGGCGAAGAGTTCAAGATGTCCTTTCAAATCCAGCAGGCGGCCGATGCCGATGAGGCAGGGTGTGCTGTACTGGGCTCGCAACCGATCGAAACGGCTAGACGCCCGGAACTCACTCGCTCCATCCCTGAAGCGCCGCACGTCGATGGGCATCACCGACAGCAGCACCGAACCCGGCTTCGCCCCATAGGCGGTAAATGCCTGGACTGCGGCCGAGGAGGAGGCGATGCTGGCATCGCTACCACTAATCAGCATCCGCCGGATCAAGCGCCGCGGCAAAGAACGTTCGGCGCTGTCCCGCAACGTAAGCTCGGCCCAGCCCACGTAGCGGCGTCCGAAGAGCTTGCAGTAAGCAAACGCACACAGGTTCGCAAGCGCGAAGCCGCCACTCACGACGATATCGGGATCGATTCTGCGCAGCACAGCCAGTGCATCCCAATTGAAATGGATGGGCTCACCCATGCCCGGCCCACGCACACTCGCGCCCCTTAATAGCACGGTCTTGAAATTGCCTTCGGGTAAAACCCAGTGCCGGTCGTCGTGACCTCCCGACATCAGGACCACCGTCAGGTCGCTCACACGAGCCGCGATTTCCTCGAACAATTTGATGCGGTAAGGCGCCAGGATATTAGTGAGAATCGCGACTCTCATTGCCTGTGTCTCACGATGTCGTAAAATCCCGCCCAGAACGGCAGCCGTAGGCTTTTTCTCACGCCCTCTCTAATTCGCCTCAAGGTCAGAATATATTCCTGTAACGACACCTTTTTGAAGAAAGAATCCGGATTTCTGTAATAGAGGACCGTCTTCAGGGGAAGCCATCCGATCGTGCTAACCGCGCTTGCACGCAGGTAAAAATCATAGTCGATGCACAATGACAGACTCGTGTCATAGCCTTTGAGCTGAGACCACAGGGTTTTGCGGAAAGCCACCGTGGAATGCACGAATGGATTGTTGCGATATAACGTCGCGCTCGATATTGTTCTGATTTTTTTCGGCTTGCGGCTCGTATCGTTCGCGAATTCATCCGGGAGCCGAGGCAGGAACTGCTTCGTCAGGATAGCATTCGTGGCGAGCAACCCCAGATCGGTGCGGGCCTCGAACGCTTGGCAGATGTCGGTCAGACGCCCTGGCAAGCTCAGATCGTCGGCATCGTTGATTGCGAGATACTGTCCCGCCGCCGCCTCGATGGCATGATTGAGCGCCTGAGCACGGCCGACGCGTGCCTCGCGAATGTAACACAGACGCGGATCGCGAATTCCTTGCAAAATTTCCGCCGTACCATCCGTCGAGCCATCATCGAGCACGATCAACTCATAGTTTCGGTGACTCTGCTGCAGAGCCGCCGCCACCGACGCCGCGACGTACGCCGCAGCGTTGTATACGGTCATGATAATGGATATCTCGGGTTTCAAGTTTTGCGCAAGCTCAATGCGAATACCGTGCTTGCCCAAAAACACAGGCTGGGGAAGACCGAGCCGGAATAAACCACGCTCTCACCGCCATTGGCCGTAGCTAGAAACACGATGGCGTAAAGTGCGCAGGGATAGCGGCGATCGCCATCGAATTTCAGCAGCCGCCACAGGGCTACGACCATGCTCAACAGATACAGCAGTGTACCGATGAGGCCTGTGTCCAGCAGACACTGAACGTAACCGTTGTGCAGCGTGCGCCTGGAAAGCTCCATCGGATCGGTGTCGATGACATTGAGTTTCGTGGCCAACGGGTCGTGACCAGGCAGGCCCGTGGCGCCCAGCGTGAATCCGTAGCCGAGCCAGGGACTCTCGCGCCAGCCGGCGAAAGCCTCCTGCCAGATTCCAACGCGCCCGCTCAATCCGCTCACACTGTCGAGCCGCGCGGCACGCTTGGCCCAAGCCGTATCGACGGAAAGGCTCAAGGCGTTCCCCGCTGCCGCGGTCAGACCCAGCGTCGCCGCGATAACCACCCCTCGCGTGCGCCATTTCGGAAAGTAGAACCAGAGCGTGCACAGACCGGCAAAAAAGCTGGCAACCCAAAACGATCGGGATTGCGTGAGGCCTAAGCAGGCAGCAGCGCTTGCCATGGCGGCAAATTTCAATGGCTTGTTCCTGACGCTGATTGCGGCGAACCCCAGTACCAGGCCCGACATCGCCCCCATCGCACCGGCTTTTCCAAACAATCCCCTGAACCTTACCTCATAGCCGCTGAAGCCCGCGAACATGGACTCGTAGGCAAGGGTCGGAGCGAGCTTGGCGAAGAGCAGACTGAGCGCCGTGATCAAACCGGCCGTCAGCACGATATAGCGGACGAAATCCTGCTGGTGGGCCCGACCTGAGCGCCATTGCCTCTCGTGATAGGCTATGAAAAACACTATTACCGAGCACAGCGATAGGCCCTGGAGAAGCACGAAGCCGGGAAATTCCGCAACGGCGGCGCTTGCCGCAATGGCGACGATGTAGAGCAGCACGGGCCAATAGCGGCGCGCAATCCCAGGGGAAAAATGCTGTAGCAGCCACCACCCCCCGAGCGCGAGACATAGTCCTTGTGAAACCGCACGCAATGCATACGGAAGTGGCACGTAGTCCAGATCCTTTGCAATCATGAACACGACGAAAACCAGTAAGGCCGTCCGCCACGCTTTCACGGCGCTCTGTCCCAGTCCGGCGTCGCCTGCTCTTTGAATGGCCCCGCTCGCAAAGTCGCGGTTTGAGCCGCGTCGAGTCTGCTCAGCAGGTACACGGACACGCCGGCGCGGGGCCAAAGCCGTTGCAGCAGGGCCGCGTTAGCCGCAAGCAGGTCGGCGTCACGGGAGACGACGCGGCCGCCGACGCGCTCATAGTTACCTAATAGCACGTGCAATTTGTCCGGATCGTGCAATGCAGCGCGGCCGAGCTCGATCTGCTCGACCTGTGGTTGCGGCCGATAGTCCATGTGGAAAATTACGTCTATCCAGCCTCGGTTGAGCCAGTCAATCTCATTGCGTCCTTCGAGCGCCCGCTTGTCGGCGCGCGGCTCGACGTAGCCGTCAACACTGATAATGACTCGCGGCTTGAGACTTCTCGACTGTTGTGCGAAACGCTCGACGATCTCGCCGACGTCCTCGTCCAACCAAGCTTGGATTCTGGCCCTTGCCGCGGGTGTCGCGGCCGCCGCGGCATAGTCTTTGCGCAGGTCGAAACCGCCGCGCGTCGCATAGTCCGCAGCGCAGGCGCTCGAGGTACACATCCCCATGGATCGGATGTAATCGAGATTGACGCCGTCGATGTCATAGCGTCTCACGATATCCAGCATCGTAGCGACGATAAATTCACGGAAGGCGCGATTGTGGACGTCATAGGCACCTTCCGGCACGCCAGACGCATAGAATTGCGGGTGCCGATCGTCCTCGCGCTTCACTACGGTGAACCAGGGGTGGATCTCCATGCCCAGCTCGTGCGCCTTGCGGATGGCGTATTCGAGCGGATCCCAGCCGCGCGCCATGCGCTGACGCAGCTTTTCGTCGTTCACTTCATCGGTACCGGGATACAGGCTGCCACCCCCATGCCAGACAGAGACGACATAGACATTGAAGCCGGCTTCATGCGCTCGTTGCAGTCGAGCGTCGATTTCCACGGGAGCGTATGCCCAGCCGGGATCCTCATCGAGGATCACCCGATTCTCGTGCAGAGGGAAACCGGGGCTCGCGGCGGCTGCGAGCGGCAAGAGTAGCAATGCGCAGTATAAAATGCGATTTGAGACGGGGCCGGTCACGTTATCACTTTCCTACAGATAAGTTACAAATGTGTTTAAAGCTTACGGAATTTCTGCGGAGCCTGTAACAATAAGTCCACATTTCGCTCTTAAGATGTGGAATCCTGCTCGTAAGCGAGCTAAATCCAACCTTACATGAACGTCACTGCGCAACACATGGCGCAGCCCGCACCGACGGGGTATATCTCCCGAAATACGGTGGCGTCGCTTCTGAACTCTTCGGTGAGCGCCGCAACGGTGGCGTTATGTCTGCCGTTATTGGTGAGATCTCTGGGTCCAGACCGCTATGCCATCTGGGCCACGGTGGGCCTGTTCGTGACGATTGGCAGCATGCTCGAGCTGGGCATACCTCGCGCTATGGTGGCCACCATTTCGGGTCGTAGTCCGGAGCAGGCCGGCCGCGCATTTTCCGCGGGAATTCTCACCGCAGGCCTCATCGCCCTGATCAGCGCGGCAACGCTTGCGATTGTCGCACTGCTGGGTGTTAACATCTGGGGCAGCAAGTCGTTCCTGGCCGCGTACGGCAATTTCTCTCTCGTCCTCTGCGGCTCGGCAGTATTGCTGTTCGTCAATCTGACGGCAACCTTACGCGGCGTGCTGGAGGCTGCATTTCGCCTTCACTGGATCAATGCCGCCTATGCGGTGCAGACTTTGCTTGTCTACGCCCTCGCCCTGACGGTCGCCTCGCTGACGCGGTCGACGGATTGGGTGCTGTGGTCGTCCGTTGCCGCTTACGCATTTATTTTCGGATTGCACGTGAATATGGTGGCGCGGCTGCCGTTCGCGCGACTGCGCTGGCCGGATCGGCAAACGTTCCGGCACGTGATAATGCACGCAGGCAAGACCTGCATCATCGCCCTACCGGGGGTAATCACGTTACCGACTCTGGGCTATTTGTATCTTCGCAATACCGATCGCGCCGTCGACTACGGCACTTTCGACCTCGCGATGAGGGTCACGCTGCTTGCCGCGAGCACGCTGAGCACATTGGCAATGCCGGTGCTGGCGATAGTCAGCTCCGCCGGAGCCGCGGGCTTCGAACCTTTACGGCCATTCATTCGCCGCTACACGTTGGCGCTATTCGCGGCCTACGCTTGCGGCGTGATCGCCTTTGCGACCGTCGGGACGCCGCTTCTGCAACTCGCCTTCGGCAAAAGCGGAGCGCAGGTGCACGCGGCCGCCCTCATCGCATTACTTGGAGCCGGTCTCGCATCGACTGTCGAGCCATTGAGCCGGTCTCTCCTGGGCCTGGGCTTCGTACGCGCCCTGGCTTTATGCCGCTGGGCACTCCTCTATACCGTCGTCGCGATGCTGCTGGTATTTTCGGGGAGTCCGAACCTCGTTCGATTTCCCGCCGCTTACGGCATAGGCAATGCCATTGCGGCCGGACTTATCTTCGCCTGTTATTACCGGCTCACGCGTCCCCTTCGAATGCCGATTCAATGTTGAGTCGACAATCTCACGAATTCTGCGCGCATAACGTTCCGGGGCGAAACGCGTCTGTGCGTCTGCGCGTCCGGCCTGTCCCACGATGCTTCGCTCGTGCGGATGTCTCCACAGCCATGCCAGACGGGCGGCGAGATCGTGCGCATTGCCGGGCTCGTGAAACCAACCCGTCTCATTCTCCACAATCAGCTCGGTGTGCGCACCACCCCTGGCGAGCACCACGGGCAGGCCCGCCAGCATCGCCTCAACTACGGCGATGCCAAAACCTTCGGCGACGGTAGGGTTTGCATATACCTCTGCCGCATAGAGTATAGCGGCTACGTCATCGCGATAGCCCAGGAAATGGACGATATCTGACACGCCGCAGGCCCGAGTCTGCTGCTCGAGCTGATTCCGCAACGTACCGTCTCCAACCATGTAAATCCTGACTGGAATGTTTTGTCGACGCAGGATAGCGGCAGCCTCGATCAGCGTGATCTGACTGCGCACGGGAATCAGACCGCCCACATGTGCAACTTTGAGTTCCAGCGCCTCTCTCGAGCAGCTTGATAGAGAAATCTCACCCTCGCGGTCGGTGTGCTCGGCTCGCGGCATCACCGGATCGTACAAATACTTGAGCCGAGTTGCAGGAATGGAGTAGACCTGTTGCACCGTGCCGGCCGTGTAGGCCGAGTTCGCAACGAGCAGATCCGCCGCACGCAGGCTCATGCCGCGCGCATACCGCTTCAGACGGAGAATCAGTGAGTCATCCGGACCTGTGAGCGCAGGCCCGTGCTCCAGATGCACGAGCGGAATGCCCAGTAGCCGCGCGATGGGCAGACCGCAGATCAAGGATCGCGTGAAGTGAGTAAACAGGATCTGCGCACCCGATTCGCGTACTCCCTTAAGCGCCCGAGCGAATACGATCGCCGGCGAAGTGCTATCCAAGCAACGCACGTCACCTCCGACGGCAACGATGTCCGGCGCCAGCTCTCCCGGCATCATGGGGAAAAAGACATGCCGCATCTGATATCCGTGAGAATAGCGCGTCAGATACAAAAGCTTGCGCCCAGTGCCACCAAACCGAAAAACGTCTTCCAACAGATGCGCAACGGTGATCATGGATCAATACGCGCGCTTTTCTGACTCCGACGCGCGATTGAGCACGGTGCCCAGCACCCGTGCCGGTCCCAGCAGCTCGTTCATGCGCGTCAGATCTTCACGGCGCGTCTTGCCTTCCGCGGCAACGATCACCACCGCATCGAGCAGCGGCGCGACGGTCAGCACATCGTCCGCCAGCAGCAATGGCGGCAGGTCGATCAGCACCAGCCGGTCGCTATAGCGCGTCGTCAGCTCCTGCAGCAATTCCCGGGCGCGTGACGAGGCGAGCAGCTCGGAGCTGCCCGCGAGCGGCGCGATTGTCGGCAGGATCGACAGACGCTCGATGTCCGACAACCGCCAAAAAAGATCCTCTACGGCGGATTGGCCGGTGAACCAAGCTTCCAGTCCCCGTTCTGCCGGCAGATCCAGCAATTTCGCGACACTCGGCCGTCGTAAATCAAGATCGATCAGCAGTACAGTCTGATTGGGCTCGGCGGCGAGGCTCAACGCCAGATTGACCGCGGTCAGCGTCTTGCCCTCCCCGTCCGCCGCGCTCACCACCCCGACGGTGCGCAGCTCATGCAAGCGGACGCGCTGCAGAAACTGCGTGCGCAGCATGCGGTATGCGGAAGCCGCCGCGCCCGTTTCATCGTTAAGCACCACGCGCCGCCCGCGCAATTTCTCGCGCTGCGCATGCGCCACATGGGCACGCCGCGGTGGCGGTGGCGCATCCATTTGCGCCGCATCGCCCGGCCACAATGCCTCGATCTTCTGGCTCGCCCGCTCGGGCAGTTCTAGCGCGCGTTGAGTCGCCTGCTCCACAGTCATCTCCTCACCTAAAGGCCAAAGTGGCGCAGTGCCGAGAACCACAGCACATCGAGCGGGCGGAAAAACAAATGCACCGCAAGTACCCCGAGCACGCCGGTGGCCGCGGCCGCGCCCAATGAGAGCCGCAAGCGCTTGCGTCCCGCGGCGAGGTCCGCCGCAGTCTGAATATTGGGCACCAGCGCCAGCAGCGGCGCCTTGAACGCTTCCTGCATATCGCGCCGGCCCCGCACCGTGGCATCGACCGTCTCGCGCAGCATCACAATGCCCGTGGACAGGCCCAGAGTCAGCACGAACCCGATCGCGAGGATCGCCAGGCGGTTCGGGCTCACCGGCTGCTCGGGCGGCAAAGGCGGCTCGATCAGCGTGAAATGCTCGCCCTTGCGGTCGGACTCGAGATTCTGCGCCAGCTGCGCCTCCATCTGCTTGGAGCGCACTTCGCGGTATCTGAGCTGCGCATTGTCGTAGTCGCGCGAGAGCTCGCGGTATTCGCGCTCGATTTGCGGCGAAGTGGCGACGTTGCGCTGGTAGTTGGCGATCTGCGCGCGCAACTTGACCAGCTGCCCATCGAGCGCGCTTTGATCGTTGAGGGTGGAGGAGAGTTGCGCCTGAAGCTGGATATAGGCCGGATTGTCCGGCAGGTCGGCGCTGCGCGGCGATGATGCGGACGCCGCGGAACCCTCCTTCTTGAGATCCGCCTCCAATCCCGCGATCCGCCGCGTAAGGCGCTCCACGTCCGGGTGATCTGCCGAGTATTTTTCGCGCGCCGCGGCAAGCTCGCCGCGCGCGTTCTCAAGTTGCCGCTGCAACTCATTGCTGTCCGGCTGGACGCCGGTATCGTCCTCGAGTCCGTGAATCTCCCGCTCGAGCCGCGCGATGTCTGGATGGTCCGGCGAGTAAAGCGCGCGGGCGCTTGCGAGCTGCGATTTCAGCATCTTGAGCCGGTCCGCGGGGCTCATGATGCGCTCGCCGCTGTCGGTGGTCAGCATGGAATGCGGCTTGATCTGTGCCAGCTGCGCCTCAAGGAACACCCGCTGCTGGTCGAGCGACATCTTCTTCGCCTCAGTATCGCGCAGCTCCTGTTCGTTGCGGTCCAGCAACTGCAGGTTGAGCGCCTGCAGCTCCGGCAAGGAATCCATGTGCTTCGATTTGAATTGCGCGAGCTTGGCCTCAAGCTCCGCGATCTGTTTGCTTAAGCGGTCACCTTCATCCAGCAGAAAGCTCGAGGCATCGTTGGCAAGCCGCGCGCGCTCGGTGAGATTTTCCTGCAGATAAAGCGAGGTCAGCTCGTTGGCGACCTTCACGGCCTGATCGGGTGAGCGGCTGGTGTAGGAGACGGTAAACGCAATGGTCGCCTGGCGCGGCATGCCACTGCGCGGGTCGACGACATCCGCGCTGATCATCTTGAAGTCGATGTCCTTACGCATGCGCTCCATCAACTCCTCACGCGTGTCGCGCCGCCGCTCGTTCGGATACAGATCGTAGCGTTTGATGATGTCGAGCAGCTTCTGCGTCACCATTACTTTCTGGCTGATCACCTGCACGCGCTCATCGGCGTAGGAGGTCACCGTGGAGCGCACGAGATCCACCGGCACCTCCTGCTGCTCGATCAAGATCGTGCCGGTGGAGCGGTAGTGCGGCGGCAAAAAGAACGCGAGCGCGAGCGTGGTGAATATACAGGATGCCGCCGTGATGATCGCGACCTTGCGACGCCGCGACAGCGCGCCGAGAAAATCCCGGAGGTTGAATTCTTTTTCGGCTTCAGTTTCACTCATGGCCAGACCCGGTTTTCTAAAGGCCGTGTCGCAGGCGCCCAGCGCAGCACCAGCACCGTATACCAGCCATGTACATTCGTATCGCCGCTCTGGCGTTGAGCGCCGGTGGCTCCCAGATGTATACCCAATACCCAGTCCTGCGCAAGATTGCGATCGAGCCCCGTCTCGGCGGACAGGTAACGATAGTCGTCGGCGGCAAAGAAACGCACCGCGTGTTCGGCGTTACGGATCGCATGCAGAGTAAAGCTGCTGGTAAAACGCGGCGCAAACTCGCGACTGATCCCGCCTGCCAGCTCATCGCGCCGTGCCAACACTCCACGGCCGTCGGGCGTGATGTCGCGCTTCAAGGAGAAGTTCCACTGTCCGAGCTCGAATGTGCGACTGAGTTTGGCGCTCCAGATTTGCGAGCGATCGGAACGTGTCTCAAACGGATTGGACCTGCGAGTGTCGCTCAAACCCGCCGATAGCTCGAGATTCAGAGCGGATGACAGCGCATAGGTCGCGCCCGCCTGCACACCTACATCCCGGCTGGTGGTGAGCGCCTGCGGCGCATCGAGCCAGCCGCCGAAAACGGCGACGTTGAAGGACGTGTAGCTTGAGAACTGCCGCGTCAGCTGCAGCGATGTATTGGGATAGCGGTACCCGACAAGTCCCGCATTCAGGCCATTGGGATAGTCCACATCCATGAAACCGCCCTGGATGTCGAGCGTGGCTTGCGAGGTCAAGTACTGTCGCCAGTCCAAATTGGCGTTGCGCAGCTCACGTCTCGTGTTGACGTCCACGATACCCGTCTCCGCAAGCTCCGTGGTGAACGTGCTCTCGCGCGACACCTCGGCCGAAGCTGAGAGCTGCGAATATTCCCGCGACCACCGGCCACCCAGTTGCAGCGCGCTGTCTTCGGCATCGAGCGATCTGTTGTTGGCGAACCGTTGCAGCTCAAAGTGTGGCTGCAGGCTCAATTGCAGGTTTTCGGTATTGCGCTGCACGCCCGCGTCCAGCGACAGCCACCCTGCCTCTCCTGAATCTTCCCGCGTAGCCGACAACAACCGGTTGGATTGATGATCCACCCGCCACTCCACCGCCGGCTGCCACGACCAGTCCGCCGCGCGCGCCGCCATGCAAACCGCCAGCGCGAACAAAATCAGCAACAGGGCGTTCACGGCACCACCACCGTATCGCCACTCTTAAGCACGATGTTCTGCTCGAGCTCGCGGCCGCGCTCCACCTCCGCATAGCGGAAACGGATCGCCTGCTGCGCGCCGTTCTCGCGCCGCAGCACCACAATGTCGTTCACCGCCGCGAACGGCGCCGTGCCGCCGGCGAGGCTCAGCGCCTGCATCACATCCACCGCCTTGGAAAACGGATACTCGCCGGGCCGTGCTACCTTGCCCAGCACGTAGATATGATTGCCGCCGATCTGTTTGAGCGCGACGGTTACCACGGGCTTCGGGATATAGTGCTCGAGCTTGGAGGCCAGCTCCGTGCGCAGCTGCGCGATGGACTTGCCGCTGGCCGCCAGCTCCCCCGCCAGGGGAAACGACAGGCCGCCGTCGGGCTGCACCAGCACATCACCCTGCAGGTCCTGCTCCTTCCAGACCGAGATCGCCAGGATGTCCCCGGGCTGCACACGGTACAGGTCGGGCGGTGCGACCACGGCTTCGTCGGCCAGCGCCGGCGCAATCGCGGTGAGCAGAATCAGGGTGGCGAGGGTGCGATGCATACGATTGTCATACTAGAGAGGGCACATGACGGTTTCTTTGCGAAGCAGCCGCCGGCGACCGGACTAGAAGAAGGAGGGGACTTCTTCAGGCCCGCCCGCCGGCGGCGGATCCGCTGCGAGCGCGAGCTGGCCGGAATCGAAAGGAGGGGACTTCCGATCCCGGCCCGCCCGCGGACCGCTAAACCAACTCTTTCTTACGCCGTCGGCCCAGACCCAGGAGACCTGCCGCGCCCGATACCAGCAGCCACCCCGCCGCCGGCAGCGGCACGGGGGCGGCCGGATCGGCCAATGCGGCGGTCCACTGCACCTTGAGCTCATACGCGCCCAGATCCAGTGCGCTTTGCGTCGTGCCGCAGATCGTGGCGAAGAAGCGACCCGGGCCGCTCACATCGAAGGTGATGGTGCCCGGAATGCTGAGCGAGGCCAGGGTCGAGCTGATACCCGTGGCGACGTGCAGTGCGCCCAAGGAGACCGGGGCGATCAGGTCGGACAGCATGATCGATACCGTTCCCGCGGCGGGTATCAGGAAATTCAGCGCGTCCTTGAAACTACCGCCGACCACCTCCGTGTGATCCAGTACGGTCAGCGGCCCTGTGGGCTGCACCGTTTCCGCCCGCGCGAGCGGACCAGCAAGACAGGCCACGGCCACAAAGGGCAGCGCCCACTTAAAACGACTCTTTCGAACCTCAACCATGATGACCTCCTGAGGCAATGGCCGGCATAGGCTCAACCACGAGCTGTGCTTCCCCACTACCGCGATAAACGTACTTTTCGTACAGATACTGGCGCAGCGACGCCGAGAGCTCACTGCCGTCCGGGGTGTGCCGGGCGGGCTGCTGCAATTCACTGAGGAGCAGTGCCGCATAGGGCTGCTGGCCGCCGGTGAGCGCCAGGAGCGCGATATCGTCGCGCTCGACCAGCCGCTCATGCTCGGTGCCCTCGTTGATGATGGTCTCGAGACGCGAGGCGTCGAGATCGAAAAAGCGCAGCAGGTCCACCCCCGCCTCCACGAACACCGGCACCAGGTTGCGGCCCCGGACTTGCGGGTCGTAGAGAGGTGCGAGCCGGGTCAGCATGCTCTTCACGGCGAAGCGGATCACATCCGAATCCCGTGCCCCGAGGCGCTGCGCGAGCTTCTTGACCTTGCGGACATCCGCCCCGTTCATACGAATGGAGACGGCTTGCTTGCGACTTTCAATCATTTTGTTCTCCATGTTGCATAACATCGTAGAGACGCTGTGTTGCAATGCCTTTGCGATCTCGTGACAGCGCACACGCAAATGTAGACGTTGGGGGCAAAAAAAGCCCCGCAGAGTGCGGGGCTCGAATTTCGCCGGCCGCGCGATACGGCCGGATCTCAGGGATTTGCGAGTTTCAGGCGGGTTTGCGGCGGCGCGCCATGCTGCCGAGGCCGCCGAGGCCGGAAATCAGCAGCCATGCGGCTGCCGGCAGCGGCACGGCCGTGAACTGCAGATTGCCGCCGTAGGAGCCGCCCAGAGCATCGGCGCCACCTCGGATCTGAAGGTCATACGAGCCGGAGTTGATCGAATTCGGCAGGATGATCTGGCAGTTGACATTGGGGGCGCAACTCACGTCCGTCCACTTGTCCACCACCAAGGTCGAATTTGCCACCAGACCCAGAGTCGGGACAGGATTCGCCCCACTGTCCGTCCTGATGAGCCGCGCCTGCAGGTGGCCCACGCCGATAACCCCCTGGTCGAAGGAAATGACCGCACCGCTCACCGTCGCTCCAGTGGTCGAAAAGAGATAGTCGTCGTAGAAGTTGTAGTTGCTTGGACCGGTACTGCTGCTACCGCTCACAAGGTTGGTCGGAAAGTAGCCCAGGCTCCCGGGCAGGGTATGGCCGAGGTCGAACGTCGCCGTTGGAGTGATGGTCCCATTGCCCGGCAAGCCGGACGATGTGACGGTAACGGAACCCGGGTAGGTGATGGTATCCGAGAGATTCAGAGTGGCAGCGCCCGCGGAGCCTGCGACCATCAGGCTCGCGGGCAATAGGGCAAGCGCGGCAAGCCGCGCCGAAGTTGAAAGTCGCATGAGTCCCCTCCTCAGTAAAGCGACGTTAAAGATTGTTGGCAGGGGGACGGTGCGCCCGGCGGATGACAGTAGGGTGACGGGTTTATGAAACGGGGGCGGGCAGGCTATTTCGCCGGCGCGGGCGGCGGCGCCCGCTGATCCTCAGCCTTCTGCCGATACCCATCCACTAGGTTCTCAAGCTGCGTGCGCTTGATCTGCGTGAAGGGCTCGCTGCGGGCCAGATGCGACCACAGCCCCTGGTGCTCCAGCCGGTCGAGCACCTCGCCATTGAGCTGGTACAGCGCCAGATTCCGGTCCACGCAGGTCTTGAGCTCGGTATCGCGCGTCGCCAGCTGCTGGGTTTTCGCGGCGCGGTCGGTCTCGACCTCCTTCAGGGTCTGCGCCGTCTCGCGGAATTTTCCGATCAGCTCCTGCATGCGGGTCTTCTGCTGCGCCAGCTCATTCGCCGCGCTCTCCCGCTCCTGCGCGCCGCGCGCCACCACCGCGGTCGCTGCCTGCTCGCGCGCCGTGAGGGCTTTCTGCCCGGACTTCAGCGCATCGCGCTCCTTGCGCAGCTCATCCAGCTCCTTCTTCATGCGCTCGTTCTCGGCCTGCAGCTGAGTGCGCTCCGTGCCCAGCTGCTGCAACTGCTGGATCAATTGCGCGTTGCCGCCGCCGCTGCGTGCCGTCTGCGCCTCAGCCGGTCCCGAACCCCACAGCGCCATCACCATCAAAAACGGAATGATATGACGCATGGCGCTCTCCCGTCAGAACTGCGCATTGATATCGAGCTGCAGCACATCGATGCCCAGCGGCGGCCCGTCGATCTCATTGGCGCTCAAATAACGCAGACGCAGGAAGGTGCGGGGCGTGAATGCGAAGTCGCCGCCGACATAGTAGCCCTTGGCATCGGTGCCGCCGAGATGAAAGTCCGAGTCCGTGAAGGCATCAAGCACCGCATCGCGCTCCACATACCGGTAGCCCAGGAAAGCATGCCAGCCGTGCGGCCGCGCCGCATCCGCGGTGCCGAAGTTGAGCTCGGCCAGATATCCATTGGTGCGCGGCGGCACCACGAAGCCCGTGCGCGCCAGCACATCGGCCTGCTTGTAGCCAACGTTGCGCACATAGTCACCGGTCAGGCTCACGCGGTAGCCGGGCGACAGCCGCCAGTCGAACGAGGCGGTGGCATCGGCCAGCTTGTAGTCCGCGGCCAGCGCGAAAAGATTCGTGCTGGGATCGAGATCGTTGCGGATATCGAACAGGGTATTGCCCTTCTGCATGAATTGCGGCGCGGTGAAATCGAGCAGCGTGCTGTCCGGGTCGTTCAGCCGGCCGGTGATATTCTGGTAGTCGTAGTAGGCCGCGGCGAAGCGCAATTTGTTGCCGCCCGCGCTCTTCCACTCGAAGCCGAGCTGCCCGCCGAAGAGCCACTTGTCCTTGGTGGAGAGTTCGATCTCCTGTAGCGGAAACGCGCCCAGCGTGAGGAACGCGTAGCGGGACTCGGCCGTGTAGCCTCCCAGCCCCAGGCGGTAGCGCGCCGCCACCCCCTCGAAAGTCAGATCCTGATCCCATACCAGCTCAGTGCCCATCCATGGATTGGGAATGCGGCCCCCGGAGACATCGAGGATCTGCCGCCAGCTGTCGCTGTAGCCCGTCCACTTGAGATAGGCGAGATCGAACTGCGTCTGGTAGCGCCCGCCGGTGTTGCCCAGCGTTTGATTGGTGGAGACCGCGTCGCGCAGCGTCCCAGTAGTAAGACGCAGCCCGGTGCTGAAGCCGCCGCCAAGATCCGCATCCAGACCCAAACGGGCCCGCAGCCGCAGGCGCTGCCGGTCCTCCGTGGTATTGAGCAGCGCCGCCGCGCCCGCTTTGCCGATACCGCCCTTGTCATTGATGGTCAGAAAATCGAGATAAGCGTTCTGCAGATTGTCCCTGGCGTACAGATCATCCTGGCCGCGCAGACGCATATCTCCGCTCCACCGCACCCGTTTGATCCAGTCCGGCAGCGCCCCCGGCACTCCCCACTGCTGCGACTTCGCCTGCTCGATCACCTCCTGCGTGACCTGCGGCTTCAGATCCGTGGCCACTTGGCGACTGATCTCATCCTTGACGATCTGCGGCACATACGGAACGCGAATCGCGCCCTCCTCCGCCTTGGCCTGCTCCGCATCGGCTTTCGATTGCGCCGCGGCGTCCGCCACTGCCTTGTCCTGCGCGGCCTGCACCATGGCCTGCGCCTGCTCGCGCGTCAGCACGCCCTTCTCGACCAGGCCCTGCAGCAGATTGACCACGGTATTGCGCAATTCCTGAAGGCTGCGCTCCTCCTTCGTCTGCGCGGCGCCCGCGACGCCACTGAATGCCAGAACACTGCAAAGCAAGACCACTCTTCTCATGACTCTCTCTTATGCGCGCGACACGATGCGCAGGCTGACGGGTTGCGGCATGTCTGCCGGCGGGGCCTGCGCGATATGGGTGATACGATTCAAAGCCTGCTCGATGGCGCGATCCCGGTCCCGGTCGCCGCTCGACTGAGTCAAAGCCACCCGCTCGATGGCGCCGTCGCGTTTGACCCAGACCCGCACCATCACCGTGTACGAGCCCTTGCGTGCATCCTTGTCGTCCTGCAGCCGGTCGAGAATCTCATTCTTGAGCAGGCCCGCGTACCAAGCATAGGCGCTACCGCCCGTGGCCAAAAGGTCGCGGCCACCTGGACGGCCCACCAGGCCGAAGCCATCGCCGCCCGCGCCCCCCTGCGTATCCAGACCCAGCTGCTCACCGGGCGGCGGCTCATTGTTGGGCGTGGGATCGGGCGGCGGCTCGTTCAACTTCACCTCCTCCTCGGGTGGAGGCGGTGGCGGAGGCGGCAGATCGGGCGGCGGGGGCGGCGGGCGGATCACCCGGATCTCCTGCACCACTTTTTTCTGCGCCGGCGGAGCCGTGCTCAGGAAATGCCGCACCGCAAAAATCGCCCCGCCACCTACGAAGAGCAGCAGGGCGCTCAATTGCAGAAAGAAACGGATTTTTTGCGGCCGTCCGTTCATTTCACCAGCTTCTGCGTCACCAGCCCCAACTGCGTGATCTCGAGCCGCCCCATGAGATCGAGCACATCGACCACCCGCTGGTACTGAATCGAGGAATCCGCCTTGATGATCACCGGCAGATCTGGCGTCGCGGCCTTGTACTGCCGCAACAGGTTCTCGAGCTCCGGCATCGTCACCGGAAAAGTATCCAGATAGATAGTGCCGTCCGCGGCGATGGACACCGCCTTGGTCTTGTTCTGCGCCAGACTCGCCTGCACACTGGCCTTGGGCAGATTCACCTTGATGCCCTGCACGGTGGCGGTGGTCAGAATGATGAAAATGATCAGCAGCACATAGGCGAGGTCGAGCATCGGCGTGACGTTGATCTCGTCATAAGTGCTCTTCTCTTCGCTGACCGAGGCGGACATCAGGAATAGGTCTCGGCGATGCGCGTCACGAACTCATCGACGAACACCCGCATGTCCGCGCCGATCTCCTTGATCCGCGTATTGAGGTAGTTGTAGCCGAAGAGACAGGGTATGGCGACGCCGAGACCCGCCACCGTCGCCACCAGCGCCGCGGCGGTGCCCGGGGCGATGGCGTTGATATTGACATCGCCGGTGGCGGCGATCGCCGCGAAGGTAATCATCACGCCCACCACCGTCCCCAGCAGCCCGAGGAAGGGGCCGCCGGAGATGGCAATGGTCAGCAGCACCATCTGGCCATTGAGCCGCTGAGTCATGCGCGTCAGCGAAGCGTCCAGCGTGGCGCGGATCGCCTCGATGGATTGCGCCGAGAGAATGGCGGCGCGCGCCGCGCCGGCCGCCTGACCCTGCAGACGCTTCAGCGTCTCGCGCGTGCCATGGTGGTAGAGATCCCAGAGCGTCGACTCGCCGAAAGCCGTCTCATCGCCCTCGCGCCGCTCGAGCGCCGTGGGATCGTCGCTCAGTTTACGGAACTCATCGAGGAAGCGGCTATTGCCCCTGCCCACCCGGGCCAGATACATCGCCTTGCCCGCCATCACCAGCACCGACACCAGGAACATCACCACCAGGATGCCGATGACCACCCAGCCGTCCACCGTCACATTGCGCAGCGTGGTGGTGAAATACGACTCACTGCCGCCACTGTCTTTTTGCGTGTCGCCGCCATAAACCGCCAGCGGCGCCACCATGCCCTGGCTGCGCGCGGCCGCCTGTAGCCACTCATCGGGACGCGCGGTATTCGAGACCTCGAGCTCATCGAGCTCACCGCTAAAGCCGTTGGCACCGGCAGCCGCCCCACCCACGGTCAATGTACCGCCCACCTCCTGCAGGGTGGCATCGGTCGAGCCGGCTTCGGCGCCGTCGACCCACAAAGCCATGCGACCGCCGCCCACGCGCACCGCCAGGTGATGCCATTCGCCCGTCTTCAGCGAGCCCTCGCCCTGCGCCACTTCCGCCGGGCTCGGGGTCGCCTTCCAGTGAGCAAAGGCCTTCGTGCCATCCACGCCTAGAATCAGCGCCTTGTCGCCTTCCTGCAGCGCCGCGACATAGGCCTGCTGCTGAGGCGTCTCAATGCGCACCCAGGCCGACAGCGTAAATCCCTGCGCCGGGACCAGGCGCAGCGTGGCGGTCGAGGGAATCGAGATGCGCTTGGCGCCGTCGAATTTGACGCCCGCGCCGATCAGCGATGCATTATTGACCTCCGCGGTGAACTCCGTCGGCTCGGTCTTGTAGCTCGTGGCATCCTGCGGCTTGCCCACCGCCGCGCCGAAGTGATAGACCAGCGCCTGATGCATATCATAAGTGCCGCCCGTGTCCGTGCCGGCGGCGGCCTTTTGATTGCCGTAGTAGAGATAGATCTTGTCGCTCTTGGCGCCGCCGCCCGCAAGATGCGGCACCTGCACCCAGACAAAAGCCATCTGCGCCTGCGGATCGTAGCGCTCGATGTGAGACTTGAGCGGCGTCTTGTCGTCCGCAGCCACGAAGCGCAGGTCCGAGCCGTCGGGTTTCGTATCCCCAAAGTAGTTGAAGTTACCCAGGCTCAGGCGCACTAGCACCGGCACCTCGGCCGGGCTGCCGGTGATATCGGCGCCGGCCTTCGACAGATCGAAGGTGATCTCCTTGCGGAAAGCCCAGTCGTTGTTCCACCAGGCACGCGCCGGTGAGGCGGCGCCGAGCACGGCGAGCCCGGCTAAAAGAAGCAGCCCATTCAGCCTGAAAGTGCGCATGAATATCAAGGATCCCCGTTGTTTGATTCGTCGCGAGCCCGCCGCCAGCCGGGGAAAGCCGCCGGAAGCATTATTCCGGCGGCTTGTGACGGTTTTATGTCGTCTGGCGGACTCTGCGAGCTTTTGCGCCCAGGGCGCCCAGACCGCTCAACAGCAGCCAGGCGGCCGCGGGCAGCGGCACCACCGGAGCGTAAGTGCCCGGATTGCCCACCTCCCCTAGAGAATCCGCATGCGAGCCGAACGTATCGCCCACCGTGGATTTGACCGCCGCGGCCGCATTGTTCGCGCCCAGGTTCCCAAGGAGAATGTTGCCGCTCACGCCATTGGTGCGCACCCCGCCGATAGTCTGATCGTCATAGGTCAGCCGGTCGATCAGCTTGTTGACGTTGTCGTATATATTGATCTCATCCGCGCGGCCCAGGTTGTTGGTGTTGCCGCCGATCACGCTCACCGAGGCTGATAGCCCCCAACGGCTGCGGAATGCGGCCGCCGTATCATCAGTGAGAATCACCGATTGACCCGGCTGTACCGTACCGAAGGCGCTCAAGGATTGCGAGCCGGGACTTCGGCTATTGTCATCGAACGACCAGCCGGTCATATTCACCGGCGCATTGCTTACATTGGTGAGCTCGACATACTCGCCGATGCTGCCCGAGCCGAGCCCGTTGTACATCCATTCCGTGATCTCGATGCTGGCGGCCTGAGCACCGCCGCTGAAGGCCGCCGCTGCGGCGCCTGCTGCCAAAAGCCATGAAGCGTTTCGTTTCGACATGAAATTCCCCTCAAACCGATTTATTACGACGACGGCGCAGCGCCGCAAGCGCGGCGAGCGCGGAACCGAACAAAGGCAGCGCTCCCGGCAGCGGCACCGCCGAGAAGCTCTGCGCCTGGAAGCCCGGCAGATCGCCATCCTTGAAGGCAAAAACGTAAAAGTTGTTCGGGTTGGCCACCGTGCCGGACAGATTGTTGGGATCGGGCAGCGTCGACAGGAAATCGTTGTCGTTCGCGATGTACAGCGTATGCTCGGTCACGCCGTTGATGACCACGTCCTGACCGAAAGCCAGGCCCTCGATCTTCGAGGGGATCAACTTCGGATCAATGCCCGCCGCCACCAGAGCGGCTTTCACGTCCAGCCAGGCAGAAGCGCCCTTGGAGACCGGTGTGTAGCTTGCGGTCGCCAAATTCCCCATGCCGGATATATCGGTCGCACCGGTGATATCCACGCTGAAGACCTGTTTCACCGCTGCCGCCGTCGGATTGTTCGGCTTGTCCCCCAACCCCTTGCCATCCCGCTCATCCACCAGGAACTGATGGTCGTTGATCGCGACAATGTCGCTCACACCGCTGCCGGTGGTCAGGTGATACGCATACTCGTGAGTGGCGCCGCTCGCGATATCGATGGTCACGATGCGCACATCATTGTTTTTGTCCTGCTCCAGCTGCGCCTGCATGATGCCCACCAGCGTCTTGCCGTCCGGCGTGATCGCAAGCCCCTCCATGCCCTTGTTGGCCACGCGTCCCACCGTGTTGCCGGAAATCTCCGTATCGCCCACCGAACTTAAGTTGGAGATGCCGAGATTGGCCGGCAGATCGAAAGTGCGGATCCGCTCGCCCGTGGCGCGGTTGAACTGATAGACATAAGGGCCGTACTCATCCGAGACAAACACGCTCTTGCCATCGTTGGAAAGCCGCACGCTTTCCGGGTCCAGCCGCGCGTTGTTGGCATTGAGCGAAGTAAGCCCCGAACCGCTGGCAAACCCGTCCGAGCGTCCCGTGAAGTAGTAATGCCCATTGGTCTGATTGAGACCCGGCACCCCGCTGCCGATGCTGGTCGAGCCGAACACCCCGGTGCCGTAATTCAGCGCCGTGCTGCTATAGAGCAGAGTCGTCGAGCTGAGCGTCGGTGTCAGCGTATAGGGCAGACTGCCCGAGGATGCGGGCGTCAGACTCATGTTGATGGTCTGAAACCGCTCGATATACGAGGTGGTGTTGTCGACCAGGCCGCCGTTGGTATAGCTCACTGCATTTGGACCGCGATCCGGCAGACCAATGAAGGTGTTGCCGCCGGCGTAGGCCAGCCCGGAGCCGATGCCGCCGAGCAGATTAGCCGGCGCACCGTTCTCCAGCGTACCGGTGAGGCCCGAAAGATCCGCATACGAGCCTGCCGAGCTGCCGGTGAGACTGCCGATGGCAATCAGCTGCACGCTGGCATCGGCGGCGGAAACAGTGCCGAGCGCGATGGCGCAGGCCACAGCGACGGGCGAAATACGGCGCATACCGCGCCGCACCAGGAAGCGGTTCGTCAACATCGTGAATAATCCCCTCAGAAATTCACTGGCGGCGATAGTGGAAACCCCATGTGACGAATCTGTTAAGGAATTGTGATAGTGGCGCAGATCAAATCATGCGCCCCCTCGCCAGTCCCACCAGTACCGGCCAAAGCGCCTTTCGAACTTCCCGGGCTTTTCCGCGTAGAGCCGCCGTCCCACTATCATCGCCCGATCCTCGAGCTCCGTGCGGCAGCGGTCGATCAGCGCCACGAGCTCAGTGCGATCGGTGGACCTGGAAAACGCGCTGGTATTCTGCAGGGCCTGCGCGCGCAGCATCAGCAGATCATGGTCCTCGCCCAGGCTATCGGTCAGCTCATGCGCCTGACGAGTGAGCTCGCCGATGAGCGCCGGCCGCAAGGGCCGCAGAATCTGCCATTGCGCGCGCAGATATTTGGCCTGCTTGCGCCACTCGTGTAGCGCTTCCGGCGAGCGCGTCTGCGCCGCTGCGCGGGCTTTGCGGCCTTTGGCGTAGACCTTTTTCAGGCACGGCCCCAGAACCGACCATCCCTTGCGGCCCACCGGCCAGCGGCCGGCGCGCTTGTGAAGCTTGCGCAGCTCGCGATATTGCGGCTTGAGCGCCCCCGGCCGACCCAAAACACTCCGTCGCCGGGCAATTTGCCCACGCCGCAGAGTCCGGCGCAGCCTATCAAGCTGCAAGATGCGCACGGTCGCGCCGTAGCGTTCCACCAACCCGTCCAGCGTGTCGAGCAGTACCCGCGCATCGCGCATCTCACTCAACGGTCGGGCCGCATCGCGCAGCGCGGTGTTCTCACGGGTGTACCTGGCCTTACCCAGCACGTCACGTAACAGCCTCAAGGCAGCCCGTGCTTTCTTGAGTCTCCTGCGCGCCGCATGCACCTCCTCGTCGGAGATATTTTTCGCACCCAACGCCTTCAGCGCCCTGGCGATCTCCTTGCGGGCGATACGGCGCACGCCCCGTGCGCCAGACTGCGAAGGACTGAGCTCCTTCGCCACCGCTCACCCATCCGCATCCTGCGCGAACGCGCGCATCGCTTGCCGCAGCAGCGCCTGCGCGGCTTTCGCTCCCACACGCCCAATCGGTTTGAACTCACGGCCATGGAATCGATTATAGGCGACGAAAAACTGCTCTATCTCCTGCAGCCGCACTGGCCCGATCTCATGCAGACCGCGAATCCGCGGCCGATTCAGAGGATCGCCATCCGCTGCACGGGTCCGCGGAATCGAGCCGAAATCGTAGGGAAAGGACATGCCCGCCGGCAGTATCCGACTCAAGCGGAAAAGACCCAACTCCTCATCGAGCTTGTACTTGTTGCGGCTGCCACTGGGCGTATCAATGATGACGTTGACGAGACCTGAAGCATTCTCGTGAGCAGGCATATTGAAGCCGAACGCATTCATCGCTTAGCAGGAATGCGCGCCGCCGAGGTGAGTTCCCCCACCGGCGCCCTCGAGCCCTGGCCAGCGCCCGCCGCAGCGAGCTACTACTCCTCCTGCAGCTCCCGGCTCAGCACCCCGCACTGCGCCTGCAGATCGTGCAGACGCTGGGAGGCCTTGCGCAAGGCCGAGATATCGGTATTTTCAGCCTCGAGCAGCGCGACGTACTCGGTGCGGGCAGCCATCCAGTCCTCTGTCACCATGCGCCAGCGCGCCGCCAGTGTCTTTTGCGCCGCCGAGATCACCGCCGTCTGCCAGCGCGAAGAATCCTGTCGCATACCTGCACTCCCGTATAAAGACGGGGATGCAGTGTGCCAGCGCCGTGTGACAGCCGCGGGTCGAAACCTTTGCGGTTGTGTTGCGGTGCGTAAACCTCCGGAAAAATTCACGCCGCTTCTCCGACTCCCGCCGGCTCCACTTCCGCCACGGGCGCCGCCACCGCGCGCCGCTCCATCCAGTTCCACAAGGCCAGCCGCCCGTTGAGATCCTCCACCAGCGTCGAGCAGCTCTCCACCCAATCGCCGTCGTTGCAATACAGCACCCCATCGATCTCCCGCAGCGCCGCGCGATGGATATGACCGCAGATCACCCCGTCCACATCACGCCGCCGTGCCGCGTGCGCCGCCGCCTGCTCGAAACGACCGATATATTCCACCGCATTGGCGATCTTGTGCTTCAGGTACGAGGCCAGCGACCAGTACGGAAAGCCCATGAGCCGGCGCAGCGAGTTGAATCCGTGGTTGAGCCACAGCACGAAGTCATAGGCCCGGTTGCCCAGCCATTCCAGCCAGCGGCTGCAGCGTACCGCCCCGTCGAACTCATCCCCATGCAGCACCAGGAGCCTGCGACCCTCCGCCGTGACATGTATATGCTCGCGGTGGATCTCCAGATTCCCGAACACCGTGCCGTCGAGCTCCCGGAACACCTCATCATGATTGCCCGGCACATAGATCACCCGCGTGCCGCGCTTCGCCTTGCCTAGGATGGCCCGCACCACATCATTGTGGATCTGCGGCCAGTAGACCTTCTTGCGCATGCTCCAGATATCGAAAATATCGCCCACCAGCACCAGCGTCTCAAGCTGCACCGACTCCAGGAATTCCAGCAGCAGCTCAGCCCGGCAATCCTTGGTGCCGAGGTGGACATCGGAAATGAAGGCAGTGCGCAGGCGAGTGAGAGGAACGCGGGCCGATGCGTGCATGGGACTTCCGATATACAGAGGCCGATGCTGCAAGCATTATTAGGAATTATGACGAGAACGTGACCGGCGCGGGAAGATTTGCTTACAAGACACGGGGTTAGGGCTGAAAGCTCGAAATGATGCCGCTATAGTTGGGAAACCCGCCCGCTGCCCTGCACCAGCCGCCGAATGCCCATTGAGCTCAGCACCGCCCGAAGGAAAGGCGGCTCTGGCCACTTTCGCGACCGGCTTCACACCCCTTTGCGGAGAGCCTCTATTCCAGGTCACCCTTTCCTGAGAGTTAATGGTTACGACCAAACGAGGGTAGGAGAGCGCTCATGACTCGGTACGGCAAGACTCGTGAATGGCCCGCAACGGCTGTAGCCGCCGCCGGCAACCCTATCGACCTGACGCCGCGGCTCAAGCTGCACACCTTTGAGCCCCTAGCGAAGCCAGCGACGCACTGGCATACCTGGGCGAGATTCTGTGCGGACGCCGTACCATCAAAGCTTGAGTAAAAACATTTCTACGTGATCTTCCGGAGAATCGCGCCGCTCCCGGCATCTCAAGTATAGCGATGCCCCTACTTACAGCTAATGGAGTGGGTGGCTATCGTCCGTCGTCGGCGAATAAGTCTTCCATTGGCTCGTGCGTGGATTCAATACTCGAAACGAACCATTGGCATTTGCCACGAGTTTGATCCAATGTGAAGTACGTTCGTCGAGGTTAGCCACGTAGGCTTCGGCAAAATTACTGTCGCCCGCCACGGCGGAGCGGTGCAGCTGCCAGACATCCTCGAGGCCGTGGACGTCGTGCAAAGTCTGGTACGTCACGAGCGCGCCGCCCTTATTCAATCCGTTGTTCATGATCGCGACTCGCGGCTTGAACGCAGCGAAGGTCGCGGGATCCGCAACGTCCGGGCCGCCATGATGCGCCACCAGGTATGCATCCACTGGACCGATCAAGTCCCTGGGACAGACCAGATTGAAGAGCGGAGATCCGCTCAGATCGCCCAGATCCAGAAAGCGGAACTGTCCATAGCGCACCACGACACCGGTCGAACGCGGATTCTCGAATGGGTCGCGTGGCATAGTCGCGTGGGCCTGGCACGCCGAATTGACTGCCCCTGCCTGCGGCAGCGGGTTCGATAGGGTCACGCCTGCGGAACTGACGACAAGCGCTTCTAGGTCAGTCAGCGGCAGACGATCTCCCGGTTTGGGCTGCAGCTGCCGGCCGCCGCTTCGCACCGCGGCGTAGGCCTCGAACGCAGCTTTCGTTTCAGCGCTTGTGCTGACGGCATCAGCGCTGGGCGTACCGTGATCGATGAACATCCCAATGGGCATGAGTTGCGACAGTTCGCTGACGCCTCCGTCATGGTCCGGGTGAAAATGCGTCACTAGCAGATAATCGATACGCGTGATTCCGGCATCCTGGGCCGCGGCAACAATGCGGTTGGCATCGCGCGCCGCATGCGGATCGCCGGGCCGAAAACCGGTGCCCTCCCCAGCCCATCCTGCGTCGATCAGCAAGGAGTGGCGATCGGGCGTGACGAGCAGCGTCGACTGCCCGCCTTCTACGTCGATGAAATAAATTTCCAGGTTCTTGGCCTGCGCCGCAGTGACCGCGACACATTCGAGGACCAGGGCCAGGATCGCACGTCTGCAATGAGCTGCCTTCATGAATGAATTATGCCAGCAACCTAGGAATCTTCTTGACCAGCCCCTCTTTGAGGGCATCATCAAGGCAACAGCACCGTAGATCCCGTGGTCCTGCGACTCTCCAGATCCCCCTGCGCTCGCCCCGCCTCCGCCAGCGGATAACTCTGCCCGATCTGCACCCGTACCTTCTCACTCTTGATCGCAGCGAACAGCTCGCGCGCCGCCGACTCCAATGCCTCCCGAGTGGCAATGTAATGAAACAGCGTCGGCCGCGTCAGAAACAGCGAGCCTCGCCTCGATAGCTCCAGCGGACTGATCGCCGGCGGCGGCCCCGAAGCATTCCCGAAGGACACCATCATGCCAAGTGGCGCCAGACAGTCGAGCGAGGTCATGAAAGTGTCCTTGCCCACCGAGTCATACACCACGGAAACACCCCGTCCCCGAGTGATCTTCTTCACGCGAGAGACCAGATCGTCACGACCCGGGATCAATACATGCTTGCAGCCATTCCTGCGCGCCAGCTCCGCCTTCGCCTCACTGCCTACCACCCCGATCACCCTCGCGCCCAGCGCCTTTGCCCACGGACATAGAATCGAGCCTACCCCGCCCGCCGCCGCATGCACCAGAATCGTCTCGCCGGCAGTGACCTTATAGACACGCCGCAATAGCGAGCGCGCCGTCAGCCCTTTCAGCATCATCGCCGCCGCCTGCTCATCCGAGATCCCTTTGGGGATCTTCACCAGCCTTTCGGCCGAGACATTGCGAATTTCACTGTACGCGCCGGGCTTCGGATACACATAGGCTACCCGGTCACCCACTCGGAAACCGCGCACCTTGCGGCCCACCGCCACGATCACCCCAGCAGCCTCACGCCCCAGACCGCTCGGCAGCTCGAGCGGATAAAGCCCCGTTCGATCGTAAATATCGATGAAGTTGACGCCGATCGCCGTATGCCGCACCTGCGCCTCGTCAGAGGCCGGATCGGTGACTTCGACCGCCTCAAAGCGCAGCACTTCGGGACCACCGTGCTCGTAAAGGCGTATGGCTTGGGTGGTGATCATGAGAGCAGCATAGCAAATGCCCAAATTGGGCATCGGCACTCAGCGCCCCCTGGCGACCCGTCCGCTCGCACCTTGGCTGTCAGACTGCTTCAGCTCCGCAGCAGCGCCTGCCCCGCCCGAATGACCGCTCCCTCCCGCACCGATCCACAAATCTCAAGACCGCGCGGCGCAAACACAATGATAGTCGAGCCATGCTCGAACCCGCCCATCTCCTCCCCCTTGCGAAACGCCGCATCGCAGGGGATCACATTCGGCCCGCGGTAGCGCAGATGCAGCGGCGTCGGCAGACAATTCAAACGGATGCTCGCCACCAGAATCGCCGCCACCGGCACCAGCGTCAGCAACTGCCCCGATGAAACCAAACGGCATTGCACCACCGCTCGCTCGTTCTTGCAGAAAAGTCTCTCCACCCGCGCAAGCGCAATGGGATTGACGTTCCAGGTATCGCCCGAGATATACGTTACCTGCTCCACCCGGCAATCCTGCGGCGCGTGAAAGCGGTGATACATGTCCGCGCGGATGCGCAGCGTGACATAGCGGCCGCCCTCATAGTGCCGCACGAGACTCTCATCCCCGAGTAGATCCAGCAGCGAATACGGAAAGCCCTTGGCCTGCAGCACCATCCCCTGTTCGATGCGCCCATGCGCGCCCACGATGGCATCGCAGGGACTCCCCAGCACCGAGGGGTCGGGATCCACCGGCCGCGCCCCCTCCTTAAGCGCCCGGGTGAAGCACTCATGCAGGCTCCTGAACCGGCCCTCCCGGGCATCGCTCAGATCCAACGCTGAAAACCGCCGCCACAACGCAATGCTGGCCGCGCTCACCCAGGGGTGCTCGATCCGGCTGAACCAGCCCATGAACAGCGTCGCCCAGCGCCGCGGCAGCCGGTTCGTCAGCAGAAAATTGAGCTCCTCCCGCACCGTCATCGCAATGTCATCCGCCTGCAATACAGTGCGCCCGGGGGAAGCCCGTGAACCACACCATTTTATATATTCTCGCCGCTGCGCTCGCCGCAGGCCTGCTGCGCGCCGCGTACCACCGACTCCTGCTCTCGCGCGCCAAGCACCGCTCCCTGGCGGGACATGCACGCCTGTCCCGGCGCATCGCCTCGCTCCTGCCTTTCTACGAGTATGACGAGAGACATTTTTTCCGCGCCGACGACCCCTCCGAGGAGATTGCCGCAAAGCGGCGTGAGGGTTTCATGCGGCTCTCCACCCTCTTCGCGCAGCGTTTCGCTAAAACCGCCACGCTGACGCGCGAGATCCGAGGAAACATATCCGACCTGGAATTCACCTCGCGCTACCGCGTGCCCTTCCAGTTCAGCCGCTTCGTGCGCCGTCACCTGCAGGGAGGTTCCTTCCTGGAATCCTCCGACGGCCCGCAGCTCACCGACCTCGACGGCAACCGCCTCTACGATCTCACGGGCTCGTATGGCGTAAATCTCTTCGGCTACGAATTCTACAAGGAGTGCATCGCGCGCGGCAGCGAGCGGGTCCAGGCGCTCGGTCCCGTGCTCGGCGCCTACCATCCGGTGGTGGCCTACAATGTGCGCCGCCTGCAGGAGATCTCGGGGCTCGATGAGGTCTCCTTCCACATGTCCGGCACCGAAGCCGTCATGCAGGCCGTGCGCCTCGCCCGCTACCATACCCGCCGCCGGCACCTGGTGCGCTTCTGCGGCGCCTATCACGGCTGGTGGGGCGACGTGCAGCCCGGCGTCGGCAATCCCCTGCCCGCGCGCGATACCTACACCCTCAAGGATATGCACGAGAGCTCGCTGCGCGTGCTGCGCACCCGGCGCGACATCGCCTGCGTGCTGATCAACCCACTGCAGGCCCTGCATCCCAATGCCAGCGCCCCCGGCGATTCCTCCCTCGTTGACAGCGGTCGCCGCGCCCACTTCGACCGCGAAGCCTACGGCACCTGGCTGCGGCAGCTGCGCGAGGTATGCACCGAGCGCGGTATCGTGCTGATTTTCGACGAGGTGTTCATGGGCTTCCGCCTGGCGTCCGGCGGCGCGCAGCAATACTTCGGCGTGCGGGCCGACCTCGTCACCTACGGCAAGACCCTGGGCGGCGGCCTGCCCGTGGGCGTGCTCTGCGGCCGCCGCGATCTCATGAAGCGATTTCGCGAAGACCGCCCCGCCGACATCTGCTTCGCCCGCGGCACCTTCAACGCCCATCCCTACGTCATGGGCGCCATGTACGAGTTCCTGCAGCGCCTCGACACCGAGCCGGTGCGCGAGCTCTATCGCAATCTCGATACTCTGTGGAGCGCTCGCGCGGACCGGCTCAACCAGCGGCTCCGCGAAGCGAAGTTGCCCGTGCAGGTCGCCACCTTCTCCACCATCTGGACCGTCACCTACACCCGCCCCTCGCGCTACAACTGGATGCTGCAGTACTACCTGCGCGCCGAAGGCCTGGCCCTCTCCTGGGTGGGCACCGGCCGCCTCATCTTCAGCCTCGATTACACCGAGGCGGATTTCGCCGCCGTGTGCGAGCGCTTCATCGCCGCAGCTCAGGCCATGGAGCGCGACGGCTTCTGGTCCGGACCCGAGCTCACCGACCGCGCCATCCGGCGCCGCATTCTCAAAGAGATGCTTCAAGAGTGCTGGCGTACATCCCGCATCGGATCTATCAGCTCGCCGCGCAGCAGGTGGAAAGGCGCCTTGTAGTACAGCATCACATCGTGAAACGGATCGGTGAGGATCTTGGTCAGCCACACCAGCCCCGTCTGCACATCCTTGAGGAAAAAGAGGTGCACCGTGCGGAACAGCAGCCCCGCGATCCCGATGACCAGCCACATCTGCGCCGTGTAGCGAATGTAATCAGCGGCGCCGGCCGGCGGTTCGAAGATGCCAAACAGCGTCGGATCCAGCCACAGAAGCAGTGGCGACAGCGCCCAGATGGACAGCAGCACCACCTTGCGCCTCAAGTTGTAGCCCACCTTGATGTCCTCCTTGTGCTCGTGCGTGGCCTGGTTGACCTCATCGTATCCCTTGGGCTCGAAGAAGAAATGCCCCGCCTGGCGGCTCACCATGGCCAGCAGCCAGCCGACCAGGGCCGCCGCGGCCGGATCGGTGAACAGCAGGAAGTAAGAGGTGAGGAAGCTGAGTGCGCTCACCAGGTGCAGCGACTGATTGATGCGGCTGTGGTGGTAGTAGCGATGGTCGTCGAAGCGCTGCACGCGCAGCGTCTCAAGAAAGCCCTGCATGTCGATTCCCCGATGGTTGCAACCGGATGAAGCAAATATAGGATTGACATTGCAAAGACATGACAGTGACGCGGATCACGTTACTGTCAAGAATTCTTCGCGCGCCCGTCATGGGGTCGTCATGTCGGACAGGGATCGTCACGACCGCATGAGAACCATGATCGTGAGCGACGCCTGGTTCCGGCAGACCAACGGAGTCGTCAACACCCTGGCCCAGACCGCCGCCTGGCTCGGCCGCTTCGGCCATGAGGTGCGGCTGATCACCCCGCGCGATTGCCGCACCGTGGCCTGCCCCACCTATCCCGATATCCGCCTGGCCGTCTTTCCCTATTCTTTGGTGGCGCAACGGATCGCCGGCTTCAAGCCGCAGGCCCTGCACATCGCCACCGAAGGCCCGGTGGGATTGGCCGCGCGGCGCTACTGCCTGCGCCACGGGCTGCGCTTCACCACCTCCTACCACACCCAGTTCCCACAATATCTCAAATCCCGCTTCCCCATCCCGCTGTGGCTCTCCTATAGAGCGCTGCGCGCCTTCCACGGCGCCGCGGCCAGCTGCATGGTGAGCACGCAGACCGTGCAGGATCAGCTTGCGGCCCGCGGTTTCAGGAACATCGTACGCTGGCAGCGCGGCGTCGACACTCAGCTCTTCCGGCCGCGCGACAAGCATTACCTGGATCTGCCGCGCCCCATCGCCGCCTGCGTCGGACGCGTGGCCGTGGAGAAGAATATCGAGGCCTTTCTGCGCATGCCCTGGAGCGGTACCAAGCTCATCATCGGCGATGGGCCGGAGCGCGTGCGGCTGCAGGCCCAGTACCCGCAAGCGGTATGGACCGGCTTCCAGTACGGCGAAGCCCTGGCCTCCCACCTGGCCGCCGCCGACATCCTGGTCTTTCCCAGCCTCACCGACACCTTTGGCCTGGTCAACCTCGAAGCCATGGCCTGCGGCGTGCCGGTGGCCGCCTTCCCGGTGGCCGGGCCCATCGATGTGGTGCAGGACGGGGTGACCGGGGCGCTGGACACCGATCTCGAGCGAGCGGCGCTGCGTGCGCTCACCATTGACCCGCGCGCCTGCCGCGAGCGCGCCCTGCAGTCGGGCTGGGATGCCTGCACCCGGGAGTTCGAGAGCCACCTGGTGGCCTGCCAGCCGCACCACGCGCCGCTCCCGCGAGCGCTCGCAAGGCCGGGATTTCTCGACGCCGTTTAGACATTCACGAAGTTTCTGTGAGCTGCCGCCTGAGGCGACGGCGCCCTGAATCTCCAACGATAATTCCCTAACTAGGCACGCTACTGCTCGGACTCGGGTACCGTTTCGCCACTCATGGCCTAGGAACAAGCTGCTTGACGAATTCTCCGTAAGCGCTCAGATTCCGTTGAATCGGAGGTAGGCTTGCAATCTTGCGGATGAATTGCTCGTCGATGCGGGTCTTGGCACTGTGTCCATTTTCCTCGCCTGAAACCATAACACCGAGCGAATGCTCGTCGATGCTGGTGGTGATCGGAGTGCTTGCACTCAGCCACGGTATATTACCGATGAATGCGAATCTGCCTACCTGTGCCAACTCGTCGAGGAGTTTGTATAGGTCATCATCTGTTTTTAATTGAGGAACTTCGAACATCACGGACTCAAGAGCATGGTCGAGAGGCTGCCGAGAAACGTAAGCGACCCAAGCTGCACCCATGTCGTCGAAACTGACGAACATCGCACCCGCGCGGCCTCCTAATGGATATTTATCAAAAACGAATAGCTCACCATGATCGCTCTGCGTGCTACCCTTAAGCGCATAACCATGGCGCTTTGCGATTTCGGCCAGACTGTGAGTGAACACCTGATGAAACCTCGGCGTTGGCTTGGTCGCACCCAAAAGAGTCGCCAAGGCGCCCGTCATGAAAGCCTTCTCCCTGTTATCTTGGTAGGCTTTGATCAACGTCAATGTGCTGGCGGCGACCGCCAACGCAATAACTGCGACCTTCACGGAAGGTTTTGAATTCAGGATCGTCCCCACTACTGCGGACGCGAGCGTGATCAGGACCAGAATTGTATCTACGGCCATCGTAACCTCCACTGAAACTCCTCATTGAAAGGCCCCTCCGTCTCGCTTCAAGGTTGGAAATCCAGCTCTTCTCATCCGCAGCGTCTCGGCACGAGGAGAAGTTTCGCCGGTTACCTCAGAGTCTAAAAAGACGTGGGATGCTTACACTTGGACTGTACCCCAAAAACGACGGCCATGAAGCCTTTTAGGGCACACTGTGTTCCGCTCACGGTCTCAGCTCCCACGAAAATGCGTGCGAGCTTATTTACAGTTGGCGAACCCCCCAATACGGTACAAGTGCGGCGTTCAAGTCGCATGAAGTAGTGCCGCATTCGTCGTCAGCGCCTCACTATCGCTCATCTCCTGACGCCATATCCGCTCCGAAGACGCACCCTGAATGGTGCCGACGTGGATCGGTGCGGCCTATTGGTTCATCTCTTCGACATCGTTCGCCAATCCTGCGATTACGATTGCACGCGCTCTGTCAGACACCTTCGCAGGGATTCGCATGGGCGACGCGCCGGCGTTCATTGCACAGGTTATGGACGTCGAAGGCATGGTTGCCTGTCCCGGCGGGTAAAGCCGGTGGGGCGCCGTCTTATACCTGACCGGCGCCCCACCAACGGTTCTCTTGGGGGTTCAAGAGATGAATGCGCACGAGGCGCCGGGGTAGACTGGCAGAGAACCGTTAAAGCTTTGCGAGCGTTGCGTGACAGTTTGTCGACGCGGGCGTCGCGATAAACTGCAACATTTCCTCAATACAGTAGCGTCCTTTCAGATGGGATATGGGGAGCCGGCCCTGTCATGCTGCTCAGATGGGCCGCCCGGATTTTGGTGGTGGCTGCCGCGGCAGCCATCGCACCCGTCTCCGCATCGGAGTTGTCGCCCACCACGCGGGGCCGTATTGCAGGCAATCAAGCCACTCTGGTCATCGTGGAGATCGACAGTACGGCCACGGATCGCTCGGCACAGATTGAGCGCGCGCGACGGCATCTACGGCGCGACGATCCGTCGATTCTCGGCTTGCGCAGCCGGGGATATGACGCCATCAAATCCCGCGTCAAATCTGACGTGGCGGGTCCGGATGCCATTCAAGTCATCACCTACAGCCATTTTCCACTCTCGGTATGGCGGGTCTCTTCACTGGCGGCTTTGAACCGGCTCGAGAAACATCCTGCGGTCCGCACCGTCCACGAGAACAGGCTCTTTCGGCCCGTATCGGTGAGCGATCTGCCCTTCATCAGCCAGCCGCAGACTGCGGCGCAGGGCGCCGTCGGCGCCGGGACGACCGTCGCGGTCATCGACGGGGGGCTTGGCAGCAACTATCTCAACTACCCGGACTTTGGCAGCTGCACCGGCGTAAACACCCCGCCTGCGACGTGCCGCGTGGTCTACAACCAGGATTTCTATCCTGGCGCTTCGACCCAGACGGCACATGGAACCAATGTGTCCGCGATCGCGCTGGGCGTCGCTCCCGGAGCGAAGCTCGCCATGTTCGACGTGTTCAATGGCTCGACGGCTTCCGGCGCCGATGTGCTGACGGCCATGAATTCCGCCATCAGCTTTCAAGAGACTTATAACGTCGTCGCCATCAACATGAGCCTGGGCGATAACTCGATTCACTCCACGCAATGCACTGGCAGCGTTTTCGCCCCGGCGGTAGCCAATGCGGCGAACGCCGGAATCGTCACTGTCGTGGCCGCCGGCAACAACGGCTCCAAGGCAGGTCTCGCAGAGCCTGCGTGCGCGCCCGCCGTAGTGTCTGTGGGCGCGGTATATGACGGCTCCTACGGCACCCTCACATGGAACGCAGCGGCTGCGCCCGGCGGCCAGTGCACGGATGCCAGCGCGGCCGACCACGTCACCTGTTTCTCGCAGAGCGCGAGCTATCTGTCATTGCTGGCACCGGGGACTTTCGTCAGCGCTCCGAGCTCGTCGTTTCAACAGTCGGGTACGTCACAGGCGACTCCGCATGTATCGGGCTCGATCGCAGTGCTGCGGGCCCGCTATCCGACGGAATCTCTAAGCCAAACGCTGCAGCGGCTCCAGATTACGGGCGTAACCGACACGGACTCCGGCAACGGCTCGATCTTCCCTCGCTTGAATCTGTTTGCGGCGACCAACCAAGGCACGGCTTTGTCACTGTCAGGCACTGGACCTGCAACAGCGACGCAGGGAGGAACTTCGAATTACACCTTGACGGCTAGCAACAGCGGTCCGCTGGCTGCCACTCACGTCGTGGTAAGCAATACACTGCCCTCCGGCGCGATATTCATGTCGGCCTCGGCGAGCTGTGTCTTCGCCTCCGGTATCGTCACTTGCTCCACGGCAAGCCTGGGCGCGAGCGCCAATATCACTTTCACCATCACGGTTGGGTGGAGTGTCAGTGGGCCGGTGTACGACACGGCCTCAATCGCGGCAGATCAAATCAACAGCGCACCTGTTTCGCAACAAACGATTGCGTTCGGAGTCGCACCAGGTTCCGGCGGCGGCGATGCGCCCCTGCCGCTTTGGATGTATATCGCGCTGGGGATTGGCCTCGCGGGGATTTTGTGGGTACATGACTCGCGCCGGGGACGGGCACGATTATGGGCCGGCCGGCGGCCAACGGCGCGCGGCTGCCGGAAGACAGCGGCGATGCCCTGACCAGATCGCTCCACAGCAGCGCGGCAAGGAGCGCGATCGCAATCATGCCCCCGCCGACGCGGAGCGATGCCTGGCGATTCGACGGGATCGCGCATTGCGCCACTGCGCCGCGGGTACGACCGCGAGCGCCGCGCACAGGAGGGCCAGCACCAGACCGCCGCCGCCCATTAAAAATCGGCTCCAGACCATCAGCGGTTGAAACCCGCGAGCGTCGATGCCTGCGTGAATTTCACCCCACACTTCCGCAAGCACCGTGGACGGCGTATCGACAAGCAAAAGAACGGCCATCAGGGGGACGGCGGCAAACAATCTCAAGCCGTACTCGGCGGCGCGTTTCGCGGGCCACGCCAGGATGGCAATGAGCACGAACGCAGGGTATTGCAGTACGCCGCCGAGCGTGAGCCTGACCTGATAGCCGCCCCTGGGAGCCGATCCCCAGCCAAAGGGGTAAACGGTATAGCCGGCCACTTCCACCGGATGAGCTAGGTTGACGCGGAATCTCACAACCTCGCCGGACGGTTCGCTCACGACGTCCACACTGATCAGCCTGAGCGAATCGTCGAAGGTCACGACCGCATCGCCCAGCAGCGGCAGCAGCGGCGTAACCAGCGCGCGCTGGAACACATGCGCCGGCCAAAGCACCAGCGCCGCCGCGACCAGGAGGCGCGCGAGCAGCTCAAACGGCCGCGGCCAGGCGACGGCGGACATGGAGGAACCAGACATAGAAGTAACCACAGATCAGCAGCACGAGGGCGATTATGCCAACGTGCGGGCGCGTCAGCTTTGACAAATGCGTGAAAAGGCGAAGAATCGCCGCTGAGCTTGAAGTTTTTGTGACAGAAAAATATTAGCTTGCGCGCCACATGGGTGATGACAACGGCGGCCGGACATCGTTCTGCAATCTTTCATAGGCATACTTTCAGGATTTTCCCGACCGATTTTCGAGGAGCGCATATGGCATGCCGGAATCCAACCGCATTTCTCTCAGCCGCCTTGCTCATGTGCATGAGGATGGCCGCCTGTGATGCGGCGGACGCGTCAAATGTGCCAACTGCTGTGATCAAAAGCACCCTGCAGTCGCGTTTCCCCAACGTCACGATCCTCGAAGTCAATCCCACGCCCATGCCTCACCTCTACGAGATTTATACGGGCGACGGCATCGCCTATTCCGATGAGAAAGGGGAGTATCTGCTGTCCGGCTCGCTTACGAGCACGAGCACGAAGCGCAACTTGACGTCCGAAAGCCTCGATGCGCACTATCCCATCGATTTCAAAACTCTGCCTCTCGACCACGCCATCAAGATCGTCAAGGGCAGCGGCCGGCGGCAGCTCGCCGTGTTCTCCGACCCGGACTGCCCCTACTGCCAGCGCCTCGAGAAGGAATTGAGCTCGCTGAGCGACGTTACGATCTATCTCTTTTTATATCCCTTGACAGGCGTGCATCCCCAGGCCGCTGACAAGGCCCGCCTCATTTGGTGCGCGCCGGATCGCGGCAAGGCCTGGACTCAATGGATGCTGGATCGTAAGGCGCCCGAAGGCGGCGGCGCTGCATGCACGGACACGCCTGTGGAGGCCAATGAAAAGCTCGGCGAGCAATTGCGCATCAACAGCACTCCGGTGCTGTTCACGGCCAATGGACATCGCATCAGCGGTGTACGGCAGGCCGCGCAGCTCGAAGAATTGCTGAATCAAGCGACGCCATAACGACGGCGATCATTGTTTTTGATTGCGTTTGAGGCATTCTGCGTCGCTCGACTTGCAGACCTCCTCGCCGAAGCCCTCCACGAACACATCGAGCCAGGAAAGCGCGCTCTGCGAGAGCGGCGCCTGGCCCTGATTCTCGCGGCCCGCCGCTTCAGCCGAGCTCGCGGAGCTGGCGCTGGCGGCCACTGCCGAAGCACCGGACAACGATGCGCCGAGGCCGCTGGTCTCGGACGGCACGCCGGTCGAATGGCCCGCGAACTGGATGTTGTCCAGACCAATCACCTGCTGCGCGGCGATGTTGATATCACCCGCGGAGCCGATGCCCGCATCGCCCGCGTTCACGGTGCCCTGCGGGGCGATCAGATCGACATTTCCCGGCCTGACCTGCGGGTTGACTTGAATCGTCCGGATGCCACTGCCCGCCACGGCACCAGCGAGACTGAGTGTGATATTGCCTTGAGCATCCACCAGCACCTGCGGCGGAGGCGCGGAGATCGCCGATTTGGCGCCGCGGCCGGCATCGATGCTGCCTTCGTCGGACCAGATCAGAATGTTGCCGCCACCCAATGTGAAGATGCGGGATTGATTGACGAGCACATCGCCTTTTGTGTAGACGAGCACGTCGCCTGTGCCCTGCGCCACGATGCCGAGGTCCGACGGCTTACGTTCCACCGGAAGGCTCGCCGGCGGATTCGCCAACCCGACGTTCAACATACCGCCCGGCGCAAGCAGCGAGAGGGTGCCGCCGCTCAAGGTGTAAATACGGCTGAAAGTCAACGTCAGGTCACCCTGATAGGGGCTGGACGAAGTCGCATCGCCGCTGGTGCGGCTGCCGGGAAAGAGCTGGTCTATCGCGGCATAGCCGCGGGAAAACCCAAGTTTCGGATCGGTATTGGCTTCGCGGCCGGATAGCAGCAATTCATTGAAAAACCTGCCGACAACGGTGGGCGACAGCGCGCCGGCATCCGGCGCGCGCCCCAGGCCGGCAACCACCGTGAGGTCGGCTCCCTGGGCGGTCGGCAAATTCGGATTCTTGAGATTGCCTACGGTGGTCAATCCCTGCGAAAAGCCGAGGTCCACGTTCCGCTCCGCGAGCACGCCGACGCGGCCAGGGCCGCCGATCTCCACGATCGGACCGGTGCCTTGATTGATGTCGTCGACAAAATCGCGGCCCGCGGACATCAGCATCAGATCGGAGGGGTTGAGATTCTGACCGTAGAAGATGAGATTGGAGATATCGCGATCCGCGATGAGTCGAGTTTGCTTCGGGAGCTTCAGTTGCAGGCCATTGATGTCCCGTCCGGCGGTAATCAAAGCAGGCAATGCATCTGCGGCATGGCGGCCGGTGCCGTTGGTGTCGTTTACCAGGTTGTTTCCCAAACCGGGCGATTGCGCGGTCGGAACTTGGGTCGCCGCGGAGTCCGACATCACCAGCGGCGATTGACTGGAGATATCGCGCCCCGCGAAAAGCTCGAGCTGTCCGCCGTCAGAAGGGTACAGCGTGGCGGTAGTGCCCGTAAATGCGACGTCCTGCTGCAGGGCGCGGGCGATGAAGCTCGCGGGAAGTATCTCATCGACGTTTGCATTTTCCGTGCCCAGCAGCGTGCTCAAACCGGATGAGTCCACGTTCAGGGACACCGTGCCGGACGTGCTTTGCAAGCTCAATCTGGAATCTTCGCCATAAGTGTAAAAATTGCTTTTGAAGGAGTTGAGCAGAGTCGGGAAGCTGATTTGTTTCAGGACGGTCGGGTTTGCTACCGCATCGATCCTGATACCCAACCGCGCTTCGACCGAGACTTGCGCATCGCCCAGCGCGATCAGGGAGCCGACCGCTCCCGTGTCGGACATCCTCACGGCACTGAAGGCACCGCCGGCGGTCAATGAAGCCGGGCCGTCCGCCGCGTAGAACTGGCCGCTGCCAACATCCGCGCCCGCTCTAACCACCAATCCTCCGCTCTTGAGCGCGCTCGACGTGCCGTCGGGGTTGGCAATGAGACTGCCGCTCGCGGCCGCCGATACGTTGAGCGCGTCTCGCCCGGCCGTGACCGACAAATCGCCGCCGCCGAGCGTGCCCAAATTCCAGTCGAATTGCGCGAGATCAACGCCCCATTGCGCGGGAACCGTGGCGCTTCCCTGCCGCAACTGCCAAACGCTCACGCTTGGAGACGCCCCAGGAACTGTCGCAGATGTCGGAATCGGAGCGCCTATAAGATCGCGGCCAGCGGCCACTCGAAGATCTCCACCCTCGGCCGGAAAATTGAAAACGAGATTGCTACGAGGAAGGCTGACCGGATCGGCGCCCGCAACGCCGGCGGTATAAGCCGAAGCGCCAAACTCCGAAAAAACGACATCCCTGGAAGCTCTCAGATCGATATCACCCGTACCGGTACGCACGATGCCGGTTGACGTCAGGGTCAAATCAGCGCCATCGCCGGCGACGGCCAGTGGGTCCGCACTCGCCAGATCCGCTCCCGCGATCAACCTGATGGAGGAAGATGGCTCGTTCAACAGGACAGTGGTCGGTTGACCCTGTGCGGTGATCCCGGTCGTGAAACCATCCGAGATAGTGCTTGCTACCGTGATCGAGCCGCCCGCGCGTACCGTCAGATCTATCGGCGCACCATCGAAGCGCCAGCTGCTCAAATCGAGCGACGAGCCGAGGAAGAGGTCTCCTGCCTGTTGCAATTCCACGCCGGGCCGGACGGTGAGAGGCAGCGCGTTTCCTGGATTGAGGCGCGTTTGAATGACAGAGCCCGCGGTCGCCATGTAATTGGAAACTTGCGATTGAACGGCCAGAAAATCGGCATCGGCCGGCGCCGGCCCGATTCCCATCGGCGGCAGCACAGGCTCGATGCTCACCTGCCCGACGCCGCTCAAATTCGCGCCGAAAGCGCCGATGGCGACATCGCTACCGACGGCCGGTGCACGCACCAATAACTCACCTTTTTGCGCGGCTCCCTGCGCGGTGACGGCGCTGCCCGAATTCAAATCGATATGACCGCTGCTGCCCGCGCCCAGCTCGATCCGGCCGCCGCGTCCGTCGGCGCCGCTGCCGTCGGCATGCAGCTGCCCAGTTGAACCCAAAACCACCGCCTGGCCGCCAAACAAACCGATCGAGCCCCGCTGCCCGCCTGAGGGCGCGGAGATCGAGCCCTCGATATCCACCGTCCCGGTATCCGCCGTCAATCTGATACGGTGGGCGGAAAGCTGCGCGCCGGCGGCGAGATCGAGATCGCCGGAACGTGTGCGCAGGCTCACTTCGTCATTGAATCCATTCGCAAGAAGCGCTGCACTCAATGTGCCGAGGCCGGTGCTGAGAGTTCCGGCATCCACCGAGAAGCTGCCACCCCTTGCGCCGGATGCGGCACCCCCCGCGAGATCCGCCAGCACCGCCACATCGTCGCTGCCATTGAGCGCAATACTTCCAGCTGATGCATCTGCGGCTCCCGCGACATTGATTGAAGCTCCAGAAGCCAGCGTCAGGTTCCTTCCCGCGGTTGCGGTAATCCTGCCGCCGGCCGCTCCCGCCGTGCGGCCGCCCGCGGTCACCGTGGCACCGCTCACGTCGATTGACGCCCCTGCGGTCATATTGAAATCTTGCGTCGCCTGCAGCGTAACTAAGCCTCCGCGCACATCGATGCGGCCTGCTTGTTGAATGGTATCGGCGCTCAAAGTCAGATCGCCCCCCAGAAATTGCGGCAGCACCGTCGACGGCGCCGCCGGCATCGAGTCGATACGCATCGTGCCGTTCGAGGCAACGAGCGCGGTTTTCGAGTCGGCGGCGGCGGTCAGCTCAGGCGTCGTAATGGTGAGATTTCCGGCCGTGGTCAAGCTACCGGCTCCACGCCCGACTACGGCGGTGCTCGCCGTAATCTGTGCTTGCGAGAAGCCGCCGATGCCGAATGCGCCTGGGCCCACGTCGAGCTCACCCGCTCGCAGCGTCAAGGTGCCGGTGCCCGACGAAGGTGGCGCGGATAGGGCATCTGCGACGCCTTGTAGCGTGAGAGTCTCTCCGCCGAAAATAGAACCGCCACCCCCTTGATTATTGACAGAAGAGCCGATCATGGTCAGGGAATGCAGCGTGGGTGCGGCAGATGCCGATGTCGCGCCCAGCGAAACCGGAGTGAACAAATCGATCGCGCTGGCGCTCGCGAGCCGCACGGCGCCGGCTTGCTGCAGCTGAGCCAGAATCGGCGACGCAATTTGCAGCGCATCGGTTGAATTGGGTTGATCGACGAATCCGATGCTGCTCGAGGCGAGCGACCAACTCGCGCCCTTCCCTTGCAGCGTGCCCGCGAGGTTCGCGCCGCCCGGCGCGTCAATTGAGATGGCGCCATGCGATGTGAGCGTCGCGCCGGCATCCAGCGATACGCTTGCCCCGCTAAGACCCGTGCCCGCGGCGCGCTGCACGACAGGCAGGCCGCGATCGGAAACCGCGACCAGCGCAGCACCGGCGGCCGCGCTGCCCGTGAGGGTGATAGCGCTTTGCTCCGGTAATACTGCCGGACTGCTGCCTGAATTTGAGGCGACACTCGATCCTGATTTGAGATCGATGGACTGACCGGCAACCAGAATGATCTGATCGGCCGACAGATTCATGCCGGCACCGACGGTTACCGTGTCCGCCGCGACATCTATCGAATGACCGTCATCCGAGGATGAGCCCCCAAGAACGAGGCTGCCGGCATTCCAGCTTTGCACCACTGAAGCCGCCAACGCCACCGAGCCTGCCGGAGCACTGCCGTTCGGCCCCGTGATGGCGAGATTGGATGCGCTCACGTCGATTTCCGCAGCCCGCCCCCCACTCGCCGGAGCGCTCAATACGTCGCCGGCCACATTGAGTGCCGAGCCCACGATCATAGAGAGGCGTCCGGCGTCGGCCGGCAACGCCGGCGCAGGCAGATCTTTCTGTTTTGCGACCGCGGGAAAGTATTGGGACGCGAGACTGTCGTGGTACCCCGCGATCTCGCGCGCGTAGCTGCCGGGGAAGACCGCGAATCCGCGATAGCCGGCGTCGTGCAGTCCGGTATTGCCGAAAGTAAAGTAGCCTGCGACGACCGGCGCGCCGTTCGCCAGCGATTCACTCTGCCCAGGCTGTATGGTGTCGAAGCCGGATTGCACCTGGATCAGGCGGGCGCCGGGCAGGAGCGCATAGCGTGCCGGCAACAAAGGGTAGACGCCGGCGTCAAGACCGCCACCGCCGCTCAAATAAACACTGGCGCCGGGCTGCAACGCTGAAGCGCCCGACTCCTGGGGATCGTAAGGCGCGTACTGTCCGCTCATGGAGGGCAATACCGCGTAAAGGCCAGGCGTCACGTTTGCGCCCAGCGCATCCTTAGTACCGCCGGTGCCTGGAACCCATTCATATGCATAGAGATCACCGCCGCCGCGCAGATCGACGGTGGCGTGATCCGCAATCGTGACCGCAGGACCGGTCAAATTGACCCGCCGGTCGGGAATCCCATCGATGATGGTCTGAGACCCGCCCACCGCGGAATAGAGCCACCGCAGCCCGCCGAGCTCGGTTGAGCCGTAGGGGATCACGGCATTGCCGCCGCTGACGGAAGTCACGCTGCCGCTCTCCAGAGTCAAGGAGCTGCCGGCGTTGAGATCGATGCGCCCGAAGGGCGCGAACAACGTTCCGCTGCTGTCGATGGTATCGGCCGTGATCGCGATCGAGCCGCCCGCGGACAGCGGGGTTCCTGGAGAAACATTCGTTTGACCGACGTGCACCGCAGCCGCCGTGATACCGAACGAAGTGGCTGTGGCAGGATAGATGCGTGCTGCGTCGAACGTGAGGCTGCCGGCCGAGGCCAAATTTCCGGTGGGAGCTCCATCGAGGATGACCCCCTGCAAGAGGATGTCACCGGAACTCTGCAACGTCACCGATTGCGCGCCTTGCAGAATACTCGACCCGATCAAACCAATCTGCCGGGCCGATATATCCAGCGTGCCGGCGCCGGGCGTTGCAGGTGCGCTGCTCGCCACAGGCAGCGAGTTACCGAGCGAAATGTAATCCGCTGAGAGCGACAGGTGTACGCCATCAGGCACAGCGATGGCCGGCGAGTCGAGCACGATCTGCCTTGCGAGCGACAGAGGACTGTCGCTCATGAATTCGATCAGCCCACCCTGCTCCGTTCGCGGCGAGACATCTCCAGCCTCCAGACGCAACGAATCGATGCCCGAGCCCAGTAGTTGCTTGACGCCAATGAGTGCAAGCCCGCTGTTGGCGGAGGACACGGCCGTATTTGCAGTATCGGAAACGAGTTGGATGGTGCGCGGAGTGACCGGAAGCGTCGCCTCCGCCGCCGTATCGCCGGCGTGAAACCAGTTGCGCGCACGTGTCAGGTCGATCTCCAACGACCCTGAGTTGGGCCGCGCATTGCCGCCGCTTCCAGCGGCCGCTTGCAGATCGCCAAGCAGCGAGATGGATTCGGGCGCGCGCACCAGAAGCGATCCACCGGCGCTCGCTATCGTCTCGAGATCGTAACCGCTCGAGTGGATTGACGACGGAATGTCCAACACCGCGCTGGTGCCGGCGATGTCGATGAGAGAGCCGCGCTGCGTAATCACGGAGCCGCGATCGGCGCGCAGGCTGACACTGCCGCCTGCCAGCACCTTGCCCAGTTGCAAGTTAAGCTCGTTAGGCGTGAAGCGTGTCACAGCGCTCGCATCCAGAACGGCATTCGCGCCGACCTCAATATTGAGATCGGGCAGAAAGCCAGCATCCAGGGACGAATCGGGCGACGGAACGGCTACTGTGATTTGCCCGCCCTGCGCGCGCAGCGTGCCATCCAATTTGATTCCACCCACGCCGTTGAGAACGATCGTTGCACCCGGGTCCGTCAGGATCGATGCGCCGGTCTGGACGTCTAGTATCCCAACGGGGTTGGTTCCCAGGATGGTCGAGAATCCATCTGGCGCACGTTGCGGCACGACATTCAGCGAAACGTTGGTCACGGGTCGCAACACATCCGGCAGCGTGATGACCTGCGCAAAGTCGCTCACCGTTCCGCCTGTGGCACGACTCATATAGGTCGAGTCGAGTTGCAGTGTGCGCGTGTGCGCATCGATCGTAGTGCCGGACTGCACGGCCAGGGCATTCGGGCCGGAGACGTTGGCGCTCAATACCCCGGAAGCGGTCAGGTTGACGGCCGAGAAACCATAGTTCGAGAAGAGCGGCGCGTCGACTTCGAATACACCGCCAGCGACCGCAAGATCGTCGATGCGCTGCGCATGGCTCCAATCGGAGCCACCCTGCGCCACCAGCAATCGAGGCGCGCCAAGGTTGAACGTACCACCGGTTGCGCCCTGCACACCAAACGCGTCCAGCTGCACGTTCCCGCCGATCTGCAGAGCCGAGTCCGGCGCGGCGGCCTGCAGCGTGATGGCGCCGCCCTTGCCGCCCGTCAGCTTGTTGTTTGCATCGACCCACGCGCCACCGCTGGCGCGCAGACTCGTATCGTCGCCGAGAACCAGCTCGCCGCCCTGCATGTCCACCATCGAAGCCAAGCCCAGGCTGATCGATCCACCGTCTTGCAAAGTAGGCGCCAGTGTCACCGCGGTACGCCCGACCGGCAAGTCGCTGGTCCACTGACCCCGCACATCGAGTGTCACCCCGTCGCCGATGCGGATGCCCGCGCGCCCGATATTGGGATTTGCGGCATCGATTGTCTGCACACTCTGCAGCTGGATCCTGCCGCCGGACGCGGTGATGTTCGAGAAAACGTCGATGCGCGGCGCTTGCACGGACAGCGAACCACCGCGGCCCAGATCCAGAGGTTGTTCCGCGGGCAGCGTGAACGTACTGTTGCTATATATCGCGGTATCGGTGAACCCGCCGTCGGCAATATAGTCGACCGGCAGCTCCAAGGTTTGCGGGAAAAGCACTGCCTCGTCGCCGATAGCGACGGGCGTTCGCTCGTCGACGAAGCGAATCGCGGGAGTCAGAAAATCCCGATCCTTGGTCTCGGCGCTCGGCACTAATCCCTGCGGCAGCCCGATGATCAGCTGCCCGCCTGAAACCATGGTCGCGGCACTGCGTTGCGCGGGGCCGTTGATGGCATGCCCCACCAGGCTGCCGTTCAAAACCATGGCGGGCGCGGCAAACTGGACGCTGCCCGCTTGCGCGCCCTGCACGTAACCGGCCTCGTAATGACCCGTGCCGGGCGTGCTGAAGACCTCCTTCACGCCCCATTTGTCGTAGGTTTTCGTCAATGTGGGGTTGAAGACGTCGGTGTAGGTGCGCAGCGGGTCTGCGGTACCGATGTCGTAGAGCTGGCCGTTCGCGCCCACGAGCTGAGTGGTCTGCAGGAACCCGCCGTCGTAAACGGTCTGACCGCCCGAAACATCCACGGTGGCGCCCTGTTGCAGGACGACGTCGCCTTCGGACTCGAACGTGGCGTGCCCGCCCGCCGAAGTACGTTGCGCCACCGATTTAGGCACGGCGGCGATGGCTGAGGCGACATTGGCTATTTTCGTGCCGACACGCGCATCCACCACCACCGTCTTGCCGCGCAGCGCACCATCACGTTGCGTGGGATCGTCCGCCAGCTCATTGGCGCGCAACTGTACCGTGACCAGATTGGCGGATATGGGTAACTCGGCGCTGCTACCGGCGAGATCGATGCGAGTTCCGGTATCGATGCGGATGCGGGCGTCGGAATTTCCGCTGGTATGCAGACCTTTGTCCGGCTCCTTGACGGCTTTCACATCCAGCATGCCGCCAGGCGCCGTGATCTCCCCGCCGTGCATCAGCACCTGCTGGCCGAGTATCGCAATCTGCGATGGCATTTGAGCCTGCTCGTCGACCGCAGTGGCGGTGTCGTCGAGTTCCGGCAATACCTCAATGCGGCTGCTCGCACCGAGCTGCACGGTTCCACCCACACTGGAAGAAATCACCTTTTCGTTGATGTCGCCGCCGAAAACGGTGGTGTCGGCCGCCTCGAGCCGCACCGACCCATTGGCGGAGACCGTAGTGGTCGCGGAAATCCGTCCATCCTGATTGACCGCGAGACCCACGAGCGAAATATTGCCGCGCGGCGCGCTTAGCACACCGCTCAATTGGTTCCAGGCTTTGCCTCCCTGGTCGACTTCAACCACCAAGCCGCGTAGCGCGGGATCGGTGCTGGCCTGCAGATATACTTTTTGTCCCGCGGCCAATACCACTTGGCCGTCGGGCGCTTCCAAGGTGCCGCCGTTCTGAATGGAAGGGGCGGCAAGCAGAATCCGGCCTCCGGCCACGGCTGATATTTTCGCGCCCGGCGCAACACTGACCAACGCCTCGGGATGGCTGCCGTCCGACTCCAGCGCTGCCCTGTTATTATTCAGCAGTTCCGGCGCCAGCAGTCCCGCTTTGAATGTGTCATCGGATATACCCAGCGAAGAAGCGATCAAGCCGCCGACGTTCACCTTCGCGGTCGCGCCGAACAGGAACCCGTTGGCGTTGATCAGGTAGATCTGACCGTTAGCCGTCAGCTGGCCGAAGATGGCGCTGGGGTCCTGCTGAAAGATGCGATTCAGAGCGATGGAATTCGCCGTGGGCTGTTGGAAGGAAACCTTGCCATCAGCGCTGATATTGAACGACGCCCAGTTGAGAATGGCCTTGTCGCTGCCTTGCTTCACGGTAAGCGAGTTACCGGCCTGCACGGTATTCGCGGTGCCGGAAGTGACGAAACCCGTCACGCCGCAAGCACCGGCAGCGCAAGGCAGCGGCAGCTCGGTCGCGGCGGTGACGCCTGTCATCGCCACCATAGTGGCAGCGACGAACGAAACCGCATGGCGCAGCAAGGAGCGAGTGATGTGAATGCGATTCATGATCACCCCTAGAACGAGCCGCGAACCAGGAACAAGAATCGCGCCTCGCCCTGCGGCGTGCGCGGCCCATCGACCAGCGGATCGGCCCACACGAGAGAGCCGGTGACCGACCCGCCCGGCAGCACATCGAGGCCGGCTCCCCAACTGCGCAGCACGGTGTGCGCAGACTGACCCGGCAGCGGATCGATCATGCTGACGAGCCCCGCGTCGTAAAAGACAAACGTGTCCCCCAACAACGTGCCGCGCCAGCGCAGTGGCGGCGACTGCAGCTGCACACTCCCTTTTATCGCCTGATCGCCGAGCTCTTCCGCTTCGAGAAATCCACGTACACCGTCCACACCGGCGATCGAGAAGTTCTCGTTGCTGATCAGCGGCTCGACCGCATATTGCCCCGCCAGGCGCAAATTCAACGAGAAGTCCCACGGCAGAGCGGTTCCGTAGGAGCCATCGAGCCGCAGATAGAAATAATTGGGGCGGCCCTTGAAGCGCTTGTTGGCAAAGCCATCCGCGTCGTTCGGCAGTGCGCGCGGCCCGAAATTGGCGGACGCATTGAACGAGTACTGTCGCGCATCGGAGCGCCAGCTGCCCGCATAACCCATTGACAGGTTAATGTATGAGATTGGAGTGGCAAGCTGGGTGGCCGCATCGAGATCGATCGTTTCGCGGAAATGTTTGTAGTCCACTCCGAGAGTGAGCGATTGTGTGCTGGCGTCCGTGACCAGCGGATAGCTCAATCGCACGCCCAGCATCTGACCTTTGCCGAGCACACCGATCGTTCCGATCGTGGCGACGTCGCTGTTGGAGTCGATGAAATACATTGAGGGCCGCAGGCCGCTCGCAAGCGGCCGCCAGGCATAGTTCGCCGCGAACACGCCCACCTGGCTCGGCTCTTGCGGGGAGGTCTGGTATTGAGCTGCGAAGTTGTCGAGATGCCCGAATAGATTGCTGTAACTCAGCGCGAGCGTGGCTCGCAGCGGCCGGGTATCCGGCGTGTATTGATTGTTCAGTTCCACGCTGGCATGCAGCGGAAGGTGGTCGTTCACCTTGAAGGCGAGATCGACCGTACCCGGCAGCGCACCCGCTTTCAGCACCGGGACCACGGATCGATCCGGCGTCTGAGTATTGACCGCCTCGAGCTGCTGCTGCAGGGCGGGAAGATTGGGCACGGTCCCTGTGGTTGCCGCCGGCAGGTCGGCGAGGATCTCACGCTCGGAAAAATACCGCGCGCCATCGATGCGGGTTCGATTGATTTTCCCCTCCGTCACCCGCAAGCGCACGATGCCTTCATCGATCGACTGCGGCGGAATGTCGACAAACACGGTGCCGAAACCACGCGCATGATAGCTTTGCTCGAGCGCACCGCGCGCCGCTTCCACATCCGCCATCGTCTTGCCGTCGCCGAGCAGCGGGTAGAGCACCCGTTCCACGTCGGGTATGGCGAGCACGGTGTTGCCGAGCACGCGATATTCATGCACGTCGAAATGCACCGGCGCGGATTCGGCCGCCGCGGCCACACCGCACCAGGCGGCCATGACGAGTCCCAACGGAATATGGAAGGTCTTCACACTAAAAAAGCCGGCCCTCGCGAGAGGGCCGGCGATTCTCGGTCGTTTATGAGTCGCTTATTGCTATTGGCTTATTGCTCGGTCATCGGCGAGCAGCTGTTGCCGCCGCGGGCAAACGGGGTGGTGTAGACCACACCCACCTGCTGGAGCGGGAAGTTGACCGCATTGGAGGCAAAGCCCGGCAGCGCATTGACCGAAATCTTTTGCGCCGTGGTGCTGATGTTCTGCAACTGGCCCGTGATGTAGGTCACCAGGCTCGGAGCCGCAGGGTTCAGGGCGATGGCCGTGTTGTTCTTGTTCAAAGTCGCTTCAAAGGCGAACTGATACTGGCCGGAAGCCGTATTCAGGTTGGTCGACGCCACGCTATCGAGAGTCACGTTGAGCGCGTTCGGGAAGGTGGCGCTGGGCACCACGTTGTCCGCTCCGACGTAACCGATCGCACCGGGGTTGGAGTTGACGCAGGCCAGCTCTTCCGAGGTTGCGAAGTTGTTGGCGGGCTGCACCGGATAGCCTGCGGCCAGCGGTGCTCCTTCGACGTTCGCAATCGCATTGATGGCGCCGCCTTTGTTGCACTGATCGTTCGTGAAGAACAGATCCGCCGCGGTTCGCGTGCCGGAACCGATTTCACGATTGCAGATGATGACCGGGGTGGACGCGGCCGTGACCGAGCCTGTGCCGCCGGCATTCGGAACCTGGTTCCAGTCGGCATAGAAGCCGGCCAGAAGGTTCGCGACCGAGCTCTTGCTGAGATTGGTCACGCCGGCGAGATTGCCCGTTTTGTTGATGACGATACCGAATGTCTGCTGCACCAGCGTGCTATGCGGAATGGCATTCAACTGGGTCTGAGTCTTCGCCGGACCCGTGAAGGCCGCGGAGTAGACGCCGATCGGCGAGTTGCCGCCGATGAACTGGCCGGGCTCGAGGTCGGAGAATCCGACTTCGAGTGCGTGATTGCTCGTGCCCGCGCCCCAGCTGTCATTGTTCCCATTTGCCGAGCTGGTTCCCGCCACGGGACAGAACAGCGTGCCACCCGAGCCGCCCGGGCAGCTGGTCAGATCGAGATACTTGATAGAGGTGTTGTTGACGACGGGATAAACACCGACCGCCGAGCCGCCTTCCGCGCGGTAGTAGATAGTCGTCAGCTGCCCTGCCTGCGGCTTGCCGGCAGCCTGGACACACGAGTAAGCGTTGAAGTCCGCCGCGCCGACCACAGTCGGGGTCGGAACGGAAGTGAAGATGGTCATGTTGCCTGCTCCACCGCACAGATCGGCGGCGATAGCGGCGCCGAACGCGCCCTTGAACGCGGACGAGCCACCCACCCACAACTTGACGGGCGCGGCTGCCGCTTGCGCGGCGGTCGGGGCGGCGTTGGCGACGCCAACACCCAGAACGCCGGCAACGGCCGCGGCGATCACGTAATTGATACGCATAGAATTAACTCCTGAAATTGGAAATCGTGATGACGTGGATCAGGCGCTTTGAGCGCTGCGGCGGCGGCGGCTGATGCCAGCCAGGCCGACGAGCCCGCTGCCAAAGAGCCAGACAGCAGCCGGCAACGGAACGGTATTGCCATTACCCGTGAAGCTCAATGTGCCGCCCGAGAAGGAGGCAGTGCCGAGGTTATAGGCGAGAGCGTTGCCGGTTCCGCCGCCATTTCCGCTCAAGCCATAGAGAGTGATGGCAGAGCCGCCGGGAACGAGCCCGCCCTGGGACACCAACGTTCCGTAAAGATCGAAGTTGGCGTTGTTGGCGGAATCGGCAGTTCCGAATACGCCGTTGACGCCCGAATTGGCACCGTTGAGATGCAGGCTGTCATTCAGGGTGGTGACGTCCTGGTTGAGGTTGGTGGCCACCCCACCGGTGAACCCGGCTTCCGGAACACCCAGGATGTTCGCTGGGGTCGAGGTCGTCGTAATGATGCGCTCGATTCCCGTGGGCCGATGGCTTAACGCAGATGCGCCGGTATAGGCGCCTCCGATGATGCCCCAATTCAACTGGTGCGCGCCGGCTCCCGACACGAAACTGTTGTATGCAGAATCGCTGGTCAGGTTCAAGGAAAAGTTGGCGTCGCCGTTGACGATGTTCACGACACCACCGACGGGCGGCGGCGTAGTGGCCTGCCCCGCCGAGAAGTAGCTATTGACGTCCTCACTGAGAACAGCGGTATACGTCTGATGCGTGACCGTGTCCGTCAGAAAGAACATCAGGCTACCGTCGCCTGAGGAAGGCTGAATAGCCGAAGCGTGAGCCGAGAGCGCACCCAGTGCAGAGCTGACGAGCAGCCCGGCAGTGATTGCTTTCTTGAGAGAAATTTGCATACGTAATCCCCTTAAAAGAGAGTCCAATAGGTTGGAAGAACTGCGTGCACAGTAGGTTTTCCATATGACACGCGCGTGAAGAATCTTTGAATTGGGTCACACTGCGGCGCACACACACCGCATGCGAATGTCATACGTTGGAATGACGTTCCGCGCAGAAGCTCGCCAGCCGGCGCACCGCCATGCGGTATTCCTGGTCTATCCAGGAGAACTCCAGCCAGAATTCCCGCTGCGCATCGGCGGTCGCCACGCCGCGGCTGGCCGCGAACATGCGCAATGCCAGGTTGCGCTCCACGGCGAGCTTGCGCACCGCGGCCTGCAGCGCGCTTAAGTGATCGAAAGTGCGAGCGGAAAGCCGCTTGAGCGCGGGCATTAGCGCTTCACTCCGCTCCCTGCGAGCGGAAGCTTTCGAGATCGGCCGTGCTGCGATCGAGCTCGGCGATCACCTCGCAGTAGCGGTCCCACACCTCCTCGAGCTCGGCGGGGCGCTTCCGCCGCAGCGTCTCGAGGCTGCGCCGCGCGCTCTCATGCTCGGATTGCGCGCGCTGATGGCGCGTCTCAAGACCGTTGAATTGAGACCAGAAGCGCTCGTCGGGCCAGCCGTTCATACTCATCCCCCTGTATCGCAGGGAGCGACGGTACAAAAGGAGTACTACAAAAAAGTGTCAGCGGACGTTTTTGACCGGGCGCTTCCATCCCTCGACGGTCGTCTGCTTCGACCGCTCGAGCGTCAGCTCCCCCGCTGGCGCATCCCGCGTGATGGTCGAGCCCGCCCCAATGGTCGCCCCCGCCCCCACCCTCACCGGCGCCACCAGCATGGTCCCCGAGCCGATGAAGGCGCCGTCATCGATTTGCGTCTGGTGCTTGCTGACGCCATTGTAGTTGCAGGTGACCGTGCCCGCGCCCACATTCACCTTCTTGCCGATCACCGTATCGCCCAGATAAGTGAGGTGATTGGCCTTGCTGCCCTCCCCCAGCCGCGTCTTCTTCACCTCCACGAAATTACCGATGTGCACCCCGTTCGCCAGCTGCGATTCCGGGCGGATGCGGGCAAAAGGCCCGATGGCGCAGCTCGCGCCGATCACCGCGCGGTCGATCACGCAATTGGCCTGGATCTCCGTGTCATCGCCGATCTCCGCATCGCGAATAAAGCAATTGGGCCCGATGCGCACCCGATCGCCCAGGTTCACCTTGCCCTCGAGCACCACGTTGACATCCACCGACACATCGCTGCCATGCGTCAGCGCACCGCGCAAATCGAAGCGCGCCGGATCGACCAGCGTCACCCCCGCCACCATCAGCTCGCGCGCGATCTGCTCGCGCCGCACGGTCTCGAGCTGCGCCAGCTGAGTTTTGTCGTTGACCCCCAGCACCTCCGTGACGCTCGCCGCCACCAGCGGCTGCACTTTCACCTTGTCCTTCACCGCCATGGCGATGATGTCCGTCAGGTAGTACTCCCCCTGCGAATTATTGTTCTTGATCCTGCCCAGCCATTTTTTCAATAACTTCGCGGGCGCGGCCAGCACGCCGGTGTTGCCCTCGCGGATTTTGAGCTGCGCCTTCGAGGCATCCTTCTGCTCCACGATCTTGCGCACCGCGCCGCGGGCATCGCGCACGATGCGGCCATAGCCCGTGGCATCCTCGAGCCGCATGGTGAGCAGTGCCACCGCCTTCGAGCCCGCCAGCCCCACAAGCGCAGCCAGTGTCTCGCGGCGGATCAGCGGCACATCCCCATACAGCACCAGCACCAGGCTGTCCTCCGCCACCGACGGCAGCGCCTGCATCAGCGCATGCCCGGTCCCCAGCTGCTCAGCCTGCAAAGCCCAGCTCACGGCCTCGTTCTTCAGCACCTCACGGACCCGCTCCCCGCCGTGGCCGTACACCACATGGATCTCCTTCGGGTTGAGCGTGCGCGCCGTATCGATCACGTGCTTCAGCAGCGGCCGACCTGCAAGAGGCTGCAGCACCTTGGGCAGAGGGGACTTCATCCGCTTGCCCTGGCCGGCGGCGAGGATGACGATGGCGAGCGGGGGAGCCTTGGCGTTCGTGCTTTTCATGGGCCGCGCACCCTACCACAGCCTAGATTTTCCGCGAATCGTAAGCCCAGTGCAGCAGCGCCTGACGCTGCCGCGGCCGGCAATCCCAGTCCCCCCGCATGCAATGCCGCTCGATCTGCGACAGATGCCGCCGGATCGCCCGCCAGCGCCCGATCTGCCGCTCATCGTCCGGGCAACGACGGCCCATGTAATACCGGCAATACCACTGAAACCAGCCCCGCGGGTCCTCCCGGTAAATCCAGCCCTTGCGGCGCCATTCGGCGAGCGGCTGAGAGGCGTTCACCCCGAAAAAATTCAACTTCGGATCGTGCCGCTCCGTGCATAGCCGCGCGTTCCTGAACCAGTCGGCCGGGAACTCCGCGCGGCAGTCCGTCATGTACTTCCCGCCGAAGACCCCCAGCCGCAGCATCTGCTTCGGGGTCAATTCCGGTGAGAAATCCGTGTGAAAATGGCGGCCGGCGGGCTCGATGAGCCAGTAGACATAGCGCTTCTGCATCCGATCGCTCACCACGACACGCTTAGGCTTCATGTACGATACGGCTCCTCATGGGATTCCTGCTTGTCTTCCTCGGCGGCGGACTGGGCGCGGCGGCGCGTCACGGCGTCAACCTCCTGTCCGCGCAGTACCCGCAGGTCCGCTTTCCCGTAGGCACATTCTGCATCAATGTGTTGGGGTCGTTGGCGATCGGCGTCCTGGCCGAATACTTCGCCCTACGCTCCCAACTCCCTGCCCACCTCCGCCTCTTCCTCATCACCGGCATCCTCGGCGGCTTCACCACCTTCTCGGCCTTCTCGCTGGAGGTGGGCCTTCTCTATGAGCGGGGAGAGACTTTGGCTGCGCTGGTTTATGCCGTGGGGTCGGTCGTGTGTGCGGTGGGAGCGATGTTTGCCGGCATGGCGCTGGTGCGGCATTGGGTGGCCCACTGAAGGGAACCGCTGCGGTTCGGCTGAAGGTGACGATATGCGACAATCGCCGCGCCTCAAAAACGGGCCGGCTTCACGGCTGGCCTTCTCTTACAAACAGAGGGAATAAGCCATGAAACGATCTGTAACCCGGCTGCTCACCGCAGCCTTCATGTTGTTTTCAATCTCGGCATTTGCGGAAGACGACCATGCCTATACGGAAGGGCCGGTCATCCAGGTGGACTACATCCGCACCGAGCCCGGCAAATTCGACGATTACATGAAGTACCTTTCCACGACCTACAAGTCATTGATGGAGGCCGGGAAGAAGGCCGGCGTCATTCTCGACTACGGCGTCTACCAGGCCTTCCCACGCGGACCGCAGGAGCCGGACCTGATCCTGACCATGACCTTCAAGAACATGGCGGCCCTCGACAACATGAACGCCAAGGTCGATCCGATCGTCAAACAGGTTTTCAGCTCGCTGAAGCAGGCCGATCAGTCCAGCATCGAGCGCGGCAAGCTGCGCACGGATCTGGGTGGGGAGCTGCTGCGGCAATTGATTTTGAAGTGAGGAATTGATGCGTACCGCGCCGCCTGACGGTGGCGCGGTTTATCAGATACGACGAGATATGTCGATGCGCCTCGGGCTTTGCTCACAGCCTGGCGTTGGCTATGCCCCCAGCGCCTGCGCCACGATCTCCCGCGCCTGCGCCACCACCGCCTGAAGGTGCGCTTCATCGCGGAAACTCTCCGCATAAATCTTGTAGATATTCTCCGTGCCTGATGGCCGTGCCGCGAACCAGCCGTTTTGAGCCGTGACCTTCAAGCCTCCGATCGGAGCTCCGTTGCCCGGCGCCCGGGTCATTTTCGCCGTAATGGGCTCGCCAGCCAGCGTCGCCGCCCGCACCGTCTCGGGTGATAGTTTGGCCAGCCGCGCCTTCTCCGCCGGCGTCGCCGGCGCATCGATCCGCGTGTAGTACGCCGTGCCGAACCGCGCGGTGAGATCGCGGTAGTGCTCCCCCGGATCGCGGCCCGTCCTGGCGGTGATCTCCGCAGCCAGAAGATTCATGATCAAACCATCCTTGTCCGTGCTCCACACCGAGCCGTTCAATCGCAGAAAACTCGCGCCCGCGCTCTCCTCGCCGCCAAAGCATACCGATCCGTCCAACAGTCCCGGCGCGAACCATTTGAATCCCACCGGCACCTCCTTGAGCGTCCGCCCCAGCGCTGCCACCACCCGATCGATCATGCCGCTCGACACCAACGTCTTGCCGATGGCCGCGGTCACCGGCCAATGGGGCCGATGTTGCAGCAGGTATTGAATGGCGACCGCGAGATAGTGGTTAGGATTCAGAAGTCCCGCCGACGGCGTGACGATGCCATGCCGGTCCGCGTCCGTGTCATTGGCGAAGGCGAGCCGATAGCGGTCCTTGAGCGCGACCAGGCGCGCCATGGCGTAGGGACTCGAGCAGTCCATGCGGATCCTGCCGTCATGATCGACGGTCATGAAGGAGAAAGTAGGATCCACCGCGGGATTCACCACATCGATACCTGTGCCATACAGAGCGTTGATCGGCTCCCAATAATGCACGGCCGCCCCGCCCAGCGGATCGACACCCAGCCTCAGGCCCGCGGCGCGAATGGCGTCCATGTCGACGACGTTTCTCAAGTCCTCCACGTAGGACTGGATGAAATCCTCCTCGCGGATTGTCCCGGCCGATCGCCCGGCAGCGAAGGACACGCGTCTGACGCCGGCATTGCCCTCACGCAGCAGCGCGTTGGCGCGATCCTGAATCCAGCCCGTCACCTCGCTCTCCGCGGGCCCTCCGTTCGGCGGGTTGTACTTGAAACCGCCGTCCTCGGGCGGGTTGTGGGAGGGCGTGACCACGATGCCATCGGCCAGCCCGCTGGCTCTCCCCTTGTTGTGGACCAGAATGGCCCGCGAGATCACCGGAGTCGGAGTGAAGCCGTCGCCCCGTTGAATGACAGTATCGACGTCGTTGGCGGCAAGCACCTCGAGCGCGGTCAGCTGCGCGGGCCCGGAGACCGCATGCGTGTCGCGGCCCAGATAAAGCGGGCCGCCAATGCCGCGCGAGTGGCGGTAGTCGCAGATGGCCTGCGCCATGGCCAGAATGTGCGCCTCGTTGAACGAACCATTGAGCGGTGAGCCGCGGTGGCCGCTGGTCCCAAAGCTGACGAGCTGGGTGGGATCGGCCAGATCGGGCCGGCTGGAATAGTAAGCCTTCTCGAGCGCGGCGGGGTCGATCAGAAGCTCGGGTGGTGCCGGCTTGCCGGCGAGGGGGGAGAGGGGCATGAGGCTATCGTAACCTTGATTAGACTTCTTCAACGTATGCGGTCTTGGCCGGCGCAGTCTCCCGCATCGCCATTATGGCCACACCGCCGATCGCGAGCGCCGCGGTGTTGTACCACGCGGGCGCCAAGGGGCTGCCCGTCGCCTCGATCAGCCATTGAACGATGAACTGTGTCGATCCACCAAACAGGGCGATGGCCACCGCATAAATCGTTGCCAGGGCGCCGGAGCGAACCGCCCTCGGCAGCGACTCGGTAATCGCCGTCAGGACGGCTAGAGTGCCGGCCCAGCCGGCTATGCTCAGGACGGCCGTGACCCCGTAGACGGTGGCGGCCGTGTGCCAATGATTCATGAGCAGAAAGCTGGGGACACTCAGACCTGCGGAAATCCATACACACGTCAGCATGACTGGTTTGCGCCCCACTCGGTCGGCGAGCAGTCCCGCGAGGGGGCATGCCAGAAGCCCACACAGACCGTTCACGACCGTGGCGCCAAAGGCCAGGTCGGTCGCCAGCTTCAGACTCTCCTGCGCGTAGGTGGTGAGGTAGGTGCGAACGTAGGTGGTGATCGTCATGGCGGCCAGCATCAACAGGCTGAGGACAATCAAACGGACCGGTATATGACGTTCCTTGGGGTTCAGCGTGGGGTCATCGGTTGCATGCGACGTTTCCGGCAAGCTCCGGCGAATGTAAAGCCCCACGGGCACGACAGCCGCGCCGATCAGGAAAGCGCAGCGCCATCCCCAGCTCTCCAACGCCGCGGGCGTGAGCCAGTGCGACAAGATGAATCCAATGGCGCCCGCTGCCAGAATCGCCAGCCCCTGCGTCGCGCTCTGGACCGCCACGTAAAGTGCGCGCCGATGCGGCGGCGCCGCCTCGATCAGCAACGCGGTCGAGGGCCCCACCTCGCCCCCTAAGGCAAAACCCTGCAGCAGCCGGAAGATCAGCAGCAGGATCGGCGCCGCAAGACCGATCTGAGCATAAGGCGGAGTCAATGCCATCCCTACAATCGCGACACCCATCAACGCGAAGGACAGCATCATCGCCGGCTTGCGTCCAACGCGATCGCCGTACGTGCCGATGACGATTCCACCGAGCGGCCGTGTGAAAAAACCGATCCCGAACGTCGCCAGCGAGAACAGCAGTCCGTGCGAGGTCTGCGCCTCGGGGAAAAAGGCGTGGCCGATTTGGATGGCGAAGAAGGAAAATGTCAGGAAGTCGTAGAATTCAAGTGCGTTGCCGATGCCAATGGCGACGACGCGGCTTAGCGGCAGGGCGTGGCGATCCGAGTGCTCCAGGGACACTGTTGCCTCCCGAGCGTTCGGGGTCCGCGTCGCGTCTGAGGGCTCAATGCGGGCGGGCTCTGATGCCATGGGGGCGCATCCTAGCGTGTTCGGCCCTGCAACGCTGCATCCAATCTGAGGTTGCGGTTGATTTGCTCGACCCAAGCATCTGCCACACCGGCTTGCGCCGCAAAATCAGGCCATTGAGACACGGCAGCGCGTACCTGCTCCATGATCGCTTTCTCCCGTCCTCGCTTTAGGGAGGCCGTTTTGGCGCAGACACGAAAATCCTCCTGCGCGAACCCATCCTGTTTGCCGTTCATCGTCATCTGGTGCTGACCGGTCCAAATGCCCGAGGGATTATAGCTGTAGGTGATGTCGAACGCGGGCGAAAGACTCCATTGACCTTGACGATCCATCAGAAACGCGATGTTCTTGACGTGATCGTCCTGATTGCGGACGATGATGTTGAAAACCATGCGGCGGAACTGCTCTTCGATGGCGGACGTCGGCAGCGACAATTGACGCATGACCAAAAATGCCTGTTCGTACGAGTAGGCAGCCGGCTGATTGAAGTCGTAATGCGCGAGCCCTGCCAGGGACTGCATGTGCAGCTTTTCGCCGCCCGCAAGACGATCGAAACGTTTGACCATGAAGTGCCGGCGGCCGTTTTCTTCCAGCAGCCGCGATTCGCTGACCACTATGCCTGCCGCGCGCGCCATGTTGGTGTAGGCAAACTCAATGGCGCCATATCCTTTGGGATCCTCGAGCTCCTTGTCCTGGTTTCTCGCGACGCCGTCGAATTTCAGCAGCCAGTATTCGAATCCGGGCTCGGCCGCTACCTGACCGGAACGTACATCATTGGTTTCGCGATTCCAGGCGATGACTGCTTTGGCACGGGCGCCGCCCGCCGAGGTGCCGACTCGCAGAATGCTTTGCAAAGCGCGCTGCTTATTCGCCTCGTCGAAAGAAGCCTCGAAGCCGTCGCGGTGAGCCAATATTTGAGAGGCCAGCTCAACGAGCGCATCGATGCGGATTTTCTCGGAGACTTGCGGGTTGGGGCCGCGCGCCGGTACGAATTCCAGAGCGCCCATACCACGCGGGCCGATGTAACACAGCCTTTCGACGGCGTTGAAGCTTTCCGGCGTCCGTCCCTGCGTAGCCAGCCACGCATCAATCAGCGCATTGCCGAATTTGTCGGGCAGGGAGTCGGCGAGGAGTCCGGGCAAACCGTGGAAACTTCCCAGCGGCAAATTCGGGAATGTATAGACGCGATTTTTCAGGGGCATCATGAGCGGCGAAATCTGGATGCCGCTCGGAATGAAATCGGGATCGTACTCAAATGCGGCGTATGTCGCGCCGTCTTCAAGGGACACGGCGCCGATACGAGTCCCCCACAATCTAACTTCGGCGAGCGTGGTCATCGTTCATCGCCCCAGATCCATTTGGGGGTGGATTGCGCAGGTTGCGGTTTCTTTTTGGCCGAAGGCGCGCGTTGGCGCCTTTTGCCGTGGCGTTTGAGTTGCTCGATGGGGCTTGCGGTTATTTCCGGGACCAGCGTGTTCAACTGCTCAATGAGACCCAAGGCGCGTAGTAAACGGATGAAATTGGCGGTCGAGCTGGGTTCGCCAGCCTCGATGCGCTCGACGGTGCGCTTGGCGACAGCAGCGAGGTTGGCGAGCTCCTGCTGACTCAGGTGATGGCGCAGGCGGGCGTGAGCTATGCGAGCGCCTAGTTCAGCCAGAATGGCGGTTTCGGTGTGCTGTGTGGAAAGCCTCATATTCGCCATTATTGGCGAATTCATATTGAAAATCAATGTAAATCGTCATATATGACGAGTAAATAGTGCGCCATAGCTTGCAAAATACAGCGAATCCTCTCCGGCTGAGCTCAAGATTTTCTGCGGCAGCATCTGATACCCTGCCGTATGAAAACCCCCGAAGGCCTCCTGCCGCTCATCGAAGACGGCATTGTCGATGAAGTGATCCGTCCCCTGAAAAGCGGCAAGGAAGCGACTGTCTACCTGGTGCGCTGCGGCGCCCACATCCGCTGCGCCAAGGTCTATCGCAACATGGCACAACGCAGCTTCCAGAAGCGCGCCCACTACCAGGAAGGCCGCAAGGTGCGCGGCAGCCGCCAGGCCCGCGCCATGGCCAAGGGCAGCCGCTTCGGCCGCAAGGAGCAGGAGTCCGCCTGGAAGAACGCCGAAGTCGATGCGCTCTACAAGCTCATCGCCGCCGGCGTGCGCGTACCGCAGCCCATCGGCTACTTCAACGATGTGCTCGTCATGGAGCTGGTCACCGACGCGGCCGGAAATCCCGCGCCTCGACTGGGTGAGATCAATCTTTCTGCCGAAACCGCACGCAAGTACCACGAGTTTCTCATGCAGCAGATCGTGCGCATGCTATGCATTGGGCTCATCCACGGCGACCTATCCGAATTCAATGTGCTGGTCGACCCGGTAGGACCCGTCATCATCGACCTGCCCCAAGTGGTCAACGCCTCGGGCAACAACGCCGCATTTGCGATGCTGGAGCGGGACGTGAACAATATCCGCGGCACACTGAGCCAGTTCGCGCCCGAGCTTCTCGAGACCGAGTTCGCCCGGCAGATGTGGTCGCTGTACGAGCTGGGCGATTTACGCCCCGAGAGTAAACTTACCGGAATCTTTGCGCGCGACGAGCACGTGGCGGATGCAACCAGCGTCCTGCACCTGGTCGACGACGCGCGCGAGGAAGCCATACGCCGTCAATTAGGTCAGGAGCAGTAAATGAAAACGTCGATGTATCAGGCCTCGGTGCCCGTGTTCGTCCGCATGTTGAATAATTTGATCGCGATCCTGGAGAAGGGCGCCGCGTATGCCGAGGCCCACAAGATCGAGCCGGCCGCGCTGCTCAATGCACGCCTCTATCCCGACATGTTTCCGCTGTCGAGACAGGTGCAGATCGCGACCGACGCGGCGAGTGGTGGCATGGCGCGCCTCGCCGGTGCTCCTGTGCCATCCTACGAGAACAACGAGACGTCATTCCCCGAGCTCATCGAGCGCGTACGCCGCGCGATCGTGGACTTGCGCAAGCTCGATGCCGCACAGATCGACGGCGCGGAAGACAAGACCATCACCTGGAAGACGCGCAGCAGCGAGAAGAGCATGCAAGGAATGCCGTATCTGATGAATCACACGCTGCCGAACGTGTTCTTCCACATCACCACCGCCTACAACATCCTGCGGCACAACGGCGTGGAGCTGGGAAAACTCGATTACCTGGGACGGTCCTGATTTAAGCTGTGCCGGCTAGGACCCCCGGGCGGGCGGCTCGCTTCCAGCGTCGCCAGCTTCTTCTTCATGGCCTCGCCGATCGCGATCTGCGGGTTGGAATGCTCCTGGTGCTCGGCCTGCTCCCGCCGCGCGATCAGGCCCGAGGCCTTCTTGAAGGCGTCCTCGAGGCTGGCGGCACCGGGGAGTGAGTCCTTGAGGAAGGCCTCTCCGAACCAGGTCAGGTCGCGGTCCTCCTCGCAGCCGAAGGAAGTGTGGTCGGCATCCGCGGCGGTCACGAGCGCGGTCGAGTCGCCCTTGAGCTCATCGAGGAAGACGCCCGCGTAACAAGCCGACACCACGATGATGCGCCAGCGGATCCCGGCGGTATCGAGCGCCTCGCGCAGGGCGGCCGGCGCCAGCTGCGCGAGCGGCAGCGAGCCGTTCTGGACCTCGAGGCCGTGCTGCGAGCCGTGCGATGTGAGGAACAGCACCAGCACGTCGTTGTCCGGATCCATGTGCGTGCTGAGCGAGCGCAGCGCCTGCGACAGGCCGGAGACGCTCGCGAGCGGATAGGAGTCGCGGTCCTCGACATCGTTGACGAGTAGCAGCGCGCGGCCCTCCGAGCCATAGCGCGCGCCGAACACCTCGGCGGCGAACTGCGCCTCGCCGCGGAACAGTGCCGGATCGCCATCGCCGGCGAAACCGACGAAATAGACGCTGGTCTTGCCGGGCACGCTGGGCCGCACCCGCTGCGCCGCGGCGGCGATGCGCGCCGGCTGGTCGTAGAAGAGCACCTCCGCCTGTGCGGTGTCCTGCTCGTCCTGCGACTCGCTGGTGTCCTCGGCCACCCACAGGCGCGTATCCCAGTCGAGCACCTTGAGCACGTAGGGTGAGACGAGCAGCAGCAGGAGAGCAGTGAGCAGCGCCGGTAGCCGCAGCCGCATGATGCCGAAGGCGGCGCCGAGTATGCGCACGACCAGAATGGCGAGATACGCAAGCGCGACTAGCGTGACCGGCAGCGGATGGCTGTGCACCGCCGGCACATCGGATGCCAGCCAGAAGACAATGAGGAGCCATGGCGTGACGGACAGGGTGGCAACCAGCAGTGCGCGCGTTGGCGCCTCACGACTCTGCAGGCGCGCGACCAGTGCGCAGGCGATGAGTCCTAAGAGCAGGTAGCAAGCAAGCCCGAACAGTCCGTCGAGTGCGAGCAGCGCGTGCGCCGGGGCGTGCAGTGTATCCAGCACCGCCCACACCGCGAGGTTGACGCACACGAGCGCGACCAGCTGGTCGAAGCCCGGCGCCAGCTGCGGCGGACAGCGCCTCTGCAGGGCAAGGAGTGCGAGCCCGGTCCGAAGGTTGTGGCCAAGCCCTGCGATCAGGCCGGGCGCAGCCGTGACCGGCGTGGGGGCGGCGGTAGTCGGCGTCGGCACTGGGTCCAGCGGATCAGCCCCGAATCTTGCGCAGCCGCTCGATCAGTTTCAGCTGCGCAGCCGCCCGCGCCAGCTCCGCAAGCGCCTCGGCCTGGCTGATCTTGTCCGCGCTGCCCTTGAGCGCCTCCTCCGCCCGCTGCTTGGCCGCCAGCGCCGCGGACTCATCGAGATCCCTGGCGCGCAGCGCCGTATCCGCCAGCACCGTCACCTTGCGCGGCTGCACTTCCAGCACCCCGCCGCCCACGTAGAAAGCCTGTTCCTCGCCCTCCTCGGGCTGCACCCGCACCTCGCCCGCTTTCAGAAGCGTGAGCAAGGGGGCGTGCCGCGGCGTAATGCCGAGCTCGCCCTGCGAGCCCGGCGCAAACACCATCTTCGCCGGGCCGGCGAAAATCTCGCCCTCGGCGCTGACGATATCGACCTGGATGGTGTGTTGAATTTCAGCCATGTGGGTGGACTCTTACTGGAGCGTCTTCGCCTTCGCGACGGCTTCATCGATCGAGCCCACCATGTAGAAGGCCTGCTCCGGCAGCGAGTCGTACTCGCCGCTGATGATGCCCTTGAAGCCGCGGATGGTGTCCTTGAGCGGGACGATCTTGCCGTCCTGTCCCGTGAACACCTTGGCGACATTGAAGGGCTGCGACAGGAAGCGCTGCACCTTGCGCGCGCGGAACACGGTGAGCTTGTCTTCGGCCGACAGCTCATCCATGCCGAGAATCGCGATGATGTCCTGCAATTCCTTGTAACGCTGCAGCACGGCCTGCACACCGCGCGCGGTGTTGTAATGCTCCTCGCCCACAACCAGCGGATCGAGCTGGCGGCTGGTGGAATCGAGCGGGTCCACCGCCGGGTAAATACCCAGCGCCGCAATCTGACGCGACAGAACCACCGTGGCGTCCAAGTGCGCGAACGTCGTCGCCGGCGACGGATCGGTCAAATCGTCCGCGGGCACGTACACGGCCTGGATGGAGGTGATCGAGCCCGTCTTCGTCGAGGTGATGCGCTCTTGCAGCACGCCCATCTCCTCGGCCAGCGTCGGCTGGTAGCCCACCGCCGAGGGCATGCGGCCCAGCAGCGCGGACACTTCGGTGCCGGCCAGCGTGTAGCGATAGATATTGTCCACGAAGAACAGCACATCGCGGCCCTTGCCGCCGTCCTCGCGCACCTCGTCGCGGAAATGCTCGGCCATGGTGAGGCCCGTGAGCGCCACGCGCAAACGGTTGCCCGGCGGCTCGTTCATCTGGCCGTACACCATCGCCACTTTGGAATTGTCGAGGTTCTTGAGATCGATAACCCCCGACTCCGCCATCTCATGATAGAAGTCGTTGCCTTCGCGGGTGCGCTCCCCCACGCCGGCGAACACCGACAGACCGCTGTACTGCTTGGCGATATTGTTGATCAGCTCGAGCATGTTCACCGTCTTGCCCACGCCGGCACCGCCGAACAGACCCACCTTGCCGCCTTTGGCGAAGGGCACGAGCAGATCGATGACTTTGATACCGGTAACCAGCAGGTCCTGGCCGCCCGCCTGTTCCGCGAACGAGGGCGCGGGGCGGTGGATCGGCAGGCGCTGCTGCGAAGACACCGGACCGCGGTTGTCCTGCGGCGTGCCCAGCACGTCCATGATGCGGCCGAGGGTAGGCTTGCCCACCGGCACCATGATGGGCTCGCCGGTGGCCTGCACCGCAAGTCCGCGCTTCAAGCCTTCGGATGAGCCCATGGCGATGGTGCGCACCACGCCGTCGCCCAGCTGCTGCTGCACCTCGAGCGTCAGGTCGACGTCTTTGAGCTTGAGCGCTTCGTAGACCTTGGGGATGGACTCGCGCGGAAACTCGACGTCGATGACGGCGCCGATGATTTGCGTGATCTTGCCTGTTGCAGTTGCCATACCTTCTCCAGAAAACTTAGACGGCGGCCGCGCCGCCCACAATTTCCGCCAATTCTTTGGTGATCGCCGCCTGGCGTGCCTTGTTGTATACCAGCTGCAACTCACCGATCAGTTTGCCCGCGTTGTCCGACGCCGCCTTCATCGCTACCATGCGGGCGGCCATTTCGGAGGCCACGTTCTCCACCGCGCCGCGATACACCTGCGACTCGATGTAGCGCATCAGCAGCCCGTCGAGAATCTCCTGCGCATCGGGCTCGTAGATGTAGTCCCAGTGCTCCGCCAGCCCCGCAACATCCACCGCCTCGATGGGCAGCAGCTGCTCAGCCGTGGGCTTCTGCGTCATGGTGTTCACGAACTGCGCGTTCACCAGGAACAGCCGGTCGATCTGCCCATCGCGATAGGCATCGAGCATCACCTTGACCGAGCCGATTAGATCCTTCACATGCGGCTTGTCGCCAAGACCCGTGACCTGCGCCAGCACCGGCATCTGCAGGCGGCGGAAAAACGCCAGTCCCTTCGATCCGATCAGGCACAGGCTCACCTGCGCCCCCCTGGCCTGCCAGTCACGAGTCAGCAGCAGCACCTGCTTGAAGATATTGGCGTTCAGGCCGCCGGCGAGGCCGCGATCCGTCGAGATCACGATGATGCCGATGGACTTCGGCTCCCGCTCGATCAGATATGGGTGCCGGTAGTCCGGATTCGCCTGCGTCAGATGCCCGATCACCTGGCGAATTTTCTCCGCATAGGGCCGCGCCAGCTTCATGCGGTCCTGCGCACGACGCATCTTGCTCGTGGCCACCATCTGCATGGCCTTGGTGATCTTCTGAGTGCTTTTGACACTCGCGATCTTGGTTCGAATTTCCTTAGTGCCTGGCATGAACGCTCTTAGCCGTGGAAGTTTGCGCGCAGCGCATTAATAAGCGCCCGTCGACACGAAATCCTCGACGATTTTCTTCAGCGTCGCCTCGTGGTCCTTCAGCACCGGCTTGTCGTTGATGGCTTTGATGGAGCCGCTGTGGTTGGAGTTGGCGAACGCCTGCAGTGCCGCCTCGAAATCCACCACTTTCTTCAAGTCCACCTTGTCCATGTAGCCGTTGTTCACCGCATAGATCGTCAGCGCCATCTCCGACACCGACATCGGCGCATACTGCTTCTGCTTCATGACCTCCGTGACCCGCTGGCCGCGCTCGAGCTGCTTGCGAGTGGCCTCATCCAGGTCCGAAGCGAACTGCGAGAAGGCCGCGAGCTCGCGGTACTGCGCCAGGGCGAGGCGAATACCGCCGCCCAGCTTCTTGATGATGTCGGTCTGTGCGGCACCGCCCACGCGCGACACCGAGATACCGGCGTTCATGGCGGGACGGATACCGGCGTTGAAAAGGTCGGTCTCGAGAAAGATCTGTCCGTCGGTGATCGAGATCACGTTGGTGGGCACGAAGGCCGTGACATCGCCCGCCTGTGTCTCGATGATGGGCAATCCGGTCAGCGAGCCGGTTTTGCCTTTGATGGCACCCTTGGACACCATCTCCACGTATTCCTCGTTCACCCGCGCGCTGCGCTCGAGCAGACGGCTGTGTAGATAGAACACATCGCCCGGGAAAGCCTCGCGTCCCGGTGGACGACGCAGCAACAGCGAGATCTGCCGGTAGGCGACGGCCTGCTTGGACAGATCGTCATAGATGATCAGCGCATCCTCGCCGTTGTCCATGAAGTACTCACCCATGGTCACGCCCGAGTAGGCCGAGATGTACTGCATGGCGGCGGGGGTGGAGGCGGACGCCGCCACGACGATGGTGTGCTTCATCGCGCCATGCTCTTCGAGCTTGCGCACCACGTTGGCGATGGTGGACTGTTTCTGGCCGATGGCCACGTACACGCACTTGATGCCCGAGGACTTCTGGTTGATGATGGTGTCGATCGCCATCGCGGTCTTGCCGGTCTGGCGGTCGCCGATGATGAGCTCGCGCTGGCCGCGGCCGATCGGCACCATGGAGTCGACGGCCTTGTAGCCGGTCTGCACGGGCTGGCTCACCGACTTACGATAGATCACGCCCGGCGCCACGCGCTCGATGGGCGCGGTGCGACTGGCCTTGATCGGACCCTTGCCGTCGATGGGATTACCCAGCGCGTCGACCACGCGGCCCAGCAGCTCGGGACCCACCGGCACCTCGAGGATGCGGTTGGTGGTTTTGACCGTATCGCCTTCGCTCAAATGCTTGTAGTCGCCCAGCACCACGGCGCCCACCGAATCCTGCTCCAGGTTCAGCGCGAGGCCGAAGGTGTTGCCGGGGAACTCCAGCATTTCGCCATAGCGGACATCGGCCAGGCCATGAATGCGCGTGATGCCGTCCGTCACCGACACGATGGTGCCGACGTTGCGCGCCTCGGTGACCGATTTGAAGTTCTCGATCCGCTGCTTGATCAGATCGCTGATCTCGGTTGCCTTGATGGCCATGTCTATCTCGTCCTCAATACAAATTCGGTTTAAGCGGTGAGCTCATACGCGATGCGCTCAAGACGCGCGCGCAATGAGCCGTCGATCACCAGATCGCCGGCGCGCAGAATAGCCCCGCCGATCAGCGTGGCGTCGGTCGCGGTGTGCAGACGCACCTGACGCTTGAGCCTGCGGGTGAGTGCCTCGGTGAGCGTGCGCTGCTGATCCTCGGCGAGCGGCGCGGCGGAGGTCACGGTGACATCGACCACGCCTTCCTCGGTGTCTTTGAGCTCATCGAAGAACGTCGCGATCTCGGGCAGGTAGGCCAGACGGCGGTTCTCGGCCAGCGTCTGCACGAAGTTGCGGCCGTCCTCATCGAGCTGCGGTCCCGCAATCTCGATGATGAGCTGGCCCAGCTGCTGCGGCGTGACATGCGGGTTGCCGAGCAGATTCTGCACGCGCGGGTCCTGCACAGCGGCCGCCGCATTGCCCAGCGCCTCGGACCAGGGTCCAAGCCGCTTATCGCCGCGCGCTTCCTCGAACGCCGCGCGCGCATAGGGCCGTGCCACTGTGATCCTGTCAGCCATGGCGTCAGATCTGCGTCGCGAACTTGCCGATCAAATCGGCATGCGTGCGCGGATCGATCTCGCGTTCGAGCAGCTTGGAGGCTGCGCTGACCGCGATCTGCGCCACTTCCTTGCGCAGGCTCTCGCGCGCCTGGGCCGTCGCAAGATCGATCTGCTGCTGCGCGGCGGCGAGCAGGCGCTGGCCTTCCTGGGTGGCCGCGCCCTTGGCCTGCTCGATGAGCTCGTTGGCGCGGTGTTGTGCCTGGTCGATGATGTGCAGGGCCCGCTCGCGCGCCTCACGGAGGATGCCCTCCGATTGGGTGTTCGCCTGCGCGAGCTCCTGCTGGCCCTTTTCGGCCGCGGCCAAGCCCATCGCGATCTTGCGCGAGCGCTCTTCCATCGCCCCTAAGATGAGCGGCCAGACGAACTTCATCGTGAACGCGATCAGCGCCACGAAGACGAGCATCTGGACGATGAGCGTGAGATTGATATTCATCGCGGTGCTCCGCGTTTAGCCCGCACCCAGCGCGCCCAGGAACGGATTGGCGAACGTGAAGAAAAGCGCAAAGCCGATGCCGATCATGGCCACCGCGTCCAGCAGGCCTGCGACGATGAACATGCGCACCAATAGCACCGGAGCGAGCTCGGGCTGACGTGCAACGCCTTCGAGGAAGCGCCCACCCAGCACGCCGAAGCCGATGGCGGTACCGAGCGCGCCCATGCCGAAGATGATGCCGACAGCGAGCACGGTCATGCCCTGAATCTGTGCGACTTGTGCGAGGTGTTCCATTCAAATCTCCCGAAAAATAAGCTTTGAGTTGAAGAAAAAGGTTAGTGATGCGTCTCGTGCGCCTGCGCCAGGTACACGATGGTCAGCATCATGAATATGAAGGCCTGCAGCGTGATCACCAGGATGTGGAAGATGGCCCAGACCAGGCCCAGCACACCCTGCGCGAGAACACCCGCCCAGCCGCCCACCGTCGCCAGCCCGCCGAAGCCGAAGGACAGCGTCAGGAGCGCGATCAGCAGGAAAATCATTTCGCCGGCATAAAGGTTGCCGAACAGGCGCAGCGCCAGCGACACCGGCTTGGCGAAGGTTTCCACTAGACCCAAGATCAGATTGAAAGGCAGTAGCCAGGGGCCGAAGGGATGGAACAGCAGCTCTTTGAGATAACCGCCCGCGCCCTTCATCTTGATGTTGAAGAAGATGACCAGCAGCAGCACCGTGATCGACATGCCGAAGGTGACGTTGAGGTCCGTGCTGGGCACGACCTTGAGGTGCCCGATGCCCACGCCATGGGCCAGGGCAGGCAGGAAATCGACCGGAATCAGGTCCATGAAATTGAACAGGAACACCCAGCAGAAAATGGTCAGCGCCAGCGGCGCGATCAGCCGGCTCTCACCGTGAAAGGTGTCCTTCACCTGCCCGTTGACGAACTCCACCACGATCTCGACGAAGTTCTGGAATTGGGTGGGGATGCCCGTGCTCGCCTTGCGCGCCGCCGCGTAGAAGGCGCCACCGAACAGCAGCGCCAGCAGCACCGAGAAGAACACGCTGTCCCAGTTGATCACCGAGAAATCGACGATGCCGTGCGCTTCCTTGTTGGTCAGGAAGGTCAGATGATGGTGAATGTATTCGGTCGCGCTGGGGGCTTCCGCAGCGACAGGTTCAACGCCCATTTGCATTCCGCACGAGTCTCGCCAACACGATCCAGTACACCAGGAAGGTCGCCATGTACGCCATGAACAGCGGCAGCGGCGAGACCCTCATCACTTTCAAGACAAACACAAACAACACCACGACCAGCGCCAGCTTCACCGCCTCGCCGACGTAGAACGCCGCGGCCATGCCCTGCGCGCTCTTAGGTGCGCCTGCGAAGGCCACCAGCGCCATCGCCAGACTGGCGAGCGTGCTGATACCCCCGCCGAGCAGCGCCGACCAGGCCCCCGCGGAGCCGGCCAGCGCAAAACTGACGAGCGCGACGACTAAAGTCACGACCGCCTGGCCGAGCACGACGCCGAAGCTGAGCCGCCGCGCATTGGGTACGCCGATCGCGACCACTCGCTTGTCCCCCTCGTCGGGCGTCTCAAGGCAAAACAAATCGTCTAGTTAAAGACGGCTTTTACTTTATCCGGCAACCACTTAGGTGGGCCGGCCGCGAAGCCGCGGAATTATAGAGAGGTGCGGCGGCGCCGTCCACAGCGCCGCGCTCCCATTCTTCTTATTACCGCTACAGACACCCCGTCCGGCGGTCTATTCGGCCATCTGCTGCTTGGGCACCGCATGCAGGGTGCCTTCGCGGCCCTCGCGCTGCTCGCGCTGGATAGCCTCGTAAATCTCCTCACGGTGTACTGGCACGCTCTTCGGAGCCTTGATCCCGATGCGCACATGGTTGCCTTTAACCCCTAGAACCGTGACCGTGACCTCATCGCCGATCATCACTGCTTCGAGCGGCCGCCTGGTCAGAATGAGCATTTTAGTTGTCCTCTGCTATGGGTATTCAATGTTGTGGAATGGAATCGAGCGTAAACGTGTCGTCACTCTCGGTGACCGTCACCGGCGCCAGCTTCTGCAGGCGCCCGAGCGCCACCCGCACATCGCGCACGCTCAGCACCCCGCCGACCCGCACCTGATTGAGCGCCGGATCGCGGATCACGATGTGCTGATCGGTGTAGCGAGTCAGCTCCGCCAGCACCTGCGGCAGCGGCGCCTCATGGATCTCGATGACGCCCTGGCGCCATTTCGTGGCGGTTTCGCCCGCGGTTTCGCGCACGTCCTGCTCGAGCCCGAGCGGGCCGTAGACCACCTGCTGGTTCGCGGCGAGCCGGCGCTGCCAGGCCGGATGGCCGCTCGCCTCGCCCAGCCCGCGCACATCTACCGCGCCTTCGAGCACGGTGACCGTGGTCTCTCCGTCTTTCTTTCGATACACATTGAAGCGCGTGCCCAGCACCCGGATCTCACTGCCGTCGAGCATCACGCGGAACGGCCGGTCCGGGTCGTGCACCACATCGAACAGCGCCTCCCCCTCGAGCAGCGCCACGCGCCGGTCGCGCGGATCGCCCAGCCATTTGAGCTGCGTGCGCGTATTGAGATAAGCCACGCTGCCATCCTCGAACGACACGGTGCGTACCTGCCCGGTGCGCGTCGCATAGGTTTCCGAGTGCAGCCAGGCCCGACCGCCCATGAGCCAGCCGCCGGTGAGCAGGGCCAGGAGCAGCGCGGCCGCCAGGGCGGAGGGCGCCCAGCGGCGCCGGGCCGATGCAGGGCGTGCGGTCAGCGCAAAGGCGCTGAGGCGGGCATAAACATTGGAGGGGAAATCGTGAGCCAACTTCACCACCGCGTTATGCGCCCGGAACTCGCTGTCATGGCGCGGATCGGCCAGCAGCCAGGCATGCAGCTCGGCGCGCTCGGCCTCGCCAATGGCATCTGAGGCGGCAAGCCGTTCGACCCACTGGGCGGCCCGTTCGCGGATGGCTTCTATTGAAAGCATTTCGGATGACATGAATGACTCCCAGCCCTTACTCGAGCCCCAGCCAGTCAAAGCCCATGGCTGACATACGAGCCCGGCACTGGGTGAGGGCGCGAGTCAGGCGCTGTTCGAGCGCGCTGACGCTTATACCCAGCTGACCGGCGATCTCTTGACGGGGCATTTGCTTTACATATCGCATCACGAAGACTTGTCGTAAGTTCGGCGCAAGATTCTCGACGATCCGCGCCAGATGCTGCATAGCCTGCTCCGCCGCGACCCGCCGGTCAGGAAGCGTGGCGGCGCTGTCAGGCACAGCCTCTACCTCTTCCGGACTGGCAGGGGCGGTCGCAGCCGTCTCCGCTTTCGCCCGCCGGATGCGGGTGAGGGCGAGCTTGGTCGCCACATCGAACAGATAAGCTTGCGGACACAGCACCTCGTCGGGTCGAGAGAGGCGAAAAATCTTCAGGTAGGCGTCCTGGGCGACTTCCTCGGCCAGTTCCTTGCGTCCCAGCAGGCGCAGCAGGAAGCGTTGCAGCTGCAGGCCATGCGAGCTGCTCAACCGGCTGACGAACTCCGCTGCGGCACCCCGCTGCGTCATGTAACTGACCGATCCCATCGGCTGGGAATCCTTTCTCTACCTGTTACTAGATTAAGACTCTGGCGGGAGCAAACCCCCCTCAAGATTTTTTTGCGGCCGGGCTTCCGCTATACATAATCCGTCGGACGCCACTGACACGATCCCGGGCTATCGGCCGATAGCAACAGCCCAGCACTCTGCCACCCTCCCTCAACCGTTCAACCGAACGGCTCACGAGGAGGGACTGACTGATGACTCAACCGCGAAATCCAGCCCAGAGCGAGCCCGGCCGGCAGGCCGGCAAGCCCTCGACGCCGATGCCGGGCGACCCCCGGGAGAACGAGCCGATGCATGACCCGCCGGTGAACCCGGAGCACGATATCGAGCAGGAGGAGCCTGTGCGCCAGGCGAGCGGCGTCGAGGCGCCCGATCCGCAGCCGGATCAGGTGGTCATTGACGCCAATGAGACCGAGCACTAACGTCGGATCGACATGACCCCCCAAGAACATGAGGCGGCCGAGCGAAAGGCCGCGAAGCGTCGCCAGATTCAGCAGCAGCTGGATGAGGCGCTCGCGGCCAGCTTCCCGGCGAGCGATCCGGTGTCGATCGTGACCTCGCAGACGGAGGAGGGGTGGGAGGAGGATTTGGGGGTAGACGAGAGTTAGCGCATCCAGGGCAGGCCATCCAGATCGAGGTTGCCGCCGCTTAGCACGACACCCGCCTTTTGGGCCTTAAGGTCGAGCTTCTCCTCGAGCACGGCGGCGTAGCTCACCGCACCCGAAGGCTCGACAATGAGCTTCATGACCTCCCAGATGAGCCGCATGGCGTTGACGATGGCCTCCTCCGACACCGTCACGATGTCATCGACGTGGCGCTGAATCTCGGCAAAAGGTTTCTCGCCGAGTGAGGTGCGCAGGCCGTCGGCAATGGTTTTGGGATTAACGCTGGGGAGAATACGGCCGGCCTGGAAGGAGCGGCGGGCATCATCGGCTGCCGCCGGCTCGACGCCGATGACGCGCACCTTCGGGTTGATCGACTTCGCCGCCACCGCAATCCCGCTCAAATGTCCGCCGCCGCCGACAGGGCAGAGAATCAAGTCGAGATCCGGCAGATCCTCCAACAGCTCGAGCGCCGTCGTTCCCTGTCCTGCCATGACGCGCAGGTCGTTGTAGGGATGGATAAAGGCTGCGCCGGTCTTTTCGATCACCTGCTCGGCCGTGGTCTCGCGGGCTTCCTGCGTCGGCTCGCAGAAAATGATCTCCCCGCCGTAGCGGCGCACCGAGGCTTGCTTGGCCTTCGGCGAATTGTGGGGCATGACGATGTAGGCCGCGACACCACGCAGCCTGGCGGCCCGCGCCAGCGCCGCGGCGTGGTTGCCTGACGAATGGGTGACCACACCACGCCGTGCTTCCTCCTCCGTCAGCGAAAAGACCGCGTTGGTCGCCCCCCGCGCCTTGAAGGCACCGACCTTCTGCAGGTTCTCGCATTTGAAAAAGAGTCTCGCGCCGGCCTTGCGGTCGAGCGTCTCGCTGGTCATCACAGGCGTCCGGTTGATCTTGTCGCGAATGCGCGCGTGCGCTTCGCGGATCAGCGGTAAGGTCAACGAAGACACATCAATCGCCCTGCTGCAGCTTTGGAAGGTAGTGAGCTTACTCTTAGCGGGGTAACGCCGCCTCATAACCCTCTTCGCGTTGGCAGTCTACCTATTTGTGCCGGTATTCGTGCTGACACACTATTCGCTGATCCGCGACCATGTCCGATGGTTTCTCCTGTCTGACGGCTATAAAGCCTGCATATTCCGGCTCATCGTGAACAGGTTTTCCAGGGTAACGGAATCAGACATTCCGGCTTCTCGTGATCACGTCCGTTATCCGCACGACCTACTGTCAATCCGCTGATAAAAGGCGGACGCCGGGCGTTCCGCCCGGCTCGCTGCCGCTCACCCGACCAAGCGTTCTCAAGTAGAAACACCGGGGTTGACTTCTTACACAGCCGTACCGTCCGCCGCCCCATCGCATCGCTCAGCGCCTCATCGGCGATAGACAGCGCCTTTGCCGACGCCTCGACAAATCCCTCACGTGGAGGTGCAGGGTTCAAATTCCGCGATCTGCGATGAGACATAAGCTTGGCAATTACATTTCACATACGCCAATTGCGACTCTCCACGCGTTAGCTTACTGGGTAAGCGATATGCTAGAATGGATTTACCGTATGAATGTAAGGAAACCCCATGGCTGCCGCCACGCTGACAGAAAAAGGACAGATCGTCATTCCTGCCGAGATCAGGGCGCGCTACGAGCTGACTCCCGGGACGCAGCTGGAATTCGTCGATGAAGGGGGCATGATTCGCCTCCTGATCCGGCGTCGGGTTCCGGTATCCAATCCCGCGGCCGGTTTCGGTCTCGTGAAGGCCAGGCCTGTCAAATCCGGAGCGCGACGCCTATTGGACTTCGATGCGGCCGATCTGCTCAGGCGCCAACGGCGCAAACCGTGATTTCAGTCGACACGAACATTCTGGCGCGCTTTTACTGCGAGGATCCGGGCGATCCGGAGGCGGGGCGGCAACGCCCGATCGCCCGTCGTATCATGCTCGAGTCGCCAGCCATTTTCGTGCCGCTGACTGTGATTCTCGAGCTCGAGTGGGTCATGCGTGGCTTCTATGAGATCGAACCGGCATCCTTTTGCGATTGCCTGGCGCATCTGCTCGGAATGCCGCACGTGACGGTCGAACGCTGGGAGGCGGTCAGTGACGCCGTCAATCTGCACCGGCGCGGTTTCGATTTCGCCGACGCGTTGCACTGGGCCGGTAGCGCTGCATGCGATCGGCTGTTGACGTTCGATCGCCGCTTTGCGCGGCGCGCCCGGCGGGCGAAGTTGACGCCGGAGGTTGTATTGGCGGAGTAGGCCCTCAATGGAGCCGCGCCGTCTGCGTAATCCACTGGGAAAACGCCATCATGAACTCCGTGATGAATTGCCGGGTTGCCTCGTTCTTAAGCTCACCCTCGGCGTCGAACAGCTCCGCGGCACCTCCGATATAGGCCTCGGGCTGCTGCATGACGGGCATGTTGAGAAAAACGAAGGTCTGACGCAGCGCGTGATTGGCACCGAAGGCGCCAAGCTTATAGGGCGTGACGCTGACAACCGCGGTGGGCAGGCCATCGAACACGCTTTTGCCTTGGGGGCGGGAGCCCACGTCGATGGCGTTCTTCAGGCCGCCGGGAACCGAACGGTTGTACTCGGGGGTGACGAACAGTACGGCGTCTGTGGCACGGATCTCATCGCGGAAGCGGGTCCAGCTGGCTGGCGGATCGGCGTCCACGTCCTCGTTGTAGATGGGCAGATCGGCGAATTCGACGATGCGGCAGCTTAGGCGTTCGGGGGACTGCGCGATCAGGGCATGCGCCATCTTGCGGTTAAAGGAGTGCTTGCGCAGGCTGCCGATGAGGACGGCTGCGGTGAATTTCTCGGGCATGGCGAACCTCGGCCTCGGCTTGGGGATGATTCGTGAAGCGAGGGCGAACGAACCAGTGAAGGGATTGTTCCCTGATGCCGATGACATGAAGTCCTTCATCCTGCGGCAATTCCGTGCGGGAGACCGTAAAGTGCCGCGGGAGCTCGCCACAACCCTCGTGGCCGTAGGGGGGCCTCGCCACACGAAGTGCAACTCTTCGCTTTCTACGTCTGGTCGCGATCGCAGCCTGGAACGGTTGGCACAGATGCCTTGCGCACCGCGCTCGCCGATTTGCTCGCGCAAGTGAGTCCGCGGGCGGAAGACATCTGGTATTCCGCCACGCCCATCCAGCGACGCCTATTGATCGCCATCGCGGCTCTTGCCGGCGGAACGGCGGAGGTTTCCGGCCGTGAATTTCTGCATCGCGCCGGTTTCAAGGGCAATGCCTCGGCTTTGGCGGCGGCCAGACCCTTCCTCACCGGCAAGGACCCGCTGCTTGAGAAATATGGCGCCGCCTCCGGTACCGGGAGCGGTGGGTGCGCCTGTGGATACTGCGGCACCATCATTACAGTCTTCGAGGCCGATCCGGCATCGGTTCCGGTAATGCACCCTTGCAAAATGGCGGTGAAGTCGCCATTTTGCGCCCCAGAATGGCGACTGCGTCACCATAGCGCTCAGAAACTTCGCCGGCAGGGCGTGAACCTTCTGGGCGAACGCGCAGCACATATGCATATGCACCCCTACATGGCGGTGGAGCTGGGAACCTCAGCAACGTGGCGCGGGTTTGCGAGGTGAGCCGCAAGACGGTGGAAGGGTATCTCGAGATACTCGAGGATCTGATGCTGGGATTTCGCCTGCAGGTGTTTTCAAAGCGGGCGAAACGGCAGCTGGCCTCACATCCGAAGTTTTATTTCTTCGATACCGGCGTTTTTCGCGCCAACCGGCCGGCCGGTCCTCTGGATGCCGCGAGCGAGTTGGATGGAGCGGCGCTCGAGGGACTGGTGGCGCAGCACTTGCGGGCGTGGTGCGATTATTCAAAAGGCAAGCACGGGCTGCACTACTGGCAGACCCGCTCGCAGCTGGAAGTCGATTTCGTGGTGTACGGGGAATCAGGGCTTTACGCGATCGAGGTCAAGAACGCGAAGCGGGTGCGGCCGGCGGACCTTTCGGGGCTGAAGGGATTTGCGGAGGATTATCCGCAGAGCCGGCGCTATCTGCTTTATCGGGGCGAGGACCGGTTCGAGCGGGACGGAGTGCTGTGTATGTCTTGCGAGGAGTTCCTGGTGGGGTTGAGGCCGGGGCGATTTGCCGAAAATTAGGACTGGCAAAGCCGGACACACTGTCGCCGCAGGCTTTTCCGGCGATCCAGCTTTCCGTCGCGAAGCTGTTTGCTTAAGATTTAAGCCACCGGCGAAATCCGCAGATTCCAGATCTCCGCCGCGTACTCCTGACGAAGGGCCCGGCGGCGACCCACCGCCGGACCCTCTTGGTCAAATAGACGGACTTACTTTTTCACCGGCCCACTGTCCGTTGCCGTACCCGCGGTCCGCGCGCCGGTGACGAGCAGGAGATTCGTGCCGCTCTCGAGCCGCACATTGTGGGTGGCCGAGGTGATGACCGAGCCCTCTGCGCCGCCCGCTGCCGCGGAAGTGAGTTCCAGGCCCTTCAATCCAAACACTCCCTTGCTACCCGCCGTCAGATGTCCTACGGCATCCAGTCCGCCGACTGCGCCGGCCGAATGCGTGGCAGCGCCCAGCGATCCGCCGACGGTGGAATTCACGGCGCCGCCAGTGGTTCGTGCCACGCCCCCGACGGAGCCCGCCAGACCTCCTCCGACGCCGCCGAGTGCGCCGCGACCCGAGCCACGCGCCGCCCCGCCCGCCGCGCCACCCGCGTTCATCGCCCCTTCACCCATATCGGGCACTTCCGTGGACGCGGCGGACTGGGCCGCGCCGAGCGCCTGAACCGTGGCGTTGAGCGGCACTTCGCGGCCATTCTTCAGCACTGCCCGGTCGAAGACGATTCCGAGCCTGGATTCGGCGCTGCCGGTCGCCGAAGCCGCCGCCCCTTCCGCTCCCGAGCCGCCTTTGCCGCTGCTGCCTTTCTGGCCATGCGGTTGTGCTTCCGTTACATGCCCCATCAACTTCGAGCCTCGCGGGATCAGTAGATGCCCGTCCGATTTGACGTCCTGCGCGTTCGTGGCCGTCACTTCATCGCCGGGTTTGCTCTTGCGCGCATCCACGGGGCGCGACAGGGTGGCGTTGAGTTCGCTGCCGCTGGCAAGGCTCGCGGAACCGTGCCCGGCGTCGGCGTTGCCCGAGCTCGCGTGACTCGCCGTGGCGCCGGTCTTGCCGGCGGATACCGAAGTGTCGGACTGGGCCGAGGCGCCGCCTTGCGCGCCCGTGGTCGGACTCTGGCCCTGAGCAAATGCGGTGCCGGCGAACGCGAGGGCAAGGTAAAGGATCCGGGAATGGGATTGCGTGGTCATATGTCAACCTCATCTTATGAAAAACGCCACGTTTATGGCGGCGGTTAGAGTAACGCGCGGAACTGACAATGGTTCAAAGCGTTGCTGGATGGCGACGGCTGGGTGTCGCGCCGCCATGTCAGCGGCTGATCGACGCGGTACCCATTACAACTTCCTTTGCACCCAGGGGATTGATTTGGAACGCAGCGTGGAACCGGCGGTTCCGAGTCGCCTTCCCCGAATGGTAGCTCATCGAGATCTATCGAATTCGGCCAGAAGCGGTCGCTGATGTATTTGACGTGCCCCTTCCATAGCGGCCACCCGCACAGATAAAGGTGCTATTGTCAATGCGCACCGCCGGCCCAGACACCGTCGGCGGAATAAAATACATCAAATCGGAGGAGAAATCATGAAATCGTTGCTATTGGCCGGTATCTTGGCATTGGGTTTTATTGCGACTACGCGTCCAACTGTGGCTGCCGACGCCGCAGCAACTGCGACCGCAACTCCAGCAGTGCGCCTGTTCGTTCATCACGAAGTTGCCGACTACGCTGCTTGGCGCAAGGTCTACAATGCCTTTGCGCCGACGCGGCACAAGTTGGGTGTCACCGCTCAAGCGGTCTATCAGTCCGTTGATAACCCCAACGACGTTGTTGTGACACACGACTTTGCAAACGCGGATCGAGCAAAAGCTTTTGCGGCATCGGATGAACTGAAGGCCGCAATGCAAAAGGCCGGCGTGAAGGGCACACCACAAATCTGGATCACGACCAAGACGTCCAAGTAAACCCGAAGACTCTCGAGACGCTACGCGGCCGAGGTCGATTTATTCGCACCCGATACCGCATTTGTCGAGGTCGAAGAACACTTGGCAGGAAGTTTGCGCGATGGCGAAGGGGCCGCCTTTTGCACCCGCCCTGCGCGCGGCAGCGAGCCGCACATGGAAGTGCGGCGTCTATTCTTCCTCAGGACGCGCTGGCGCTGAAAGAAGCGCTGGCGCTAGACCGGCATTTGCGTCAAAAGGAAAAAAAGACCTCGCCTTGCAAAACCGTCCCCGGTATTTGGCAGGAGTGTTCCCCCGCACCGGCCTCGCCCGTCAGCTCGTAGCACAGCTGCTCGGGCGAGATGCGCTCCGCGCGCCTTTCAAAGGGCGCGATCCACTGTTGCTGGATGCGCGCGTGCGCGGCGCGCTGGCGCGCCCGGTCGGTGGCGAGACTGGCAGCGGTCATGAAGAGATCGGCGCGCAGAAAGCCTGATGAGTGCGTCGTTACGGTCAGTAAGCGCCAGTTTAGTATGGGTTTCCCTCCGCTACGCGACATCCAGATCGGACAATCTCGTGACACCTCAAGCGGTGGCTAGACCGAGTCCCTGAAATACCCGAGCCCGACTGATGGCGTCACTATGTCCCCGTTCCTGCGAAGGTATCGATCGCTAGACATAAAACGCTCCTTATTTGTCTGACATCGGTTTCGTATTGGTTCACCGCATCCGGTCTTTCCGCAACCCCCCCTCCCGCTACCCTGATGCAATGCACTACGCTATCGGCGCCGACCGCTTGGAGGAGTTAAGGCCCTCATCCTTCGGATGAGACCTGAACGTTGGAGATTGCCGCCGCGCCGTTGCGACGCGACCGGATCGGTGAGGAATGCCGGTCCGCATTGGGCGATATAGGTTCTGCATCAATTAAAGCAATAATTTGGAGTGACAATCATGAAAACCCTGACAGAGAACCTGACGAATCAGGAGATGGACCTCGAATCACTGGATATGTTGGAACTTGGGCGCGTTTCGGAGGAAACCCGAGGTAGCTCCTTCGGGCACTCCTGGGATGGAGGACTTGGAGTCAAGTGGCCGTAGGCAACCCACCGGTGCGCGGCGCCTAGCGCTGCGCACCTACTCACTACCAGGATTTCTGAATCTCGAAACTGACGACCCTACCGACAGGATTCGCGTTCACTGGATCGTAGCCCTCAAGCCGATTGACAAACGGCGGATCGCTGTTGAAGACATTGACTGCATTCAGTGTCATCTCAAGATCTCCCAGCCAATGATCGGCTGACGCCGTCCGATAACTGAGTTGCGCATTGAAAGTGACCCAGGTCGGAATCCTGGTGATGGAGGGATTCCCATAATCCCGCGAACCGGCGAGGTAATCGATGGAGAAGCTTCCGCCAACCCCGGGCTGCCCCTGCCCGTGCTTATACCAGTCGGTGAACCCTCGAAAACGCAACTCCGGTGGATTGCCTTGCGTATCGGCGAGCTGGACCACCGGCGCTGTACTGGTCACGCTCTGCTCAAATCCGAATAAATAACTTCCGTTCAACCCAAAATTGAACTTGCCACGTCCGGTCTGCAGGGCTTGTTGAATTTCGAAATCGATTCCATTGACCTTGGTAATCGATAGATTACGCGCACGGACGTCGAGAATGACGCCAGGGGGGTTGGCAAGACAGTCGCCCGGTGAGCCCATAAATACGGCGCTCGAGCAAATGGCATCAAGCTGCGAGCGCGACGGGTCCCGCGTGACAAGCGATTTCCACTGATCATCAGCCAGCAGGGATTCCGGCGTAACTGTCGAACGCTGGTGCCAGATCTGATCTTTGTAATCGATGACGTAATAAGTGGATGACCAGGTGAATCCCGGTAGAGCGGTCGGCGCAAAATCAATACCGGCAGTCCAGGTGGACGCCCTCTCCTCGTGAAGCCCGGGGTTGCTTCCTGTCTGCACCAGAACGGTTGAATAGCCGGTAGATGAATGAGGGTCCGCAATCGGGGTTATAAAAGCCACATCCTGCGAACGATCGTAGAGATCGACGAGGCTCGGTGCCTTAAAGGACGTACCCCAGCTGCCCCGCAACCGCAGCGAATTGCTTGGCGCCCAGTGCAATCCAAGTTTCGGATTATAAGTGCTGCCGAAGTCGCTGTACTTCTCATAGCGCGCCGCCACGGAAAAATCGAGGCGCCGGGAAACGGGAAGAGACAGCTCGCTAAACGCTGCTGCGATCCGCCGGTCGTAGGGCGAATGGGTCATATCGTGGTTGAGGCTTTCGTACCGCGAGTCAACGCCCAACGCCAGACGAGGGGTGACGGAAAAAAGATCAGGCAGAGGACCGTCGATGACGAGATTCACGGCGTCCACGTTCGAGACAGCCCGCTCGTACTGCACCCGGCGGATGGCTGCAAGCGTAGCGGCTGTGTTGCCCGTTCCATCGCCGAAGGGATTGAAGGCGGTGGTACGGTCCGAAGAGTTGAGCCTTTGATCCAAGGCAACAAAGTCCACCAGGTTGTGGCCTTCCCAATGCATGCTTTCCGTGCCGTGGAACTTCGAAAGAGTGGCATGCCACAGGTTGCCAATATTGGCCTTCACCCCCAGCGCCCCAGTATAGGTCTCCGTCACGCCCGAGTCCTGGATCGCGCCGAACTCGCGAGAAAAATTGTACGCAACGATGACGAAAGGCGAGCCACCGAACGGGTCTACGAAGAAAGGATTGTTTGCGGGCACCAGCAGCAATTGATCGTAAGGCAGCTCGGTGGCCGCAATGGTGCGCTGATTGAATCGTCCCTCGGCGAAAAGCTCGAAGCGGTCGCCCAACTTTTGCGACGCCGAGAAATACGCGCTGTGCGTCTTGCGATCGGGCAAAAGATCATGCCACTGAATCTGATTCTCGAGATTTACCACACCCGGCAATAACTGGTTCGGCCGCAGCCCTGTGCCGTCCTGCCCGGCCGGAATCGCAAAGAGCGGCTGCAGCGTCCCCGGATCCAGAATATTGCCGGGACTACTCGAAGTCGTGCGTAGGTCGGTGCCGCCAAACGGCCGCTTGTCGGCGCTGGCGGCATAGTCGCGCTCGGCTCCGGCCAGTGCCGTGCGGTGCGAGTATTCATAGGAGAACAGCCACTTTCCGCCGTCCCAGTGATTGCCCAGGAGCTGGGATACTTTCTCTTCGCTGCCACCACCCAAAGCGCCTCCGGCCCGGGCAGTGGTCTCACCGCCCGAGAGATCCTTGCGCATGATGACGTTCACGACCCCAGCGATGGCGTCCGAGCCGTAGAGTGCCGATGCGCCGTCCGGTAGAACTTCTATCCGTTCGACCGCGCTCAGAGGAATCGTCGAAACGTCCACGAAATCTCCGTCGACGCCTGAGATCGGCTGCCGATAGCCATCCACCAGAACGAGTGTCGCTCCCGAGCCCAATCCGTGCAGATTGACGCCCGAGCCCCGATTGAAATTCTGATTGACGGAAAATTCCTCGCTGGGCGCACCGCCGTAATTGAACGACAGGGTGCGCAACACGTCCTGTACCGTGGAATAGGCCGCCTGCTTCTGTTCTTTTTTGCCGAGTATCACCAGCGGCGAAACAATATCCCGCACCCCATGCAGATAGCTGCCGGTCACCACCACCTCATCCATGTCCTGGACTTCCAAAGCCGGCGCCCTCATCGCGAGCTGCTCGGCGGGCGTTGCCGGAACAACCTGCTGCTGAGCCCTGATTTCCGCACTCCCCCCCTTCCTCTTCAACAACACCGACCGCGCGCTATCAAACTCGAAAGTGAACCCCGTCCCCTCCAGCATCCGCGTCAGCGCCTCCGGCACACCGAGCTCGCCCATCACCGCGTGGGTCTTCAAGTCGCCCAGGCTGCCCATCGAGGCGTAGAGAATCTCGACCTGGGACTGTTTGGAGAACTCGATGATGGCCTGGGAAAACTCGCCGGCCGGGATATTGAAGGCGATTTTGGAGGGCGCCGCCCGGACGGTGGGCATCGCGAGGACTGCAACCAGTGCAAGCAGGGCGAAGCGGAACCGCCCGTTCGGGTACCCGACTTCCTTTACATCCATGCGTCCATTCCCCGTTGCTCTCCTGTCCTTTATGACCGTCGGAGCGAAGTCTGCCATGCGAAATGGCCCTCTGGCGAGCGTTTCATCATGCTTTTCCTGAGCATCGCGGTAACTACTGACTCGCGGCTCGTGGCATCCCGGCCACAATCAGGCTGCGGCGCGCAGTACGGGCGCGCCGCACCAGCGGCGGACCCAGGCTTCCGCCGCGAAATAGTCGTACAGCTCCACGGTTCCGCTCGCAATCCGGGTGGGACCTCCGGAAAGCACTTCGCGCAGTTTCCGGCCGTCCAGGATGCCCTCCCGCACCAGGAAGCCCTTAGGTAAAAGCTCGCTCACCAAGCCGATGTTCCTTAAGAAGATTCCCTTGGCGTGCTCTTCCATGCCCCCTTTTGTGCGGCGTACGACGATTTCCCGGGGCATGTCGTGCTGGAAAGCGCGCCGCGCCGTGGCGCGGTCCCAGCCGCCGTATGTTAAAAGGTACGTAGGTGTACGTAGCAGCACCTCGATCAGCGGCTGCGAGTAAAGCGGCGCTACCGGCTCGGGATCGTCCGGCTGGCCGGTGGGGCCGTGAAAGTCGGGCGGCGGAAAGATGAGCGAATAGGCATGGTAAAGCCTGCCGCTCGGGAGGCGCCCGGTATCGCGGAACAGGGGATGGATGAAGGCCGGATCCCCCGCGGCCGCCTCAGCCACCCCCGCGGCCAGCAGCTGGCGGTAGCTGCCGGCGTCTTCGGACGGGCGCCAGTGACGGCGTAGGAATTTTTCCGTCAGGGCCTCGCGCAGCACGGTCCATATCGACAGCCGGTCCATGCGCGCCGCATCGAGCGCAATGGGGAGTAGCGCGCGGCGCAGGCCGTGCCGGCCAAGGTACTCGCTCGCGCCGAAGCTCGCCCGCGATTGATAGAAGAGCTGATCGCCCATGTTGCCGGAAAAGATCGCGGTGGCGCCGCGCTCGGTGGCGAGCTGCGCCTCGCTGCGGACATTCTCGAGTGGATAGAGCACCGTGGTCGGCGGCACGCTCGAGCGCTGCATGGAAAGCAGCGGCTCGAAGCTCACGTCGGGGTTACGCTCCCGTTCGATCAGCTCGACCCCGGCACGCGCAGCGGCCAGGCGCGCGAAGCGGCGCTCGTCGGTGTCAGAGCCCGCCGAGTGATAGTTGATGCAGGTGATCTGCGGCCGCGACGGCGCATCCTGCAGGCAGGCCATGACAATGGAGGAGTCGAGGCCGCCGGATAGCGTGTGCAGGATGACGCGGTAGCTGCCCGCCCAGGCCTGTACGCAATCGCGCGCGGTGCGGTGCAGCGCCTGCGCGGCCGCGGCGAAATCATCGAATACATCGGTTTCGGCGATGTGCAGCGGATGCCAATAGAAGCGGCTCTTGGCAGCACCGTCGCGCCATTCGATGCATTCCCCACCCAGCACCTGCGACACGCCGTCGAGGGCGGTGGCGTTGAGCTGCAGGCGCATGTAGCACAGTGCCGCGGCGATATATTTCCAGTCGACGGAAAAATTCCCGAGACCCAGCTGCACCCCATCCTCCATGGAGGAAAAATGCACCTGCACGCCGCCATGGGCCACCACCTGACAGGGCAGGGCGGCAGTGGGATCGCGCAGCACCCACGCCGTGCGGCTGGCGGCATCCCGCAGGAAGGCGACATAACGGCCCCAGTAGGCGTCGATCAAATGGCGGCCGGCCGTGGCAACCACTTTGGCGCTTTCATTCGCGTCAAAGGCGGGCGGCGCGGATACGGAGTCACCGGCCGTGGAGCGGGTGAAAAGCTTGCCGAGCACCACACCCGCCGAGCCCTGCAGCGGATAGCACTCGCTTGAGCCCGGCCGCTCGCCGCTCGCGAAGACCACAAGGCCTGGCTCATCCAGCGTCGCGTGCCATTGCAACGGCTGCGAACGCAGCCGCCCGGCGAGCTGCCGCGCCGCCTCGCCCGCGGCAGGGTCCGAATCGTTCCAGATCAATGCGATGTAGCGGAACATCAGATCGCCAAGATGGGGGTGTAACGCCGCACATGATCCGGCGTGTCGTTGAACACCGCCTCACCCTCCTGCACCCAGCAGTGCGCCGCGAAGGGACCGTTCTGTACTCCATATACCCAATTTGGGTATAAGCCGTAGCCTGCCAGGAAGTGCACCAGTGCCAGCGAGTCTGCGAGGCAGGCATCCTGGGTGGTGAAGAGAAGTGGGCGCAGATAGACGAAAACGCTGACCAGCCGCCGCGCCGTCTCGAAATCCAGGCTACCGCCGTGGGCGGCACGGCGCCCCTTGCGTGCAAGCGCGCCCTGCACCACCGCCGAGATCGGGCGCCACTTGAGCGCCGCGCGGGCGCGCAGCGTGGCCAGGCAGAAGCGGAGGATGTGGCCGAAGGTGACGACCGGACGCGCCTCGAAGGGATCGCCCTGCGCGGCCGGATCGGGTGTCATGAGCGTCATCTGCGGCCGCGGCAGAGTCACCGGCTGCGCGTCCTTGCCGCAGGCGGGATCGGTGGTCAGCATGCCGGACTCGAGCATTTTGGAAAGGAAGGCTTCGGGCGCCACTTTCGGGTCCGCGGTCTGCGAAGCCGGCCGCGGCCAACCGGTCACGCGCTCCGCCAGAATCCGCATCTGCTGGCGCCCCACCCCGACGTATTTGTCGCGCTTCAGATCGAGCAGCACCCCATGATCGTCGGTGACGCACAGATAGACATGGGTAGCCAGAAAGTACTGTGCCATGCGCGTCCCGCTCCCTCATCGAGGCGCGCGATATTGCCTCAAAGCGAGCGCGCGGGTAAGTCCTATCTGATAAGGTTCTCGCCCCATGAAATTCGTCATCGAAGCGCTCGGCTGGATCGCCGCCGCCCTTATCCTGCTCGCGTACGCCCTGATCTCGAGCGGTAAGCTCGAGGCGCGCTCCACGACTTACCAGCTGCTCAATATCGGCGGCGCCGTGGGCTTCATCGTCAACAGCGGCTGGAATGGCGCCATCCCCTCCGCCGCCCTCAACGTTGTGTGGCTGCTCATCGGCCTGACCACCTTGGCTCGGCGTACAAAGGCTACGCGTTGATTTTCACCAGCGTACGGCCGGTGACCTCGCCCTTGAGGTAGGGCGCGAATGCGGCCGGCAGATCATCGAATGCAATCGTTCGCGTGACGATGCGCGCCAAATGACGGGGTTTGAGATCCGTGGCAATCCGCTGCCAGACGGGCAGGCGCACCTCCCGAGGCGTGGCGGAAGAGTTGATGCCGAGAAGATTGACGCCCCGCAGGATGAAAGGCATCACTGTCATGTTGAGCTGCGCGCTGCCGGTGAGCCCGATGCTCGCCACATTGCCCCAGAAATCCACCGAGCGCAGCAGCCAGGAGAGCATGTCGCCACCGACGTTGTCGATGGCGCCGGCGAATTGCACGGTCTCGAGCGGCTTCCCGCCATAGTGAATGTCCTGGCGCAGCAGCACCCGCGTCGCGCCCAGGGATTGCAGATAATCCGAAGCGGTGGCCTTGCCCGTCACGGCAATCACCTCGTAGCCGCGCGCGGCCAGCATATCGATGGCGAGACTGCCCACCCCGCCCGTGGCACCCGTCACCACCACCGGCCCCTTCGCCGGCCACTGGCCGTTGTGCTCCATGCGATGGATGGCGAGCGCGGCGGTGAACCCGGCGGTGCCGATGGCCATGGCGCTGCGGGCATCGAGGCCCGGCGGCAGGGGGATCACCCAGTCGCCGCTCACTCGCGCGTACTCGCTGTAGCCGCCGTCATGCGTCTCGGACAGCGCCGAGCCCGTGATCAACACGGCATCGCCGGGTTTGAAACGCGCATCCTGCGAAGACTCCACCGTGCCCGCAAGGTCAATTCCACCCACCAGCGGATAGCGGCGCAGAATCTTGCCGGCACCGGTGGCCGCGAGCGCATCCTTGTAGTTGATATCCGAGTACTCGACGCGGATCACCACATTGCCGGGATTGAGATCGTCCAATCCCAGCGTCTCGAATCGCGCGGCGATCCGCCCGTTCTCGTTGTGAATGCGGAAGGCTTTGAACTTCATGTGCGAACGGTAGACGATGCGCGCCATGGATGAAAGCACGCAGCTGATCGAGGGGGCCCGCGAGCTCAGGCTTGCGTTGAGCACGGCGGATGCGGCGCGGCTGCTGCAGCTCCTCGATGAACTGGCGCGCTGGAACCGCAGCTACAACCTGACCGCCATCCGCGAGCGTCCCGAGATGATCACCCATCACCTGCTCGACAGCCTGTCGGTGCGGGGCGATGTGCGCGGTGCGACGGTGGCCGATGTGGGCACGGGCGCGGGCTTTCCCGGCCTGCCGCTGGCGATAGTGGATCCCGGCCGCCACTACACGCTCATCGACTCGAACAACAAGAAAGTGCGCTTCGTCGCCCATGCGGCCCGCACGCTCGGGGTCGGCAATGTGACGGCCCTGCACGTCCGGGCCGAGGCACTCAGGCCCGAGGCGCCCTTCGATACCGTTATCACCCGCGCCTTTGCGGCGCTGCCGGAGCTGCTCGAGCGAGTGCGGCCGCTCTGTGGACCCGGCACCCGGGTACTGGCCATGAAGGGCCGGCGTCCCGAGGCAGAGATCGCGGCGATTCCGCTGAGCTGGCGCCTGACCGAGACCCGCACCCTCGAGGTGCCTGGGCTGCCCGAGGCGCGCAGCTTGGTGGTGCTCGAGAGGACATAATCTGTCTAGCTCAAGGCTACGCCAAGCGGGCGGGCCCGCCAAGCGGCTTGGAGCGGTTAAACTGCGACCGCAATGAATCGCGTCATCGCAGTCACCAATCAGAAGGGCGGCGTCGGTAAAACCACCACCGCGGTCAACCTCACGGCCTCGCTGGCCGCGACCCGCCGCCGCGCCCTGCTGATCGATATCGACCCGCAGGGCAATGCCACCATGGGCTGCGGAGTGGACAAAACCCAGCTGTCGCGCAGCACCTGCGAGGTGCTGCTGGGCGAAAGCGACATGGCCGCAGCGATCGTACCCATCGAAGCCGCGGGTTTCTCGCTGCTGCCCGCCAACGCGGATCTCACGGCTGCGGAGGTGCGCCTGCTCACCATGATGGCGGGGCGCGAGATGCAGCTGCGCAATGCGCTGAAGCCGGTGCTCGACTCCTACGATGTCATCGTCATCGACTGCCCGCCCACGCTCAACATGCTCACGGTGAACGCCCTGGTCGCCGCCGAAAGCCTGCTCATTCCCATGCAGTGCGAGTACTACGCGCTCGAGGGTCTGTCGGCGCTGCTCGCGACCGTGGAGCAGATCAAGGCCGCGGTGAATCCGCACCTTCAGATCGAGGGCATCCTGCGCACCATGTTCGATCCGCGGAACAATCTCGCGAACGAGGTGAGCGCTCAGCTCATCATGCACTTCGGCGACAAGGTGTTCCGCACCATCATTCCGCGCAATGTGCGCCTGGCCGAGGCACCCTCCTTCGGCAAGCCGGTGCTGCTGCACGACAAGGAGTCGCGCGGCGCGTTGGCCTATCTCGCGCTCGCCGGGGAGATGATCCGTCGCGACGAGGAGGCGAAGGAGAAGCCGCAGGAGCAGGCCGCATCCCCCGGCGATGTTGGTTATCATCCGGCGCCATGAGTCAGAAAAAGCCCGTTCTGGGGCGCAACCTCAATGCCCTGCTGAGCTCGCACCTGTCGCGGCCCTCGCCCGCCCCGGGTGTTGCGGATGCGGTGTTGAGCGAGCCGGCCGGTGAATCGCAGGCGCCGCCCGCGCCGCTGCCTGAGACGCTGATGCGTCTGCCGCTCGATCTGCTGCAGCGCGGCCGTTACCAGCCGCGCGTGGACATGCGGCCCGAGACGCTGCAGGAGCTGTCGGACTCCATCAAGACTCAGGGCGTGGTGCAGCCCATCATCGTGCGCCCCGTCGGGCCGGCCGAGCCGGTAGGCGGCCCGCGGCGCTACGAGATCATCGCCGGCGAGCGCCGCTGGCGCGCCGCGCAGCTCGCGGGCTTAAGCGAGATCCCCGCCATCGTGCGGCCGGTGCCGGATGAGACGGCGATCGCGGTGGCGCTGATCGAGAACATCCAGCGCGAGAATCTCAATGCGCTGGAGGAGGCGCGGGCCATCGAGCGGCTGATCTCGGAATTTGAGTTGACCCACCAACAGGCCGCCGAGGCCATCGGCCGCTCTCGCGCCGCGGTCAGCAACCTGCTGAGATTGCTGGATCTGGCGCCTGAGGTGTGCGAGCTATTGGAGCGGCGCGAGATCGAGATGGGGCACGCGCGGGCGCTGCTGGGCTTCACCAACAAGCGCCAGCAGATCGAGGTGGCGGGGCTGATCGCGAAGAAGGGATTGTCGGTGCGCGATACCGAAACGCTGGTGCGAAGGATGCAGCAGCCGGCGGGCGGGCGCGGCGACGGCGCGGAAAGCGCGGCGCGCGATCCCAATGTGGCGCGGCTCGAGCAGGACCTGGCGGACAAGCTCGGGGCGAAAGTGGCGATCCAGCATGCGGCTTCGGGGAAGGGTAAGCTCGTTGTCAACTACAACAGTCTGGATGAGCTGGATGGGATTCTGGCGCATATTCAATAGAGGCCACCATGTCTGAAATTGTTTCCGCCGGCGCGCGCCTGCGTGCCGCCATCGACGCCGAACGCCCGCTCCAAGTGGTCGGCGCCGTCAACGCCTATTCCGCTCTGCTCGCCGCCCACAGCGACTTTCGGGCCCTGTACCTCTCCGGCGCCGGAGTCGCGAACGCCTCCTTCGGTCTGCCGGACCTCGGCATCACCTCCCTGAACGACGTCTGCGAAGACGTCCGCCGTATCACCGGTGCCTGCGACCTGCCGCTGCTCGTGGACGCCGACACAGGCTGGGGCGCGGCTTTTAATGTCGCGCGCACGACTAAGGATTTGATCCGCTCAGGCGCCGCCGGCATGCACCTGGAGGATCAGGTGGCCGCGAAACGCTGCGGTCACCGGCCCGGCAAGGCGCTGGTGTCCACCCAGGAGATGAGCGACCGCATTCGCGCCGCAGTCGACGCGCGCACCGATCACCACTTCGTGGTGATGGCGCGCACCGACGCCCATGCGGTCGAGGGACAGGCAGCCGCGGTGGCGCGGGCACAGGCCTATGTCGCCGCGGGCGCCGACATGATCTTCGCGGAGGCGTTGACCACCCTGGATGAATACCGGCAGTTCACGGCCGCCGTCGCCGTGCCCGTGCTCGCCAATATCACCGAGTTCGGCAAGACGCCGCTCTTCACTACCACGGAGCTCGGCGGCGCTGGCGTACGCCTGGTCCTCTATCCCCTATCCGCCTTCCGTGCCAGCGCCAAGGCGGCGCTGGCGGTGTATGGCGCCATCCGCAAGGAGGGAACGCAGCAAAGCGTCGTGCCCACCATGCAGACCCGCGCCGAGCTCTACGAGCATCTTCGCTATCATGACTACGAGCGCAAACTCGACGCGCTCTTTGGACAGGAAAAACCATGAACGTTCCCGCACCGGGCAAACCCAAGAAATCCGTGGCGCTCTCCGGCGTCACCGCCGGCAACACCGCGCTGTGCACCGTCGGGCGCACCGGCAACGACCTGCACTACCGCGGCTACGACATCCTCGAGATCGCCGAGACCACCGAGTTCGAGGAGATCGCGTACCTGCTCATCTATGGCAAGCTGCCGACCCGCGCCGAGCTCAATGTCTATCGCTTCAAGCTGAAGAACATGCGCGGCCTGCCGGCCGTCGTGCGCATGGTGCTGGAGACCCTGCCCGCGGCATCCCATCCCATGGACGTGCTGCGCACCGGTGTCTCGACGCTCGGCTGCGTGCTGCCCGAGAAAGAGGACCACAGCATCTCAGGTGCCCGCGACATCGCCGATCGCCTGATCGCCTCGCTCGGCTCCATGCTCGCCTACTGGTACCACTACAGCCATTCCGGCCAGCGCATCCATGTCGAGACCGAGGACGATTCCATCGGCGGGCACTTCCTGCACCTGTTGCACCGACGCGCCCCCTCGCCCTCGTGGATCCGCGCCATGCACACCTCGCTCACGCTCTATGCCGAGCATGAGTTCAACGCCTCGACCTTCGCCGCGCGTGTCATCGCCGGCACCGGCGCCGACATGTACTCCTGCATCACCGGCGCCATCGGCGCGCTGCGCGGTCCCAAGCACGGCGGCGCGAACGAAGTGGCCTTCGAGATCCAGAGCCGCTACGATTCCCCGGACGCCGCCGAATCCGACATCCGCGCCCGCGTCGCAGCCAAGGAAGTCATCATCGGCTTCGGCCATCCCGTGTACACGGTCTCCGATCCCCGCAATCAGGTCATCAAGGAGGTGGCGCGGCGCCTGAGTGAGGAGGCCGGCGACATGAAGCGCTTCGACATCGCGGAGCGCATCGAGCGGACCATGGCCGACACCAAGAAGATGTTCGCCAATCTCGACTGGTTCTCCGCCGTCTCCTACAACCAGATGGGTGTGCCCACCGAGATGTTCACCCCGCTCTTCGTCATCGCGCGCACCACCGGCTGGGCCGCCCATGTCATTGAGCAGCGCACCGACGGCAAGATCATCCGCCCCGCCGCCAACTATGTCGGCCCCGAAGATCAGAAATTCATCCCGATCGAGAGAAGAGCCTGAATGTCCGTACACGATTTCAAGTCCGCCCAGCGTCCCGCTCCCGATGAGGTGCTCGTTGCCATTGCCGAGTACGCGAAGAGTTTTGCCATCAAGAGTCCGCAAGCCTATGAGACCGCGCGCTACTGCCTGATGGACACGTTGGCCTGCGGCTTCCAGGCCCTCAAGTATCCTGCCTGCACCAAGCTCATGGGCCCCGTGGTGCCGGGTGCGGTGATGCCGGGCGGCGCGCGCGTCCCAGGCACCTCCTTCGAGCTCGATCCGGTGCAGGGCGCGTTCAACATCGGCGCCATGATCCGCTGGCTCGACTTCAACGACACCTGGCTGGCCGCCGAGTGGGGCCACCCCTCCGACAACCTCGGCGCCATTCTCGCCGTGGCCGACTATCTCTCGCGCAAGCGCGTGATGGAAGGTGAGAAGCCTCTGACCGTGCACGATGTGCTCACCGGCATGATCAAAGCGCATGAGATCCAGGGCGTGTTGGCGCTCGAGAACGGCTTCAACCGCGTGGGCCTGGATCATGTGATCCTGGTGCGGGTCGCCTCTACCGCCGTGGTGACCGCTCTGCTGGGCGGCAGCCGCGAGCAGATCATCAACGCTGTCTCCAACGCCTGGGTCGACGGCGGCGCCCTGCGCACCTATCGCCACGCGCCCAACACCGGCTCGCGCAAGAGCTGGGCGGCCGGCGATGCCACCTCGCGCGCCGTGCGGCATGCCTTCATCGCACTCACGGGCGAGATGGGCTATCCATCGGCGCTCTCGGCCAAGACCTGGGGCTTCTACGACGTGCTCTTCAAGGGTAAGCCTTTCGTGCTGCCGCAGGCCTTCGGCAGCTATGTGATGGAGAACGTGCTGTTCAAGATCTCCTATCCCGCGGAGTTCCATGCGCAGACCGCGGTGGAGGCGGCGATGACGCTGCACAGCCAAGTCAAGGACCGCCTGAACGATATCGAGCGCATCGTCATCGAGACCCAGGAGCCGGGCGTGCGCATCATCGACAAGACCGGCCCGCTCGCCAATCCCGCGGACCGCGACCATTGCATTCAGTACATGGTCGCCGTGCCCTTGATCTTCGGCCGTCTCACGGCGGAGGACTACGAGGACAAGGTGGCCCACGACCCGCGCATCGATGCTCTGCGCAACAAGATGCAGGTGCGCGAGAATGTCACGTTCACCCAGGAGTACTACGCCGCCGACAAGCGCTACATCGGCAACGCCATCCAGGTGTTTTTCCGCGACGGCTCCTCGACCCCGCGCGTGCAGGTGGATTTCCCCATCGGACACCGCAAGCGCCGCGAGGAGGGGATGCCGGTGCTGGTGAGGAAGTTCGAATCCTCGGTCGCGGCGCATTTCCCGCAGAAGCAGACGGGGTTGATCCAGGCAGCCTTCGCCGATGCAGCGAAGCTCGCGGCGATGCCGGTGAACGAGCTGGTGGCGACTATGGTGACGAACTGAGGGCGGACATGGAACTACGGGCGCCTTGAGTCCTCATCGACGAGGCGCTTGACCGCTTAACGCCGGCCAGCAATAGCCATAGAGCGAGATCAGCGCGAAGCATCCCAGCGGCACCCCAAAAGCGATCGACATGTCGTAGCGGTCGCCCACGTATCCCATGAGCTTGGGCATGATCGCGCCGCCGAGAATCGCCATCACGATGAAGGCCGAGGCTTTCTTGGCCTGCACCCCAAGCCCGTAGATCCCCAGCGCAAAGATCGTCGGGAAGCTGATCGACATGAAAAAGAAGCTCAAGAACACCGCGGCCACCGATATCCAACCCAGTTTCATCACCACGATCGTGCAGAGCACGACGTTGATGAGCGAATAGGTCCCGAGCAAGCGGTGCGCGGAGGCCTTGGCCGAAAGCGCCGTGCCGCTCAAGCGGCCGAGCAGGAAGAGGCCAAAGCCGAGCAGTCCCTGCAGCCGTGCCGCGCCCTGCTCGTTGATGAAAAACGCCCCGTCACGCACCACAGCCCCATTCTTGAGTAATCCGCTCTCGGCGAGTCCCTGGGAAACCGCAGGAACCTCGGCCACCACGTAATTGATGAAGAAACTGAAGATGCCCGCCTGCGCCGCGACGTAGAGGAATTGAGCGAACACGCCACCGATGAAATGCGGATGTGCCCAGATCGATCGCTTCGGACCCTGAGCGGACGGGTGATCGAGCTGATACTCGTCGCTCGTATTGAGATCCGGCATGTCGGCAAAATAAAAGACCCCCGCCAGCACCAGCACGACGAGCGCTACCCCGACATACGGAATGTAAAGCTGACCGTGCGCGACCTCGACCCCGCCGGCGGAATAGAAAAAGGCGCCCCCGACGATGGGGCCCAGCATCCAGCCCACGCCATTGAAGCTCTGGGCGAGATTGATGCGAAACGCGCCATATTCTTTCGGCCCGAGCACCGTCGTATAGGGGTTGGCGACGGTTTCGAGGACGGTCAGCCCCATGGCGATAATGCTGACGCCCAGCAGAAAGGCCCAGAACGAGGAGATGTGCGTCGCGGCAATGAACCAGAAGCCGCCTGCCGCCACGAGCAAGAGGCCCGCGAGGATGCCGCCCTTGTAACCGATCGCGCGGGCCAGCAACCCGGCGGGCAGGGCCATCAGCGCATACCCGAGATAATGCGCCGTTTGCACCCAGGCGGACTGCGCCTTGGTCAGGTGCAGCTGGTCCTGAAAGTGCTTGTCCATCACATCGATCATCCCGTTGCAAAATCCCCAGAGGAGAAACAACGAGCTGACCAGGCAGAAGGTGAAGAGGAGATTTCTGCCCGATGCGTCGACAAACCTGCGTGGTGGAAATGCAGTCATCGACCGGGTCTATCGGTCAAGGATACACCCAGCGCGGCTCGAGCCACGGCATCGAGCTCGCTTTCCGGTCCCGTCAGGTGCAGCGTGCGGTGCGTGTGGGTCAGGCTCGCGCCGGGCGCGAGGGCGGCAGCGGGCGAGGACGATTCGAGTTCGAAGAAAGGCCCCAGCGGTTTCGCGCCTGGCGTGGACGGCCCATCGTTGTAGCTGTTGGCGGCGTCGCCGGCGTAGGGATGGTCCTGCAGCTTCCACAGGGAATTGACGTATTCGTCTACGTCCTTCGGCTGGTCGAAAAACACCAAGGTCAGGACGTGATGATCCGCATCATAGCTGCCCAGTTTTCCCAGAGATCGTTTCGGATTGATCCCGATCTTGCTGCGAAACCTCCCGTCGCCGCTGAAGAAGAGGGTGTGGTCGGTCACCTGGAGCCGTTCGGGCGGGATGGCGCCGAAATAATCGGAGGTCACTTTGACGCCGAGCTCGGTTTCCGGCCCCGCCCGGATGGGCACGATAATGGTGGCGGAGGGCGAGGGATTGAACATGCCGAGAATCCAGATCGACAAGAGGCCCGTTTCCTTCGTCCAGGGATCCTGGCCGGCGTTGGTGAGCGTGTTGCTCGATTCATAGGCGACGAGGGCAATGTCGTGAGAGAGCCGCAATCCGAGCGCTTTCCAGGCGGTCTGGTGATCCAGCAGGCGAACCTCGCGTTTCACCTCGACCTGAAAGCGGGTTCCGGAATAATTGGTGAGCGAAAATGCCGACTGGAACGCGGCGCGGTCTTTCGATCGGCTCACGATCTCAAACGGCAGGGTGTCGAGCGCCTGCGGGACAAACCAGTGGTCGAAGTCGAACGGCGCACCCTTGGCAAAGAAGATCGAGAATTGACCGCCTTCGGGTCCCAGCCACAGGCGGTCTTCGCCGCCGAACACGTTGATGTGCGGCTGAGGCTTGCCCGAGGCGATGAGCTCGCGGTTGATCCAGCCGAAGCTGCGGCCGCGGTCGCGTTGCGCGGTGCTGGTCATCACCCGGCCCTGCCACGCGGGAGCCAGTGCCACCCGCGCCGCGCCTTGCTCGTCGCGCAAGACAATGATGTCGGTATGTTTGCGCAAGAAGGCGACGTCGTCGCCGAATGTCGCGGCCAGCACGCCCGGGGTAGGCAAGACCATCGCGATCACCGTGCCAATGAACCATTTCGATCTCATGCAAGGGCTCCTTGGAAGGAGGCTAGGTCGCTCGGAACGTATGTTGTGCGATGGACTCGGCTTTGATTTCCGCACTGAATCCCGCGCGGAGCGGCGCTCGGTAGCGCCCGCGGTCGATTTCGATCGGGTTCACGAAGTGCTCGTGCAGATGCCCCGCATGCTCCGTCATCCCTTCATCGAACCGGCCGCTCACGACGAGGAAATCGATCATGGAGACATGCTGAACGTACTCACACAAGCCTACGCCGCCGGCATGGGGGCAGACCGGCTTGCCGAATTTAGCCGCGAGCAGGAGCACAGCGAGGACCTCGTTCAATCCTCCCAGCCGGCAGGCGTCGACCTGCACGACATCGATCGCACCGGCCTCCAGGAACTGTTTGAACATCACCCGGTTGTGCGCATGTTCCCCGGTGGCGACCCGGATGGGACGCACGGCGCGCGCGACCTTGGCGTGACCCAGAATGTCATCGGGACTCAACGGCTCCTCAATCCACCAGAGATCGAAACCCGACAGCGCGCCCACCCATTGAATGGCCTCCTCGACCTCCCACACCTGATTGGCGTCGATCATCAGGCGCCTCCCGGGGCCGATTTCCTCGCGCACGAGGGCGCAGCGGCGCAGATCCTCCTTCAGGTCCCGGCCCACCTTGATCTTGAAGTGCTCCCAGCCCTGCGCGAGAAACTCGCGGCACAGACGGCGCAGCTTCTCATCGTCATAGCCCAGCCAGCCGATGGAAGTGGTGTAGGCGGGATAGCCCTCGGTCCGCAATTGCGCCTCGCGAGCCGCCTTGCCAGGGGCCTTTTCCCGCAGCATCTCGAGCGCCTCAGCGGGTGTCAGCACATCCTGGAGGTGGCGAAAATCGATCAGCGAAACGAATTGCTCGGGCGTCAAATCCGCGACCAGCTTCCACACCGGCTTGCCGACACTCTTGGCCCACAGATCCCACACCGCGTTGATGACGGCCGCGAGCGCCAGATGAATCACGCCTTTCTCGGGCCCCAGCCAGCGCAGCTGGCTGTCGCCGGCGAGCGCGTGCCAGAAGCGGCCCATATCCTCGATGATGTCCTCGAGCACCTGGCCTTGGACGAACGGCCGGAAGGCTTCGATCGCCGCCACACAAAGCTCATTGCCGCGCCCGATGGTGAAGGTGAAGCCATGCCCCTCCAGCCCTTGCGGAGAGTCCGTTCCGAGAATCACATAGGCGGCCGAATAATCGGGGTCCGGATTCATGGCATCCGATCCGTCGAGAAGCTTCGAGGTGGGAAAGCGAAGATCGTGCGTCCGGAACGATATGATACGCATTCAAGGTAGCCCAAATATGAACAACTGTTCCATTAGCGGGCTATAATGTCAAGACTGAGGGGTGATGGTGTTAGTAGCACATCATTTGTCCGGTTCTGTAGCACGTGATCTGTCCGGTTCAAGCTCCCCCCTAAAGGGGGTGGCGGATGAATCGGACAGCACTACTCCAGGAGCTGAGGAAGATGAGGTTCGAAG
>Ga0207658_10000069_pt1 | contig 113687 bp, 122 predicted proteins | sample KBSS33metaG_FD_184322 | JGI IMG/M metagenome (GOLD analysis project Ga0207658, IMG submission 184322) | Switchgrass rhizosphere microbial communities from Kellogg Biological Station, Michigan, USA - KBS S3-3 metaG (SPAdes) (version 2) | ecosystem: Host-associated > Plants > Roots >... | reverse complement strand
TCCGGGATCGCCGATGCCGGCGACCATTATGTCGTCGCCTCGGGCGAAGCCGACCTTGCCTGCCGGATCACACACATTCCAAAGGCGCTCTTCGCGGGCGGCGAGACGCCGGACCGGCCATGAAACCAAGGACGATCAAGACGACGGGCTATTGCATCTCGACGGTCAGTGTCGTTTTGCTCGGCGTTGTCTCTTGGAAGACCGCCTCCGAGCAGCCGCTGCTGCTCGCCGCCCTTATCGCAGGCATGCTCGCCTCGATTTCCGGGATGGTGCTGCGCTGGTTGTCCTACCGAATAGAGGAGCGGATGGAAGGCAAGCCGTGACCTAGATGCCATTCCCACGGACGCTACCAAGGCGGTGGCCGAACTCCAGCGTCAGGGTCGCTTTGATTCCGCGTTGGTACAGGCCGATGCGGGCCGTGCACTCGCCTGTGCGAGGCCGCTCGATACGTCACCTACGTCGTGGTCGACCAACGTGCTAAGGATCAGCCTCCGAGGGAGGATTCCAGCTTGGCACGGATGGCGGTAGCCAAGTGCATCATGGCAGTGAACGACTTCCTGGCGAAGCATCTTCCGGAAGCGCTGATCGACGTGCCGATCGGGGGCACCTGGGACCTGTTCCTCTTTTACCAATTCATCATCTCGAACCCGATTGCGGCCGGATCCTACGAAATTCAGTGCGACATAGTTGCGACGCGTCAGCTCGGGGCTGACGAGGGCGGGATGATCGGCAGAGAACGGCGATGTCGGGAGCAATCCGTCGCTGTTAGCCGAACCGCCGGCGCTGCTGCGCCAGCTCGCGCAAACGCGACCTCAGGTCGCCATCATCCGCGCCCGGCACGAACGATACCGCGTGCTCTTGCGGTCCAGCGATCGGGCCGCCCGACGGGTCCGACGCACAGACCATCACCGTCGCCAACATTAGAACCGCCGCGTCATGGTCAGTCCCGCCGACTGCGCCGGGCTTCACCGCCGCATAGCGGGCGGTACCAAATCATGGCCGCTGCGGATCAAGGTCGGCGACAAGCGCCGAGACATTGGCTTTGGGCCCTATCATGGCAAGATCGGCATGACCGACGATCAGGCCGCGGTGGTTGAGGCGCTATCGCTTGACGAGGCGCGCAACAGGGCGCGCGAGCTTCGGAACGAATACCGCAGGACCGGCGCTATCGTATCTCCTACGCAGGCTGAGGCCGAACGGGCGGCATCGCAAAAGTGAATAGGGCGGTAAGAGCGCGCGCGAGGATCGCGACCGACAAGTGACGTTCTTCAGCAGGCGCAGACCCGCATCTCTCAGACTTGAGGACTTGTTTGCCGTCTCAGACGAGCCTTGCTGCGGCGCTACGGCGCCGTCGCATTGAACTGCCGACGATGCCCATGCCTCCCATCATCATTCCCCACGTCGCGGCCTCGGGAGCCGCCGTTGCCTGAATTGTGAAGGTGCCCGATCCATCTTCTGTCGCAGACGCATAAGCAACGGAGCGTCCGGAAAAGGCAAATAGCTGGTTTGCTGACGGCAATGATGTGTTGTCCAAGACCAGCCCTGTTGGATCAGTGAAGGAAAAGAGGAAATTATCTCTGCCACCCAATACTCTCCCAGTTGTTCCAAACGCAGCACGATCGACACTCACCCCCGGGTCGGCATTGTCTACAGCTGCGAATCCGCTCGCAAGCGTGCGTGTTCCCACCGTAATCGATGACATATTTGGGGATTGGTAAGTCGACCGAGTCGCTGTGCCGTTAGTCGAGGTCGGCGCGAGATCTCGATCGTATTTGAGAGTGCCCGTGAACGAAATTCCAGCGAGCGAACCTTCTGAAAATACTCCGCTAAATGTAAGGTCGACGACGTTGCCCGCCAAACCTGCGGTCGAATACAAAGAGAGTGCGACCGCAGCCGCAGCAGGTAAAAATCTCATCGTCGGCCCGCCATAGTTGATGCCTCGCAATATGCCCGCTGATTCTCGTAAAGATAGGCCCAAATTCGCCCGTACGACAGGCGTCCTGGCTTATTGGCATCCCCGATGTGTTCAGCACATCCATTAGGCCCGTCGGATGTTCTCCGCTGAAGAACAAGTCCTGAATGGGTCCGCATTGTGTACGACGGTGCCATCTAGTGGAGCGCATCGATCAGGCCGCCTCAAGGAGCGGAACGACAGCCTTGACTGCCAACTCATCCAGTCCTTCCGTAATGCACCGGGAACAATGATGTTCGATCATCACTACCGAGGTATCATGCAGTGCTGCGACTTTGAATGTGCAGCCTTTGTACTGGATTATAGGGCTTGGTCATCACGTAGTCGCGGTTGCCGTGACGCGGAAATTACAAGGACCAGCGCACCAAAACATTCATCTTGATCGCCGTTCCGATGGCGGCCCCCGTGACCCTGTTGCAAGTCTGCAACCACTCGGAGCGTGGCGTCGTCTACACCCGTGCGTTGAGGAAGCGCCCTACCGCGCGACAACAGGGCGAGATCGACCACGCGGCGTCTTCACCATCAGATAGCTGTCCCAAGCCACCATGACGACACGACGTCGCTCGAGTGCGTCACCCCGGCGATACGCCTGCTCAACGTCTGTCCCGACACTATGGGCAAGAGACAATTCGCCAAGTTCGCGCGCGAATTCGGTTTCTTCGCCGATCCAGTCTCGGAAGGACGAACGGAAGCCGTGCACCGTGAACTCGCCGCGGCCCATACGCTTCATCTGTTCCGCCATCGCCATGTTCGAGAGACCCTTGTCGACCTTTCCGCCGGGAAAGATGAACGCATCCCCGTCCATCCCGAGAAACCCGACGAAACGCAAGATCTCGATCGATCGATCGGACAGCGGCTTGCGATGTTCCTTGGGTTTCTTTGTCCCGGCCATCATGCCTTTCATCCGTACGGCGGGAACCGTCCAGACTTTCGCTTCGAAGTCGATCTCGCTCCACTTGGCCCCGATCACCTCAACTGTTCTGGCGGCGTTGAGTATGAGGAACTCGAGCGCCTTGGCGGACATCGCTACGTAGGTCGCGAGCTCTTTCATAAGGGCGGGCACCTGCGAATAGGGTAACGCTGCCATATGGCCACGTGTCAGGCGCATCTGCCTCGGCAGGACATGTTCCAGGTTGCCCCGCCAGGCCGCGGGATTTTCACCAGAGCGATGGCCTAGGACCTTTGCCGCATCGAGCACGTCTTCGACTCGCTCTCGCACGCGGCGCGCCATGTCAGGGATATCGGCCCAGATCGGTTTCAGGAGAGCAACGATCTCGACATTGCCGATCTTGGAAATAGGCATATCCCAGATCAGCCCACAATGGTTGCGAAGCGAGTTCTCCCAATGCTGCTTGTGCTTGGCCGTTTTCCATTCGCTCTGCCTGGCCTCGATGTGCACCAGCGAGAAGGCGCCAAAAGTCGGGCCTTCGACCGACCTCTTGCGCCGCTCCTCGATAGGATCGAGACCATTCGCAACGAGCCGTAGTGACTCGACCGCCTGTTTCCGCGCTTCGGCAAGAGTGAAAACATGGGTCGAGCCCAGTCCCATTTCCCGACGCTTCGTACCCTTCTTCCAGATGAAGACCCAGCTCTTCGAGCCGCTATCCTTGATTCGAAGATAGAGACCGCCGCCATCGGCGTGGAGCCCCACGTCCGTGAGCGTCTGCGCGGCACGAGGAGGAAGCCGATTCACTGTGTGGACCATGGCTAGGATCCGGTTAGGGTCTGACTTTGCAGACCCTAACATTGTCCCTAACCTGAGACAACGATTGCCGTGGATTGTTGGGGACCGGAGTGGCCTGCAAGTGCCCGAAAAGCATCGCTTTTGACATTCATCGGGATGAACTTAGACGCTCGTGGATGGCATTCTGGATGCCCCGTGAGGATTCGAACCTCAATTAACGGAGTCAGAGTCCGTAGTCTTACCTTTAGACGACAGGGCATCAATCAGAGCGCCGCCACATAAGGATGGGCCGAAAGCCTGTCAACCGCATCGCCGACGCCGGCCTTGCCGTCGGGCCCGTCTGGCATTACGCATAATGCCAAGTTCCGGGCCAAATTCGCAGGGCCGGCGAAAGAAAGAGTATATGACATGGCGCATCGGCCCTCCACGGCCGCGCCGCGCCCCGATGACAGACGGGGTCGCCAAGCGCACCCGAGCCCCGCTCCGAATCCGCGCTACAACTATGCCGCGCTCGATCTGGGTACCAATAATTGCCGCCTGCTGATCGCGCGGCCCACCGAGGAGGGCTTCGTCGTGGTCGATGCCTTCTCGCGGATCGTGCGGCTCGGCGAAGGGCTGGCCGCGACCGGCAAGCTTTCCGATCTCGCGATGGATCGCGCGGTCAGCGCGCTGTCGGTCTGTGCGGACAAGCTGCGGCGGCGGCATGTCGCGCTGGTGCGGTCGGTCGCGACCGAGGCCTGCCGCCGCGCCACCAACGGCCGCGAATTCGTCGAGCGCGTCTATCGCGAAACCGGCATCGCGCTAGAGATCATTACCCCTGAACAGGAGGCGCGGCTGGCCGTACTCGGCTGTCACGCGCTGCTCGAGCCCGGCGAGGGCAAGGCGCTGATCTTCGATATCGGCGGTGGATCGACCGAGCTTGTCCTGATCGATACGCGCGGCAGCACACCGCATGTCGTCGATTGGTACAGCGCGCCCTGGGGCGTCGTGTCGCTGTCGGAAACCGAGCCGCATGGCGGCGCGGACAAGGCCGCACTCCTCGAAAGCTATGCGCGGATGCGCCAGCGCGTTGCCGGTAGTTTCCATGGCTTTGCCCAGAAGCTGCGCGCCGATGGCGTGCCCCCCGGCCGCCTGCTCGGCACCAGCGGCACGGTGACGACGCTCGCCAGCGTCTATCTCGAACTGCCGAGTTACGATCGCCGCGCCGTCGATGGCCTGATCGTGCCGGCATCGGCGATGCGCGGGATCAGCGAGAAGCTGTCGGGGATGACGATCGACGAGCGTTCGCAGATGGCCTGCATCGGCTCCGAGCGCGCCGATCTCGTCGTCGCGGGCTGTGCGATCCTCGATGCGATCCTCGATATCTGGCCGGCGGAGCGGCTCGGCGTCGCCGATCGCGGCATTCGCGAAGGCATATTACGGTCTCTGATGGCCAGGAAGGCAGCAGCATGACCCGTGGGATCGTCGGCCGGCAACGGGTCAAGACCGCCAAGGGCCGCACCACCGCGTCGGTGCGCTGGCTCGAACGCCAGCTCAACGATCCTTATGTCCGCAAGGCGAAGGCCGAGGGCTATCGCTCGCGCGCGGCGTACAAGCTGATCGAGCTCGACGAGCGCTTCAAATTCCTGCGCGGATCGAACCGCGTGCTCGATCTCGGCATCACCCCGGGCGGCTGGACGCAGGTCGTCCGCAAGATCTGCCCGAAGGCGCGGGTGGTGGGGATTGATCTGCTCGAAACCGATCCGATCGACGGTGCGATCATCCTGCAGATGGACTTCATGGCCGACGACGCCCCTGCCCGGCTGACCGAGGAACTGGGCGGCCTCGCCGATATCGTGCTGTCGGATATGGCCGCGAACACGGTCGGCCACACCCAGACCGATCATCTCCGCACGATGGCGCTGGTCGAGGCCGCACTGCTGTTCGCCAGCGAGATATTGCGGCCGGGCGGCGTGTTCGTCGCCAAGGTGTTCGCGGGTGGCGCCGACAGCGCGCTCGTCGCCGAGATGAAGCGGCTGTTCACCACCGTGAAGCACGCCAAGCCGCCCGCAAGCCGCAAGGATTCGTCCGAATGGTATGTCGTGGCGCAGGGCTTCAAGGGCCGTGGCGTGGAACCCGTCAGCGAATCCTGACCAAAGTCGTTCGCGCCGCGCCGCCGACCTGTGGCGGGCAGGTCGTGCGGTTGAATTTCCGATCAAGGCAGACCCAGACCTCCTTCAGCCAGCCATCGTCACTGACGCTGAGCCTCAGCTGATCGGCCTTCATGCCCTCATTCGCCGCGGCAAACGCCTGCTCAAAGGCCTGCGCGGGCATCTTCTTGCCGCGCAATGCCGCCATGTCGGGATAATGTAGCGCGCGATAGAGCGGCTGGCTTTTCGCGAAATAATCGGCCGGTTCGCGATACATGCAGGTGCCGTGCTTCTCCCATTCATGCTGCATGAGCTGCACCGATGGCGTGCTGCACAGATGCTCGCGGAGGATCTTGTCGGGTATGAGCCGGGCCGGTTTGCAATATTGCGGCCGTTCCTCGCCTTTGCCCTGCGGCCACAGGCCGTGGAGCACGAAGCCGAACGACCCCGCCTGCCCGCCACATTGCAGGCGATCCGCAGGGCTGGTCGATCGGCTCGCGCAATATTCGGGTGACCAGGTGACCGCGAGGACATAGCTGCCGGTCGCCGTCAGGCGGCGCGGCTCGTCGCGCGTCGGGCCTTCGAGCATCGGGCGCGGCAAGCTGTCGGATACGGCGCAGCTGGGCCCGTCCTTCTTCGCGCAGGCCGACAATGCGAGCAGCGCGGCGACAAGGACGAGATGCTTCGACGACATCCCGCAGCCTAGGCCTCAGACGGCGCGGAAATCCAGCCCGATGTCGGCGGCTGGCGCGGACTGGGTCAGGCGGCCGACCGAGATATAGGTAACGCCGGTCAGCGCGATCGCCTTGATCGTATCGAGCCGCACGCCCCCCGAAGCCTCGGTCGGTACGCGCCCGCCGACCAGGGTGACTGCGCCGCGCAAGGTCGCCGGGTCCATATTGTCGAGCAGCAGGTGCGTCGCACCCGCGGCAAGCGCGGGTTCGATCTGATCGATCCGATCGACCTCGACGATCACCCGCTCGATCCCCGCCGCGACCGCGCGCCGCACCGCCTCGCCGATATCGCCCGCAACCGCGACATGATTGTCCTTGATCATCGCGGCATCGTCCAGCCGCATGCGATGGTTGGTGCCGCCGCCCATGCGCACCGCATATTTTTCGAGGGCGCGCAGGCCGGGGATCGTCTTGCGCGTATCGAGCAAGATCGCGCCGGTGCCGAGGATCGTGTCGACATAAGCGCTCGTCAAGGTCGCGACGCCCGAAAGATGCTGTACCGTATTGAGCGCCGAGCGCTCGGCGGTAAGCAAGGCGCGCGCGCGGCCACGCAGCCGCATCAGCACGCCGCCCTTCGGCACGCGCGCGCCGTCTTTTGCCAGCATCTCGATCTCGACATCGGGGTCGAGCGCGCGGAAAAAGGCTTCGGCCAGCGGTAGCCCTGCGACGCTGATCGCATCGCGGCTCGCCATCTCTCCTTCGAACAGCGCGTCTGCGGGGATGGTCGCGGCGGAGGTGATATCCCCGCCCTGCCCCATATCCTCGGCCAGCGTCGCGGCGACGAATGCGCCGAGGTCGAAATTTTCGAGAGTGAAGGTCATCAACCTATCCATTTTTTCCGTCGCCCCGGCGGAGGCCGGGGCCGCTGGAGATATGTGCGCGCAGGAACCCGCAGCGGCCCCGGCCTCCCGCCGGGGCGACGCGTACGCCTAAAGCTTCGGCCGCCCCACATCCGGCCCGCTCAACCCGCCGGTCATCTCCAGCATCCGATCGAGCGAGCGCTTCGCCGCGATCCGTGTGGGCTCATCGACCTCGATCTGCGGGGTCAGGTCGCGCAGCGACAAATAGAGCTTCTCGAGCGTGTTCAGCGCCATATAGGGGCACATGTTGCAGTTGCAGTTGCCGTCCGCACCGGGCGCACCGATGAAGGTCTTGTGCGGCGCAGCCTTTTCCATCTGGTGGATGATGTGCGGCTCGGTCGCGATGATGATCAATTCGTCGGGCACCGACAGCACATAGTCGAGGATACCACGGGTCGATCCGACATAATCGGCATGATCGAGGATATGCACCGGACATTCGGGATGTGCCGCGACCGGCGCACCCGGATATTGCGCCTTGAGCTTCAGCAGTTCGGTTTCGCTGAACGCCTCATGGACGATGCAGCTTCCTTCCCACAGCAGCATGTCGCGGCCCGTCTTGCGCGCGAAATAGCCGCCGAGGTGGCGATCTGGCGCGAAGATGATCTTCTGGTCCATAGGAATCTGCGACAGGATCGTTTCGGCCGAGGATGAGGTGACGATGATGTCGCTATGCGCCTTCACCGCCGCCGAGCAGTTGATATAGGTCAGCGCCAGATGATCGGGATGCGCGGCGCGGAAGCGGGCGAATTCTTCCGGAGGGCAGCTGTCCTCGAGACTGCATCCCGCATCCATATCGGGCAGGATCACCGTTTTCTGCGGCGACAAAATCTTCGCCACTTCCGCCATGAAGCGCACACCGCAAAAGGCGATCACCTCGGCATCGGTCGCTGCCGCCTTGCGCGACAGATCGAGGCTGTCGCCGACGAAATCGGCGAGGTCCTGAATCTCGGGCGCCTGATAATAATGCGCGAGGATCACCGCGTTGCGCTCCTTGCGGAGCCGATCGATCTCGACACGCAGATCGAGCCCCTGCAGGCTCTCGACAATAGCATTCATGACGACTTGCTCTCCTGCGGCAGGTTCAGACTGCCAGGCTCCAGAACGCGTCCTTCTCCAGAACGAGCCCACGATTTTTCAGATCTATCAGATGCGCGAGCACCGAGCGACCGGCTGCGGCGTGCAGTTGCGGATCGACGCCGACATACATCGACTGCACCATATCCGTAATGACGCCGACCTCGCGTTCGAGCAGCCGCAATATCTGCCCCTCACGCTGCTTCCGGTGGCCAGCAAGACCGCGGACGAAGCGCTGCGGGCGCTCGATCGGCTGGCCATGCGCGGGATAATAGACGCGGTCCTGATCCCGCCGGAGCAGCTTGTCGAGGCTCGCCATATAGGCGGCCATATCGCCGTCGGGCGGCGAGACGACCGTGGTCGACCAGCCCATCACATGGTCGCCGGTGAACAGGGCCTGCGCCTCAGGCACGGCATAGCAGAGATGGTTCGACGTATGGCCGGGCGTGGCAACCGCCTCGATAGTCCAGCCCTCGCCGCTGATGCTCTCGCCATCCGCCAGCACGCGATCGGGCTTGTAGCTAGGATCGAACGAGGCGTCGGCGCGCGGGCCGCTGTCGTCGATGACGAGCGGCGCGCAACCGATGATCGGTGCGCCGGTCCGCTCCGCCAAAAACCGCGCCGCAGGGCTGTGATCGCGGTGCGTATGGGTGCAGATGATCGCGCGCAAGGGCCGGTCGCCGATCGCGGCAACAATCGCGTCGATATGTTCGGGGATATCCGGGCCAGGGTCGATGACCGCGAAGTCGCTCTCCCCGATCAGATAGGTCTGGGTCCCACGCTCCGTGAACGCCGATGGGTTGGGCGCAAGCACACGCCTGATCAGCGGATGCTGCAGCTGCGCGATGTCATATAACTGATCACTCATGCAGGGCCCTATCGACTCCTGGTGAAGGGGCGAGCCGCGTCAGCTCCTTGCGACGCCCTTTTCCTCGACCAGTTCGGCGAGTTCGCCCGCCTCGTACATCTCCATCATGATGTCCGAGCCACCGACGAATTCGCCCTTCACATAAAGCTGGGGGATGGTCGGCCAGTCCGAAAATTCCTTGATCCCAGCGCGAATCTCGGGGTCCTGCAGCACGTCGATCGTCGCATATTCGACGCCGAGATGCTCGAGGATCGCGATCGCCTTGCTGGAAAAACCGCATTGGGGGAACAGCGGCGTGCCCTTCATGAACAGAAGGACATCGGCTGCATTGACTGCCGATGCGATGCGGGCCTGGGTGTCGTCGCTCATGGTCAATATCCTTATTCGGGGGTGGCGGTCTTGAGCTGGAGCGCGTGGAGCACGCCCCCCATTCGACCGCCAAGCGCCTCATATACGCGTTGCTGCTGCTTCACTCGTGTCTGGCCGCGAAAGCTCTCGCTCACGACGCGCGCCGCATAATGGTCGCCGTCGCCCGCGAGATCAGTGATCTCGACGATCGCGTCGGGGATCGCCGTCTTGATCAGCGTCGCGATCTCGCCGGCTTCCATCGCCATGGCGTCAGATACCCTCCATCAGCTGGCGGCGCGCCTCGACGGACTTGGCCTCCAGCGCAGCGCGGATCCTGGCATCGTCGATCTCCACCTTGGCGGACGTCAGGTCGCCAAGGAGTTTGCGGATGACGTCCTCGTCGCCCGCTTCCTCGAAATCGGCCTGCACGACGCCCTTGGCATAGCTGTCGGTTTCTTCGGGCGTCAGGCCCATCAGGTTCGCCGCCCACTGGCCGATCAGGCGATTGCGGCGAGCCGTGATGCGGAACGCCATTTCCTGATCATGCGCGAATTTGTTCTCGAACGCCTTCTCGCGGTCATCGAAAGTCGTCATAAAACCCCTGCTCGCCGGATATTGATATTGTCAGATAGGCATAGCGCCACTGCGACGCAACGGCGACGGTTCACAACCAGGGCCGCTCAGCCGCCATTTTTGCTTCGAAACTCACGATCGAGGCCTCACGCGCCAATGTCATGCCGACCTCATCGAGGCCTTCGAGCAGACACTGCCGACGGAAAGGGTCGATCTCGAAGGAGAAGCGATCCTGGAAAGGCGTCGTCACGACCTGATTCTCCAGATCGACGGTGATCGTATCGGTCTTCGCCACCTCGAGCAGACGGTCGACCGCTTCCTGCGGCAACACGACCGTCACGATGCCGTTCTTGAAGGCGTTGCCCGAAAAGATATCCGAGAAGCTCGGCGCGATCACCGCACCGACGCCCATATCGTTGAGCGCCCATGCCGCATGTTCGCGGCTCGAACCACAGCCGAAATTGTCGCCCGCAATGATCAGCTTCGCCCCGGCATATTCGGGATCGTCAAAGACGTTGCCGGGCTGCGCCCGGATCGTCTCGAAGGCACCCTTGCCGAGGCCCTTGCGGGTGATCGTCTTCAGATAATGCGCCGGAATAATAACGTCGGTATCGACATTCTTCAGAGCGAGCGGAAAGGCGCGGCCCTCGACCTGTTTCACGGCGTCCATCATTCAGCTCCCGCCGGGAATGCCGGCAATTTAGCGACATCGCGCGGATCATGCTGGATGATCGCAACCGCCTTCAGAGATTTTGCTAGTTTTCGAAACCGATCCATCGCCGCAAGCGAATCGGCGCGACTGACGTTCATCGCCGGCACGCCATCGCTGTCGAGATTCTCGTGGAAATGAGCGACGTCGCCCGAGAGCAGCACTGCGCCGGCCTTGGGCAGTCTCACCAGCAAACCATGGTGGCCGGGCGTGTGGCCGGGCAGATTGATCATGGTCACGCTGCCGTCCTGAAACAGATCCTTGTCACCCTCGATGCCTTCGACCTTGGCCCCGTCACCGAGCCAGTTCGCCAGTGGCTTGCCCATCGCTTCGTTCTTGCGGATCGCCGCGAGGTCACCCGCGCCGATCATCAGCTTGGCTTTCGGGAAATCGGCCGCCTGACCGGTGTGATCGCCATGATAATGGCTGATGCCGATCAGGCCGATCTGGTCGGGTTTGATGCCAAGCTCGGCGAGCTGCTCGACGATCGTCTTGCGCAAGGTGCCGCTGGTCGGTTTCGCCGGATCGTTGGGCGCATCCTTTGCCGCAGCGGGAAGGCCCGTGTCCCACAGCATATAGGCATTGCCGACCTGGATCAGATAGCAGCTCGCGACAAAGTCCCGCTTCTGGCCGGGGTAGCTCTGCGTGTCCGAAAAATAGTTGAGATTGTTGACGTGGACCGTACCGCAATCGAGCCGCGTGAGCTTGTCGACCGTGCCCTTTACCTTGCCCGCCTGGGACGTCGTCGCGAGCGCGATCAGCGCGACCAAGGCGATGGCATTGCGCATCATCAAGCAACTTCAGCCAACGTGCGGACGTCGGCCAGATGGCCCGTCACCGCCGCCGCAGCCGCCATCGCCGGGCTGACGAGATGCGTCCGTGCGCCCGGCCCCTGCCGTCCGACGAAATTGCGGTTGGACGTCGAGGCGCAACGCTCGCCCGGCGGCACCTTGTCGGGGTTCATCGCGAGGCACATCGAGCAGCCCGGCTCGCGCCATTCGAAGCCGGCGTCGATGAAGATGCGATCGAGCCCCTCGGCCTCGGCCTGCCGCTTGACGAGGCCGGAGCCCGGCACGACGAGCGCCTGCCGCACATTGGGCGCAACCTTGCGGCCCTTGGCGACCGCGGCGGCTTGGCGCAGATCCTCGATCCGGCTGTTGGTGCAGCTGCCGATGAAGATATTCTCGACGGGCACATCCTGCATCCGCGTGCCCGGCGTCAGCCCCATATAGTCGAGCGACTTCTGTGCGGCGACCTGCTTCGACGGATCGGCGAAACTTGCGGGATCGGGCACGACGCCGGTGATCGCGACGACATCCTCGGGGCTGGTGCCCCAGGTCAGACACGGCGCAATATCGGCTGCGTCGATCAGGACGACCTTGTCATATTTGGCCCCGGCATCGGTCGGCAAGGTCCGCCACCAGGCGACGGCCTTGTCCCATTCCGCGCCCTGCGGCGCCATCGGGCGGCCCTTGAGATAGGCGAAGGTCGTCTCATCGGCAGCGATCAGACCGGCGCGCGCACCACCCTCGATCGACATGTTGCATATGGTCAGGCGGCCCTCGACCGACATCTCGCGAAACACATTGCCGGTATATTCGATGACAAAGCCGGTCCCGCCGGCCGCGCCGATCACGCCGATGATGTGCAGGATCACATCCTTCGGCGAAACACCGGCGCCCAGCTTGCCTTCAACCCGCACTTCGAGCGTCTTCGCCGGCGTCAGCTGCAGCGTCTGGCTGGCAAGGACATGTTCGACCTCCGAGGTGCCTATGCCGAACGCAAGCGCACCCATGCCGCCATGGGCCGAGGTATGGCTATCGCCGCAGACGATCGTCGTGCCGGGCAGCGAAAAGCCCTGTTCGGGGCCGACGACATGGACGATGCCCTGCTCGGCCGCGACCGCATCGATATAGCGGATGCCGAATTCCGGCGCGTTAGTCTCCAGCGCAGCGAGCTGCGCCGCCGATTCGAGATCGGCGATCGGCAGGCGCTGGCCCTTGGCATCGACCCGCGCGGTAGTCGGCAAATTATGATCGGGAACCGCGAGCGTCAGATCGGGCCGGCGGACGGTGCGTCCCGCCACGCGTAGCCCTTCGAACGCCTGGGGGCTCGTGACCTCATGAACGAGGTGGCGATCGATGTAGATCAGGCATGTGCCGTCGTCGCGGCGCTCGACGACGTGCGCGTCCCAGATCTTTTCGTAGAGGGTGCGGGGCTTGGTGGACATGGCGGTCGCTCTAATATGGCTACAGCCAATGTCAAAAAAAGAGATGTGCGTGACCGCCAAGCGGGGCTTTTCCGGTCCTTGCCGATCCGGCCTATTTATCCAGGTCCATCCAGTTCTTCGTCGGCAGGTGGTACAGCATGTCGAACACTTCGAGCTGCATCCCCGTCGGCTCGACGGCGTTCGAATTCCACAACATGCCGACCCCTGCCTTGAGCACGGGATCGAACAGAATCAGCGATCGATAGCCATCGACGGCGCCGCGATGCCCGATCACCTCGCGCCCTTGATAATGATAGATGCGCCAGCCAAGGCCGTAGGACGCGTCCTTGAGCGCCTGATCATAGTCGCGCTGACGGTGGATCGAGAAGGTACGGATGCGCGGACTGTGCAGGGCTCGCAGGACGCGCGGAGACAGCACGCTCGGTACCTCGCCCATCTGCGCGCGCATCCATACCCCGAGATCGATGATCGAGCTGTTGATGCCGCCCGCTGCCGGAATGCGGTAATAGGCTTCGCTGACTTTCAATTCGCGCCGGCCGGTGTGCGGCCTTGCCCAACTGGGCGAGCCTTCGAGCCCGCCGCGCGTGGCGCTGGCAGACCGCATGCCAAGCGGCCCGAAAATCTGTTCCTGCACCAGCCGCTGATATGGCTCATGCGTGGCGTTTTCGGCGGCTTCGCTCGCCGCGTCATAAGCAATATTCTGATAGGAATAGCATTTGCCGGGCGGACACAGCAGCGGGATCTGGTTCAGCCGGCTGCGAATTTCCTTCGGATCGTTGCCATCCTCGAGATCCTGATCATAGGCATTTTTCCAGATGCCCAGGCTCTGCGACAGAAGATTGTCAAGCGTCGCCACCTTCTCCGCCTGTTGCGGCAGCTTGAGCGAGGGCGCCCAGCGCGACACCGTATCGCTGAGCGACAGCTTCCCTTGCTCCGCCAGCTTCGCCACCACCGTCGCCGCCAGCCCCTTGGAAACCGACGCCCAGCGAAACACGGTATGTGCATCGACCGGCTTGCCCTCGGCACCGTCGGTCGTCACGCCATAGCCCTTGGCGAAGCTGATCTGACCATTTTCGATCGTGACGATCGCGACTCCGACGATCGCCTTCTTCGCGGCGAGCTGCTGCATTCGGCTGTCGAGGCGCCGATAGTCGATCCGCAGCGGCCCGCTCTTGCTGATGCCGATGCGGCTGAGATCGATCGACAGGCGGGTGCTGCCTTTCGTCGGCGACGCCGACGGCGTGGCGCGCAGATAAAGGCCACCGGCCGCGACAAAGGCGATCAACAGCGCCAGCAGCACTGCGCCGCCCACGACCAGGCCGCGCTCGATCGAAACGACCGCCGGAACATCAGCATCGGGATCGAGCGGTGGTTGTGGGCTTTTTTCTGTTTCTGACATCTGGACCGAAGGACTATGTCCTGCTGTATCGACATAGCCCGTGACGGGGGCAAGCCCCGATCCAACGCCGTCACCGCATAGGCGGCACCGCCGGACGCAGCCGACGGTGCGGCGATATGCTCAACTCAGATAATGTGCGGTCGTTTTCGCAGCGATCTCGTCCGAGGTCACGCCTGGCGCGAGTTCGATCAACTTGAACGGCGATGCATGATCCGGCCGCTGGAACACCGCCAGATCGGTGACGATCATATCGACAACGTTCTTGCCGGTCAGCGGCAATGTGCAGGCCGGGATGAACTTCGCGCTGCCGTCCTTGGCGTTATGCTCCATGACGACGATGATCTTCTTGACGCCGGCGACGAGATCCATCGCGCCGCCCATACCCTTGATCATCTTGCCGGGGATCATCCAGTTGGCGATGTCACCATTCTCGGCAACCTCCATCGCGCCGAGCACCGTCAGGTCGATATGGCCGCCGCGAATCATCGCGAAGCTGTCTGCGCTGGAGAAATAGCTCGTCGAAGGAAGCTCGCTGATCGTCTGCTTGCCGGCGTTGATCAGGTCGGCGTCCTCCTCTCCCTCGTAGGGAAACGGCCCTATGCCGAGCATGCCGTTTTCCGACTGCAAGGTGACCGTCATTCCCGCCGGGATATTGTTGGCGACGAGCGTGGGGATGCCGATGCCGAGATTGACGTAGAAGCCATCCTTCAGTTCGCGCGCGGCGCGCGCGGCCATCTGATCGCGGGTCCAGCCTTTTGCTTGCGTAGCCATTATGCTGCCTCCCTCGCCCGCGTCATTCGGAACTCGATCTTCTTGTCGTAAGGCGCGCCGACGATCATGCGCTTCACATAGATGCCCGGAAGATGGATGCTGTCCGGATCGAGGCTACCGACCGGCACGATCTCCTCGACTTCCGCGACGCAGATATTGGCTGCGGTTGCGGCAGGCTGATTGAAGTTACGCGCGGTCTTGCGAAAGATGAGGTTACCGGACTCGTCGGCCTTCCAACCCTTGATGATAGCGAGATCGGCGCGGATGCCGCGTTCGAGCACATAGGTCTCCCCGTCAAACTCCTTGAGCTCCTTGCCCTCGGCAACCAGCGTGCCGACGCCCGTCTTCGTGTAAAATCCCGGGATGCCCGCGCCGCCGGCGCGCATGCGTTCGGCCAATGTGCCCTGCGGCGAAAACTCGACCTCGAGCTCACCGGCCAGATATTGCCGCTCGAATTCCTTGTTCTCGCCGACATAGGACGATATCATCTTCTTCACCTGACGGCTGCGCAGCAGCTTGCCGAGGCCGACCCCATCGATGCCAGCATTGTTCGAAGCAATCGTCAGCCCCGTCACGCCGGAAGCCTCGATCGCGTCGATCAGGCGCTCTGGGATGCCGCACAGGCCGAAGCCTCCCGAGCAGATCGTCATGCCATCGAACAACAAGCCTTCGAGAGCATCTGCGGCAGACCCATATATCTTTGACAAGCTCTTCTCCATCGGAAAGCCGATAACCGGCTTATATGGGCAGGAAAATGCCGGTCAATCGAAGTTTGGACCCGACGAACATATACGGATCTGGCGATGCTGCACTGCAGCAAAGTCACTGATAAGGCGGGACATTATTGCAACAATGGGGCGAAATCGATGCGCGCCGCGTTGACGCTTGGCATGGATTATCCAATCACACTGAAATTGGGGAGCCTCTGATGATCAAAGAACTGGCCGAAATCGATATCAAACCTGGGAGCGAGCCAGCGTTCGAGGCTGCCGCACAGCAGGCAAAGGACCTGTTTCTTGCGTCGAAGGGATGCCTCGCCTTCCGTTTGCACCGTTCGATGGAGCAGCCCTCACGCTATCGCCTGTTCGTCGAATGGGAAACGCTCGAAGATCATATGGTCGAATTCCGCAATTCGGCCGCCTTTACCGAATGGCGCCGCCTTTGCGGTTCCTACTTCCAGAATCCACCGCGCGTGGAGCATCTGACGATCATCGTCGAAGGCCGCAGCGCAGCGGACGTCGAGCGTGAAGCAGCCTTCGCCACCGGCTGAAGACTGCCGCCGACCAACCCCGACCGACCCGGCGGGAGCGGTCTCAGATAAGACCCGCCAGCGGGCTTGATGGGTCGGCGTACATCCGCCGCCCCATCCGCCCGGCGCGATAGGCCAGCCGGCCGGCGGCCACACCGGCCTTCATCGCCGCCGCCATCATGATCGGATCCCTGGCCTCCGCAATCGCGGTGTTCATCAGCACGCCCGCGCAGCCCAGTTCCATCGCGACGGCAGCTTCGGATGCGGTGCCCACACCGGCATCGACCAGCACCGGCAGATTCGTGCCTTCGACGATCAGCCGGATCGTCACCTTGTTCTGAATGCCGAGCCCCGATCCGATTGGCGCCCCAAGCGGCATGATCGCGACTGCACCGGCATTCTCCAGCCGCTTGGCGGCGATCGGATCATCGACGCAATAGACCATCGGCTCGAAGCCTTCCCTGGCGAGGATTTCGGTCGCGCGCAGTGTTTCGACCATGTCGGGGTAGAGCGTCTTGGCCTCGCCCAGCACTTCCAGCTTCACCAGGGTCCAGCCACCCGCTTCGCGCGCCAGGCGCAAGGTCCGGATCGCATCTTCGCCGGTAAAGCATCCCGCCGTATTGGGCAGATAGGTGATCTTCTTCGGATCGATGAAGTCGGTCAGCATCGGCGCCTTGGGATCGGCGATGTTCACCCGCCGCACCGCGACGGTGACGATTTCCGCACCGCTGGCTTCGAGCGCGGCAGCGTTCTGCGCGAAATCCTTGTATTTGCCCGTGCCGACGATCAGCCGCGACCGGAATGTCCGCCCCGCCACCGTCCAGCTGTCATCGTCAATCGTCACGCCATGATCCCCGCCGCCGACAAAATGCACGATTTCGAAATCATCGCCATCTTCGACCTTCACCTGCCCCAGCGTCGAACGCGGCACAACCTCGAGGTTTCGCTCCACGGCGACCTTGGCCGGATCGAGGCCCAGTTCGGCAGCGAGATCGGCGATGGTGAGACCCTCCATGACCCGGCGATGCTCGCCATTGATCCTGACCTGGATCGTACCATCAGCGTTCATTCTAATCTCCAAGTGGCTTTCGCTTGCGCGGCAAGCGCCATATAGGGAGCCGCGTCATTCAATCGCAACGGAAAGGCGCATCGTGACGGATCGTCCGCTCATCTTCGTATTGAACGGCCCCAATCTCAACATGTTGGGAACGCGCGAGCCGGAAATCTACGGCACCGACACGCTCGACGATATCGCCGGCCAGCTGGAGGATCGCGCGCAGGAACTGGGCCTGACGATCGACATGCGCCAATCGAACCATGAAGGCCATCTGATCGACTGGATCCAGGAGGCGAACGCGGTCGGCGCGAAGGCGGTGCTGCTCAACGCTGGCGGCTATACCCACACGTCGATCGCCATTCACGATGCGATGAAGGCGGTGAAAGTGCCGGTCTACGAGGTCCATCTGTCGGACCCGATGAAGCGCGAACCGTTCCGCCATCACAGCTATATCGGCATGGCCGCGAAGGCGACGATAGCGGGCCATGGCGCACGTTCCTATATCCTTGCGCTGGACGCCGCCGCCGGCATCTGACAGTAGCGCGACAACGGAACAACAACCGAAGAGCCATAAATGCCCGACAACAAGCAAGGAAGCGCCATGCAGGTCGATGCAGAACTCGTGCGCCAGCTTGCCGTCCTGCTGGACGACACCAATCTGACCGAGATCGAAGTCCAGGACGGCGAGCGCCGTATCCGGGTCGCGCGCAACCTGGCCGTGGCGTCCTACGCCGCACCGGCGGCGCCCGCCCCGGTCGCGGCGCCTGCGGCCGTTGCGGCGGCGCCTGCCGTCGAGACACCGGCCGCCGACCATCCCGGCACCGTCAAATCGCCGATGGTCGGCACGGTCTACCTCTCGGCCGAGCCGGGTGCGAAGCACTTCATCAGTGTCGGCGACAAGGTTTCCGTCGGCCAGACACTGCTGATCGTCGAAGCTATGAAAGTGATGAATGCCATCCCCGCGCCCCGCGCCGGCACGGTCAAGGCGATCCTCACCGAAAACGGCCAGCCGGTGGAATTCGACCAGCCTCTCGTCGTCGTCGAGTAATCGGGCCATGGCCATCCAGAAGGTCCTGATCGCCAACCGTGGCGAAATCGCGCTCCGCATCCATCGGGCCTGCCATGAGATGGGTATCCAGACGGTGGCCGTCCATTCTACCGCCGACACCGACGCGATGCATGTGCGCCTGGCCGATCAGTCGGTCTGCATCGGCCCGCCGCCTGCGGCCGAAAGCTACCTCAACATTCCCAACATCATCGCGGCGGCCGAGATTTCGGGCGCCGATGCGATCCACCCGGGCTATGGTTTTCTCTCGGAGAATGCACGCTTCGCCGAGATCGTCGAATCGCATAATCTGATCTGGATCGGCCCGAAGCCCGAACATATCCGGACGATGGGCGACAAGATCGAGGCGAAGCTGACGGCCGCAAAACTCGGCCTGCCACTTGTTCCCGGCTCGGACGGGCCGATCAGCTCGATAGCCGAGGCCAAGGCGATCGCCGCAGAGATCGGTTATCCCGTCATCATCAAGGCCGCGTCAGGCGGTGGCGGGCGCGGCATGAAGGTCGTGCAGAGCGAAGATCAGCTCGAAACGCTGATCCAGCAGGCAGGATCGGAAGCGAAGTCGGCCTTCGGCGACGCCACAGTCTACATGGAAAAATATCTCGGCGATCCGCGCCACATCGAGTTCCAGGTGTTCGGCGACGGCAAGGGAAATGCGATCCATGTCGGTGAGCGCGATTGCTCGCTTCAGCGCCGCCACCAGAAGGTGCTCGAGGAAGCCCCCTCGCCCGTCATCACCCATGCGCAGCGCAGCGAAATGGGAGCGATCGTCGCCAAGGCGATGGCCGACATGGGCTATCGTGGCGCAGGCACTATCGAATTCCTGTACGAGAATAACGAATTCTACTTCATCGAGATGAACACCCGGCTGCAGGTCGAGCATCCGGTGACCGAAGCCATCACCGGCATCGATCTCGTCCGCGAGCAGATCCGTATTGCCGACGGCAAGCCGTTGTCGGTGGCGCAGGAGGATATCGAATTTCGCGGCCATGCGATCGAATGCCGGATCAATGCCGAAGACCCGAAGACCTTCGCGCCATCGCCTGGCACCGTGAACGCGTTCCACGCGCCCGGCGGCATGCACGTCCGCGTCGATAGCGGCATCTACGCCGGCTATCGCATCCCGCCTTATTATGATTCGATGATCGCCAAGCTCATCGTCTACGGCCGCGACCGCGAAGGCTGCATCCGCCGCCTGCGCCGCGCGCTCGAGGAATTCGTGATCGAAGGTGTCAAGACGACCATCCCGCTCCACCGCGCATTGCTCGACGACCCTGAGTTTCAGAAGGGCGAATATACCATCAAGTGGCTCGAGGAGTGGCTGGCGAAGCAGGCCGCCGTGGAAGCCGCGGAATGACGGCCGCCCAATGAAGGCTGTCATCTGGCATAACCCGCGCTGTTCGAAGAGCCGCGAGGCGCTCGCCATTCTCGAAGCGACATCAGGCATAGAGGTCGAGATCTTCGAATATCTCAAGACCCCGCCGACCCGCGCCCGGATCGCCGCGATGTATTATAAGGCCGGGATGACGGCAGGTGAAGGCCTGCGCAAATCCGAAGATGGCGCAAAGGCGCTGAAGGGCGCAAGCGACGATGCGATTCTCGATGCGATGGCGGCAGACCCGATTCTGATCGAGCGGCCCTTGGTCGAAACCGACAAAGGCGCTCGTCTGGGCCGGCCGCCGGAGCGTATCCGCGAGATCCTTTAATCCTTGGCTAAGGCTTCGCGTGCTTTATGCCGCGATGTTCAACTGGAGTTCGCTTTTCCGCAGTCGCTGGGCCGCCTTGCTGTGGGCGGGCGGGATATGCTGGTCGGCGGTCAGGTTCGTTCCAAGCGAGCCTGCGCCAGAGATACAGGCGAACGCATTCACGACGGATGCCGATGACGCGGCCCAGATCCAGCATTTGCAAGGGCTCGTCGCCAAACTCGAGCATTGATCAGGCACAGAAGACCCCGGCCACCATGCGGTGACCGGGGAAATCTCTGCCCGCGAAACTATCAGCCGCCGGTGGGTGCCGCACCCTTCGCCGCAGCCTCAAGCTGCGCCAACGTCATGCCGATAACGGCACCATTTGGACCTTTGGCGAAAGCCGTTGCCGGCAACTTCACCTTGGTCGTCGGGGTCGCGACGACAACGAAATTGCCTTCGACCGAGTCGACTTTGCCGACGGCGCCGCCATTTTGATCGCTAACGGCCGTGCCAGGCGTCAGCGACGCGAGAACGTCCTGGGTGGCGCCGGCCTGAGCGCCCTTGGCGGCAGCCTCAAGCTCTGCCTTCGTCATCGAAATATGGAGGCCCTTGTCGCTCTGCGCGAAGGAAGCGACGGGGATCCCGACCTTGACGGTACCGGTATCGACGATAGCGGCGTCAGCCGTAACCGAGGCAACCGTACCTACGGCGCCCCCGGCAGCGTCAAGTACCGGTGCGCCGGCAGTGACATTGACCTTGGCGGGTGCGGCAGCAGCCGGCGCGGCGGCGGCTGGAGCAGCAGCAGCCGTAGCCGCAGTCTGCGCGGCGAGCGGTGCAGTTGCGGTGACAACCATGATAGCCGTGGCGAGAAAAGCGCTTCGCAATTTCATAATCCTGTCTCCTCTGGATCAAACATGCTTACGGAAACGACGAATGATGGACTGAATCGGTTCCGTTCCGGGTCGATCAATCGAGCCCCTTTTCCGACGAAATCATCTGATACTGCGGAAATTGGCGCCTTTATGAACAGCTGTTCAGCCTGTTGCGCCTTGGCGACATCGAGGCCATAGGGCCCGGATGCACGATATTCGCCAGATCCGCGAAGCGCCTGCCGCCTTCGACGAAGCCCTCTCCCGCCGCGGAGTAGCACCGCTTGCCGCGTCGCTGGTTGCGCTCGACGAAAAGCGACGCGCCATCGCCACCGAGTTGCAGACCGCGCAGACGCGCCGCAACGAAACATCGAAAGCGATCGGACAGGCCAAGGCGCAGAAAGACGATGCCACGGCATCCGTCCTGATGGCCGAGGTCGCGGCGCTCAAGGAGCGCATGCCGGCGCTCGAAGTCGAGGGTGCCGCAGTCGAGGCCGCGCTGGCCGACGCGCTGGCCGCCATCCCCAACCTGCCCGCCGTCGAGGTTCCCGCCGGCGCCGACGAAGCCGGCAATATCGAGCAGCACCGCTGGGGAGATACCCCCATTTTCGACTTCACGCCCCGCGAGCATCCCGATTTCGCGGGTCCGCTGGGTCTCGATTTCGAGAGCGCCGCCGCGATTTCCGGCGCGCGCTTTGCGATTCTGAAGGGCGGGATGGCGCGGCTGCAGCGTGCGCTCGGACAGTTCATGCTCGACCGGCAGACCGCGCGCGGCTTTACTGAGATTATCCCGCCGTTGCTGGTACGTGACGAAGCGGTATTCGGCACCGGCCAACTGCCCAAATTCGCCGAAGACCTGTTCCGCACGACCGATGGGCGCTGGCTGATCCCGACGGCCGAAGTGTCGCTCACCAACATGGTGCGCGAGCAGATCCTGTCCGAGGCCGAGCTGCCGATCCGCCTGACCGCGCTGACCCCCTGTTTCCGCTCCGAAGCGGGTGCCGCCGGGCGCGACACGCGCGGGCTGATCCGCCAGCATCAGTTCGACAAGGTCGAGCTCGTCGCAATCGCCACGCCCGAACAGTCCGACGCGCTGCATGAGGAGATGACGAAGGCAGCTGAGGCGATCCTCGAAGAGCTCGCCCTGCCCTATCGCCGCATGCTGCTGTGCACCGGCGACATGGGTTTCACGGCGCGCAAGACCTTCGATCTCGAAGTCTGGCTGCCCGGGCAGCAATGCTATCGCGAGATCAGCAGCGTCTCCAACTGCGGCGACTTCCAGGCGCGCCGCATGAACGCTCGCTATCGCGCGACGGGCGACGCGAAGGGCACGCGTTTCTTGCATACGCTCAATGGGTCGGGGCTGGCCGTCGGGCGCACGCTTGTCGCCGTCCTCGAAAATTACCAGCAGGCCGATGGATCGGTGCGTATTCCCGATGCTCTGCTGCCTTATGCATGCGGTCTGACCGAATTGCGGGCCTGATGAGGATTTTGCTCTGCAACGACGATGGCATCAACGCGCCCGGCATGGCGGTGCTCGAGCGGATCGCGCGGATGCTGAGCGACGACATCTTCATTGTTGCGCCGTGGGAAGAGCAATCGGGCATGGGCCGATCGCTGACCCTGACCCGCCCGATCCGCATGCACAAGCTCGGCGAGCGCCGCTACGGCGTTGCCGGTACGCCGACCGATGCGGTGATGATGGCGCTGGCCAAGCTCATGAAGGATAGCCCGCCCGATCTGATCCTCTCCGGGGTCAATCGCGGCGCCAATCTGGGCGAGGATGTCAGCTATTCGGGCACCGTCTCGGCCGCCATGGAGGGCGCGCTCGCCGGCATCCGGTCGATCTCGCTGAGCCAGGTCTATTCCAAGGATGGCGCGGACGAGGATGTCAGCTTTGCCGCCGCCGAAAGCTGGGGCGAGCGCGTCATCAGGCCGCTGCTCGATGCACCGTGGGCTCCGCGCACTCTGGTCAACATCAACTTCCCGGCCCGCGAACCCGATCAGGTACTCGGCGTTCGTGTGGTCGAGCAGGGCCTGCGCGACTATGGCCGGACGAGCTTCGAACAACGCACCGACCCCCGTGGCTTCGACTATTACTGGCTACGGCTGGCAGGGGCGCCGCAAACGCCCGGGCACAGCACCGATATGGAGGCGTCGCGCGACGGATACGTCACGGTGACGCCGCTTCATTGCAACCTTACGCACCCGCCATCGATGGCGGCTCTGACGGCGCTCTACGGCGGCGAGTAAAAGCACCGTTCGCGTCGAGCGAAGTCGAGACGCAGTTCCGCATGCCATCGTCCCTCGACCTAGACCTGTCCCCAGCGTGTGCCTTAGCAGGCAGTCGAGGGGCTCGGGACGAATGGAATGTGAGCGCTCTAGACCTTCATCCGCCCGACCCGCACAGGGCCCCGCGCCGCCGAAAAAAGCGAACCCGCCGTAACCTTGCTGCCGCGAACGACAAGCACGACGCTGTCGCCGGCCTCGATCTTCACATTCTCGCCAGGGTGCTGGATCGTCTGCCCCTCGGCGCGATCGATCTGCACGATGAAAAAAGCTCCGCCGCCGCGCCGTTCTGCGGTCGCAACCGTCTCGCCGACAACGCCACTGTTCCGCGCGACGGAAACTGCTTCCAGTTCCAGCCCGAAATCGTGGAGACCGCGCTTCATATCGCGCATGTCTTGAGAGTCGGCCACGAACTGCGCGGTTTCGGGATAGATGATCATCTCGGCGATGCGCTCGGCGCCGATATGGGTCGGCAGCACAACCTTGTCTGCGCCCGCGTGAAGCAGCTTCAGTTCGGTTGTCGGCGCTTCGCCGCGCGCGATGATCTCGATCGTCGGGCTCAGGCTACGGGCACTGAGCGTGATGAAAACGTTGACAGCATCATCGGGCAGCACGGTCGCCAATATCTTGGCCCGGTCGATCCCGGCCATGCGGAGCGCGCCCTCCTCGGTCGCGTCACCGAGGAGGCTGAGAAATCCGAGCGCCTCGGCCTCGGCAATCCGCGTCGCGCTGCGTTCCAGCACGACGAAGCTCTTGCCCGCGACATGGAGTTCCTTAGCCAATTGCACGCCGATGCGGCCGAAGCCGCAGACAATGACATGACCGTCGAGCTTGTCGATCTGTGTCTGCACGCGATCTGCCCCCAAAATTCTGCGTAGTTCGAACACGGTAAACACTTGCACGAGCGCGCCGGTCAACACGATCATGCCCGTGCAACCGAGAAACATCGTGCCCATCGTGAGCACCCTGAGATAATTTGTGTCGATCGGATGGACCTCGCCATAGCCCACCGAAAAGAGCGTCAGCGTTACCATGTAGATCGCATCGCCCAAGCGCCAGCCGGCATGAAGATAACCGATTGTCGCGCAGATGAAGACAGTCACGACAAACAGCAGCGTGCCGACGAGATTGCGCACCGGCGAACCGAGCACATTTTCCGTCATCCGCTCGCTTCGTCTCATTGTCGGCCGCCCCACAGCAGTTCCCCGAAAATGAGCGTGGCGCGCGCCGAGGCCCGTGTCCAGCGTTCTCCCGACGGAACAGCGTGGCAAAGGCGCGGCACGCTGCTAGCGATGAAAGATGCGCAACTCTGTCAATTTCATACGCGCCTTGTGGACGATTCAGGGCTCGCAGGCGCTACCGCCGGCGGCACGAGGGAGGATCATCCCACACATCGCCAAAGGGCTCGCGAATGCGGATCTTGCCCACTTCCATCAGGACGGCCATCGCCTATGCTGGCGCCAGCGTTTTTCTCCATTCGCCTTTCGGCGCGACTGGGATCTGATGGGCGGGATCGACAGTGGCGATGTTGCGATCGAGGCCGGTGGCAGGTTGCGATACGCCTTCGGGTTCAGCCAGGTTGCAGGGCTATGCGCGGTCGCCTCGATCTTCGCGGGCCTGTTCATGGCATCCGACGCCACATCGCCAGTCCAGGCCGGCATATTATGGGGCGGTATCGCGATGTTCTGGCTATTCGGCACCAATTATATCGTCACGTTCTTCCAAATTCGGCGGATGCTGAAGAAAGCGATCGAGACGGCCGCCCGGTAGGACAGCTGAAACCGGCAGACCAGATGAGCATTTCACGGCGTCTCGGCGCTTTTGCGCCGCAGCGGGGTGGCATGATCGTTGGAGCCTGCTAACAGTCCGCAGATGGCCTTGGTTACGCCTCGATCGACTATCTCGCTGCTCGCCGCGCTCGTCGCCACATCGGCCTGCATTCCCGCGCGCGATCAGGCGGCGACACGGCTGCCGCCTGCGAAAGCGACGCGCCCGGCGGCACCCCCGACCCAGCCCGTGATAACCGAGCCGCCGCCGCCCCCTGCGCCGGTCAGCGAGGACACGCCGCCGTCGCCACCGCCAGCCTGGCAGATCAGGACGGTGAAGGCATCGGCGATCGACGTGCAGGCCTCCGTCTATGTGGTGAAGCCGGGCGATTCCCTGCGGCGCATATCAGACGCGACCGGCGCCGGATCCGAATCGATCGCCCGGGAAAACAAGCTGGCGGCACCGTTCAAGATACAGGTCGGCCAGAAGCTGCGGATTCCCGGCGGCCGTTATCACCGCGTCGGCAAAGGCGAGACCGGCATCGCCATCTCGCGCGCTTATGGCGTCGAATGGGGCCGGATCGCGCAGCTCAACGAACTTGAGGAGCCCTATGTCCTGCGCGAAGGACAGCGGCTGATGTTGCCGAGCAACAAGGAAGTCGCTGGCATGAGCGCGAATGATCGCGCCGCCGCCTTCCGGCTCGATATCGAGGACCTGATCACGGGCAGCGAGCCGGCGCTATCGGTACGCGGCGAGGCGAAACCGCCCGTCACGACACCAAAGACGGTGCCCGCAACCGTCGCCGTCGCCGAACCCAAAAGCTTTGCCGGCCGCTTTGTCTGGCCCGTGAAGGGCCCCGTGCTACGGACGTTCGGTCGCTTTGCCGGCGGGCAGCAGAATGACGGTATCAATATCGGCGTCACCCGTGGCAGCCCGATCGGCGCGGCGGCGGATGGCGTCGTCGCCTATGTCGGGCAGGATATCCCCGCCTACGGCACGCTGATCCTGATCAAACATGGCGATGGCTGGCTCAGCGCTTATGGCTATGCCGACAGCATCACCGTGACGCGCGGCCAGAAGGTGGTGCGCGGGCAGACGATCGCGAAGAGCGGCGCCAGCCCCTATACCGGTGATCCCCAGCTTCATTTCGAAATCCGCAACGGGCGAAAGCCCGTCAACCCGACCAGCCTGCTACCATCGAAAAGCTGAGCATGGCGAACATCGACCGGCGATCGCTGCTACGGCTGGGCGCCAGCCTGCCGCTTCTCTCGGCGGTTCCCGCATGGGCGCAGGACGATTCGAGTACGCGCGACCTGCTCGCCGACTTCTGGCCGGTATATGACGACACCCGCCATATCGACGATCGCGTTCACGCGATCCGTGACGGATATTTCGTGCCCGAGCGGAAATTGTACACATCGGCAGGGATCATCACCAAGTTTGAAAGGCTGGAAGTCTGGCTGCCCGAGTTCGACAAGATCGCTGACGATGTGCGGCGCCTATACCAACGCTTCGGCGCATCATGGACGCGCCATCAGGCTCATTTCGACAAAGCCTTCCCCGATTTCCGCAACGATGCCGCGCCCGTCTATCTGATGCTGTCACTCGGCGATTTCGATGCACATCTCGAGCCGAGCAAGGGCATTTTGCCGCTGTACATCGGGCTCGATGGCATCGTCCAATATCACGGCGCCGATGCCGATCTCGCGGTGCTGCTCGATCATGAATCCTATCATCTCTATCAGGGCCAGGTGAACCCGGCGCTGAGCCTCGATCCCCGGCCGCCGCTGTTCGTCACCTTGTGGATGGAGGGGACCGCGACCTGGGTCAGCGAGGCGCTCAACCCGCAAGCCAATTCGCTCGCAGTACTGCTCAACGATGGGCCTCTCTCCGCCGCCTCGCCTGACATGATCCGCCGTGCTGCAACGGCGCTGCTCGATCGGCTCGATTCAAAGAGCGACAAGGATGCGGATCGATTCTTCGGCGCGGGCCATGAAGGGCCGGAACCGGCACGGATCGGCTATCTGCTTGGCCTGCAGATCGCACGCGGGCTTGGCGCGCACTACACACCGGCTGCGCTCGCCCGGATCGACAAGCCCGGCGTTCGTGCGCTGTGCGCCACGGGGCTCGCGAAAATCATCAACGGATGAAAAGCATCTTGGCGCGGGCGCTCTCGACGCTAAAATCTTCGACCGGGAGAACGCCATGCTGAAGATCGCCCTTGCCGTCGCCACACTCATCGCCGCACCCGCTTTGGCGCAGCAAGCCGCCGCGCCGCAGCCGCAGCCAGCGAAAGCTCCGAAATATGAGCGGATCGTGTGCAGGACGATGATGGAGACCGGATCGCTGATCAAAAAGCACAAGACCTGCAAGAGCCTCGCGGCGTGGGACAGGGAAGCCGATGCGGTCCGCGCCAACGGCGTTTCGGATTCCTGCAGCAAGCGCGGCGAAGGCGGCATCTGCTCCTGATCCCCGGTGTCGACGCGATAGTTGCGGGCTGCCGGCAGCGGCCCTCGCAATTTGAATGGAAAGCGCTTATGTGCGCGCGTTCCAATGGCAACAATACTCCCCTCCCCGCCGAAAGTCGGCATGGTCTCGCTCGGCTGTCCCAAGAATCTGGTCGATAGCGAACGGATCCTGACCAAGCTCCGCTCGGACGGCTACGGCCTGTCGCCAGATTATGCGGGCGCCGATGTCGTGCTGGTCAACACCTGCGGCTTCCTCGACAGCGCCAAGGAGGAAAGCCTCGAAGCGATCGGCGAAGCGATTGCCGAGAACGGACGCGTCATCGTCACCGGCTGCATGGGCGACGAGGCCGACGCGATCCGCGCGCGCTTCCCCAATGTCCTCGCGATCAGCGGCGCGCATCAATATGACGCCGTGGTCGGCGCAGTCCATGAAGCGGCGCCCGTAACGCCCTCGCCTTATGTCGATCTCGTGCCCGATGCCGGCCTCAAGCTGACGCCGCGCCACTATAGCTATCTCAAGATTTCAGAGGGCTGCAATCATCGCTGCAGCTTCTGCATCATCCCGTCGATCCGCGGCGACCTCGTCAGCCGCCGTCCCGACGCGATCCTGCGCGAAGCCGAGAAGCTGGTCGCAGCCGGCACCAAAGAGCTGCTGGTGATCAGCCAGGATACTTCGGCCTATGGCATCGACATCCGCAAGCAACCGCGGATGTGGAAAGGCCGCGAGGTCCAGCCGCACATGACCGACCTCGCCCGCGAACTGGGCCGGATCGCGCCATGGGTCCGGCTGCACTATGTCTACCCCTACCCGCATGTCGATCAGGTCATCCCGCTGATGGCCGAGGGGCTGATCACGCCCTATCTCGACATCCCGTTTCAGCATGCGTCGCCGAAGATACTCAAGGCGATGAAGCGCCCGGCGAACGAGGCCAAGGTCCTCGATCGGTTGAAATCGTGGCGCGATATCTGCCCGGACATCGCCATCCGCTCGTCGTTCGTCGTCGGCTTCCCCGGCGAGACCGAAGCCGATTTTCAATATCTGCTCGACTGGCTCGACGAAGCCCAGCTCGACCGTGTCGGCGCGTTCCGCTTCGAACCTGTCGCCGGCGCGCCCGCCAACGACCTGCCCGGCGCCGTGCCCGAAGAGGTCAAGGAAGAGCGCTACGCCCGCATCATGGAGAAGACCGCGGTGATCTCGGCCGCCAAGCTTCAGGCAAAGATCGGCCGGACGCTCGATGTGATCATCGATGTAGTTGACGACGAGGGCGGCGCGTCCGGCCGCTCGCAGGCCGATGCGCCGCAGATCGACGGTGAAGTTCATCTGCGCGACGCCGAGGGGCTGGCGCCGGGCGATATCATCAAGGTCGAGATCGAGGATGCTGACGAGCACGATCTGTTCGGCGTTCAGGTCGGCTGATAACCCGATCGTCCAGAATCCGTCATCCCGCGAAGGCGGGAATCTATCCCGCGTTTCCGCGCGAGATCGCACTGGATGGATTCCCGCCTTCGCGGGAATGACGGGTTAGAGAAAACAAAAAAGGGCGCCGGATCGCTCCGACGCCCCTTTCTAATTCAAGCCCAATGATTCAGGCGGCCGCCTTGGCGCGGCTGGCGCGCTTGCGTTCGTTGGGGTCGAGGTGGCGCTTGCGCAGCCGGATCGACTTGGTCGTCACTTCGACGAGTTCGTCGTCATCGATATAGGCAATCGCCTGCTCGAGCGTCATGCGCTTGGGCGGGGTCAGGCGGATAGCGTCGTCCTTGCCACCCGAGGCGCGGAAGTTGGTGAGCTGCTTCGCCTTCATCGGATTGACCTCGAGGTCGTCCGTCTTGGCGTTCTCGCCAACGATCATGCCCTCATAGAGCGCTTCGCCATGGCCGACGAACAGGATGCCGCGGTCTTCGAGCGGACCCAGTGCGTAGTTGTTGGCTTCGCCCGCGCCGTTCGAGATCAGCACGCCGTTCTTGCGGCCCTCGATATTGCCCTTGTGGGGGCCATATTTCTCGAAAAGCCGGTTCATGATCCCCGTGCCGCGCGTGTCGGACAGGAATTCGCCATGATAGCCGATCAGCCCGCGCGACGGCGCGGAGAAGGTGATGCGCGTCTTGCCGCCGCCCGAAGGCCGCATATCGGTCAGTTCGGCTTTGCGGATCGCCATCTTCTCGACGACGGTGCCCGAATATTCCTCGTCGACGTCGATCACGACGGTCTCGTAAGGCTCGGTCTTCTTGCCGTCCTCATCTTCGCGGAACAGCACGCGCGGACGCGAGATGCCGAGTTCGAAGCCTTCGCGGCGCATCGTTTCGATCAGCACGCCCAGCTGAAGCTCGCCACGGCCGGCGACTTCGTAGCTGTCCTTGTCGGCGCTCTCGGTCACCTTGATGGCGACGTTCGATTCGGCTTCGCGGAACAGGCGGTCGCGAATCATACGGCTCGTCACCTTGGTGCCTTCGCGGCCGGCGAACGGACTGTCGTTGACGGCGAAGCGCATCGACAAGGTCGGCGGATCGATCGGCTGCGCATGCAGCGGCTCGGAAACGCTCGTATCGCAGATCGTGTTGGCGACGGTCGCGATGGTAAGGCCCGCGATCGAGATGATGTCGCCGGCATTGGCTTCATCGACCGGCACGCGCTCCAGCCCACGGAACGTCATGATCTTCGACGCGCGGCCCGTCTCGACGATCTTGCCCTCGGGATCGAGCGCATGAATCGGCATGTTGGTCTTGACCGAGCCCGAGAAGATCAGGCCGGTGAGGATACGACCGAGGAAGTTATCGCGATCGAGCAGGGTCACGAGGAACTTGAACGGACCGTCGGGATCTGCCGAAGGCGCCGGCACATGCTCGACGATCTTTTCGAACAGCGGCGCCAGCGTACCCGAACGTGCCTGGGGATCGTCGCTGGCGTAGCCGTTGCGGCCCGAGGCGAAGAGAACCGGGAAGTCGAGCTGCTCGTCGGTAGCATCGAGGCTGACGAACAGATCGAACACTTCGTCGAGCACTTCCTGGGTGCGCTCGTCGGGACGGTCGATCTTGTTGACGACGACGATCGGGCGCAGGCCCAACGCCAGCGCCTTGCCGGTGACGAACTTGGTCTGCGGCATCGCGCCCTCGGACGAATCGACCAGCAGGATCACGCCGTCGACCATCGACAGGATTCGCTCGACCTCACCACCGAAATCGGCGTGGCCTGGCGTATCGACGATATTGATGCGGGTCGTCTCGCCACCGGCGCCAGCCCATTCGATCGACGTGCACTTGGCAAGGATCGTGATGCCACGTTCCTTTTCGAGATCGTTCGAATCCATCGCGCGCTCTTCGATCCGCTGATTGTCGCGGAAAGTGCCGGACTGCCGGAACAGCTGATCCACCAAAGTGGTCTTGCCGTGATCGACGTGCGCAATGATGGCCACGTTGCGGAGGCTCATGGTTTCGTATCCTGAGAATGGAGGAATTTGGCGGGCCAATAGCCGAAATGGCGCGTTGCAACAAGGGCCGACGCTGGAATGTTCGCCGAACAACTGCTGCTCGCCACCGCCTACAGCAGCTTCGCCCCATGCCGCGATTAAAAAAAGGGCCGGTTCCAGAGGAACCAGCCCGTAAGTCATTAGGAGAGGATGCCTGAAAGGCCCGTCCCTATTGCGGCGCACCGGCTGATTCGACAAATGCGCAAGTGGCGACGGCGATTGCATTTTATGCAATTCAACTGACATGCGCCGAACGCATTCTTCCGTATGCATCCGAGCGCCTCCCCGCGCGTATCGCTTGAATAATGCACCTGACACGGCCATCTTCGCCATCAGCTAAAGGGAGACGCCGATCCATGGCCAGCACGACGACAATCGAAGAGCCCGATCTGGTGCTGCAGGCGCCCGCCCCCGTGAAAGTGCTCGCGCCCGAAAAGGCATCCGGCCTCGTCCCGCTGAAGGATGAGCAGCGTAGTCAGCTCGATGAGAAGGTCGAGACCTTCGTCGATGAGCTGGTAGCGCAGGACGTCAACAGCCCGGAATTCGGCAAGCGCGTCGATTCGATAAGCAATATGGGCCGTCGCGAGATCGCGGAAGCCGCCGGGCAGTCCAACCGCTTCCTCGATCGCCCGGTGCGCGCGATCGATTCCGATACCGGCGTCGGCGCGGACCTCGCCCAGTTGCGCCGCACGATCGAGGATCTCGATCCAGGCGCCAGCAATCTGTTCGCGAAGAAGAAGCTGTTCGGGATCATTCCGTTCGGCAACAGGATGCGCGACTATTTCGACAGCTATAAATCGGCGCAGAGCCATATTTCGTCGATCCTGCGCAGCCTGGCTTCGGGCAAGGACGAACTGATCAAGGATAACGCCGCGATCGATGTCGAGCGGCAGAATCTCTGGGCCGCAATGGGCCGGCTCGAACAGATGATCCATCTTTCGAAGACGCTCGACGAACGGCTCGAGGCCAAGGCGCTCGAACTCGACAGCAGCGATCCCGCCAAGGCCAAGGCGATCCGCGAGACGGCCTTGTTCTACGTCCGCCAGCGCAGCCAGGATCTGCTCACCCAGATGGCAGTGACAGTGCAGGGATATCTGGCGCTCGATCTGGTCAAGAAAAACAATGTCGAGCTGGTGAAGGGCGTCGATCGCGCATCGACGACGACCGTCTCGGCGCTGCGCACGGCAGTCACGGTCGCGCAGGCGCTGACCAACCAGAAGCTGGTGCTTGAACAGATCACTGCGCTGAACACGACCACCGCCAACATGATCGATTCGACGGGCAAGATGCTCAAGGATCAGACCGGCGAGATCCACAAGCAAGCAGCGAGTTCGACGATCCCGGTCGAGACGCTGCAGCGCGCCTTCCAGAATATCTACGACACGATGGATGCGATCGACCGCTTCAAGGTCGAAGCGCTGTCCTCAATGAAGCAGACGGTCGGCACGCTGACGACCGAGGTCGAGAAATCGCGTGGCTATATCGCCCGCGCCGAGGGCGCCGCGCAAAGCCAGGCCGAACCGTTCAGGGCGCTAGAAAACTGAGATGGTCGACAGCCGGGGAACCTATGATCGCGCCGAAGAGATACTGGAACGCGTCCGCGCGCGCACCAGCCCACGCGCGATCAAGGCGCATCGTCGGCGCGTCGTCGGATTCTTCCGCCGGCTGAAATACGCAGTCATGGCGGTACTCGCCGTAATGCTTGCCACCGGAATCGCCGGCAGCCTGATGCCGATCGGCGTGTGGGGTTTCCTGCTGATGCTGGTCGGCATGGCAATCGCGTTCTTCACGATCATGGGCTGGCCGCAGGACGCCGAGCCGACACCAGCACAGATGGCAAAGAGCGACTTGCCGCTGCTGCCTTCGCAAACCGAACGCTGGCTAGAGGCGCAGCGCCCCGCCCTGCCCGCCCCCGCACAGCGCCTTGCCGATGAGATCGGGATCAAGCTCGAAGCAATTGCCCCGCAGCTCGCCACGCTCGATCCGCGCGAACCCGCCGCATATGAGCTGCGCAAGCTGATGACGGAGGAGCTACCCGAACTCGTCGACGGCTATCGCAAGGTCCCCGAAGCGATGCGCCGGGAGGACCGCAACGGCTCGTCGCCCGACAAGCAGCTTTTCGAAGGTCTGCGGGTGGTTGACGAAGAGCTGCAGCGGATGAGCGAGCAGCTTGCGTCCGGCGACCTCAACAAGCTCGCGACCCAGGGCCGCTATCTGGAACTGAAATATCGCGGCGAGGACGGCGAGACGCGCTAGCCGCGATCTTCGTCACCCGGCGCCGGGAAGGTCAGATAGGCCAATCGCCGCACTTCACGTCGCCCGCGCACGACGGTGGCGAGGATCAGGCCGGTAAACCAGTTCAGCACCGCAAGGATCGTGAGGCCGGTGACGAGGATCGCGGTCGGGAAGCGTGGGACGAGCCCGGTCTGCACATAGGTGATCACCAGCGGTATCGCGAGAATGATCGCGATCGCGACCAGCAGGCCGCCGATCGCCCCGAAGAACAGCACGGGCTTTTCGAGGCGAAACAGCGAGACGATCATATTCAGGATACGCCAGCCATCGCGATAGGTGGACAGCTTGGACACCGACCCTTCCGGGCGGGCGCCATAGGCGGTGACGACCTCTGCCACCGGCATCTGAAGTTCGAGCGCGTGAACGCTGATCTCGGTTTCGATTTCGAACCCGGCCGACAGACCCGGAAAGCTCTTCACGAAGCGCCGCGAGAAGACGCGATAACCCGAGAGGATATCCGAAAAGCTGCGGCCGAACAGGCGCGCCAGAAGCCCCGTAAGCAGGCGATTGCCGAGCCGGTGCCCGCGCCGATAGGCCTGCTCCACTTCGGATTTCCGGGCGCCGACCACCATGTCGAGCCGCTCGTCGAGCATCAGCTGGACCAGCGCCGGCGCCGCCGACGCGTCATAGGTCTCGTCGCCGTCGGCCATCACGTAGATATCCGCCTCGACATCGGAGAACATCCGCCGGACGACATTGCCCTTGCCCTGCATCCGTTCGGTGCGGACGATCGCACCGGCGGCCTTCGCAACCTCGACGGTGCGGTCTCGGCTGTTGTTGTCGAACACATAGATGCGCGCCGTCGGCAGCGCTTTCCGAAAGCCTGCGATCGTCGCGGCAATCGCCGCCTCTTCATTATAGCAAGGCAGAATCACAGCGATATCGGGCATGGTCGCCTCGATAACCTGCGCAACCGGCGTTGTCATCGTTTGATCATCGACGCGGAGCGCTGGCGCCACAGCATCGCCGCCAGCGTTGCGACAAACGGTAGCAGCCAGATGATCCGCGCCTGGTAGCGGGTCTGCACCTCGGACACGGCACCCCCCAGCATCGCGTTGATGATCATGCCGATGGCGATCAGTCCCGCCCACCGCGCCAGGTCACGCTCGGCGTTGGTAGCCCTGCCTCTGCTCATCGAAACGCCCCACGCCGCGAGCATGATCAGGGCGAACCCCACGGCGCCATAATGGATCGTGGTGATAAGCCGTTGCGGCCAGAGCGACCGGCCACCCAGACTATGCATCAGGCGGCGGCGGTCCGCGTCCGGCAGGGCCAGCCCGCAGGGTGTCGGGCGATTGCAATGATCGTTGAGCAACTGGCTGTCGAACCGGATCAGCTGTGCGCCGCTGTTGCGCAGGATCTTCGCGCCCTGTTCAATCGGGTATGCGGCGATCACGGCCCAGGCGAACGCCTTGTCCTGCGACGCCATCGCCGCGCGCTCGGCGGGCGATGCCAGCAGATAAATGCCTTCACCGGGTGCAGTCGCCCACAGGAAAGCGGGGGCGCTGAGCGGGGGACGATCGCGATAGGCGCAGATGGCGAAGCCGGCCTGTGGGCAATGTGTCCGCAGATAGGCCCTGCCCGGCCCGTCGGCGAGAAAGCGCGCCGTCAACAGCGGCACAAGCTGCGGCGCGCGCCCGAACTGCCGTTCCACCACGCTATCGGTCAGCGCGACCGATCCCAGGCCAAGTAAGATGGCAAGCGCGGCCGAGATCAGCGCGCTCGCACTGTCCTTCTGCGGCCCATGACCTCGCCACAGGCGAGCCACGATCAACGTCGCAGCCATCGCGGCGACGATCCAGATATGCGTCAGGTGCGATATCGCCGATGCCATCATCAGGCCACCCAGCGCCCAGCGTTCGCGACGGCCGAGCCGGCCACGATCGATGGCAAGCAGGACGAACGCGAGCATGGCAAATGCCGCCAGCAGGTCCGGCATGAGCAGCCCGACATAGAAGGGCAAGGTCGTCACCAATGAAAGGATCGCGACCATCACCGCCACCGGCCGCCACCCGCCAAGCCCCAGCATCCGGCACGATAATCTTATCAGTGTATAGCTGACCAAAGCCTGCGCCACGACGAAAAGCCAGAACAGGCTGACGACATAGCTGACCCACAGCACCGCGCCGAAATAGGGCGACCGCCCCGCCATGATGCGGCCGGAGCCGAGATCATTGCCATGTGCCGCGCCCTCGGACTTGGTATCGGCAGATCGCGAGACGGCCAGGTCCGCCACGGCGTCGGCATAATGCTCGGTCCATGCCGTGCTGATCCGTTTGCCCGATGCCATATAGACGGCGATATCGGCGGCGCGGACATAGGCGGTGGTGTCGGGGAAATAGAAAGGCTGGCCGTTGATGAGCGCTGGCCATGCCAGCGACACCACGCACGCGACATGCATCAGCCAAAGTCGAAGGCGCGGCAACGGAGCGGTCGGCGGCACGTCCATATCAAGCAACTGCCGTGCGGAACTGCCGCTTACTCAACATCACATCCCCCGATCGCGTCGCGGCGACCGCCTTGTTCATCCGGGATCGGCGCAGGCTTTGCAAGCGCCCTTCCTTGCCGCTATCGATCTCCCATCGAGCCGAAACGGGAATAACATGATCGAAGAGCTACGCGATATCATGGCCCGGCTGCGCGACCCGGCGACTGGCTGCCCATGGGATGTGGCGCAGGATTTCCGCAGCATCGCGCCCTATACGATCGAGGAGGCCTATGAGGTCGCCGACGCGATCGAGCGTGACGACATGGCGGCGCTCAGGGACGAACTCGGCGACCTGCAGCTGCAGGTCGTGTTTCACGCCCGGATGGCCGAGGAGATCGGCGCGTTCAGTCTAAAGGATGTGCTCGATGCGATCAGCGCCAAGATGCTCCGCCGTCATCCGCATGTATTTGGTGACGGCGAGAGCCCAGGTTGGGAGGAGATCAAGGCTACCGAACGTCTTGGCAAGGACGGCGACGGCAGTGCCCTCGCCGGCGTCGCCTCCGCCCTTCCCGCGCTGATGCGCGCCGAGAAATTGCAGAAGCGCGCTGCCCGCACCGGTTTCGACTGGCCCGATGCGGAGGGCGCACGGGCCAAGGTACATGAGGAAATTGAAGAGGTCGCCGAAGCGGAAACGCTAACCCATCAAACCGAAGAGATTGGCGACCTCCTCTTCGCTGTCGTCAACTGGGCAAGGAAACTCAGCATCGACCCCGAGGCAGCTCTGCGCGAGGCAAACGCCAAGTTCGAGCGCCGGTTCCGGACGATGGAAGCGACTGCCGGTGAGGCGTTCGCCAGCCTGTCGCTCGATGACAAGGAAGCGCTTTGGGCGCAGGCAAAGCTTGATCCTCCCCCGTAACGGGGAGGATTTCGCCTCAGAACCTGCGCGACTCGAACCGCGCTAGATCTGCATCGGACAGGCGCGCTTCGACCAGCAGCTTGTCGCCATCGACTTCCTGCCCGATTACCTCGCCATGCTGGTGCAGCCAGGCGATACTCGCGCCATCGGTGATGGAAAGTTCGAGCGCCCGCACCCTATTGCCGCTGGCCAGCCGATCCGAAACGATCCGCTTGAGCGCATCGAGGCCTTCGCCCGTTAACGCCGACAGCGGGATGACATCATCACGCCGCGCCGCCTCCGCAAGGATTGCGTCATGTTGCTCGGGATCGAGCATGTCGATCTTGTTCCATATCTCGATGATCGGCGCGCCCTCGGCAGCTTTACCATCCGGCGCTTTCGGACCGACGCCAATATCGCCGAGCACGGTCAAAACGTCATTGGCCTGCGCATCGCTGTCCGGATGCGCCACGTCGCGGACGTGGAGAATGATGTCGGCGCCAGTGACCTCCTCGAGCGTCGCGCGGAACGCCGCGACGAGTTGGGTCGGAAGGTCGGAGACGAAACCGACGGTGTCGCTGAGGATCGCCTTGTCGATGCCCGGCAGCGATATCTGCCGCATTGTCGGGTCAAGCGTCGCGAACAGCAGATCTTCCGCCATCACCTTCGCGCCGGTCATGCGGTTAAACAAGGTCGATTTACCGGCATTGGTATAGCCGACCAGCGCGATAACCGGCCATGGCGCACGCTGGCGCCGGGCGCGATGCAGCCCCCGGGTGCGGCGCACCTGTTCGAGCTCACGGCGCAGCTTCGCCATACGGTCGCGGATCAGCCGGCGATCGGCCTCGATCTGGGTTTCACCCGGCCCGCCGAGGAAGCCGAAGCCACCGCGCTGCCGCTCGAGATGGGTCCAGCTGCGCACCAGCCGCCCCGCCTGATAATCGAGATGCGCGAGTTCGACCTGCAATCGCCCTTCGGCGGTCGCGGCACGTTCGCCGAAGATTTCGAGGATCAGGCCGGTACGGTCGATGACCTTGGCCGCGATCGCTTTTTCCAGATTGCGCTGCTGGATAGGAGTCAGCGCACCATCGACGATGATCAGATCGGCCTCCGCCATCCGCGCCGCCACCGCGATCTGCTCGACCTGCCCCGAGCCGAACAAGGTCGCCGCCTTGGGCTCACGCACGCGAAACGCCAGCCGCTCAACGACATCGACCCCGATGGCCGCGGCGAGGCCGGCGGCCTCGTCGAGACGCGCGTCGGGGCTGCGCTGGCTGTCGCCCGCACGTTCCGGAAGAGCCACCAGCGCCTTCGCGCCGCGGCTCAACCATCGTCATCGTCCCGGTTGAATACGCTCAATCGTCATCCGTATCGTCGATCTCGGCCAGATTCAGCGGATGTGCCGGCTGAACCGTCGAGATCGCATGCTTATAAACGAGCTGTGACAGGCCGTCCCGCCGCAAGAGCATGCAGAAGAGATCATAAGCCGCGATCTCGCCTTGCAGCATGACGCCATTCACGAGGAACATCGTCACCGGCTCCCGCGTCTTGCGCACCGCCGACAGGAAGACTTCCTGCAGCAGCTTGGATTTCTTCTCCTCGAAGCTCTTATCGATCTCCGACATGTCGATCGAGTGCGCGGGCATCACGGTCGAAATCGCGTGCTTGTAGATCAGCTGCGACTGACCGTCGCGGCGGAGCAGCACGGAGAAATTGTCGAACCAGGTGATGATTCCCTGCAGTTTCACGCCCTTGACGAGAAACATCGTTACGGGAGTCTTGGTCTTGCGGACCGAGTTGAGGAATATATCCTGAAGATTATTGACCTTATCGGCCATTGCCGGTCTCCGGTCTTGGCGGGTCATAGCCCGCTATGCGCCTTTGCATGGCATCGTGCTGCCCCGGCCGTTTACCGGAACGCAGCCAGTCTAACGCAGCCGGATCGCGCCGTCTATCTCGCAGTTGCAGCAAATTTCATCTATCCGCGTGACGGCCAAGCTATTCCTCATCGCCCTCGCGCGCGTCGACCAGACCCAGTGTCTTGAGTTTGCGGTGCAGGGCCGAGCGCTCCATTCCGATAAAGGATGCCGTACGGGAAATATTGCCCGAAAAACGCCGAATCTGGACGCGCAGATATTCGCGTTCAAACGTTTCGCGCGCTTCGCGTAGCGGGGTTCCCATGATCGACTTGGCATGCTCGCCGGGCGCAAGCCGCGCCTGATCGCTCAAAATCTCCGGGGGCAGCATATCGAGATCGATTCGGCCGATTCGATCACCGGGCGCGAGGATCATCGTCCGCTCGACGATATTGCGCAGCTGGCGAACATTGCCCGGCCAGTCATAGGCCTGCAGCGCGCCAACCGCATCGTCGGTAACGACCGGCGTCGGCACCCGCCGCTCGGACGCAAAACGCGCCATGAAATGATCGACCAGCGCCGGAATATCCTCGCGCCGCTCGGCCAGCGACGGGATGTTCACTGGCACCACGTTGAGCCGGTAATAGAGATCCTCGCGAAAGCGGCCCTCGGCGATGGCATCGGCCAGATTGCGCGCCGTAGCGGATACCACGCGCACATCGACCTTCACGATCCGCTGCCCGCCGATCCGGCTGAACGCCTGCTCCGTCAGCACGCGCAGTATTTTCGCCTGAGTGGTGAGCGGCATGTCCGCAATCTCATCAAGGAACAGCGTCCCGCCATGCGCCTGTTCGAGCAGGCCGGGACGAATGAGCTCGCCATTTTCCTCTACGCCGAACAGCTCCTCCTCGACCCTTTCGGGCTCCATCCGCGCCGCACTGACGACGATGAACGGCGCGGTATTGCGCTGGCTCCAGACGTGCAGCAGCCGTGCGGCCACTTCCTTGCCGACACCTGCGGGGCCCGTGACGAGTACGCGGCTGCCGGTCGCTGCGACACGCTTCAAGGTCGCGCGGATGCTGTTGATAGGCCCCGAGTTACCGGTGAGCTCTTCTTCCTGGCCGATCTGCGCCTTCAGGGTCGCATTCTCGCGACGCAGCCGATCGGTCTCGGTCGCACGGCCAACGAGAAGGAGCAGATGCTCGGCCTCGAACGGCTTCTCGATAAAATCGACCGCGCCGCGCCGGATCGCTGCAACCGCCGTATCGAGATTGCCATGACCCGAGATCATCAGCACCGGCAGGCTCGGATCGCGCCGCTTGATCTCGTCAAGCAGATCGAGCCCATCGAGCCGCGATCCCTGCAGCCAGACGTCGAGCAGGACCAGCGACGGGCGCCGTTCGTCGAGCGCGGCCAGCGCCGAATCCGAATCGGCGGCCGTCCGCGCGGCATAGCCTTCGTCTTCGAGAACACCGGCCACGAGATCGCGGATATCGGCCTCGTCGTCGACGATCAAAATCTCAAGTGCCATGCCTCATCCATTCACGCTTCTGGTTAGTTCGGAAAGCCGCACATCATTGCCGGCCAGATCGTCGTGGCCATCGCCCGTGCGGTCGAGCCCGCGCATCGCCTCGAGGTTGAAATCGATTTCGACGATCGTGCCGCCGCCGGGACGATCGCGCAGGGCCATCGTCCCGAAATGATCCTCGACGATCTTGCGCACGATCGCGAGGCCAAGACCGGTACCGCGTTTGCGCGTCGTCATATAAGGTTCGGTCAAGCGCTCGCGCTCCAGTGGCAGGCCGGGGCCATTGTCCGCGACAGCGATGCGCAGACGATCGCCCTCCTCGCGGATCGTCATCTCGATGATGCCGGGCGCCTGGCCATTCCCATTCTCTTCGATCGCCTCGACAGCGTTCTTCACGATGTTGGTCAGCGCCTGGCCAAGTTGCCGGCGGTCGCCGACGATCACGGGGGAATGGCCGGCCGTATCGAGGCTGAACCGGATCGTGGGATGCGCGACCTCGTGCAGGAACAGCGCCTGACGGCCGATGTCGACGATCGCCTCTTCGCGGAACAGCGGCTTCGGCATCCGCGCGAATGACGAGAATTCATCGACGATACGGCGCATGTCTCCCACCTGACGCACGATCGTCGCGGTCAGCCGTTCGAACACGGCCGGGTCGGATGTCACTTCCTTGCCATAGCGGCGCTGCAGCCGCTCGGCCGCGAGCTGGATCGGCGTCAGCGGGTTCTTGATCTCATGCGCGATACGGCGCGCGACATCGGCCCAGGCGGCGCGGCGCTGATCGGCAAGCCGCTGGGTGATATCGTCGAAGGTGAGAACATGGCTGCCCTCCTCGGCGGCGACGCAGCGGACCGCCAGGGTGCGCGGCTCACCTTCGACGACGATCTGGATTACGACTTCACGGGCGTTCGCATCGATCACATGATCGAGCTCGCTCGATATGCTCGCCAGCGCCGTCCCTTCCGCCGGATCCGGCAGCGACAGCATCGTCTGCGCTGATGGATTGACCAGGGTAACGCGCCGATCGGCATCGACCGACATCACGCCTGCGGTCACGCCCGAAAGCACTGCCTCGATGAAGGCGCTGCGGCTGCCGAGCTGGCTGTTCGCGGCCACCAGCGCGCCGGTCTGTTCGCCGAGCTTGCGCGTCATGCGATTGAAGGCGCTGCCCAGGGTGCCGATCTCATCCTGGCGCGGGGCACCGACAACCCTCGCCGTGAGGTCTCCAGACGCCACCCGACGCGCCGCCGCCACCAGATCGTTGACCGGCCTCACCAGCCGATCGGCAACCGTCATCGCCACCCAGATCGCAATGCCCAGGATCAACAGCGACACGATCATCAGCATGACATTGAACTGAAGCTGCATGGCGCGCGACTTGTCGACCAATTGCAGATAGTCGCTCAGCGCGCCCCGCGCGCCGGCCGCCTGAGCGAGGACGATCGGGCTGCGCGCTCGTGAAATATACAGATAGACCCGGTTCCGGGCATCTAGCACGACCGTGCCCTCGACACGATCCCCGGCATCGAACGCCACGCGCGGCTGCCCCTGCTGCAGGAACGGCAGGGTCGCGATCGGCAGGCGCTTCTCGATCGGCCGCTTGTCCAGATTGGCCGCCAGTTCGAGCTGCAACGACGAATCGGGAAGGACCTTGATGATCGCCGCTTCGGACAAGCCCCGCTGGCGGATCTGATAGGCAAAGCCGCGCTGGAAACCCGGGCTGTCGAGCGGCAGAAATGCCAGCGCGTTGCGGATATCGTCGGACATCGGCCGGATGTCGCCAAGGATGCGCTCGCGGCTTTCGTCGACATAGGCGTGCGCCACGGATTCGGCGCTGGTGAGCACCGCGCGCGCCTTATCCGAAAACCAGAATTCGGTGGCGAATTGAAACAGCAAGGATGCGAAGATGACGACGAGCAAGGTCGGAACGGTCGCGATCGCCGAGAAGAACGCCACCAGCCGCACATGCAGCCGCGCCTTGCCGCCCAGTTCGGATCGCGACGCCCGCACCTGCGCCACACGGCGCGCGACCAGCACCATCACGCCCATCAACGGAACGAGGTTGGCCACGAGCAGAAGCGCGACCAGCGGCGGCGTCAGCAGCCGTTCGGTCTGACCGCTGCCGGTGACGACATAATAACTGATCACCGCGATCATGACCGCCACGGTAGGCGTCAGCACTTCGAGCAACGGGATCAACCTGCGCCAACGCAATGCCAGCGCTGCACGGCGCCGCAACCGCGAGAAAGTCAGGCCCATCGAACTCATCGTTGCCCGGTTACCACAATAGCGTGGCTTCTGGAACACAGTATGATCCGATTGGGCGCTGCTGAAACACGGGCGAACCGCGTTCACGAATGGCTTATTCGCCGCGGCGGGATGCCCCGGCGTCGATCGCCAGATCGGTGAGCTTCTTGCGCAGCGTGTTGCGGTTGATCCCAAGCAGCCGCGCCGCGCGCAACTGATTGCCCTTGGCCGCCGCCATGCTGAGCTGGAGCAACGGTCGCTCCATCTCCGCAAGGATGCGATCATAAAGCCCATCGGGGGGAAGATCGCGCCCGAATGTCCCGAAATAGCGCGCCAGATGATGCTCCACCGCATCCGCCAAGCCGCCCCCGCTCGGCGCAGCAGCCGCAGTGTCGGCCGTCAGCGGATGCTGCAACTGCTGTTCGACGAGCGCCGCCGTGATCACTTCCTCACGCACCAGTGCCGCAAGCCGGCGCATCAGATTCTCGAGCTCGCGGACATTGCCCGGCCAGCTGTGCTGGATCAGACGCGCCGTAGCGCTGCTGTCGAGGGTCTTGCGCGGGAGCCCGTCCAGTGCAGCGCGATCGAGGAAGAAGCGGGCGAGTTCACCGATATCGTCGCCGCGCTGGCGCAGCGGCGGCAGCCGTATCGGGACCACGTTGATCCGGTAATAGAGATCTTCGCGAAAACCGCCGTCGGCGATCAGCCGCGGCAGATCCTTGTGCGTCGCCGCGATGATCCGAACATCGGCACGGATCGAGCGCGTGCCACCAACAGTGGTGAACTCGCCAGCCTGCAGGACGCGCAGCAGCCGGGTCTGCGCCTCCATCGGCATGTCGCCAATTTCGTCGAGAAACAGCGTGCCGCCCTGCGCCTGTTCGAAGCGCCCCGCCGATCGCGCCTGCGCCCCGGTGAATGCGCCGCGCTCATGGCCGAAAAGCTCGCTCTCGATCAGCTCTCGCGGGATTGCGGCCATGTTGATCGCAACGAATGGCGCATTGGCGCGCGGGCCGAAATCGTGAATCGCGCGTGCGACAAGCTCCTTGCCCGTGCCCGATTCGCCGAGGACCAGCACCGTAAGATCGTTGGAGACGACGCGCGCAATCGTGCGGTACACCTCCTGCATCGGGGGCGAGCGGCCGATGAGAGGGAGGTCTTCGGCCTCCGTACCATCGATTTCGATCCCACTCGGCGCGCGGGCGGCAAGCGCATCGGTTACAGCGCGGGTCAGTTCGGCAAGGTCGAACGGCTTTGGCAGATAATCGAACGCGCCCTGCTCGGTCGCCCGCAGCGCCGTGGTGAAGGTGTTCTGCGCCGACAGCACGATGATCGGCAGTCCGGGGCTGTTGGCGAGCACCTCGGGGATCACGTCGAGGCCATTGCCATCGGGCAGCATCACATCGGTAACCAGCACCTCGGGCTTGAAACTGGCGAGACAGCGCCGCTGTTCGGCTACCGTTCCAGCCGTCTCGACAGTAAAGCCCGCGCGACGCAAAGCTTCGCGCACGACAGTCCTGATGGCGCCATCGTCATCGACGACAAGGACCCTGCCCCCGCTCATGCCGTCACGCGCGCGCGGGGCAGCAGAAGGCGAAACACGGTCCGCGTCGGCGTTCCTTCTCTTGCATATTCGATCATTCCGCCCTGATCCGACACCAGCTTTTCCACCAGCGCGAGGCCAAGTCCGCTGCCCGTCCGCTTGGTGGTGACGAAAGGATCGAACAGATGTCCTGCGATATCCTCGGCAGCACCCGGGCCATCGTCGATCACACACAGTTCGATCGGCAGCGGTTGCCGCGCGTCGCCGTCGCCGCGGCGCACCGATACGCCATGGCGATAGGCCGTCGTCAACGTGATGTTCCCGAGATCATTGCCCATGGCTTCGGCGGCGTTCTTGAGCAGGTTGATCAATATCTGGATCAACGAATCGCGATGACCCCAGACGGCGGGCAGCGACGGATCGTAAATTTCGCGGATCGTGCGTCCTTGCGCGAAGCCTTTCAAGGCAACCTCCCGCGCATGGCCCAGGATCGCGTGGATATTCTGCGGCGCCATCTCCATCGGCCGCGTGTCGGTGAAGCCCTGCATCCGGTCGATCAGCGCCGCGACTCGATCGACCTCTTCGCGGATCAGCCGGGTCAGGTCGCGCGACTCTTCATCGCAGCTTTGCTCCAGCAACTGCGCCGCGCCGCGCACCGCCGACAGCGGGTTCTTCACTTCATGAGCGAGCATCGCCGCCGCCGCCACGGCCGTGCGGGTGCCGCCTTCGCGGTCGATCGACCGCGCGCCGAGCGCGCTGCGCGCATGGTTGTGGATCGACACGGCACGCCAGCCGACCCGATCGGGTATCGGGCCGATCATCAGATCGACCCGCATCTTCCGCTCGCCCGGCAGCACGATCTCAAGGTCATAGGCGGCAAAAGGCGCATCGTTCGGCATCGAATCGAGAGGGTGGCCGATGGCGCTGGCGATACTGCGCCCGACGACCAGGGTGCGGCTGATGTTGAACAGCGATTCGCACGCCGAATTGATCTCGACCACCTGGCCTTCGGGATCGATGACGATGATCGCGGTCGCCATCGCCGCCATGATCTCGACGGCCGACGGCAAATCAATCGATGGCTCCGCCTGCGTCGCCCGGCGGGCGAAGCGGATCAGGCCGCCGCCCGGGAGAGCCATGGAGCATAAAATTCGGCGAGCATGCTGAGCACGGTCGCGGCTTCGGGGATCTGGTTCACCTTGTTGCGGAACTCGGCCGAGCCCGACAGGCCCTTGGTGTACCAGCCGATATGCTTGCGGGCCATGTTGACGCCCACTTCATTCCCATAATGTTCCAGCATCGCGCGGTAATGCGCAGCGATGACGTGATATTGCTCTTCGAGCGTCGGATCGGGGCGACGCTCGCCGGTCTGCAGATAGTGCATGACCTGCGACAGCACCCAGGGCCGGCCATAGGAGCCGCGCCCGATCATCAGGCCATCGGCGCCCGACTGGTCAAGAGCCGTCACCGCGTCGTCGATCGTGAGGATATCGCCGTTGACGATCACCGGAACCGAAACCGCATCCTTGACCCGACGGACGAAGGCCCAGTCGGCGATGCCCTTGTACAACTGGCAACGCGTGCGGCCGTGGATCGTGATCAGCTTTATCCCCTCGCCTTCCGCGATGCGCGCAAGTTCCGGTGCATTGAGGCTGTCGTGATCCCAGCCCATCCGCATCTTGAGCGTGACCGGCACATCGACCGCCTTCACCGTCGCCTTGATGATTGCGACCGCGAGATCAGGCTGGCGCATCAGCGCGGACCCGGCGTCGCCATTGACGACCTTGCGCACCGGGCAGCCCATGTTGATGTCGATGATCGCAGCGCCCTTGTCTTGGCTAAGCCTGGCCGCCTCACCCATTTCAAAGGGCGTGCAGCCCACGAGCTGCATAGACACCGGCTCTTCGGTCGCGTCCCACATCGCCTTCTGGATCGACTGGCGTGTCTCGCGGATCGCTGCCTGGCTGGCGATCATCTCGGTGACGTTGAGCCCGGAGCCGTAATTGCGGACGACCTTGCGAAACGGCAGATCGCTCACTCCCGTCATGGGCGCGAGGATTACGGGCGTCTCGATCCGTACCGGACCGATGTCGATCGGTTTGAGCCTGGGTGTCATATGTCCATGGTCTTTTGGCAATAATGCCTAAAAAAGCAGCACCTCTCTAGCCGCAAAGCCGCTGGCGGGCAAGGTCGCGCTCGTCTAATCGCCGCATCATGAGGGGCACGTCCAGAGTCGTCGCGCTGATCGTCGCCGCCGGGCAAGGCGCGCGCGTGGGTGGTGGCGTGCCCAAGCAATATCGCCTGATCGCCGGCAAGCCTGTCCTCGTCCATGCGGTCGATGCGCTGTTGCGCCATCCTGCCGTCGATACCGTGCAGGTCGTGATCGGCGGCGGCCATGAGGATCTCTATCATCACGCGCTGGGCGGGCATGGCCTTCCGCCTCCCATAATCGGTGGCGAAGCACGGCGAGACTCGGTGATTGCCGGGCTCGAAGCTATCGATACCGATATCGTGATGATCCATGACGCCGCCCGCCCCTTCCTCCCGCCGCAGGTGATCGACCGCCTGCTCGACGCTCTCGATGCCGCGCAAGGTGCGACGCCGGCCTTGGCAGTGGCCGACACACTTGCAAGGGGCGATGCGCTGCTCGGCGATACGGTTTCGCGCACGGGCCTCTATCGAATCCAGACCCCGCAGACCTTTCATCGATCCGACATATTGGCCGCGCACAAGGCGTGGTCGGGCGGCGATGCGACCGACGACGCGCAGGTTGCCCGGGCCTTTGGTCTTGATGTTGCGATCGTCAAAGGCGATCGCCGGCTTGAGAAGCTGACCTTCGAAGGCGATTTCGATGCTGCGATCGGGAATATGCAGATGATCAGCAGAACCGCGATGGGGTTCGACGTTCACGCCTTCGAAGACGGCGATGCCGTCTGGCTGGGCGGTGTCGCGATTCCGCACAGCAAGAAGCTTGCGGGCCATAGCGATGCCGATGTCGCGCTCCATGCGATCGTCGATGCGCTGCTCGGCACGATCTGCGCGGGCGATATCGGCAGTCATTTTCCACCCAGCGACCCGCAGTGGAAGGGCGCCGCGTCACACCTGTTCCTGACGCATGCCCGCGATCTGGTAGCAGAGGCGGGCGGCATCATCGACCATGTCGATCTGACGATCATCTGCGAAGCGCCCAAGGTCGGCGTGCATCGTGGGCCGATTCGCGCTCAGATCGCCCAATTGCTCCATCTGAGCGTTGATAGGATCAGCGTGAAGGCGACCACCACCGAAAAGCTCGGCTTTACCGGCCGGGGCGAAGGCATCGCCGCTCAGGCGGTCGCAACCGTGCGACTGCCCCAGAGCTGAATTGCCCCAGGCATAGAGAGATATCGGTATGAACGACCATTTTGACACGATCCTGCCGCCCGAACTGGTGGAAGCCGCGCGCCGAGTGGTCGAAGCCAACCGTGCGCTGGGCCGTACCGTTGCCGTCGCCGAAAGCTGCACGGGAGGCCTAGTCTCAGCCGCTTTGACCGAAATTCCGGGATCGTCGGAGGTTCTCGGTGCCGGGTTCATCACCTATTCCAACGAAGCGAAGGTCGCGACGCTCGGCGTGTCGATGGAGATGATCGAAACCTTCGGCGCGGTGTCGATTGCGGTCGGCTGGGCGATGGCCCGGGGTGCGCTGGCGCGAAGCGATGCCGATATCGCCGTCGCGATCACCGGCGTGGCCGGCCCAGGCGGCGGCACAGAGAAGAAGCCGGTAGGTACGGTCGTGTTCGGCTGCGCGCAACGCGGTGCAGATCCAGAGGATATCGTAGCCGACAAGCGCCACTTCGGCGATCTCGGCCGTGGGGGTATCCGCCTTCAGGCGGCGCTATGTGCGCTCGAACTGCTGATGCCCGACGCGGCGCCCGCTTCCGAGGCGCCATAAAGTTTCGTCGCGCGGGTCTCGAACGCGCCGATCATCGCGCGCAACGCCCGATCGAACACCTGCCCCGCGACCATCTCGAACAGCCGCGACTTGAACTCGAACTCGATCGAGAAATCGACGAGGCTGCCGCCCTTGCCGTCGGGCCGGAATGTCCAGTCGTTGCGCAGAAATTTGAGCGGGCCATCGACATAATCGACATGGATTTTGCCGGGGCGTTCCTTGCTGACGCGAGACGTGAACTTTTCGCGCAGCGCCTTGAATCCGACCATCAGGTCCGCAACCATCTCGGTGGGGCTATCCGATCGTACCCGCACCGCCGAAACCCAGGGCAGAAACTCGCCGTAGCGCGCGACGTCTGCGACCAGATCGAACATCTGTTCGGGCGAATAAGCCAGCGCGCGGGTTTCGCTGTGCCGTGGCATCCTACTCGGCCGCGATGGCCTGCTTTGCGAGCTTCGCGTTCCGCGCATCCCGCATCTTCGCGAAGTCGTCGCCGGCATGGTAGCTCGACCGCGTCAGCGGAGTCGCAGCGACCAGCAGGAAGCCCTTCGCCCGCGCAATCGCGCCATAGGCCTCGAAGGTCTTCGGCGGGACGAAGTCGATCACCTTGGCATGCTTGGGTGTCGGCTGGAGATATTGGCCCATCGTCAGGAAATCGATGTCGGCCGAGCGCATATCGTCCATCACCTGATGCACTTCGAGACGCTCCTCGCCGAGGCCGACCATGATGCCGGATTTGGTGAAGATCGTCGGATCGAGCCGCTTGACGGTTTCGAGCAGCCGCAGCGAGGCATAATAGCGCGCGCCGGGCCGGATCGTCGGATAGAGCCGCGGCACGGTTTCGAGGTTATGGTTGTAGACATCGGGCCGCGCGGTCACGATCATCTCGATCGCGATATCGGCCTTGTTGCGGAAATCGGGGGTCAGGATCTCGATCGTCGTAGTCGGCGTGGTCCGGCGCAGCGCCTCGATCACCTTGACGAACTGCTTCGCGCCGCCATCGGGCAGATCGTCACGATCGACCGACGTCACCACGATATGTTCGAGGCCAAGCTCGGCCGCCGCATCGGCAACATGCTGTGGCTCGAGCGCATCGACCGCGCGCGGCATGCCCGTCTTGACGTTGCAGAAGGCGCAGGCGCGCGTGCAGACGTCGCCGAGGATCATCACCGTGGCGTGCTTCTTGGTCCAGCACTCGCCGATATTGGGGCACGCGGCCTCTTCACACACCGTGTTGAGGTTGAGTTTGCGCATAAGCGCCTTCGTCTCGTTGAAGACGACACCCATCGGGGCTTTGACGCGAATCCAATCAGGCTTGCGCTGGCGGGGTTCGGCCAGAGGCCGGGGCGGCGTGGGCAATACTTCGCTCATGACGTCCAGATAGGCGAAGAGTCGGCCTCTTGCCAGTCCTGCCGACGCAGACTAACCGGCCAGCCTAGGGAGACAGCTTCGCATGACCGACTTTTCCGGGCTTATCGACGGCTATCGGCGGTTCACGACCGGCGGCTGGCAGCGGCAGCGCGCACGCTGGACCGAGCTTGCAGAGGGCCAAAATCCCAAGGTGATGGTGATCGCCTGCTCGGACAGCCGCGTCGATCCGACCCAGATTTTCGACACTTCGCCGGGCGAGATGTTCGTGGTGCGCAACGTCAGCAATCTCGTGCCGCCGTTCGAGACGACCCCCGGATTTCACGGCGTTTCGGCAGCGCTCGAGTTCGCGGTCACGCAGCTCGAAATACCCGAGATCGTGGTGATGGGCCATCAGGCCTGCGGCGGATGCCGCGCCGCGCTGACGCAGCAGTTCGAGAACAAGCGCCCGGGCGAAGGCGGGTTCATAGCGGACTGGATCACCTTGCTCGACGAAGCGCGCCGGAAAGTGGTGCGCGAGCATGGTGAAGGCGAAGCCGCGATCCGCGCGCTCGAACATGAGGCGGTGAAGGTCTCGATCGCCAACCTGCGGACTTTCCCTTGCATTCCTATCCGCGAAAAGGCCGGCAAGCTGCGTATCCACGGCGCATATTTCGCGATTGCCGACGGCGTGCTGCATATCCTTGATCAGGAAACCGGCGACTTCAATCCCGCCTGAGCGGAACGCCGCGAAGCAACGGACGTTATGACCCTCAAGTTTGTTTGAGGAGAGTAACCATGGCAGTCGCCCGTTTCATCATTGGTCTAACCGCGATGATCGCCGCTGCACCGCTGATCGCGCAGAGCGCGGCGGAAAGCCCGAAAAATGTCGCCGCGGACGCACGCGAGATGCCGCAGACGGCGGCGCTTAATGCCCAGGTGGCTGGGAACAATGCCGCAATCGAAGCGCAAAACGGCGCCAATCAGGCGCAATATGACGCAGACCGGGCAGCCTATGCCGCGGCTATGCGCGAGCACCATCACGATGTGCTCGCGACCGACGAGGTCTTCATCCGCCAGCAGCTGGCCTATGCCGACGCCATGCGCGACTATAGGGCGCAGGTCGCGATGTGCAAGCGCGGCTACAAAAGCGCCTGTAACCTGCCGACGCCGGACCCGCGCAACTATATGTGAGTCGCGCCAAATCCTCCCCCTGGCGGGGGAGGATAAGGTCGTTAGCGCGTGAGCTTCTTGTACGAACTCGCACCCGGACGATCGGCCGCCTCGCCGAAACGGCGGCGCTTGTCTTCTTCGTAGCTTTCGAAATTGCCCTCGAACCACTCTACATGGCCGTCGCCCTCAAAGGCCAGGATGTGCGTGGCGAGGCGATCGAGGAAGAAGCGGTCATGGCTGATGACCACCGCGCAGCCAGCGAAGCTTTCTAGCGCCTCTTCGAGCGCGCGTAGCGTTTCAACGTCGAGATCGTTGGTCGGCTCGTCGAGCAGAAGCACGTTGCCGCCTTGGCGGAGCATCTTGGCCATATGGACGCGGTTGCGTTCACCGCCCGATAGCTGGCCGACCTTCTTTTGCTGGTCGGCACCCTTGAAGTTGAATGCACCGACATAGGCACGCGTCGACATCTCGAACTTGCCGACGGTCATGATGTCATGGCCGCCAGAGACTTCCTCCCAGACATTCTTGGTCGGCGTCAGCGCGTCGCGGCTTTGATCGACATAGCCGAGCTTCACCGTCGGGCCGATATCGACCTTGCCCGAATCGGGCTGCTCCTGACCGGTGATCAGGCGGAACAAGGTCGTCTTGCCCGCGCCGTTCGCACCGATCACACCGACGATGCCGCCGGGCGGCAAGGTGAAATCGAGGCCGTCGAACAGCTTCTTGTCGCCATAGCTCTTGGTCAGGCCGGTCACTTCGATAACCTTGCCGCCGAGGCGCTCGGGGGTCTGAATGACGATCTGGGCCTTGCCGGGCGCGCGGCTATTCTGCTTCTCGACCAGCTCGTCGAACGCGCGGATACGCGCCTTGGACTTGGTCTGGCGGGCCTTGGGGCTCTGGCGGATCCATTCGAGCTCGTCCTTGATCGCCTTCTGGCGACCGGCTTCCTCGCGGTCCTCCTGATCCATCCGCTTGACCTTGGCTTCGAGCCAATCGGAGTAATTGCCTTCGAACGGCAGCCCGCGGCCGCGATCGAGCTCGAGCACCCAGCCGACGACATTGTCGAGGAAGTAGCGATCATGGGTGACGAGGATGACGTTGCCGGCATAATCGATCAGATGCTGTTCGAGCCAGGCGACGCTTTCGGCATCGAGATGGTTGGTCGGCTCATCGAGCAGCAGGATATCGGGCTTTTCGAGCAGCAGGCGGCAGAGCGCGATACGGCGCTTCTCACCGCCCGAAAGCTGGCTGACGGGCAGGTCGCCCGGCGGGCAGCGCAACGCCTCCATCGCGATTTCGAGCTGGTTGTCGAGCGTCCAGCCGTCGGCGGCGTCGATCTTCTCCTGAAGCTCGCCCATCTCGGTCATCAGCGCGTCGAAGTCGGTGTCGTCCTGCGGATCGCCCATCTCGGCCGAGATCGCGTTGAAGCGCTCGATCATGTCGGCGGTCTCGCGGACGCCGTCCATGACGTTGCCCCTCACGTCCTTCGATTCGTCGAGCTGCGGCTCCTGTGCCAGATAGCCGACGGTCAGGCCTTCGGCCGCCCAGGCTTCGCCGGTATAGTCGTTGTCCATGCCGGCCATGACCTTCATCAGGGTCGACTTACCCGCGCCGTTGACGCCGATGATCGCGATCTTGGTACCGGGCAGGAACTGCAGGTGGATATCGTTGAACAGCGGCTTGTTCGCGCCGGGGAAGGTCTTGGTCAGACCCTTCATCACAAAGCTATATTGCACGGCCATCGGGCGCGAACCTCGTTGTAGAAAGATGATCAGGAAATGTGCGCCGCACCTAACCGACGCGCGCAGGATTGGCAAATGGGGAGCGCACCGATAGCGTCCAACCCCATGACCGCAAAATACATGCTCGCCCTCGCCGCGACCGCCGCCCTTTCCGCTCCGCTTTTCGCGCAGGCGATCCCCGCAGAAACGGCCAGGCTCCGCGACGCTGCCCTCGTCGACAACATCGCCTGGGATATCACCGAGGGACTGACCACCGAGGTCGGCCAGCGCAAGGCGGGCAGCGATGCTGAAGCCCGGGCGCGCGACTGGGCGGTGATCAAGCTCAAGGCGCTCGGCTTTCAGAATGTCCGCATCGAAACCTTCCAGGTGCCGTGGTGGGAACGCGGCGAGGCCAGCGCCGAGATCGTCGCGCCGTTCCCGCAGAAGCTGGTGCTGGAAGCGCTCGGCAATAGCGGCGCGACTCCGCCGAAGGGGCTCACCGGGGAAGTGATCGGTTTCGACAGTATGGTGGCGCTCAAGGCCGCCGATCCCGCGACGATCAAGGGCAAGATCGTGTTCGTGACCCACCGCATGGCACCGGCGCAGGATGGATCGCCTTATGGCCCCGTCGGCCAGATCCGTCGCGAAGGGCCGTCGCTAGCGTCGAAGATGGGCGCGGCGGCGATACTCATCCGCTCGATCGGTACCGATCATCATCGCGTGCCGCATACCGGCGTGCAGGCCTGGGCCGAGGGCGCGAAGCCGATTGCCGCAGCCGCGTTGTCGAACCCCGATGCCGATCAGCTGGAGCGGGTATTGAAGCGCGGCAAGCCTGTGACGATCGCGCTGTCGGTGACCGCACATATGGCGGGCAAGCGGACTTCAGGCAATGTCATCGCAGAGGTGCCGGGACGTGATCCCGCGAAGGGCATCGTCGTCGTCGGCGGGCATCTCGACAGCTGGGATCTCGGCACGGGCGCGATCGACGATGCGTCGGGGGTCGCGATCACCACGGCTGCCGCCAAGCGGATCATGGATGCCGGGCAACCATTGCGCACGATCCGCGTCGTCTGGTTCGGATCCGAGGAAATCGGGCTGTTCGGCGGCGCGGCCTATGGCAAGGCGCATGTCGCCGAGAAGCATCATGTCGCGGCCGAATCCGATTTCGGGGCCGACCGCGTCTACAAGTTCAGCACCTCAGTCGCCGATGCCGCACTGCCCGCGATGACGCCGATCGTCGAGGCGCTGGCGCCGCTCGGGATCGTGCAGAACCGGAAGAATGGCGAGGCGGCAGGATCGGATACCGATCCGTTGCAGGAGGCAGGCGTGCCGATCCTCTCGCTCAATCAGGACGGCACCCGCTATTTCGATCTGCACCACACCGCCGACGATACGCTCGACAAGATCGACCCCGAGCAGCTGCGCCAGAATGTCGCGGCGTGGACCGCGATGCTGTCGGTGGTAGCGAATGATCCAACCGAATATGGGCCGGTGCCGGTGAAGAAGCCCTGATTGCCCGACACCGTTCGTCCCGAGCGAAGTCGAGGGACGTTGGCGCTCGCGAACGTGTCTCGACTTCGCTCGACACGAACGGATTTGGTTTGGTGAGGTTTGTTGAAGGAATGAATGTGTCGCTTAACCCCAACCTCACCATCGACCGTCCGACCTTTGTCACCCACCTCGAATGTTCGCTGACTGGCGAGCTCTACGAGGCCGACAAAATCCATGGCCTGTCGAGCGCGGGACGCCCCCTCCTGGTGCGCTACGATCTCGACGGCATCGGCAATGCAGTGTCGCGCGACGATATCGCCGCGCGGCCAACCGACCTGTGGCGGTGGCGCGAATTGCTGCCGGTGCGCGACACCGCCGACATCGTCAGCCTCGGCGAGATCGAGACGCCGCTGGTCCCGATCCCGATATCGGGCGGCGCCAATGTGCTGGTGAAGGACGAGGGCCGCCTGCCGACCGGATCGTTCAAGGCGCGCGGGCTGGTGATGGCTGTGGCAATGGCGAAGGCGCTCGGGATCAGCAAGATCGCGATGCCGACCAACGGCAATGCCGGCGCGGCGCTCGCCGCCTATGCGAGCCGCTGCGGGATCGAGACGATCGTCTTCTGCCCCGACGACACGCCCGAGATCAATGTGCGCGAGATCGCGATGCAGGGCGCGCGGGTGTGGCGGGTCAACGGGCTGATCGACGATTGCGGCGCGATCGTCGGCGAAGGTGCGAAGCAGGGGCGCTGGTTCGACTTTTCGACCCTGAAGGAGCCCTATCGGATCGAGGGCAAGAAGACGATGGGGCTAGAGCTGGCCGCGCAGTTGGGCTGGTCCTTGCCCGACGCCATCTTCTATCCGACCGGCGGCGGCACCGGGCTGATCGGGATGTGGAAGGCGTTCGCCGAGCTCGAAGCACTCGGCTGGATCGGATCGGCGCGGCCGAAGATGTTCGCGGTGCAGGCGTCGGGCTGCGCGCCCATCGTCAAGGCGTTCGACGATGGCGTCGAACATGCCGAGCGCTGGGAGAATGCGCATACCGTGGCGGCGGGCATCCGCGTGCCCAAGGCGGTCGGCGACTTTCTGATCCTGCGTGCGGTGCGCGAGAGCGGCGGCAAGGCGCTGGCGGTGGAGGATGCCGACACGTTGCGCGCGGTCGAGGATGCTGCCCGCAAGGACGGGTTGTTGCTTTGCCCCGAAGGCGGCGCGACCCTGGCGGCCTATCGCCGCGCGATCGACGAGGGGCTGGTGAGCGCGAAGGATCGGGTAGTGCTGTTCAACTGCGCGACGGGTCTGAAGTATCCTATGCCGGAGGCGCCGCAGTCGCTGGACCGGACGAAACCGATCGATTTCGACATGCTTTAAAGGCGAAAATGCGTGGTTTTATGTGATTTTGGCCGCGATTTTCTTAATTCTGATACAAAACATATCATTATATCTATATGATATATCAGGATAACTTTAAAAAATTTAACAATAAACGGCCGTTTCACGATGGCGATCGGCCAGAACGGCCAAAGCCACCGCTCCTTATAGCGCAAAGCGGCTCTTCGAGCCACCCTTCGCGTACAGCCAGCGCGGGCCTTTAAGCCCTTGCTCGGCACCATCGGCGATCAGGCACAACAGGCCGCTTCAGGCCGCTGCACTCCGCACGCTGAGCGGCGCGAAGCTCGCGCGATATTCGCCGGGGGTCATGCCGGTGTTGCGCTTGAACAACTGGCGGAAGAAGGCGACGTCTTCATAGCCGATATCGCTGCTGATCGACTGGATCGGGCGGCTGTCGCGTTCGAGCATCGCCTTGGCAGCTTCGATGCGAAGCGCCTGGATATAGGCGGCGGGCATCCGGCCGGTGGCGGCCTTGAAGTGGCGGACGAAGGTGCGCACGCCCATCCCCGCCCTGTCGGCAAGCGTCTGGGTCGATATGTTCAGGTGGAAATTGGCCTGGAGGAAGCTTTCGATGTCGCGGATTCGCTCATTCTCATGTGCGCGCGAGACCGGCAGCATGGCGTAGCCCGACTGGAAGATGCGCGGCATCGGCAGGAGTAGCGACTTGGCGGTCTGCACCGCGATCTCATGCCCGCAGAGCTTCTCGACGAGATAGAGGCTGACGTCGATCGATCCGCAGACGCCGCCGCTGCACAGCAGCCGCGAGTCTTCGGTGACGATAAGGTCGGGCCGCCAGCGGACAGCGGGATAGCGCTCGGCCAGCGCGGCTGCGACCGCCCAGTGGGTCGTCGCGACCCTGCCGTCGAGCAGGCCCGCCTCGGCAAGATAGGCGGCGCCCATGCAGACGCCGACGAGATAGGCGCCCGCCGCGTGGTGGCGGCGGAGCCAGGGAAGAAGTGCTGCGTTTTCGAGCAGCTTGAGATCGAGCGCGAGCCCCGAGGTGGGAACGATGATGATATCGGTGCGATCGATATCGCCGATCGACGATTGCGGCTTGATCATGAGCCCGTCCGGGCTGCGCACGGCATCGCCGGAAAGCGAAACGGTGCGCACCTGGAACGCTGGATCGGGGGTGCGATCGTGCAGGCTGTTCCAGAGCGCGCCTGCCGAGTGGAAAATCTCCACCGGCATGATTGCGGTGGACGACAGGCCGTCGTCGAGCAGCAGCACTGTTACATCGAGCATCGAACCGCCCCCTTCCCTGGCCCCTTTGTGCGACTCCGTCTTATCAGCCGGCGGTCGTCGGATCGATGCTGCCGACCACTTCGGTGATGCGGTTGGCCGGAAAGCCGCTGAGCTTCGCGTGATCCTCGACCGCTGCTTCGCTTTCGGCGAGATAGATGCAGAAGGTCTTGTCGGCGGTAACGAAGGATTCAAGCCACTGCACGCGGGGCGATAGCTGCGCGAGCGCAGCGTTCGATGCGGTGGCGGCGCCCTTCAGCTGCTCGGGGCTGAAGCCGCCGACTCCGGCGATTTCGCGTTCAATCACATAACGTTTCATGGTGTTTCTCCCTTATGGTGTGGCCATGATGGAGGAGAATGCGGGTCGGCTTAAGAGAGTGAAACGGACAATGTAGGGCGGTGATGCTGCCGCTCGACATCCTCTCCAAGCTTGTCCTGGGTACGGGGACCATCCGCAGGATGGTGGAGGGGTATCCGGCCTCCGGCCGAGCGAGCGCTCCAAGATCGCGCATTTCCCCTCCTCTGCTACGCGGTCCCCCCCGCGCAAGCTCGGGGAGGACTTTTCAGTTCGGGCGCTCGGGGATTACCTCGGGGGCAATGAGCAGATCGATCGCCGGTTCGCGTGCCAGCGCTTCAACGGCGGTGCCTTCTTCGATTTCCTTGCCGCCGGTCTCGATATCGAGGTCGCGGAATTTGCGGCCGGTGACGAGGACCCTGCCCTCGAAGCTGGAAACGAACTTGTTGTAATTATCGACCGCGCTGTTGAGGCCGCCGCCGACCCGCTTGAGGTGACCAGCCGCGACGGCGAGGCGGTCATACATTTCCTTGCCGAGCGCGCCGATGACGCGGGCTTCCTCGGCGACCTTTTCCTGGCGCCAGAAGCTGGCGACGGTGCGGGCCAGCGCGACGAGGTTGATTGGCGACGCGATCAGGACGCGGCGTTCGTGGGCCCAGTCCCAGAGCGTCGGATCCTGCTCCATCGCCGCCGACAGGAAATGCTCTCCAGGAATATACATGACGACATAGTCGGCCGCCTCGCCGAACCGATCCCAGTAGCTTTTCTGGCCAAGCTGGCTGGCGTGGGTGCGCAGCGCTGCGGCGTGGGCCTTGAGGAAGCCGAGACGGGCGATGTCGTCGACCTCGTCGGTGGCGTCCATATAAGCGTTGAACGAGCATTTGGCGTCGATGATCAACTTGCGCCCGCCCGGCAGCCGCACGATCACATCAGGACGCAGGCGCCCATCGTCGGTGTTGACCGATACCTCGGTCGCGAAATCGGCGTAGGGCGACAGGCCGGCCTGTTCGAGGACGTTGCGCAGGCTTTGTTCGCCCCAGCGGCCACGCGCCTTCGGGCTAGCGCGGAGCGCATTGACGAGTTTGGCGGCTTCGTCGCGGACCTGGCCCTGGCCGACGCGCACCTGATCGACCGCCTCGCGCAGGCCGGCATAGCTATCGACGCGATCCTTCTCGACGCGCTGCAGGCCTTCCTCATAGCGTTTGAGGGTGACTTCGACCGGGCTGAGCAGCGCCTTCAACTGCGCCTCGCCCTTCTCGTTCGCCTGATGGAAACGCTGATCAGCGCGGTCGAGAAATTGTTTCTGCGCCTGATCAAGCAGCTTGGCCCCGACTTCGGAGAATTGCGCCGAAAGTTGCTCCTTCGCGTCGCGGAGCTGAACGAGCTGCGCCTCGAAGGCTTCGGTACGCGCCGCAGCATCCGCCGCCAGACGCGATCGTTCGATCTCGGAACGGCTCAACGCATCGCGGACATCGTCATAGCGTGCGCGGGCGTCACCCAATTCCTTGCGCAGCGCATCGGCATCACGGGCAGTATCGCGCGCGCTGTCACCCTGCCCGCGGGCGCGCAGCACCCAGCCGATCGCAATCCCCGCGAGCAGGCAGAGCGGCAGGGCAAGAGCGATGAACGGCGACATGCGATACCTCCATGGAACAGATCGGGAACTAGCCCGCAAGGGGTGGCGATGGCAAGCCGCTTCCGGTTCGCGAACCGATCCGGGCCATTGCCGTACATCCGTTCGGACCCTAGTACCGTATATGGGGATGAAAAGGGGAATGGGGATGACCGACGGCACGACCTTCGCGTCGCGCGCACGGCGCCTTCGGGCAGATTTCTGGCCGAGAACGCGCAAGGCCGTGAAGCAGATCGGCGCGGCGCGCCTGATCACCACCGCCGTCTTCCTCGTCCTGGCCCTGGTCTTCGCTCGCTTCAGCTGGGACATCATGCTGGCGAAGGACGCCGAGCGAGCGCTGTATGACGTGCGCTCGCTGCTCGCATCACCACGGGTGAACACCGATCCACGCATCGTGATGGTCACATTCAACGAAGATACGCTGCGCGCCACCGGCCGGCGATCACCGCTCGATCGATCGATGCTGGCGCGCGGCCTCGCAGCGCTCGACCGGATGGGGGCGAAGGCGATCGGGATCGATATTCTCGTCGATCAGCCGACGCCCGAGGACGGCATCTTGCTGGATACATTCCGCAAGATGAAGACGCCGACCTATCTGGGCTTCGCCTCCAACGCGACCAACCGGACGTTCATGACCCTCGAGCAGGAGACGTTCATCCGCGATTATCTTGCGCAGACGAAGCCCGGCAACGTCCACCCGACGAGCATCCGGCTACAGGCCGACGAGGATGGCGTGGCGCGGAGCTGGCCCGATCAGCCACGCAACCTACCGCCGCTCATGGCGAACTCGATGACCGGGGGCTACGCCAAATTCCGCGATTTCACAGGATCGATCCGCTATCGGCTGCCACGGCTAGAAGACCGGCCGGTGTTCGACAACCTGCCGATCGACATCATCGCCAATCCCGACCTGATCGATGCGATGCGCAGCCAGATCGCCGGGCGCTATGTGCTCGTCGGCGGCGATATTCCGGACGTCGACCAGTTCATCACGCCCTCCTCGCGCATCCGCAACGGCGAAACGACGATCGGGCTGGAGATCCACGCGACCCTGCTGGCGCAGATGCTCGACAATGTCATGCCGAAGCGGATTCCCGGCTGGGGGCTGACCCTGATCGCGATCGGCATCGTCATGCTTGGCGCGTTGACCGCCGTTGCCAGCATGCGGATCTGGAAACTGGCGCTGGTGATGCTGGTGCAGGTGGCAGCCGTCGTCGGCGTGCCGTTCTTCTGGCAGTTTCAGGGGATCGATACGCAGGGGCTGCCGGTGTTCGGCTGGCTGGTCGGCTGGGTGTTCGCCTATTCCGCTGTCGGTACTGCCGCGCGCGGTGTGGGTTCGGAGCAGCGCAATTTCGCGCAGAGCGCGCTCGGCAAATATCTGCCGCGCGATATCGCCGCCGACATCATGAAAAACCCCGAACGGCTGCAGTTGCACGGCGAGAAGCGCGAAATCTACGCGCTTTTCACAGATCTCGAAGGCTTCACCAAGCTCAGCCACCAGATCGAACCAGAAATGGTGGCGTTCCTGCTCAACAATTACCTCGATGTGCTGAGCGAGACCGTGCTCGAATATGGCGGCACGATTGACAAGTTCGTCGGCGACGCCGTGGTGGCGTTCTGGGGCGCGCCGATCAGCCGCCCCGATGATCCCGATCGCGCCGTCAAATGCGCGGTCGCGATGTACGAGGCCGGCGAAGCATTTCGCAAGCGCGCGCCCGAAGGCGTGCCGCCGATCGGCGTCACCAGGGTCGGGCTGCATCGCGGCGAGGCGATCGTCGGCAATTTCGGGGGCGAAGGGCGTATCCAGTACACCGCGCTCGGCGATTCGATGAATACGGCGGCACGGCTCGAAGGCGCCAACAAATATCTGCTGACCAAGGCGTTGATTAGCGAGACCGTGGTCGAGAAATCGACCTTGAAGTATTTCCGTCCGATGGGGCGGATCGCGGTGTCAGGCCGATCGACCCCGATGGAGGTTTTCGAGCCCGTCCCGCATCAATCATTACAAAGTGTGACACAGTTCACAGAATTGTTACGACGCTTCGACAATGAGGATAGCGAAGCGATGGCCGAACTCGAAACTTTGGCCGAATCGAATCCTGATGATAAGGCCCTTGCCAATCTGGTAGAGCGTCTGCGTGAAGTTGGACCGGGAGGATATAGTGCTCTTGATAAATAAGAACCGCTCTACCGCTGTTGTGGCGTTTGCTGCCCTCGCGTTGGGAAGCACCGCCATCGCGGCGCCGCTCGTCGTGCGTTCGGCGGGCCCGTCGGCGAAGTCCTACCCCGCCGGCAAGGCGATCCCCGACAACGCGAAGATCGTGCTGAAGGCGGGCGACTCGATCGTCCTGCTCGATGGCCGCGGCACCCGCACACTGAGCGGCCCCGGCACGTTCAGCGCCACCGCATCGGCCACCGCCGCCGCGACGACGGGCACGACCCTGACCCAGCTTGCCAGCTCGGGCGGCGAGCGCCGTGCGCGCATCGGAGCCGTCCGCTCGGCGAGCGGGATCGACAAGAATGCCGGACGCAACCCGAGCGTCTGGTATGTCGATGTCGATCGCAGCGCGAACATGTGTGTCGCCGATGCTTCGACCGTGACGGTCTGGCGCAAGGACGCGACCCAGGCGGCGAGCATCGCCGTTTCGGGTGCTGGCGGCACGGGCAAGATCGATCTGGCTGCGGGCCAGGCGGCCGGTGCATGGCCGGCCAACCTGCCCGTCACCACGGGCAGCCAGTATAAGCTGAGCTGGGCCGGCGCGAAGGCGCCGACGACGGTGAAGTTCGTCGTGATCAAGGCATCGTCACCGGGCCTTGAAGATATGGCGCAATCGCTGATCCAGAGCGGCTGCAATGCGCAGCTCGACCTGCTGATCCAGACCGTCGCGCTGCCGGGCGAAACCCCGAAGGGCTAAGTCCGAGGATATACCAAAACCATGCGGGCCCGCGTCGATGACGCGGGCCCGTTTCGGTGCGGGGCCGGAACCAAAGCGCCGCTTGATCGCTGTCTCTCCACCATAAGGAGAGAAGCATGAAACGCTATATCGCATTGATCGCATTGGGCTTTGGCACCGCGTCGTTCGCGCAGATGGCGCCCGCGCCCGCAGCGTCCCCCGTCGCGAAGACCGCCGTTACGCACAAGGTCGTCGTGCACAAGAAGGTGCATGCCAGAACGCACACCAGGACGGTGACGCGCAGGCCATCGGCGACCGGTGTGGCGCATACCAATGTCGTCAAACAACATACGGTTGCGACGCCCGCCGGCACCCGTACCCGCACGATGACAAAGTCCACGACCACCACGCCCGCCCAGTAAGCCATGACCGAGCCGCGACGCGCCTGCGTCGCGGTTCTTTCTTTTGCCGAAAGATCCCGCATGATCCTGCAAGGTGCTGTCGTCGTCGTCACGGGCGGCGAATCCGGGATCGGCAGGGCCTGTGCGCTTGCCGCGGGGGCATCGGGCGCGGCAGTCGCGCTTACCTTTCACGACGATCAGGCCGCTGCCGATGGCGTCGTCAAGGATATCGAAGGCCGTGGTGGCCGCGCGATCGCGGTCAAGACCGACGTTGCCGACGAGGGACAGATAGAAGCGCTGTTTGTGGCTGCGGAACAGAGGTTCGGCACGGTTTCGCTGCTGGTTAATTCAGCGGGGCTCAACATGTCGGGCATCATGCTCGCCGATATGGAACTCGCACAGTTCGATCGGGTGGTGCGGACCGATCTCTACGCCCCGTTCCTCACCTGCCGCCGGCTCGTGCGCGGGCTCGAAGCGAAGGGATTGAAGGGACGCATCGTCAATATCTCATCGATCCACGAAAAGGCGCCGCGCCCCGGCGGGGCGGACTATGATTCGGCCAAGGGCGGGCTGGCGCAACTGACGGCGACGCTCGCGCTCGAACTCGCGCCGAAGGGGATTGCGGTGAACGGCGTTGCGCCGGGCATGATCCTGACGCCGATGAACCAGTCGGCGCTCGACCATCCCGAGGAGCTGAAGGCGAAGGAAGCCGCGATCCCGTGGGGACGCGCAGGGCGGCCGGACGAGGTCGCCGACCTCGTGGTGTTCCTGCTCTCGCCCGCCGCCGATTATATAACGGGCACGACCGTGACGATCGACGGTGCACTATCGCTCACCGTCGCACTGGGGGCCTGACATGGCGGCCTATGTGATCGAGAAGCTCGAAGAGGTGACGATCGATATCGCCACGCCGGAGGGACGGCTGGAACATCGCGACCTGATGAGCCCTTATGTGTGGACCGAAGGCCAGCATGTGCGGCTGCTGGTGCGGGTCGTGCCCGATCCACTCGGACCGACCGACCCCACGGGCGTGATCTGGTGCGGCGATTCAGAGGACGGGCTGTTCTTCACGATGCGCGATACGCCGTCGATCGTGCCCGGGCCCGACGAGGTCGATGCCGGCGGGTGCGAGGACCCAACGGTGATCATGGGGGACAAGGGTGATTATCTGATCTTCTACACCGGCGTCGATGCCAGGCGGTCGCAGGGATCGATGCTTGTCGCGCAGGGGCCGGATCTGACCAGCCTCGTCAAGAAGCGGGTGATGCTCACGGCGCCCGAAGGCGAAGGCAATATCAAGGAGGCGACCCTCGCCAAGGGAGCGGACGGGCGATATCGGCTGTTCTACGAATATGCGCGCGACAATGCATCGCGGATCGGGATGGCGGTGGGGCCAGGCCTCGAAGGGCCCTGGGAAGTGATCGAGGATCCGTTCACGATCCGCGAGGACGGCTGGGACAACTGGCATCTCTCGACCGGGCCGATCGCGCAGATCGAGGGCCAGGACCCGGTGATGTTCTACAACGGCGCGACCGCGGATGCGCGGTGGCGGATCGGCTGGGCGAGCTTCGATGCGAATTTCACGCGGGTGACGGGGCGCGGGATCGAGCCGATCCTGATGCCGCCGCCGGCGAAGGATCGCTCCGCGACCGACATTGCCTTTGCGGCGTCATGTCTGGTCGAGGGGGAGGATATTTTGCTGTATTATTCGCTGGAGGATCGGATTTTGAGGCGGGCGACGGTGAAGCGGTATTCTCAGTAATCGGTTCGTCCCGAGCGAAGGCGAGGGACGTTGGCGGGTGACAACGTGTCTCGACTACGCTCGACACGAACGGATTGGGGGTATCCGTTTTCTCAGGCCGCTCGACGATCCAGCGCCTGGGCGGCTTCATCCATCAGCAGGGCGATGATGTCTGCCAACGGCTCTTCCTTCGTCACCATGCCGACCGACTGGCCGGCCATCATGCTGCCATTCTCGGTATCGCCGTCGATGACGGCGCGGCGGAGCGCGCCGGCCCAATAATGTTCGATCTGGAGTTGTGCCTCCAGCATCGCGACCTTGCCCTCGTCGAGAAGCTGGGCGACTTCGCGTTGCTTGGCACTGAAGAGTTCGCTCGACGCATTTTTGAGCGCGCGGACGGGGATGACCGGCAGGCGCGGGTCGATCTGGACGCTGGCGATGGCGTCACGCGCCGAGGCGCGGATGAAGGCCTTCTTGAAATTGGGGTGGGCTATGCTTTCCGTCGCGCAGACGAAGCGCGTGCCGAGCTGGACACCGGCAGCGCCCATTTCGAGATAACCGGCGATCGCCTCGCCACGGCCAATTCCGCCGGCGACGAAAATCGGGAGCTGATCGGCGAGCGACGGCAGGATTTCCTGCGCGAGCACCGAGGTGGAGACCGGGCCGATATGCCCGCCGGCTTCCATGCCCTCGATCACCAGCGCATCGACACCCGAGCGGATCAGCTTCCTGGCGAGCGAAAGCGCGGGGGCGAAGCAGATGACCTTGGCGCCCGACGCCTTGATCTTCTCGATCGCGCCGCCCGGCGGCAGGCCACCGGCGAGGACGACATGGCCAACCTGATGCTTCGCGCAGACATCGATCAGCGCATCGATATCGGGATGCATCGTGATGAGATTCACACCGAACGGCTTGTCGGTCAGCGCCTTCGTGGCGGCGATTTCGGCGTCGAGCAGCGCGGTGGTCATCGCGCCGCAGGCGATCACACCAAAGGCACCGGCATTGGAGGTGGCGGCGACGAGGTTGCGCTCGCTGACCCAGCTCATCGCACCGGCGAGGATCGCGACCTCGCTGCCGAAAAAGGCAGCGCCGCGCGCCATCAGCTTTTCAAGCTGTACGGAACCGCTCAAGCGGCATCTTCCGCGTCGAGGCCATAAGCGGTGTGGAGCACGCGGACCGCGAGTTCGGTATAATCCTCGTTGATCAGCACCGAGACCTTGATCTCCGACGTGGTGATCGCGAGGACGTTTATCTGGCGGGCGGCGAGTGCCTTGAACATCGTCGCGGCGACACCCGCATGGCTGCGCATGCCGACGCCAACGACCGAGATTTTCGCAACATTCGTGTCGTGGACGAGCTTGTCATAGCCGATATTGCCGCGCTCGCGTTCGAGGACATCGATGCTGCGCGCGAGTTCGGCCGAAGGGACGGTGAAGGTGACGTCGGTCGAGCCGGTGTCATGCGCGACGTTCTGGACGATCATGTCGACGTTGATGTTGGCGTCGGCAAGCGGCGAAAAGATACCCGCGACCGCGCCGGGGCGATCGGGGACCGAGGTGAGCGTCACCTTGGTCTCGTTCTTGTCATAGGCGATGCCCGTGATGAGCTGACGTTCCATGGCACTTCCTTCGAGTTCTTCTTCGCCGACAATCATCGTGCCGGGCGTGGGATTATCGGTGGGCAGATCGAAGGACGAGAGCACCTGCACCCGAACCTTTTCCTTCATAGCAAGCCCGACCGAGCGAGTCTGGAGAACCTTTGCGCCGACCGAAGCCAGTTCGAGCATCTCCTCATAGGTCACCTTGGCGAGCTTGCGCGCCTTGGGGACGATGCGCGGATCGGTGGTGTAGACGCCATCGACATCGGTGTAGATGTCGCAGCGATCGGCCTTCATTGCCGCAGCAACGGCCACTGCCGACGTATCCGATCCGCCCCGTCCGAGCGTGGTGATGCGATCGTCTTCGGTCATGCCCTGGAAACCGGGGATGACGGCGACTTCGCCGGCAGCCATCGCGGCGCCGATCGCATCCGAATTGACGCCCTCGATCCGGGCGGAGGCGTGGGCATCGCTGGTACGGATCGGCAATTGCCAGCCCATCCAGCTGCGCGCCTTGACGCCCATCGACTGCAGCACGATCGCGAGCAGGCCGCTGGTGACCTGTTCTCCGCTGGCGACCACGACGTCATATTCGCGCGGATCATAGAGCGGCGAGGCTTCGCGGCAGAAATTCACCAGACGATCGGTTTCGCCCGACATCGCCGAGACGACGACCGCGACTTCGTTGCCGAGATCGACCTCATGCTTCACCCGGTTCGCCACATTGCGAATTCGTTCGATCCCCGCCATCGAGGTTCCGCCGAATTTCATCACGATGCGCGCCATGGTGAGCCGTCAATTCCGATATGACGCCCCGATGGTTTTGGGGCCGAAAAGCCCTTGGGTTCAAGGGCGCGGCCCTGATAGAGAGCGACTGTCATGAACGCAAGCGCACAGCCCTCCCCCAAACCCACTGGCAGCATCAACCCCGATGAAGCAGCCCATTTCGGCAAGCTCGCAGCGGATTGGTGGGATCCGAAGGGTTCGTCGGCGATGCTGCACAAACTCAACCCGCCGCGGCTACGCTACATCCGCGATGCGATCGACCTGCAATGGGATGGCAATGGCGGCACGCTGAAGCCGTTGGCAGGCAAGCGTGCGATCGATGTCGGCTGTGGCGCCGGGCTGCTCGCCGAGCCGCTGGCGCGGATGGGCGCCACCGTCACCGCGATCGATGCCGCGCCCGAGAATATCGCCGTCGCGCGCGACCATGCCGCGCGGCATGGGCTGACGATCGATTATCGCGCGGTTGGCGCGGAGACTATCGACGAGACATTCGATCTCGTCACGTCGATGGAGGTGATCGAACATGTCGTCGATCCGGCCAGCTTCATCGCGACTCTGGCCGCGTTGCTGGCGCCGGGCGGGCTGATGATCCTTTCGACGCCGAACCGCACGCCGCTGTCCCGGCTTGCGCTGATCACCGTCGGCGAAGGTCTCGGCATGGTACCCAGGGGCACGCATGACTGGGCGAAATTCCTGACGCCGGACGAATTGCAGGGCCATGCCGAGGCTGCGGGATTGCGCGTGATCGACATCAGCGGTTTGAGCTTCTCGCCCGCAAGCGGGTTTCACCTGAGCGACAATCCGGCGCTCAACTATTTCATGACCTTGACGCGTTGATCGGCAGGAGAAGGCGATGAGCGAAGTTACCCCGGCGGCGACGCTGATCCTCCTGCGCGACATGCCGGCGGGCCCGCCAGAGATATTGATGGTACAGCGGGGCGAGCATCTGGCCTTTGCCGGCGGCAACATGGTGTTCCCCGGTGGCAAGATCGATGCCGACGATCGCAGCATCGCGTTGGCCAGCGGTCTCGTCGTGACCGGCGAGCCGATCGAGCCCGACGATCTCGTCGCACGCGTGGCTGCCATCAGGGAAACCCTGGAGGAAGCAGGCCTCGCCCCCGGAATCGACAGAATCACAACGGTCGATCAACTCGAGGCGATCAGATCGGAGCTGCATGGCGGGCGCCCCTTCAGCGAAATTCTTCGCGCGCACCAGTTGCAGGTCGATCCGTACCAGTTGACGCCGTTTGCACGCTGGCTTCCGCAGGCGTTCGAGATGCGGCGGTTCGATACGCGCTTCTATATCGCAGCCGAGCCGGCGCTGGGCGACGCGCTCGCCGATGGCGTCGAGAGCAGCCGGCATTGCTGGCTGAGCGCAGACGACCATATAAAGGCGGGCAAGCTGATCTTTCCCACGCGTCGCAACCTCGAGCGGCTGGCGCAGATCGATAGCGTGGTATCAGCCGTAGAATTCTGTGGCCGCTATCCGATCCGCATCATCTCGCCCCAGATCGTGAAGCGCGACGGGGCACGGTGGCTGTGCCTGCCCGAGGATCTTGGCTATCCCGTTACCGCACAGCTATTGGCCGAGGTGATGCGCGGTCAGAGCGAACCGCCGAGCCCAGGAATCACGCGCGCGCCGGGATAAGCGACGAAAATCTCGCTGCCCGGTGCAATCTCGATATCCGCTGCGCCCTCGACAATGATCGCACTGCCGAGATGGGCCGGGGTCCCGTCAATGCTCGCTTCACCCTGGACGGGAAGAACCCAGACCGTTGCACTGCCGGGCGACAAGGTGAAGCGGCCAGACATTGTCCAGCGTTCGAGCACGAAGGCGACATTTTCCGACAGGATTTCACGGCCTTCGCCAAATGCGCGCGGCGGCGCGATCGGCTTGAACGGGCCGAAATCGGAGACGGACATCGCATCGTCGAGATGGAGTTCGCGCGCGCTGCCATAATCGTAGAAGCGGTAGGTGAGATCGAGGTTCTGCTGGATTTCCACCACGCGCAGCCCCTTGCCGATGGCGTGGATCGTGCCGGCGGGCGAATAGATGACGTCCCCCGCGCGAACGGGCTGCCAGTGCAGCATATCCTCGATCGAGCCGTCGAGCGCGCCGGCACGGACCGCTTCGGGGGCCATGTCCTGTTTCAGGCCCAATGCTATCGTCGAATCCAGTTCGGCCGACAATACGACCCAGGCCTCGTCCTTGCCGCGCAGATAGCCGCGCGCCTGCGCCTGCGCATCGTCGGGGTGGACCTGCACCGACAGGCGTTCGCTAGTGAAGAGATATTTGACGAGAAGTTCGCGCGGCTTGCCCGCCGGATCCTCGAACCAGATTTCGCCGACCGGATCGCCAGCCGCAGGCTGATCGTCGAACAAAGGTGCCAGATCGTAACGCCCCCAGGGCTTCTCGACACGATGGGTTTCGAGAATCAACGCCGTCACTGACAATCTCCCGCTACTCAAACTCATCAGAGCCATAGGCGCCGTTCCGCGCAAGCGGCCAGCTTTATCGCCCTGCTTGCCAGCGAATCAGTTCGGCAGGCGGATTTCCACCTTGTCGACCCATTCCGGATAGAAGCCGGGTTCGCGGTTGGACCAGCCGGGCGCCGTCGCGGCAGCTTCGCTGATCGATTGCAGCAAGGCACGCCGCTTTTCCGGGTGCAGATGGGGCAACGCCGCCGCTGCGCAGAAAGCACCGGGGAGCCAGGGCCGCACATTCGCGCCGATCAGCCGCTCGTAGAGGAAGCGGTATGCGCCGAAGCTGTTGAGCCGATCCTGACCCAGATCGAAACCGGAGACGGTGATCAGCGGCGCGAGAAAGGGCTCGACCGCTTCGAGGCCGCTATCGTCGGGAACGAGATCGCGGATATAATCGAGGCGATCGTAGATGCGCGACTGCGCCATGATGCTCGCCGATTCGATCACGTCGCGGGACCAACGCGCCAGCGCGTCATCCCGGCCGAGACCGACATCTAGAGATCGGCGAATGTAGCGTTGAGTTGCGGCGGGAAAACCGGCGAATTCTTTCATTTCCGCCAAGGTCATCGCGCCGTCTGCAGGTTTCATGTGCGTAGCCATGCCAACACCCCTTTTTCAGGAAGCCCTAGCGATGGGTTATGCGCCACTTATGGTTTCTGGACGCTTAAGCCCATGTAAGGCTTCTGTTCATAAATGGAGCAGTTTTCTTGCTGCGATGCAACAAGCGAGTTAGGCCATTGGTTCCACGCAACGTTTTCACCTGTGGATAAGTCACGGCGCGGCAGAGCGCCGCGCCGCAATATCATTCCTTGCCCTTCATCCGGGCGCGTTCCGCTTCGACATCATATCCGGACGACGGCGCGGGATCGATGCCCTTGCCAGGCTGGGTATTTGCGGGCGCATCCGATGTCGGGAAGCTCTCATCGAGCGCGACATCGAGCTTGGCATCCTCATCCTTCGGATTTTTCGCCAGCTTGCGATTGTCGGTCGCGTCATGCGCGGTGCGGATATGCGTCGTGCTCAGATCGACCTTGTCGAGTGATTCGGTGGTCATTTCAGCATCCTTCGCTTAGAAGCTCTCATGACCCAACGCGTGGTTCGCGGGGCTGTTCCAGATGCTTTCAAGCTGAACTTTCGATGAACGGCAGGTCCAGCTCGACCAACGCCAAGTCGATGAGGCGCATACTTACAACCGTGAATATATATGGTGGCCATGACATTGGATAACACTGGCCCCCGCGGATGCGCCGTCAGCCCGCGCGTGGCGATCGTCTCGATATTGTGCTTCTGGATCGCCTATTTCGTGATCGCGACCGTGCGCTGGCTGATGATCGATTCAGGCCATCAGATCGAGATGCTGGCTGCGCGCAGTCTGGTCACGATCGGATCGATGGTCGCGACCTTCATCGTCTATCTGGCGATGCGTCCGCTGGCGGGCAAATCGCTGGCGATCAACGTCACGGCGGTAGCGCTGCTCTCCGTGCCTGCCGCCGTCGCTTACTCGTCGATGAACTGGATGGCCTTCGCGCAGGTCAACCGCCAGATCGAAGCGCGGGACAAGGCGCTGCACCCGAACCGCATCGTCATCGATACGCGCGGCGTCGAAGCCGCGCGGCTGCAGGCATTGAAGGCGATTGCGGCCGCGCGCGCGACGATCAAGCAGGCCAACGAACAAGCGAAGGAAGCCGCGCGTGCCAAGGCCGCGGCGAAAGAGGCGACGCGCGATGCCCGCCGTGCCGTCGCGGCTTCGCGCAACGACGAGGCGGCGATCACCGAGGACAGCGGGGAAACGGGCCACTCCGCTCGCGATGCCGCGCGAGAAGCCGCCCGTGATGCGGCGCGCGACGCAGCTGAGGCTAAGCGCGAGGCTGCGCAGGCCAAGCGCGAAGCCGCGCTCGAAGCGGCACAGGCACAGCGCGAAGGATGGGATGAATATCGGCGCGGGATGCAGCAGGCACGCGAAGCCGTTGAGGAAGCGCGCCGCCACGGTGTGAAAATCGACCTCGACGAGATCATGTCGGGCATCGCCGTGCCGCCGAAGCCGCCGACGATGCGCAGCATTCCGCCCGTGCCACCGGCGCGCGCCGTCCCGGCCGCGCCGGCGTCGCCCGTCGTCCGCGCCGCGCCGCGCATCGTGACGGCGCCGGTCGTCGTTCCTCCGCCGTCGGCACCATCCGAGCCCCCACCCGTCATTCCCCAGCTCGGGTCCGGGGCGGTGATGATCCAGGTCGGCGGGCCACCCAACACATATGAAGAGCATGAGAAGTCGATCCCGTCGCAGATCGCCGATCAGGCGCTCAACGGCTATTTCTTCTTTGCCGCCTGGGGCGCGCTGTTCCTTGCTCTGTCATACGCTGCGGCGGTGCGCGTGGCGGAGCGCGAAGCGGCGGGCTACCGCGCAGCGGCGCGCGACGCCGAGCTGCGTGCGCTGCGCTATCAGGTCAATCCGCACTTCCTGTTCAACACGCTCAACTCGCTCTCGACGCTTATCTTGAAGGACGAGCGCGACAAGGCCGAGAGCATGATCCTCAACCTCTCGACTTTCTTCCGCACGAGCCTGACCGCCGATCCGACCGAGGATGTGCTGCTCTCCGAGGAGATCCGGTTGCAGCGGCTCTATCTCGATATCGAAGCGGTGCGTTTCCCCGAGCGGCTCAAGGTGGCGATCACGGTACCGCCGTCGCTGAGCAATGCGTGCGTGCCGTGCCTGATCCTGCAGCCGCTGGTCGAGAATGCGCTGAAATATGGCGTATCACGGACGAAGCGGCCGGTGACGGTCTATATCTCGGCCCGCGAGGATTCGCATGGCCTGGTGCTGTCAGTCGAGGATGATGGCGATGCCTTCCCCGAAGGCGAGAAGCCGGCGGGCACCGGGGTCGGGCTGAAGAATGTGATCGACCGGCTCAAGGCGCGCTTCGGCGACGAGGCCAGTTGCCGTCACGGCCCGCTGCCGCAAGGCGGCTATGCGGTGACGCTGTTCCTGCCGTTGGTACGAAGCGGCTGCTGACATCATAATGCGCAAGGTCGATGCCTTGTTTCCGGCCCATAGCGATTCTAAGGCAATCGCGATGGCAGGCACACAGGCACCGATCCGGACCCTCGTGGTCGATGACGAACCGCTAGCGATCGAGCGCCTGCAGATCATCTGCGCGCGCGAGCCGCTGATCGATCTGGTCGGCACCGCATCGGACGGCGGGGCGGCGCTGCGGCTGATCGATGCGCTGGAGCCCGAGATGCTGCTGCTCGACATCGCAATGCCGGGGCTCGACGGGATCGGCGTGGCGAAGGCGGTCGAAAAGCTCGACCGGCGCCCGGCGATCATCTTCTGCACCGCGTTCGATCAATATGCGGTGACGGCGTTCGACCTGTCGGCGACCGATTATCTGCTCAAACCCGTGGCGCAGGATCGGCTCGCGCGTGCGGTGGCGAAGGTGATCGAGCGGCGGAAAGCACCGCCCGAGACCGAGCCGGCATCCGAATATGCGCAGGAATTCTGGGTGCCGCACCGTTCGGAGATGATCCGGGTCGCGACGATCGACATCGACCGGATCGAGGCCGAGCGCGATTATATGCGGCTGCACCTCGGCGCGCGCAGCTTCCTGCTCCACCAGACGATCACCGAGCTGGAGCGGCGGCTGGACCCGACGCAGTTCGTTCGGCTGCATCGATCGACGATCGTGCGCAAGGACCGGATCGCGCGGCTGAGCCATGACGGCATGGGTGTGTGGCATGCGGTGATGGCGGACGAGGAGCGGATCAGGATCGGGCGGACCTATTTGCCGGCGGCGCGGGCGTTGATGGGGCGGTGAGGCGCTTTGCCATTCGTTAGTCGTAGCGCCTGTAAGGCCGACCTCTTTTGATTTCGTGAGCTATCCCGTGCGGTAACCTTGTCTCAAAGCGTTTTAGTTCTCGCAGATATGCCGAATCAAATCGTGCCGCGCGCCGCAACCAATACCGGTAGGACTTCAGATCACCCCGGTTGAACGCATCCATTGCGAGATGTTGCGCTGCATGTTCGTAACCGCCCTTGTCGGCGCGATAGTAAAGACCGGCCCTGCTAAACGCGTCGGCGATTCTACCACTTTCTTCGAATGTGTCAGCGAGCGTGGTTTTAGCAGTCAGGTCACCGCTTAATGCGAGGTGCCAGAGAATCGGTGTGAACATGCCCGGCGCGTGATCCTGATATATCGACCAGTATCGCTTCCAGAGGTTTTCTTTCCTTATTGGGTCACGCCGAAATTTCATGGAGTCAGATTAAGGCAACGCGTCGCTTCGCTCAATACATCCGAAATAAATCCGTTCGTGTCGAGCGAAGTCGAGACACGCTCCCTCATGCCAGCGTCCCTCGACTTCGCTCGGGACGAACGGATTTAGGGCCTAAGTCTCTGGTGGTCTCGGTTAATCCGGAGCGACGGCTCTCACAGCGCCGCCAACACCGCATCGCCCATCGCCTTCGTCGACATCGTGCCGCCCAGATCGGGCGAGCGGGCACCACCCTCAAGCGCCTTGGCGACGGCCGTTTCGATGCGATCCGCCTCGGCCGCCATTCCCAGCGAATAGCGCAGCATCATCGCAGCCGAGAGGATCGTCGCGAGCGGGTTGGCCTTGCCCTGCCCAGCGATGTCGGGCGCGGAGCCGTGGATCGGTTCGTAGAGGCCCTTCTGCGCGCTATCGAGCGAGGCAGAGGGGAGCATGCCGATCGAGCCGGCGCACATCGAGGCCTGATCGGACAGGATGTCGCCGAAGAGGTTGCCGGTGACGATGACATCGAACTGGCCGGGGTTACGGACGAGCTGCATCGCCGCGTTGTCGACATACATATGGCTGAGTTCGACGTCGGGATATTCGGCCGCTGTCTCGATCACGACATCGCGCCAGAGCTGCGAGGTTTCGAGGACGTTGGCCTTGTCGACCGAGCAGAGCTTGTTTTTGCGCGCGCGCGCGGTTTCGAAGCCGACGCGAGCGATGCGGCGGACTTCATCCTCATTGTACGACATGATATCATAGCCTTCGCGCAGGCCCGAGGTGGTCTTGCGCATACCTTTCTCGCCGAAATAGACGTCGCCGTTGAGTTCGCGGACGATGACCATGTCGATCTGGGTAGCGACCTCGGGGCGCAGCGCGGAGGCGTCGGCGAGTTCCTTGAACAGCGTGGCGGGGCGCAGGTTGGCGAACAGTGCGAGTTCCTTGCGCAGGCCGAGGATCGCCTGTTCGGGGCGGAGATGGCGTTCGAGCTTGTCGCAATCGGGATCGCCGACCGCGCCGAACAGGATGGCATCGGCGCGTTTGGCGAGCGCGAGGGTCGCGGGCGGGAGCGGATGGCCTTCGGCCTTGTAGGCAGCGCCGCCGACCGCGGCGGTTTCATAGGTCAGCTTGTCGCCGACGACGACATCGAGAACGCGCACTGCTTCGGCGATGACTTCGGGGCCGATACCGTCTCCGGGCAGCAGGGCGATGAGCATGTCGTTCTCCGTTCGATGTTTGCGCGCGCCATGCCCTGCGTGTGAGGGAGTCGTCAACCGAGCGGTCAAGGCATACGAAGCCCTCTCCCCGACGGGGAGAGGGCTTTAAGTCAGCCCAGCCGTTTGATGCGATCGATCAGGCGGAGGCGGGCGTCGAGGGCGCCGGCGCGGCGGTCTACCAGGATATCGCGGGCAAGGAAGTGGCCGGTGAGGCGGAAGCCGTCGAGGATGGCGGGCCATTCGGGGTCGGGATCGTCGGCGGTGAGGAAGCGCGGCAGCGGCAGGAGGCGATCGGCATAGGGCGTGCCGGCGCTGCGACTTACCGCCGATGAGCTTTTGGGGGAAACGAAGGCGAGATCGTCGAGCGCGCCGGTGACGGTGCAGGCGGAGAGATCAAGGGCGTAACCGAGCTCGGCCATCAGGAGGAGTTCGTAGCGCACGGCCGAGGCCGCCCAGCCACGAGCGGCGGGAGCATATTCGATGGCGGACAGCACGCCTTCGAGCGCGTCGTGGAGGCGGCGGTTGGGCTGGCCTTCGGCGAGGGTGGTCGCGGTGAGGACGCAGAGCCAGTCGATCGCGGCGGCGGCGAGCGGCTCGGCGAGGAGCCCGGCGCGGCTGTGGGCGAGTTCGGCGGTGAGCGACGGAAGCTGCTCTTCGGTGCGGGCGCGATATTCGGCCTCGATGATGTTGCCGGCCATCAGAACGGGGCGCAAGCGGCGCGATTTGCCGCCGCGGACATAGCCGGCGAGGAGGCCGTGATCGGGAGTGAGTGCGCGGACGATCGCGCCATGCTCGCCATGGGCGCGGATCGAGCAGACGATGGCGGGGGTGCGGATCAGCACCCCGGTTCGTCATGCCGGACGTGTTCCGGCATCCACTGAGAGGGCCAGGCAGCGATTGAGATCGACCGACAGAACTTGCGGCCTGGTGGACCCCGGAACAGGTCCGGGGTGACGGGATGGGGAGAATGGGCCGCCTCAGCCGCCCGCATGGAAATAGTCGTGGATCGCGCGGGCCATGGTCTTCGAGACGCCGGGCGCGCGTTCGAGGTCTTCTAGCGTGGCGCCGCGAACGGCTTTGGCGGTGCCGAAATGCATCAGCAGCGCCTTCTTGCGCGACGGACCGATGCCGGGGACGTCGTCGAGCGGGCTCGACGTGAAGTTCGCGGCGCGCTTGGTGCGGTGGGCGCCGATCGCGAAGCGGTGCGCTTCGTCGCGGAGACGCTGGAGGTGGAACAGCAAAGGCGAGTTCATCGGCAGCATCGCCTCGCGCCCGCCAGGCAGGTGAAAATGCTCGCGGCCGGCATTGCGATCTGGCCCTTTCGAAATACCGACGACGGGGACATCGTGGACGCCCATCTCCTCGAGCACGCCACAGACCGCGCTGAGCTGGCCCTTGCCGCCGTCAATGAGCAGCAGATCGGGCCATTCGCCGCTGCGGCGCTCGGGATCTTCCTTTTCGAGCCGGGCGAAGCGGCGTTCGAGGACTTCGCGCATCATCGCGAAATCGTCGCCCGGCGCGGTCTCGGGGCGCTTGATGTTGAACTTGCGATAATGGCCTTTGCGGAAACCCTCGGGGCCCGCGACGATCATGCCGCCGACGGCGTTGGTGCCCATGATGTGGCTGTTGTCGTAGACCTCGATCCGGTTCGGCGGGCCTTCGAGTTCGAACAGGTCGGCCATCTCCTGGAATATCCTGCCCTGGGTGGTCGATTCGGCGGCGCGGCGATCGATCGCCTCGCGGGCGTTGCGTTGCGCCTGCTCCATCAGTTTGCGCTGCTCGCCGCGCTGGGGGACCTTGATCTGGACCTTGCGCCCTGCCCGCTCGCTCAGCGCTTCGGCCAGCAATTCGCATTCGGCGGGATCGCGATCGACGAGCACCAGCTTTGGCGGCGGCACCTCCTCATAAAACTGCATCATGAAGCTGGCGAGGACCTCGTCCTCGGGCACATCGGCGGTGTGCGCGGGGAAGAAGGCGCGGTGGCCCCAGTTCTGGCCGCCGCGGATGAAGAAGGCCTGGATGCCGAGGATGCCGTTCTTGCTGTCGAGCGCGAAGACGTCGGCGTCGTTGACGCCGGCAGCGTTGATCGCCTGGCTGCCCTGGATGAAGGTCAGCGCACGGAGGCGATCACGGTAGAGCGCGGCGGTTTCGAACTCCATCGCCTCGGCGGCGGCCGTCATCGCCTCGCCGAGCTTCTTCTGCACATCGGTCGATTTGCCGGTGAGGAAGGCCTTGGTGTCCTCGACCAGCTCGGCATAGGCGTCGGGTGCGATGCGATCGACGCAGGGGGCCGAGCAGCGCTTGATCTGATAGAGCAGGCACGGTCGATCGCGATTGGCGAAGAAGCTGTCGGTGCAGCTCCGCAACAGGAACAGCTTCTGCAGCGCGTTGAGCGTGCGGGTCACCGATCCGGCGCTGGCGAAAGGCCCGAAATACTGGCCCTTGGCGCGGCGAGCGCCGCGATGTTTCTGGATCCGCGGGAAGGCATGATCCTCGCGCAGCAGGATGAAGGGGAAGCTTTTGTCGTCGCGCAGCAGGACGTTGTACGGCGGGCGATAGCGCTTGATCAGCTGCGCTTCGAGCAGCAGCGCCTCTGCCTCGCTGTTGGTGGTGACGATCGTCATCGAGCGGGTCTGCGCGACCATGCGGCTGAGGCGCTTCGGCAGGCGCGCGACCTGTGTGTAGTTGCTCACCCGGTTCTTGAGCGCGCGGGCCTTGCCGACATAGAGGACGTCGCCGCGCGCATCCTGCATGCGATAGACGCCGGGGCGCGCCGGCAGGGTCGCGAGAACGTTGCGAATCGCGGCCACGCCCGCCTCGATATCCGGCATGTCGGTGCCGCGTACCGTGAAGACGCTTTTCTCTTCGTTGAATCGATCGGGGACGGTGTCGCTCACGGCACCGATCTAGGTAGTCAGGATACTCTCGGCAACAGCCCCGGCAAGAGTCCCATCACGGCATCAGGGTGGCTGATACCCGCAATGACGAGGATCAGAATGGCGAGGCCGGCGCGGACGATGCCCGATGGGGCGATCGTGGCGAATAGGCCGGTCTTCCTGTTCCAGAACAGCGGTAGGGCGACGCCACCAGAAAGCAGCATGGCGATGACGAGATCGCGCGGATAGAGACCGCCGAGGTGCGCGCGCAGCCCCGCCATCACCATCAGACACGCCCAGATCCAGCCGATAGCCGCCATGATCGGCGGTATAGCGGTGGAGCGATGAGGATTTGGTAAAGATATCCATATCCGTTCGTGTCGAGCGAAATCGAGACACGTTTCCGGGTGCCAACGTCCCTCGACTTCGCTCGGGACGAACGGATGTGGGAGCCATCAAAAATCAAGGCACAAAAGAAAAGGCCCCGCCGATCGCTCGGCAGGGCCTTGTTCTGACATGAGGGCAAGATCAGTTGATCGTCGCGCTACCCAGCGTTTCGATCTCCTGATCGACGAGGCCCTGGTCAGCCTTGGCATCATGCCGATCGGCAATCAGCGCCGCAGCAGCTGCAGTAGCGGCCGCGGCCGCCTTGGCGCGGACTTCGGCGATCGCAGCACGCTCAGCGGCGGCAATCTTGTCTTCAGCCATCTTGCCGCGGCGTTCGATCAGCGACGTGGCATCGGTGCGGGCGCGGGCGACGATGGCGTCGGCCTCGTCCTTCGCGTGCGCGAGCATGGCTTCGGCTTCCGCAGCGGCGGCCTTGGCTTTCTGCTCATACTCGGCCTTGATCTTCTCGGCATCGGCACGCAGCGAGGCGGCCTCATCGAGATTGGCCCGGATCGCCGCGATCTTCTTGTCGAGCGAGCTGCCAATGATCGCGGGGACCTTCTTCCAGATCACCAGCACGATGACGACGATCATCGCAAGCGAAACCCAGGCGGTGGCGTTCAGACCAAGCGCGGTGGGATCGACATGATGTTCTGCTTCGGTGCCGACCGCCGCATGCGTCGCGGTTTCGTTCATCGGCATTGCCTCGAGATGATCGGCATCCGCCAGGTTGGCGGTGACGGCTTCAGAAGCCGTGGGGGTGGAGGCGTTGACGGACATGTCCTTGTCTCCGTTCAGGCGGCCAGGAGCGCGGTTTTCACCGCCGCCTCGGCAGCCGCCTTATCGACCGTGATACCCGACACCTTGGCGACGATCTCCTGCGCGGCTTCGACAGCCACATTCTCGATCTCACCAACCGCCCTGGCCTGTGCGGCCTTGAGCGATGCGTCCGCAGCAGCGGCCTTTTCAGCCAGGACGACATCCGCCGCCTTGACCTTCTTTTCGGCTTCGATGGCCGAAGCCGCTTTGGCGTCGGCCGCCGCCTTCATGGCAGCGGCACGCGCTTCTTCCATCTTCGCCCGATAGGCCGCTTCGGTCGCCTCCGCCGTGCTGCGGGCAGCTTGCGCCGCAGCGAGGTCATCGGCGATCTTCTTGTCGCGCGCATCGACGGTGGCTTCGATCTTCGGCAGCATTCCCTTCCCGATCACAAAATAGATCAGGCCGAAAACAATCAGCAGCCAGAAGATCTGCGAAGCGTAAGTCGCTGCGATTTGTGCGATCTGGGGCATCGGATAGTCCCTATCGGGCAGTTAAGGGGCCGGCGAACCGGCCCCCCAAGATTTTGGCGATAGTTCAGGCGACGAAGAGCAGGATCATCGCGACGACGAACGCGAGCAGGCCGAGAAGCTCTGCTGCGGCGAAGCCGATGAAGAGGCGACCCTGCTGGCCGTCGGCTGCTGCCGGGTTACGCAGTGCGGATTCGAGGAACGAGCCGAACACGTTGCCCACGCCGAGTGCGGCGATACCCACGCCGATGGCTGCGAGACCGGCACCGATCAGCTTTGCAGATGCTGCGTCCATGATAAACTCCTTGGTATGAAAAAGGTTAGCGGCAGTATTGGAACTCAGTGCAGATTGACCGCGTCATTCAGATAGAGCGACGTGAGCAATGCAAAGACATAGGCCTGGATCACGCACACCAGCAGTTCGAGCAGGGTGATGCCGATCATCAGGACGAAGCTTGGGATGGTGACGATCGCGATCGTCAGCGCGCCGGCGTTGAGGCCGTTGATCACGAAGCCCGCCAGCACCTTCATCAGAATGTGGCCCGCAGTCATCGCGACGAACAGCCGGAGACCGAGCGAAAAGGGACGGATCAGGAAGGAGAACAGCTCGATCAGGAAGATCAGCGGGATCATGTAGCCCGGCGTGCCGTGCGGAATGAACAGCGAGAAGAAGTGCAGCTTGTGCTTCGCGAAGCCGACGATCAGCACGATCGAGAAGCTGACGATGGCGAGAACGCCGGTGATCGTCAGATGGCTGGTGACCGTGAAGGGATGCACGCCGACGATGCCGGTCGGCATCATGCCCATGATGTTGCCGATCAGGATGAACATGAACAGCGAGAAGACATAGGGGGTGAACTTCTTGCCCTCAGGCCCGATGTTCGTCGCCATCATGCCGGAGATGAAGCCGGTCATGCTTTCGACCATCACCTGCCAGCGGCCGGGAATGAGTTCGCGCTTCATGCCGCCGAGCATGAACACCCAGATCGCGACCAGGGTCACGACCATCCACAATGCCGAGTTGGTGAACGCGACATTATGGCCCGCAATCGCCCATTCCTTACCGAACATAGGTTCGATCAGGAACTGGTGCATCGGATCGATCTTGCCCGATTCGGCTGCCACGCTTGCCTTACCCCTGCTTATGCCAAAAGCGTCCGGAAACTATTCCGGGCGCTCCTGAGAAATCCGAATGATATTCCTGAAGGCCACGCCGATTCCGAGGAACAGCATCGCCAATAGGAGCCATGGGGTCGTTCCGAACCAGTGATCGAAGCACCAGCCCATCAACGCGCCGCCAGCGGGACCCGCGATCAGTTGGCTCAATACACGATTGCCCTGGGAAGATCCCTTCGCGGGCGGCTTGTGCATCGATGCCGTTCTGACCTGTTCGGCATGTTGGGCAGCTTTCAATCGCTCATCGAGCGACATCAAGCTGGGATCCGCGATGCGTTCCTGGTCCTGCCCGGGATCATTCTCCGTCATGCGGCCCCCTCCTGTTACCAGAGGTGACGCCCATGTCGACGATCGACCCCGCCAAGGCGAGGACCCTTTAGGAAGGGGGTGTCGTCAAGTCAACCGCAGTAGTCGGGCGTGATCGATTCACCGCCCTTGCGGACCTGCCAGCTGCCGTCCTTGAGCTTGTAGGCCTGACCGGGTTTGACGTTGCGCAGGATCGAACAGGCCGTGGTCTGCGCGAACTGATCGACCGTGGCGTTCCGTGCGGCCGCGATCTGGGTGTAGCCGGCACGGCGCTTGATGTTGATCGCATCGACCGCAGCCTTGAGATCGGCCGACGGCGCCGAAACGAAGCCGAGATAACCGTCCCATTGCTCACCGACGGCGCCGCTCGACAGCGCGGATTCGACGACGGGATCGGCGGCGAACGCGGGAGTGACCGCTGCGAGCAGCGCGGCGATCACGAGAGTTGCGGACATCCTCATTTCGGGAACAGCTCCGGATTATTGGCGATAAAATCGTCGGCATCCTTCTGAAGCCGAACGACCACCTCCTGTTTCACATTGACGTTCAGGTTGATTTCGATCGGCTTGTCGGGCGCAGCAATCTGGATGCATCCGGCAAGCGTGACGAACATCGGGACCGTCAGATATAATCTGCTCATGATCCGAGGCTCGCATCGCAACGCTTCATCGTCAATCTCGGGTCTTTCATCGCATGGACTCGCTTTACCGGGGCTGAATGGGATCAGGTAGTGGATTGGCCGGCGGAGGGGCCTGTGGCGGCGCCGGTACGTTGCGCAGTACGATCGACGGATCGACAAAGGTCTGCGCGGAATTGACGAGGCCGCGGAACGGCGCGGTGATCGTGATGTTGAATCGAAACGGCAGGCGGGTCAGCGGCGCGATGAAGCGGCCGAGGATGCCCTGCCCCTTCGCCGATTCCTTCGGTGCATCGTTGGTGCCGTCGAAATGGACCTGGCTGACGATCTCGCCGTCGAGCGAACCGTTGAGATCGATCGTCAGCCGATCGTAGCGCATCGATTTCAGCGCATCGAAGGCGAGACGCGCGAATTTGCCGAGATTCGCGTTGGTGACATCGCCGACATAGGAGAGCGTGCCGCCGCCTGGCCGGACGCGCAATTGCCCGCCTTCGATCCGTCCGCCCTGCGCATCGAAGATGATCGGCAAGGTGCCGTCGAACTTACCGGTGACCGTGATGTTCTTGAACTCGAGCTGTTGCAGGAAGGCGGCTGCGTCGAGCCCATCGATGCGGAAAGTCAACGCGCGGGCGACGGGCTGGCCCATATCGATGACCGTCGGATCGAGCGAGAGCGTTCCGCCGGCGAACGGCCAGCGTCCATCGCGCACCGCCAGTTTGAAATCGGGCAGGATGCGATAGCGAATCACGCCGTCGGTTACCGCGACGCCCGGATTGGCCTCGGCGATCGTGACGACCTGATCGGGCGCAGTGACCATGCCGAGCAGATCGGTGAATATGATCTCGCCCTTCAGGCCCGTTACAGGGCCGAAGGCCGCAGCGAGATTGATGCCCTCGGTACGGAAGGCGCCGGTGCTGGTAACATTGCCGCCGGCCCAGACGATCCGCCCCTGCCCCGCGACCTGCCCCTCGACATTGGCGATGACGCCTTCTGTAAGCGGCGTGATTCGCTCGGGCTGGAGCGCTTTGGAGAAGCGCAGGCCGTCCACGTCGAGATTGGCGTCGCCGCGGCCGCTCTGGAGCGAATGGCGGATCTGGACGAGCGCGATCTTCGCGCGCGAACGCGGCTCGATCAATGAGCCCGACATGGTAATATAGCCGCCGTTGAGGATCAGATCGGCATCGGGCACCGCAAGCTGATTGAACCGCCGCGATGCGACCTGCGCGTCATCGACCTTGAGCGCCGCCTTCAGCTTCAGCACGCCGCCATCGAGACGCCACGTTCCAGCACCTTCGGAGAGAAGCAGTGGTACGACGCCGATCTGGCCCGCCGCTGCTTCGAATTGCCCGCCGATGCCACGGACATCGACCTTCCCGGCGATCTGCCGGACATCGAGCCGGGTGGGCTGCGCGGCATCGCCAAGGCGAACGGCGAGGCGATCGAGCGTGAAGCCCGGCTGGCGCACTGCCACCGTCAGAGCCGCAGCCTGCAATGCCAAGGGCTGATCGCCGACGCGGCCACGCAGCCGCAGCCCGGCGATGCGCGCTCCGCCATAGGGGCCTCCGCCCGCCGAACGCCCGAACATCACGCCCTCGATCGGGCAAAGCGGCAGGCTCGTCCGGCCGAGATTGGTGCCCGCGACCATCAACCTGTCGAACGACAGCGGCGCGCAGGCGCGGTTCACCGCCAGCGATCCGCCGCGACCGAGGTGGATGCTGACCGGCAGGCCGAGCCCTTCGATCCGGCCGTCCGCGAGCGGGCCATCCATCGTGACACGTGTGGTGATCAGTGCAGCACCCGATCGATCGGGCCCGAATATGACCGGATCGAGTTGCAGTCCGGCATTGCCAACGCGATAGGGCGCGATCGTGGCCGACCCGGCAATCGGGGCACCCGCCCGGGGCTGTCGCAACACAGCCCGGATTTCGGGAAGGCCGCCGCCGCCGATGTCGAGCTTCGCATCGACCTTGGCCGTCATCTGCGGCATCCCGAGCGTCACGCCCTGCTGATCGCGATTACGCATCAGGAGATGCGCCCCGCTTGTCGCCGTCGCATCGATTCGTTCGAGGCGGAGGCTGGTGCCGGCTGCGCCCGTTGACGCCGATACACGTGCGGTCGCATCGATCCGTCGGGCCGCCCGCTGAAGCGCACTGCCCCACGCCGTCAGGATCGGCGCAACCGGCGTTCCTTCGGCCGAAGCCATTTGCGACGCCAGCCGCGCCGCAACGGCCGGATCGATCGCCATATTTTCCCCCGCAGCATCGCCCGCGATCGAGCCCTCCCCCGTTGCGCGCGCATAGCGGTAGCTGGCGTCAAAGCGGACCCTTGCGCCCCGCGACCCCTCATATCGCAGCGCGTCGGCGAAGATATTGCCGCTGCCGCTGATGTTCGCGGCGGAGGCGTCAAAGCTCAGCCGGCCGCCAAGGCGCGCCACCGACAGAGCGCCCGCCGCGACCGCGCCCCGCTGAACGACGGCGGTGCCGCGCCAGCGCGCAAGATCACTGGTGCCGCGCGTCTCGAGATCGACCTGCGGCGCGGTGATGCTCGCGCCGCTGCACGCAATCAGGCCGGCGGTGATCGGTCCGGCAAGTTTCGGCGCACCGCTGTCGATCGCGACATCAAGCGCGGCGCGCGGCGCGCGGATCGTGCAGCCGCCGTTTGTCAGCTTGTTCGAAGTGATCAGCACCCGCCCGCGAAACCCGCCCTTGAGGCCGCCTTGCCCGTCGATCAGGGCATGGATTGCGCCCTGCGGCGCATCGATATCGATCTGGATCGCGCGGGCCGTGAGCGCCATGTCGGGCAAGGCGAAGGGCGCTTTTGCTTCGCCCTTCGGCAGCAGCCGATCGATCGCGCCGAGCGACAATTTGCCATCGATTAAACGCCCATGCAGCCGCACGCCGCCGGCATCGATCGCGGCCACGCTGATCCCGGTCAGCCCGACGCTCAGCCGTATCTCGGCCCAGTCCGCCGTCAGATCGGGGTGCGCCGGATCGCCAATGCGAATCCCCTCGATCCGTTGGGTGCGCAAGCCGACATGGGTGAGCTTGTAGCTCGCGGGGACGTGCGCGGCCTTAAGCGTGTCGTCGATATAGCTGGTGGCGATCGGGGTGCGTTGTATCCACAGCGCGGTAGCGCCTAAGGCGAGAAGAATCCCACCGGCACCTCCAGCAAGGGCGACCTTCGAATAGCGCTTGGTGGCGTCCTCCATCATGACCCGTCTAGCCCGAGGCTTCATTTATCGCAAAACGCCTTTAGGATCGCCATCGATGAACGACGCTTCCTCAGACCCCGGCCATGATGCCAGCGGCCACCGCGCGCGGCTGATCGCGGGCGATACGGAAGCGCTGCTCGATCATGAGATCATCGAATATCTGTTCATGCTCGCGATCCCACGGGTCGATACCAAGCCGATGGCGCGCAGGCTGCTCAAGGAATTCGGGAGCTTTGCCGCCTTGATGTCGGCCGCTTCCGAATCGCTCAAGCGTGCGGGCGCGACCGAGGCGATGATCGGCGCGCTGCGGATCGCCGATGTCGCGGCGCTGCGACTGCTGCACACGCGCATCGAAGGCGCGAGGATATTGTCGGACTGGCAGGCGCTGGCGGATTACCTCCATGCCGACATGGCGCACCGCCCGATCGAGCGGGTGCGGGTTCTGCACCTCAACAGCAAGAATATGCTGATCCGCGACGAGCTGGTTTCGGAGGGGTCGGTCGATCAGGCGGCTGTCTATGTGCGCGAGGTGATCCGGCGAGCGCTGGAGCTGGGATCCACGGCGATCATCCTGGTGCATAATCATCCCTCGGGCGATCCGGAGCCGAGCCGGCAGGATATTGCGATCACGCGGGATATCATCGCGGCGGGCAAACCGCTCGGGATCAGTGTGCACGATCATATTATTGTGGGGACCAAGGGTCAAAAGAGCTTGAGAGGCCTGGGGCTTATTTAGCGCATGAGCTCATAAACGACCGCTATCGGCGAACGGGTTGAATGGCCGCGATTGGGTGGACTGCGGTCCGGCCGCTTTCGGGGCTTGACCATAGAAAGCCGATACTGAATGCCCGCGTCAAAACGCATGAGATTGTTGTATCGGCGGATCACTAGGTTTCCCGCCTTTTTTGGTCGATGCAAAGCCTCTGAGTTTTGCATCATGGTCGCCGACGATCCATTAGCTCTAACGGTCACATTGACGTGGCGGACGCCTCTCATCACTATTCCCTGATGTTTGAGGGACAACCGACAGCTCGCGCCGATATGGCAGCAGGAACACTCTACGCGGTCGCCGGAGATGCCAGTTGGGTGTATTATGGTCAGGTCACACCGGAGAAGAAGATTGGCTTCTTCCGCAAGCGTGACCGCGAATTAGCCGATCCAGCCACAGTACTGGATGCGCTAGTGATGTCAGTGGTGAGCGTCGCCTATCCGTCGATCACAAGGGCTATACGAGCGGGGCGATGGAAGAAGTTGGGCCGCTTCCCGATTGTCGATGCAATGATCGAACCGCGTCCATCGGTACAGTGGCCGGTCGGCACCCTCACTGTCACGGTTTGGCGAGGGGATGCGCCCAATCATGACACGCGGGTGGATGATCCGGACATCCAAGATATGGAGCTAATGGCGGTCTGGGATGCGGAACATCACATACCTGGTCGGCTAGTTGCCGACTTTCATGCCGAAGAAGCAGAGTGGCATATAGGTGGTTCGGTACATCGAGAGCGGCAAATCAAGGAGGAAATGGCAAGGCGGTTCAGCCACCAGCCTCAGCACAGACTGCCTGCGGACTGGGTGCCAACGACCGCGAGATGATCAGCACCGCCCTGACGCAAAACTTTTTGATTTTTGCATCAGGGCAGCGGCAGGTTTCAAGATGTAAATGATCGGTCTGGAACGACCGGCTTTGGGTCGAAAGCGGAATGGCTGGTTTATGAACTTACGGGCTATATAACAGTGTGCCCGAAGCTCGCCGCTGTTCGTGTCGAGCGCGGTCGAGACAGGTTTCCGTGTGCCAACGTGTCTCGACGTCGCTCGACACGAACGGGGAGTGCGATCGATTGCCGCCCCCCGCCCCCTCTGCTAGGCGCCGCGTCATTCCGATCGCAGCAAGAGGCAGCATCCCATGATCCCCCGCTATTCCCGCCCCGACATGGTCAAGATCTGGGAGCCCGAGACGCGATTCCAGATCTGGTTCGAGATCGAGGCGCATGCGACCGACGCGCTCGCCGAACTGGGCGTGGTCCCGAAGGAAGCCGCGGCGGAGATCTGGGCGAAGGGGGCGTTCGAGGTCGATCGGATCGACGAGATCGAGCGCGAGACCAAGCATGACGTGATCGCCTTCCTGACCAATGTCGCCGAGCATGTCGGCGATCAGGCGCGCTTCATGCATCAGGGGATGACATCGTCCGACGTGCTCGACACCTGCCTTGCGGTGCAGCTCGCGCGCGCATCCGACATATTGCTCGCCGATATCGATGCGCTGCTCGAAGTGCTCAAGCGCCGTGCCTATGAGCATAAGATGACGCCGACGATCGGCCGCAGCCATGGCATCCATGCCGAGCCGGTGACCTTCGGGCTGAAGCTTGCGCAGGCCTATGCCGAATTCGCGCGCAATCGCGATCGGCTGGTCGCGGCGCGCAAGGATGTCGCGACCTGCGCGATTTCGGGCGCGGTCGGGACCTTCGCCAATATCGATCCGTTCGTCGAAGCGCATGTCGCCGAGAAGATGGGCCTGACCGTCGAGCCGGTATCGACGCAGGTGATCCCGCGCGATCGCCACGCGATGTATTTCGCGACGCTGGGCGTGATCGCCTCGTCGGTCGAACGGCTGGCGATCGAGATCCGCCACCTGCAGCGCACCGAGGTGCTGGAAGCGGAAGAATATTTCTCGCCGGGGCAGAAGGGCTCGTCGGCGATGCCGCACAAGCGCAATCCGGTGCTGACCGAAAATCTGACCGGGCTCGCACGGCTCGTGCGCGGCATGGTGGTGCCCGCGCTCGAAAATGTCGCGCTGTGGCATGAGCGCGATATCAGCCATTCGTCGGTGGAGCGGATGATCGGGCCGGATGCGACGATCACGCTCGATTTCGCGCTCGCGCGGCTGACGGGCGTGATGGACAAGCTGCTCGTCTATCCGGTGCGGATGCAGAAGAATCTCGATAAAATGGGCGGGCTGGTTCATTCGCAGCGCGTGCTGCTTGCGCTGACCCAGGCCGGGGTGAGCCGTGAGGACGCCTATCGCCTCGTCCAGCGTAACGCGATGAAGGTGTGGGAGTCGGATGGGGAACTCTCCCTGCTCGAGCTGCTCAAGGCGGATTCACAGGTGACAGACGCGCTTTCGCCCGCCGAACTCGAGGAGAAATTCGACCTCGGCTACCATCTCAAACATGTCGATACGATTTTCGAGCGCGTGTTCAACGGCTGAAAATAGCCGATTTTCACCGCAGTTGCAAAAACTGCAACTGCGGTGAACTGTTTTCAAATAGCGTTGAACCGAATTAGTAGAGTATAGCCTGCCGCAGCGCACAAGAGCGCATATCGCTGGCCAATGAGCCTGCACGCAGGAGCATGACATGAAGTTCTTCGAAAACGCGACCACCGCAATCCTTGCGATTGCGGTACAGGCGCTTGCTATCGGCGTGGTGATCGCGCTCTAAGCGACACCTTTCCCGACCATATGGCCCACGGGGCCATGTGGCGGGGCCGAAGCGGCGGCGCGTCCCTCCCCGCTCTTTCTTTCAAATAGCCTTTGGTTGTCAGTGACGCACTCGCCGCGCTAGGCTTTGTCGATCGTCGGCGCCTGCGCGTCGCGAGAGGGGGCTTTGCAGTTTCGCGACGAATGACGCCCACGCAGATTCTTGTCGTCATCGTCAATTATCGCACGCCCGATCTTACGTCGGCGGCGGTTGCCGCGATCCGGCCCGAGATCATGGAACGAGGCGACGTTCATATCGTCATTGCCGACAACGCATCGGGCGATGGATCGCCCGCTATGCTCGAAGCGGCTGTTCGCGAGCTCGGCCTGAGCGAGCGCTGTTCGGTCCTGTCACTCGACGACAATCTTGGATTTGCGGCAGGCAATAATGCCGCCATTGCTTTTCATCGCAACATGGTCCGTAGCGATGCGAGTCCGTCGCTCATCTGGCTGCTCAATCCCGACACGGTCGCGCAGCCGGGCGCGCTCGCCGCATTAGTCGATTTCATGGTCGCGAATCCGCGGGCGGGTATCATCGGCGGGCGCTGTCTGTGGCCCGATGGTCAAATTCGCCGCAGCGCCTTCCGCTTTCCCTCGCCATTCAGCGAGTTGCTGGCGTCGCTCGACCTCGGCCTGCTCAATCGGCTCTTCTCCGGATGCCGCGTGCCAATGCCGATCATCGACACGCCCTATCAGACGGACTGGGTTGGCGGATCGCACCTGATGCTGCGCGGAGAGGTCTATGACCGGCTCGGATCGATCGATGAGGGCTATTTCCTCTATTTCGAGGAGACCGACTATTGCGCGCGCGCTGCGGCCGCCGAGATCGAGCGCTGGCATGTGCCCGCCAGCACCATCGTCCATATCGGCGGACAGGCGACCGGTGTTACGGGCGATATCCGCCCCACCGAGCGGCGGCCGCGTTACTGGTTCGCTTCGCGGGCGCGTTTCTTTCTCAAGCGCTACGGTGCGGTGCGGACGCATCTCGCCAATCTACTGTGGCTGCTCTTCTATCCGCCGGGCTTCGCCCTGGCGCTGCTGCGCGGGCGGCCGAGGCAGGACCCGCCGAAGCTCTGGCGCGATTTCCTGGGGCATTATTATGGGCGCGGCGGGCTGATGTATCGGCCCGGCGAGCTGATCCGATGAGCGGGCGGCTCCCCGATTTCGTGATCATCGGCGCGATGAAAGCGGCGACCAGCACGCTGCATTCCCAACTAGGCGCACAGCCCGCCATCTTCATGTCGACGCCGAAGGAGCCCAATTTCTTCAGCGACGCCGAGAATTGGGGGCGCGGAATGGATTGGTATCGCGGCCTCTTCGCCCGCGCGGCGCCCGGCGATCTGTGCGGCGAATCGAGCACGCATTATACCAAGCTGCCTGATCTGCCAGATGCCCTGCCCCGGATCGCCGAGTTGCTGCCCGACGCGCGCTTCCTCTATCTGATGCGGCATCCGATCGACAGGCTGATCTCGCATTACAGCCATACCTGGCTGGAGCGATCGATCGAGATGCCGATCGACGCGGCGATCCTGCGACACCCCGAGCTTGTCGATTATGGCCGTTATGCGATGCAGATCGGGCCCTGGCTGGCGGCGGTCGGCAAGGGCCGGGTGTTGCCGATATTCATGGAACGGATGGCCAGTTCGCCGCAGGCCGAGCTGGAAAGGGTCTGCCGCTTCCTCGGTCATGGCGGATCGCCGGTCTGGCAGGCGGAGTCCGAAGCCGAAAATGTTTCGAGGGCGCGGTTGCGCGACAGCGCGATTCGGGATGCGGTGGTCAATCATCCGATCGTCACCGCGATCCGCCACAATCTGGTGCCGCGCGGCGTTCGCAACTGGATCAAGCGGGCATGGCAGATGCGGGAGAAGCCCGAGATCGGGGCGGAGTTGCTGGCGCAGGTGACCGCGATTTTCGATGACGATCTGGCGGAGTTGGGGCCGATGCTGGGGGCGACGCTGACCTGCGCGAGTTTCAAGAATGTGGTGCGGGAAGCTCCACTCGATTGGGCCTAGCGATCCTCCCCGTTCCGGGGAGGATCGCTAGGCCCGCGCTGCCGCCGCTAACTCCGCATTGCGCTTCGCGGCAGCGGCCAGCGTTTTCCGCATCAATGACCTTAAAGCCTCATCCGCATCGAGCACGTTCAGCCCCTCGCGCGTGCTGCCGCCCGGGCTTGCGACGCGATCGGCCAAAACCGAAGGGCTCTCGTCCGACTTAGCGGCAAGCAGCCCCGAGCCCTTTACCGTCGCGGTCGCGAGACGCAGCGCCTGATCGCGCGGCAGGCCGAGCGATGCGCCTGCCTCAGCCATCGCGTCGATGAAGCGGAACAGGAAGCCGGGGCCGCAGCCCGACAGCGCGGTGACGGCGTCGAACAGGCCTTCGTCGTCGATCCACTCGACCAGGCCGAGCGGCGCAACCAAAGCTGCAGCCTCCGCCCGTGTCTGTTCGTCGGCGTCAGACGAGTAAAGCGCGGTAACGCCTTCCCCTATAGAAACCGGCAGGTTGGGCATGGCACGCACCGTAAAGGACGGCGTGAAGGAGCTTGAAAGCGTTGAGGTTTCCACACCTGCGAGGATCGACACCAGCAATCGCGCTGCACCCGATTTCGCAGCAAATATCGTCCTGATCGCATCGAGTTGCTGCGGCTTCACCGCCAGCACCAGGATATCCGGCTGCGCGTCGCCCGTCGGCACGTCCCGCAGCAAAGCGACGCCATCGGGCACGCTCGCCACGAAGGGATCAATCACGGCGATGCGCGCCGGCGCGATACCCGCAGCGATCCAGCCGCGCAGCATGGCACCGCCCATATTGCCCGCGCCAATCAGCCATAACGATCCCGTACCGGCCATACGGTCAGGCTTCGCCCTGTGTGTCGATCATTGCCGCCGCGATGGCTTCGGCAGGCGTCTTGTCGCTCCACAGCACGAACTGGAACACCGGATAGAAACGTTCGCACTCATCGATCGCGGTTTCGATCAGAGTTTCGGCCTGATCGAGCGTCAGGATCGAATCGCCCTGCGTGTCGAGCAGCGCGGCATGGCGGAACAACACCATGCCCGAGCTGGTCCACATTTCGAAATGGCCGAGCCAGAGCTGCTCGTTGATCAGCCCCATAGTCTCGAACATCGCGGCACGCTTCGCGGCGGTGACGCGGATGTCCGGAAGGGCCAGAAACTGGAGAACGCGATCTTCCTCACGCCAGACGGCGCGCAGCTCATATTGCGCCCAGCTGCCCTTGAACTGGGCAACGATCTCCTCATCGCCCGAACGATCAAAATCCCAGCCATGCGCCGAGAAATAATGTTCAAGCATATCGATCGGCGCGTTCACATCGCGCGCGGCCTCAAAATCATCGACGTCCATTCGGGGTCAATCTCCCGCAGCCCACGATGTCCCGTGACCCGGAACAGGGCGCAATTCAACCCAACAGCCGGGCTTTACCGCGCTTCCATAGCACAAAGCTGTGGATAGGTGGACTCAGGCCGCTCAGTCGGTCGGCCTGGTGCGCGGTGCTCTTGCCGGCCTGGCCGGAGCGGCACCAGCTTCGAGCGCGTCGAGACGGGCTTTGAGCGCATCGGCTTCGTCGCGCGCGGCGACGGCCATCGCCTTTACCGCCTCGAATTCCTCGCGGCTGACCAGATCGAGTCCGCCGATCCACTCCTTGGCGCGATCCTTCAGCGAGGACTCCGCTTCGCGGCCCATGCCGGCCAGCGTGCCGGCAGCACCGTTCAACATCTTGACGAAATCATCGAACAGGCGGTTTTCGGATTGCATGGTCGGCCCTCCTCGGCCCAAAAAATCATTCGGCGCTAATCTGGGAGCTGACGGGCGCGCCGACAAGGGCTCGGTTGCTGGGATTCAGCACATGGAATTGCCAATTGAGGATGCCGGCGAACAGCAGCCAGACGAGATATGGCAGCATCAACCACGCGGCGGCGCGCCGCATATGCCAGAAAAGCACGGTTGCAATCGCCGCCCAGGCGAACATCGCGATGATGACGCCAAGGCCGAGCATGATCCGGTGCTGCCCGAAAAAGATCGGCGACCAGCAGAAGTTCAGCGCGAGTTGCCCGAGAAAGAAGATGATAGCAATACTGCGGCCCTTGCCGCGCGGCGCGGCGAGAATCATCGCGATGACGAGGCCGATCAGCACGTACAGCGTGGTCCACGCCACCGGAAACAGCCAGCCGGGCGGATTGATCGCGGGCTTGTTCAGCGCGGCAAACCACGGATTTTCCTCACCGCTGTTCGACACATAGGCCGAGAATATGCCGAGCGCGACGATCGCCGGCACGGTGAACAACGCCCAGCGCAGCCAGGACCGCGATTGCTCCGCAGCGATCGGTTCACTCATGCCGGTTCCTTTTCTATTCTGGTCGCGCCGAGCAGAAATTCGACATTGCCCTCGGGCCCGGTGATCGGGCTGCGCACGATGCCCGCACTCGTCCAGCCCTGTGATTCGATCCACGCCTCGGCATCGGCGCAGACGCGGGCGTGAACCGCTTCGTCTCGGACGACGCCACCCTTGCCTACTTCCTCGCGGCCAGCCTCGAACTGCGGCTTCACCAGAGCGATCAGATGCGCGCCGGGCCGGGCGAAGCCGATCGCCACCGCCAGCACCTTGGCGAGCGCGATGAAGCTCGCATCGCAGACGATGATGTCGATCGGCTCCGGGATCTGTTCGGTGGTCAGATGGCGGGCGTTGGTCTGCTCGTGGACGATGACGCGATCGTCGCTGCGCAGTTTCCACGCAAGCTGGTTGGTGCCCGAGTCGATGGCATAGACCCGGATCGCGCCGTTGGTGAGCAGCACATCGGTGAAGCCGCCGGTGGACGATCCCACGTCCATCGCGACAGCGCCAGTCACATCCCAGCCGAAATGTTCGAGGCCATGGGCAAGCTTGACGCCGCCGCGCGAAACCCAGGGATGATCGCGACCTCGCACTTCGATCGGCGCGTCGATCTTCAGCGATTGGCCGGCTTTCTCGATCTTGCGCTCACCCGAGAAGACAAGGCCCGCAAGGATCAGCGCCTGACCCCGTGCCCGGCTTTCCACGAGGCCGCGATCCACCAGCAACTGATCGGCGCGGATACCGGCGGCCATATCGACCTTTGGGGATGGTGGGCGCTGACGGGCTCGAACCGCCGACCCTCTCGGTGTAAACGAGATGCTCTACCAACTGAGCTAAGCGCCCGCGCTGCGGGAGACGCGCTGTTACTGAGGTTTGGCCCTTCGGGGAAGGGGAAAGTTCGGACAACTCCTTCGTTCGTGCGAGCGAAGTCCAGACCGGTCGGCTCAGGCCAACGTCCCTAGACTACGCTCGGAACGAACGGGTGGGATCGTTCAGTGCCACAACATCTTTCCGCCGGCGATGAACAGGATCACCGCAAGCGCAACCTGGACATAGCTGTCGCGCAGATAGCGCGTCAGGCGCGAACCGATGACGATGCCGGGGATCGATCCGACCAGCAGCGAACCGAGCAGAGGCAGGTTGACGCTGCCGGCGATCATATAGCCGATCCCGCCTACAAGCGTCAGCGGCACCGCATGCATGATATCGGTGCCGACCAGTTTTTTTGCGGTGAGGCGCAGCGGATAGAGCATCAGCAGCATCGTCGCGCCGAGCGCGCCTGCACCGACCGAAGTGAGCGTCACCAGTGTGCCTAGCACCGCGCCGGCCAGTACCGTCAGCGCCGGCTGCCAGCGCAGGAAGCGGCGGACGCGATCCTCGTCGTCGGTGCGGGTCATCGAGGCGACGAGCTTTCGCCGGAACAGTGTGAAGAAAGCGGAGACGATCAGCATATAGCCGAGCGCCTGCACGATCAGCCCGCTTTTCATCTGATGCCCGCCCTCGATGAACAGGAAGAGTAAGGTGATGATCGCGGCAGGGATGCTCCCGAGGCAAAGCCATTTGACGATGCCGGGGTCGGCGCTCGCCTGACGATGATGGACGATGCTGCCCGCGGTCTTGGTGATCGCGGCGAACCACAAATCGGTGCCGACCGCCGTCGCGGGCGCGATGCCGAAGAACAGAATCAGGATCGGCGACATCAGTGAGCCGCCGCCGACACCCGTAATGCCTACGACGATCCCGACCAGCAATCCGGCAAAAGCATTCAACCAATCCATGCAGGACCCTTAAGCGGTAACAGAGATTTCCCTGATAAGCTCCAGGATCTGGTCCGCCTTGTCGCGATGGCAGATCAGCAGATCGGGCAGGTACACGTCGGCCTGATTATATTCCATAGACGAACCGTCGATCCGCGAAACATGCAGCCCCGCCGCCTGCGCAACCGCGATCGGCGCGCAGCTATCCCATTCATATTGGCCACCGGTGTGCAGGTAGATGTCGGCCTGGCCGCGCACCACAGCCATAGCCTTGGCGCCTGCCGAGCCCATCGGCACAAGTTCGGCGCCGAGCTTTTCGGCGACGGCGACCGCTTCTGCGGCGGGACGGGTGCGGCTGACCAGCATGCGGAGCGGGGTCGCCGCCGGCGACAGCGGCGGGGGAGTGCCGCTGTCGAGCGTGAGTTCAAGACCCGGCAACGCAACAGCACCGATCTCGGCGCGACCGTCGATCGCCAGCGCGATGTGAACGGCCCAGTCGGTGCGGCCTTCGCCATATTCGCGGGTGCCGTCGAGCGGATCGACGATCCACACACGCGACGCCTTCAGGCGCTCGGCATCGTCCTTCTGTTCTTCCGACAGGATCGCGTCATCGGGACGCTCGCGGCGTAGCGTATCGAGGATCAGCGTGTTGGCGCGGGCATCGCCCTCCGCGCCGAGCGCCTTGCCCTCGAATTCCCCGCTGTTGCGGAGCGCCAGCAACAGTGCCCCGGCTTCGCCGGCGATCCTGATGGCGAGTTCGGTATCGGTCGCCATCAGATTTTCCCCAGCAAGGTTTCGATGATCAGGTCGGCCGACTCCTCGGGCGTAAGATTGGTCGTGTCGATATGGATCTCCGGATCGACCGGGGGTTCATAAGGACTGTCGATACCGGTGAAATTCTTCAGATCGCCGGCACGCGCCTTCTGGTAGAGGCCCTTGACGTCGCGACGCTCGGCTTCGGCCAGGGTCGTGTCGATATGGACCTCGATGAACTCGCCCGGCGCCATCATCGATCGCACCATCTCCCGCTCCGCCCGGAAAGGCGAAATGAAGGCGGTGATCACGATCAGGCCGGCGTCGGCCATCAACTTCGCAACCTCGCCGACGCGACGGACATTCTCGACACGATCGGCATCGGTGAAGCCGAGATCCCTGTTCAGGCCGTGACGGACATTGTCACCATCGAGCAGGAAGGCGTGGCGGTTCATATGCGTCAGCTTGCGCTCGACGATATTCGCGATCGTCGATTTGCCGGCGCCCGACAGCCCCGTGAACCACAGCACGGCGGCCTTCTGGTTCTTGAGATCGGCGCGCTTTTCGCGGCTGGTGTCGCTCGCCTGCCAATGGACGTTCTGCGCCCGGCGCAACGAGAAGTTCAGCAGGCCGGCCGCCACCGTGGCGTTGGTCAGCTTGTCGATCAGGATGAACCCGCCGAGATCGCGATTCTCGTGATAGGGCTCGAACACGATCGGCTTGTCGGTCGAGATGTTCGCGACGCCGATCGCATTGAGCGTCAAGGTCTTCGCCGCCAGATGCTCGAGCGTGTTGACGTCGACCTGATGCTTGGGCGCCTGCACCGTCGCGGTGACCGTCTGCGTTCCGAGCTTGAGCCAGTAAGGCCGGCCCGGGAGCATTTCGGTGTCCGCCATCCAGACGACGGTCGCCTCGAACTGATCGGCCACCTGCGGCGGATGATCGGCGATCGCGATCACGTCACCGCGCGAGCAATCGACCTCATCGGCGAAGGTCAAGGTCACCGATTGGCCCGCAACCGCCTTGGGCAGATCGCCGTCCAGGGTGACGACCCTCGCGATCGTCGTCGTCTTGCCCGAAGGCAGCACGCGCACCGGATCGCCCGGAGCGACCGAGCCCGACGAGATCAGGCCGGAGAAGCCACGGAAATCAAGATTGGGGCGATTGACCCACTGCACGGGCAGGCGGAACGGCTTGGCCTGATCCGCCGTCGCGTCGAGCTCGACCGTTTCGAGATATTCGAGCAGATACGGTCCCTTATACCAGGGCGTATTCTCGCTACGGCTGGTGATATTGTCACCGCCGAGACCCGAAATGGGAATCGCGAGGAAGGTGGTGATGCCGATTTCGCTGGCGAAGGCGCGATAGGCCAGCGTGATACGATCGAACACAGCCTGATCATAATCGACCAGATCCATCTTGTTCACCGCGAGCACGATGTGCCGCACGCCGACGAGCTGCGCGAGATAGGAGTGACGGCGCGTCTGGGTCAGCACGCCCTTGCGAGCATCGATCAGGATCACGGCGAGATCGGCGGTCGAGGCGCCCGTCACCATGTTGCGGGTATATTGTTCATGCCCCGGCGTATCGGCGACGATGAACTTGCGCTTCGGCGTCGAGAAAAAACGGTAGGCGACATCGATCGTGATGCCCTGTTCGCGTTCAGCGGCAAGGCCGTCCACGAGCAGCGCGAAATCGATATTCTGCCCCTGCGTGCCGACACGCTTGCTGTCCGCTTCGAGCGAGGCGAGCTGATCCTCGAAGATCATCTTCGAATCATAGAGCAGACGGCCGATCAGCGTCGATTTGCCGTCATCCACCGATCCGCAGGTGATGAAGCGCAGCAGCGATTTGGACTGCTGTTGCGCGAGATAGGCGTCGATATCCTCGGCGATGAGATCGTCGGTTTGATAGGCGTAGGTGGGGGTGGTGGTCATGCGGTCTCGCCCACAAAGCAAAGCTCCTGTTCGTGCCGAGCGCAGTCGAGACGCGTCGGCATGCGGAAACGTGTCTCGACTGCGCTCGACACGAATGGTGGGCGGGGGATTGGGTCGGTGACAAAGGCCATCAGAAATACCCCTCCTGCTTCTTTTTTTCCATCGATGCGTCGCCGCCGTCCTTGTCGATCGCGCGGCCCTGCCGCTCCGACGTCCGCGTCAACAACATCTCCTGAATAACTTCGCCGAGTGTCGAAGCTTCGCTCTCGACAGCGCCGGTCAGCGGATAACAGCCGAGCGTGCGGAAGCGGATCGAGCGCTCGACCGGCACCTCGCCGGGCTTCAGCGGGAAGCGATCGTCGTCGACCATCAGCAGCAGGCCGTCGCGCTCGACAGTAGGGCGCTTTGCCGCGAAATAGAGCGGCACGATCGGGATGTCGTTGAGCTGGATATATTGCCAGATATCGAGCTCGGTCCAGTTCGAGATCGGGAAGATGCGGATGCTTTCCGCCTTCGCCTTCTTCGCATTGTACAGGTGCCACAATTCGGGGCGCTGGTTCTTCGGATCCCAGCCATGCGTCGCGGTGCGGAAGGAGAAGATGCGCTCCTTGGCGCGGCTCTTTTCCTCGTCGCGCCGCGCGCCGCCAAATGCCGCATCGAAGCCATGAAGATCGAGCGCCTGTTTCAGGCCCTCGGTCTTCCACATATCGGTGTGCAGGGGGCCATGATCAAATGGGTTGATCCCGCGCTCCTTGGCTTCGGGATTCTGATAGACGAGCAGCTCCATGCCCGACTCCTGCGCCATCCGATCGCGCAGCTCGTACATCGCCTTGAACTTCCACGTCGTATCGACGTGCATGAGCGGGAATGGCGGTGGCGATGGATAGAAGGCCTTGCGCGCAAGATGCAGCATGACCGCGGAATCCTTGCCGACCGAATAGAGCATAACGGGTCGTTCGCACTCGGCGACGACCTCACGCATGATGTGAATACTCTCTGCTTCCAGCCGTGCCAGATGCGTCAGCGTTTGCGAAGTCGAGGCGATGCCCGGGGGGGATAGTGTCTGAGCCATGCCAGCGTGTTAACGAGCCGCGCGGCAAAGCCAATCTAACTTAATGTTGAGCCATACCAAGAAATTGTCACAGCCAGCCTTTACCCAAAAAGCCGAAAAACGCTGATTATCCGGCATAAAATCGCTCTTTGCCGGAAAGCGTGCGGGCGGTGAACTGTCCTCCATGTCAAGCGAATACATCAGGCGTAAAAGTTTCCGTTGTGCCGCATCCTCGTTAAGGACGCCGCGATGATTGACGCTGCGAATCAGAACGGCAAATGGCGCGCCGAAGCGAAAGCACTGATGGCGCTCAGCGTGCCGCTCGTGATCGGCAATGTCGGGTGGGCCGCGATTGCCGCAACAGATCTGCTGTGGCTGGGCAGGCGTGGCCCGGATTCGGTCGCGGCGGGCGCGCTGGGAATGAATCTGCACACCGCTTTCATGATTTTCGGGATCGGCCTGACCACTGCAGCATCGCCGCTGATCGCGAGCGAGCGTGGCCGCAAGCTCCATTCTGTCCGCGACATAAGGCGCACGGTGCGGCAATCGATGTGGGCAGCGATGGCATTCTGCGTGCCATGCTGGCTGATCATGTGGCACGCGGAAGCGCTCCTGATCCTGATGGGACAGGAGCCCGAACTGGCCACGGCTGCAGGCCAGCTCGTCCACGGCGTGCAATGGGCGCTGCTGCCCTATCTCTGCTATCTTGTGCTGCGCAATTATGTCTCGTCGCTCGAACGGCCGATGTGGGGGGTGATCGTGATGCTCGCAACCATTCCGTTCAACGCCGCGATGGGCTGGATCCTGATCTTCGGTCATCTCGGCATGCCAGCGCTGGGCCTGTTCGGCGCCGGCCTCGCCAGCACCTTGTCATGCTTCTTCATGTTCTTCGGCATGATCGCCGTCATTCTGATCGACCGGCAATTCCGCCGCTATCATCTGCTCGGACGATTCTGGGTGGCGGACTGGCACCGGCTGCGCACCATCTGGGCGATCGGATTGCCGATCGCCGTTACGCTCGCGTTCGAAGTCACCGTGTTCAATGCCGCGGTTTTCCTGATGGGCCTGCTCGGCCGCGCGCAGCTGGCGGCGCATTCGATCGCGATCCAGATCGCCGCGCTCTGCTTCATGGTGCCGCTGGGCATCGCGCAGGCGGCGACGGTACGGGTCGGCTTCGCATTCGGCCAGGGCGATCATGAGGCAGCGGGCCGCGCAGGCTGGCTCGCGCTGATGCTGGGCACCGCATTCGCCGTTTTCTCGGGGACGTTGCTGATCGGCGCACCAAGATGGCTGGTCGGCGAGTTCATCGACCTCGCCAATCCCGCCAATGCGCGGGTTGTTCACCTTGCGACATCCTTTCTCGCGGTGGCGGCGTTGTTCCAGCTCGTCGATTGCGCGCAGGCCATTGGCGCGGGTGCGTTGCGCGGCATGCAGGATACCCGCGTGCCGATGATCTTCGCTGCGATCGGCTATTGGGTCATCGGGATCGGATCAGGCATAGTGATGGCCTTTCCGCTGGGCATGGGCGGCATGGGCATCTGGCTGGGTCTTGCGATCGGACTCGGCGTTGTCGCCGTGCTGATGGTGACGCGCTGGGCCTGGCGCGAGCGCCTGGGCCTGATGACGGCATAGGGGTTTCGCTTGCCGCCGCGCTTGCCTAAAGAAGCCGCCACATGACGACCACCCTCCTCCTCCACCAGCCCGATCGCCCGCTCCGCCTCGGCACACGCGGTTCGCCGCTTGCGCTGACGCAGGCCCGCATGGTGATAACGGCGCTGCGCGATGCGCAGGGCTGGGACGAGAACGCGGTCGAGATCGTCGCGATCAAGACGAGCGGGGACATGATCCAGGATCGCGCACTCGCCGAAGTCGGCGGCAAGGCACTGTGGACCAAGGAGCTCGATCGCGCGCTGATCGATGGTGATATCGATTTCGCGGTCCATTCGATGAAGGACGTGGAGACGATACGCCCTTCCGCAATCATTATCGCGGCGATGCTGCCGCGCGCCGATGTCCGCGATCGGCTGATCGGCGCCGCCAGCATCGATACGCTCCCCGAGGGTGGGAGGATCGGCACGTCGTCACCGCGACGATCGGCGCAGGTGCGGCGCAGCCGGCCGGATATCGAGATCGTCCTGTTCCGCGGGAATGTCGATACGCGGCTAGCGAAGCTTGCCGGCGGTGAAGCCGAAGCGACCTTGCTCGCCGGCGCTGGTCTTGACCGGCTGGGCCGCGGCAACATCGGCACGGCCATCCCCACCGAAATCATGCTGCCCGCCCCGGCACAGGGCGCGGTCGGAATCGAAACATTGGCGGCGCGGGACGATATGCGGACCGCGCTTGCCGCCATCGATCATCAGGCCACCCATATCTGCGTGCTCGCCGAACGTGCCTTGCTCGCGGCGCTCGGCGCCGATTGCCGCTCTCCGGTCGCGGCACTTGCCGTAGAGCATGGTGACGCGATCCATCTGCGCGCGGAAATCCTTTCGGAAGACGGCAGCGAGCATTGTAGCGGCGACATGCTGCTGTCGCGCGCAGCGCTTGCAGAAGATGCGGCAAGACTTGCCGGCAATCTTCTGGCGGACGCATCGCCCGCGTTGCGCCAGTTGTTCACCGGACCATGAGCCGTCCCATCCTCCTTGTGATACGGCCCGAGCCGGGCGCCGCGCAGACCGCGAAGCTGGCGTTCGATCAAGGCTGGCGGCCGATCGCCGCCCCGATTTTCCGCATCCAGCACCTCGCCTGGGATGCGCCCGATCCGGCGGGCTATGACGCCGTCATCGTCACCAGCGCCAATGCCGTGCGCGAAGGCGGCAAGGCCCTGAGCAAATATCGCGATATGCCCGCATACGCGGTCGGCAATGCCACCGCCCGCGCACTCAAGGCCGCCGGGTTCAACGATATCCGCACCGGGCCCGGCAATGTCGCGACGCTGCTCGACGCCGCCGCCGACAATGGCGTGAAACACGCGCTCCACCTCGCCGGCGAGGATTATCGAGACAGCATACAAGAGCGGATCACGCTAGATCGTCGCATTCTCTATCGCAGCGCGCCGATCGAGAAATTCAGCCCCGGCGCCCTGGCCGCTTTGCTGGAGGGCAGGCTGACGGTGCTGCTCCACTCTGGCCGGGCAGCCGAATATTTCGCAACGCTGTCGGACGCTGCCGGCGCGCCACGCGATACGGTCGCGATCGCTGCGCTATCGCCAGCCATAGCAGACGCGGCGGGAACTGGCTGGCGCGCGGTTGCCGTCGCTGCCAAGCCCGACGACATCGCCCTGCTGGCGGCAGCCGCCCGCTTGTGCCAATAAGGCCTCCGCGAGGAGGAATACGCACCATATGCCGATCGATCCAGCCGATCCCTATGCCCCCCGCCGCCGATCCGTCGTCCCGATCCTGCTGCTGGTCATCACCGCGCTGCTGGTCGGCATGGGCATGATGGCCTGGCTGTTTCATCGCTACGATCAGGTCGCCGACGTGCTTCACCCATCTGTGCCCACCGTGATCGCGCCCGAGCCCGCCCAGCCGGTGCCCGTCGTCCGGCTCGCCACCCCGCCCGTGGCAGAGATCGTCGGCGGCATCGTCGATCAGCGGATCGACAAGATCGAAGAGCGCGTCGATGAGATCGGCGCGCGCGCCGATGCCGCATCGAGCGAGGCGGAGCGCGCCGAGGGCCTGCTGATCGCCTTCGCAGCGCGCCGCGCGATCGATCGCGGAGTCAGCCTGGGCTACCTCGAAGGCGTGTTGCGCGATCGATTCGGCGGGGTCGAACCGCAATCGGTCGCCACGGTGATCAGCGCATCGCGCCAGCCCATGACGATAGAGCAGTTGCACGACGAACTCGACAAGCTGAGCCCGCAACTTTCGAGCGCCGCGCCAAACGAGAGCTGGTGGGAGGGATTCCGCCGCGAGCTCGCGAGCCTTGTCGTGATTCAGCAAGCCAATGTTCATTCGACAGCCCCCGTCGATCGCATCAGCCGCGCGAAGGACGCACTAGCCGCAGGGCGAGTCGATAGTGCGCTCACCGAGATTGCGCGCCTGCCTGCGCGATCGGTCGCGCAAGGCTGGATCGGCAATGCGCGGCGCTATGTGCAGACGCGGGTAGCGCTCGATCGGATCGAGACGGCCGCATTGCTGCGGCCAAAGGGCGCTACCGCCAATTGACGGTCGTCAGAAGTCGACCGCGATTCCCTTATTCTCCCAATCGCCATAGCGCGTGGGATCCGGCCCGTCGCGGCCGCCATATTCGGGAGCAGGCTCGACAGCCTGTGGTGTGGGCACCGGCGGGTTCGGCGACAGATGGGCCGGAGCTTTGAGATTGGGTGGACGCTTGCCGGACATGATGGTCGATTCCCGAAGCAATTGAAGAAATAGGCTCGTTTCCCCACATTGGGCAGGCAAGGAGCAAAGGCAAGATGAACACGGTGCGGACGACGATGCTGCTGGCGGCGCTGACGGCGCTGTTCATGGCGCTGGGCTTCACGCTCGGCGGTCGGTCGGGTGCCTTCATAGCGCTGTTGGTCGCAGGCGGCATGAACCTGTTCACCTACTGGAACGCCGACAGCATCGTGCTGAAGATGCACGGCGCGCGTGAGGTCGATGTGACGAGCTGCCCCGAATTCGTCGGGCTGGTCGCCGATCTCGCGCGGCGCGGCGGGCTGCCGATGCCGCGCGTCTACCTGATCGAGAGCGATCATCCGAACGCCTTCGCCACCGGCCGCGACCCGGCGCATGCCGCCGTCGCGGCGACGACCGGCCTTCTCGGCATGCTCAATCGCGACGAAATCGAGGGCGTGATGGCGCATGAGCTGGCGCATGTCCGCAACCGCGACACGCTGATCATGACGATGACCGCGACGATTGCGGGTGCGATTTCGATGCTTGCCAATTTCAGCATGTTCTTCGGCGGTAATCGCGGGCGTGACGGCGGACAGATACTGGCGACAATCCTTGCGGTGCTGGTTGCGCCGTTCGCGGCGATGATCGTGCAGATGGCGATCAGCCGTTCGCGCGAATATGGCGCCGATCGCGGCGGCGCGGAGATTTCGGGCAAGCCGCGCGCCCTCGCCTCGGCGCTGGCCAAACTTGCGCGGGGCGCGGCGGCGATTCCCAATCCGGTCGCTCAACGCAATCCGGCAGCCGCGGCGCTTTACATCGTTCCCGGCACGGGCGGCGACAGCATGTTCTCGACCCACCCGGATACGGGCAATCGTATCGCCGCGCTCGAAGCCATCGCAGACGAGATGGGTCTATTGTCGGCAAGTCCTGGCTTTGCATCGCCCCGCATAGAGGCTACCCGCGCGTCGGTACCCACGACGCGCCGCAGGAGCAGCGCGCTCGATCCGAACCGACGCAACTGAACGGATATTGACGATTCGCGCACCCGATCCCAGTGGTACGGCCACCCGCCGCGCCGCTCTCAAGCTTCTCGACGCCGTCCTGCGACGCGGCCTGCCCATCGAAGCGGCGATCGATGGCGCCTGTGGTGAACTCGATCGTGCCGACGACCGCGCCTTTGCGCATGCGATTGCGGCGGAAGTTCTGCGGCGGATGACCGACCTCGACGCGTTGATCGACAGCGCGACCGAACGGCCGCTGCCGCACGACGCCAAGGCACGCATGGTGCTGCGCATCGCGCTGGCACAATCGCTCGCGCTCGGCACGCCGCAGCATGCCGCGATCTCGACGATTCTCCCGCTGGTCGACGGCGGCCCGCGCAAGCTGGTCCATGGCGTGTTCCTGACGATCATGAAGGGGGGTGCCACACTGCCTTATCCGCCGAATCTGCCACCCGAGGTGGAAGCCCGCTGGAAAAGCGCGTGGGGCGCCGATGCTGCGGCAGCGGCGCGTGCAGCATTTGCTGCGCCGCCGCCGATCGATCTGAGTTTTCAGCCAGATGCCGAGATGTCCGAGCTGAATGGCGAAAGTCTCGCTCCGCAGCATTTGCGCCTCGCCGATGGCCCGCGGATCGTCGAACTGCCCGGCTATGACGAGGGGCAATGGTGGGTGCAGGATATCGCGGCGTCGATCCCCGCCCGACTGCTCGGCAAAGGCGAAGGGCGTCGCGTGCTCGATCTATGCGCCGCGCCCGGTGGCAAGACGATGCAGCTCGCCAGCAATGGCTGGGTCGTCACGGCGGTCGATCTCTCGGATCAGCGGCTCGAGCGACTGAACCAAAATCTGGAACGGACCGGCCTGACGGCCGAGGTCGTCGTCGGCGACGCAGGTTCGTTCGCGGACGGCACGCCTTATGATGCCGTGCTGCTCGACGCGCCTTGCTCGGCGACCGGTATTTTCCGCCGCCATCCCGACGTGCTGTACCGCGCGACTTCGAAGGTGATAGCGGGCCTGGCTGAACAGCAGTCGGTTCTGATCGAGCATGCCGCGACCCTCGTCGCGCCGGGTGGATTGCTGATTTATGCGGTTTGTTCGCTCGAAGCCGATGAGGGCGAACAGATCGCCAAGGGCTTTGTCGCGCAGCATGACGACTGGAAGATCGAACCGGTGGTGGCCGAGGAACTGCCGGCAGGCATCTTGCCCGACAAGGTCGGCCGGGTGCGGATCAGGCCGGGAGCGCTCGCCGACAGCGGCGGTGCGGATGGCTTCTTCGTTGCCCGCTTCCGTCGCGCAAGCTGATCAGTCCTCGAGCGCGAGCGCCAGCTGTTCGGCGGTGACGATCAATTCTTCGTCACCTTCGCCAAGGCTCGACAAGGTGACGCCGAGCAGGCGTATCCCCTGCTCGACAGGTTCGAGCGGAGCGAGGAGTTGCAGGGCCGTTGCGTAGATTTCGGTCAGGCCCGACACCGGCGCGGGCAAGGTCTTTGCGCGGGTGAGCGTACGGAAATCCGAATAACGCAGCTTGATCGATATGGTGCGCCCCGCCTTCGCAGTCCGCTCGGCATGACGCGCAACCGACTGGCTCGATTCGAGCAGCGCCGAGGCGAGTTCGTCATGCGTCCACAGATCCTGGAAGAAGGTGTTCTCCGAACCGATCGACTTGCGCACGCGATCGGATCGCACCGGCCGATGATCGATCGCGCGCGCCGCCAGATAAAAATAGTCGCCCGACTTGCCGAACTGCTGCGCAAGAAACTCGCGGCCGCAGCGACGGAGGTCGGCGCCGGTGTGGATACCGAGCTTCTCCATACGCTGCGCCGTGACCGGACCGACACCATGGAAACGCCCGACCGCGAGCCGGGCGATGAACGCCAGGCCCTGTTCGGGGCGGACGACGCAGAGCCCGTCGGGCTTGTTGTGATCGGACGCGAGCTTGGCGATAAACTTGTTATAGGACACGCCGGCCGATGCGGTCAGCCCGGTCTCCGCCTTGATCCGCGCGCGGATGGCCTTGGCGACGTCGGTCGCGGTCGAAATGCCCTGATGATTTTCGGTTACGTCCAGATAGGCTTCGTCGAGCGAGAGCGGCTCGATCAGATCGGTATATTCGGCGAAGATCGCCTGGATCTGCCGAGAGACCTCCCGATACACATCGAAGCGCGGGCGCACGAAGACAAGATCGGGGCATTGCCGCCGCGCCAGCGCCGACGCCATTGCCGATCGCACGCCATATCGGCGTGCCTCATAGCTTGCGGCGGCGACCACGCCGCGCTCCCGGGTACCGCCGACTGCCACAGGCTTGCCGCGTAACGCGGGGTCATCACGCTGTTCGACCGATGCGTAAAAGGCGTCCATGTCGATATGGATGATCTTGCGACTGGCTGGAGCAGCCTGTCCTTCGCCAAACGCACGATCCGGGTCCTGAGCAGCGCCGTCCATGGAACAAAGCAGATACAATATCGCACCGCGCCACGCCAGTGCCGCCGCGCCCGCCGTGAAAAGAGCGGAACCCTGCCAGTGCTCGGGTGTTTTATTCCCGCACAGCTTGGAGAATAGACATGGCTACCACCCGCTCACGTTCGACCAGCACCGCAAAGCGCCCTGTCGCGCGCCGGTCCCCCACCACCCGTGCCAACCCTGCCGCCAAGGCGTCATTGAGCACCGAAGCAAAGAAAGTCGTTCGTTCGGCCAGCACCAGCGCAAAGCGCGCCGCGAAGTCGATCCCGACCGACAAGCGCACGCTCACCATCGCCGGTGTGATTGCCGGCGCCGTTGCGGCTGGCGTCGCGCTCTTCCTCGGCCGCGACCGCGTGCGCAGCGTTGCATCGACCGGCGGCGAGAAGATCAAGACTCTCGCTGACGATCTGACCTCGATCGCGCATGAGAAGATCGATCAGGCACGCGACAACATCACGAAGTTCCGCAGCCGCAATGCGCCGGTCGAGACGCCGGCCGATGCGGATCCGCAGGTTTACTCGGCGGTATCGTAATCGTCACCGTCCCCAAGCGGGACGAATGACAGCGGACAATATGGCGGCATCGCTTCACGGCGGTGCCGCCATTGTCGTATACGGCGTCCATGAAAATGCGGCGCAGACTCGATATAACGGCGGAGCGATGGCGCTATGACGTCCGCCTGTTCCTGCTCGCTTATGTAATCGGGCTTATCGCGTTCAGCGCACTGGTGCCTTGAAACCTGGTGCTCTGAGGCTCAATCGTCGCAGGCCAGATGCAGCCGCTGCGCGAGAAGCGCTGCGCCGATGCTCATTATCGCGACAAGAAGCAGCGTCTCGGCGACCGAAACGCCCAGATGAACCAGGCCCGCGACGATCAAGGTTGCGCCGACCATCGCACCGGAATTGACGATATTATTTGCCGCGACGGTGCGGGCAGTCTGCGCTTTGGCCACGGTGGTGGTCAGGAAGGCGTAGAGCGGCACCACGAACATGCCCCCGGCAACGGCCACTCCGAGAAGCTCGAACAAGATCAGCCCGACGCGCGCATTGCCGAACCGATCGACCATGCCCTGCAGCCCGGCTATATGATCGCCACCTGTCGGATGCGGCAGGGTCAGCCACAGCGCACAGACGAACAATCCCATCACGATCGACGATATCGGTGCGAATCGCGCGGACACCTTTCCCTGGAGCAGACGGTTGATCGCGACCGATCCGATCGCCACACCGACCGAGAAGATCGCGAGAAAGATCGTCGCGACATCCTGATTGGCGCTCAGCACATTCTTCACAAGCGGCGGGAATTGCGCCGCGAGAACGGTGCCCTGCGCCCAGAAGAAGCTGATCGCCAGGATGGCAAGGAAAAGCCGCGGCACATGCATCGTATCGGAAACGAGCTTTATCGACGAGCGGACGACGTTGTAATCGACGCCGGCATCCTGCGTCATCGGTGGCGCGGGCGGGACCTGGCGGCCGGCCAGCCAGCCGGTCACGGCGACGAGAACGACCCCGGCGGCGGCCCATCTTGACGGGATGATCCCGCCGACGATCGTGCCGGCCAGGATCGCAACATAGGTACCGGCTTCGACGAGGCCAGTACCGGGAAGAACCTCATCTTCCTCGAGATGCTGGGGGATGATCGCATATTTGATCGGGCCGAAAAATGTCGAATGCGCGCCCATCGCGAGGAGCGCCAGAAGCATCATCGGGATGTTGGTCATAAGCAACCCGGCGGCGCCCACGATCATGATCAGGATCTCGGCAGTCTTTACCAGCCGGATGATGGCTGCCTTGTCATGGCAATCCGCCAGCTGCCCCGCGAGCGCGGAAAACAGGAAGAACGGCAGGATGAGAAGGCCGCCGGCGATGGCCGAGAAAACCGCCTCCTGCGCAGGATCGCTGTAGATCTGGTAGATGACCAGCATGATCATCGCGGTGCGAAACAGATTGTCGTTGAAGGCGCCGAGGAACTGGGTCGCGAACAGCGGAAGGAAACGCCGCCTGCCGAGAAGCCTGAAAGATGGTGTCATGCGGGGGACTTACGCCTTCTCATCGTCTTTTCGGGCATCGCGGGCGCTCCCAATAGCCCAGCCAGCGGCCAGGTCCAAGCGCGATAGCGTTCAGCCATGTCAGTGGCGTGAACCATTTCGGACAGCATCGGGACCGTGCCAAAGCGCTTTGCCCGCTGGCGACAAGCACGCTAGAGCATGGGTGATGCTCACTTTGCCCAACATATTGACGCTATCGCGTATCCTGGCGGTGCCGATCCTCGTCTTCCTGCTGTGGCCCGGTGCCCGGCATTTTGAATATGCGCTCGCTTTCGCGCTCTACGCGCTGATGGCGATCACCGATTATTTCGACGGGTATCTGGCGCGCGCGCAGGGCACGGTGTCGAAACTGGGCGTGTTCCTCGATCCGATCGCCGACAAGATCATGATCGCGGCGGTGATCCTGATGCTGGTATTGTCGCGCGACATTTCCGGCCTGGCGACGATCGCGGCACTGATCATCCTGTTGCGCGAGATCGCGGTATCGGGGTTGCGCGAGTTCCTGGCCGCCTTGCGCGTTTCGCTGCCGGTGAGCCAGCTCGCCAAGTGGAAAACGACCTTTCAGCTCTTGTCGCTGGGTCTGATCATCCTTGCCGGCGCACTGCCCGAATGGCCATGGCTCGGGCAAAGCGGGTTGTTCTGCCTGTGGGCCGCCGCCGTGCTGACGTTGATAACCGGATGGGATTATCTGCGGGTCGGCATCAAGCATATGGACTAAATATGGCCGTCGAGCTCCTCTATTTCGCACGTATCCGTGAAGCCATCGGCCTGGGCAGCGAGCGAGTCGATCTGCCGTCCGGAGTCGCCACCGTTTCCGATGTGATCGACTGGCTAGTCTCGCGCGGCCCCGCTTATGCCGAAGCGTTCGCCGATCGCACGCGGCTTCGCGTGGCTGTCGATCAGCAGTTCGCACCGCTTGAAACGGCCATCGCCGGAGCAGGCGAGATCGCGCTTTTCCCGCCGGTCACCGGCGGATGAGTGCTTCGATCCTGATCAAGGTCGAGCAAGCCGACTTCGATGTCGGCGCAGAACTCGGCCATCTTGAGGCGCTCGGTGGCGGCGCGGTGGCGAGCTTTATCGGCATTGTGCGGGGCGGCGATGGCCTGACTGCCCTGGAACTCGAGCATCATCCGGGCATGACGCATGGCGCCCTGCAGCGCGTCGCCCAGGAGGCTGCAAAACGCTGGCCACTGATCGGAATCACGCTGATCCATCGCTATGGCCGGCTCGAACCGGGGCAGCGGATCGTTCTCGCCGCAGCGGCGGCATCGCATCGCGCCGCCGCGCTCGAAGCGACGAGTTTCCTGATCGACTGGCTCAAGACCCACGCACCGTTCTGGAAGAAGGAATATTTTGCCGACGGATCGGCTCGCTGGGTCGATGCCCGCGCGGCGGACGACGAGGCCGCGTCGCGCTGGAACGCGTGAGGCGATGAGGATCGCCGCGCTATCGGACATTCACGGCAATCTTGCCGCGCTCGATGCCGTGCTGGCGGATATTGCCGGCCATGACATCGATCTCACCGTCAATCTCGGCGACATCGTCTCGGGGCCGCTGCAGCCCGCCGAGACGCTCGATCGGCTGATCCCGCTCGATTTTCCCACGATCCGGGGCAATCAGGAGCGCCAGTTGCTGACGATGCCGCTGGAGAAGCTGGGCGCTTCCGACGCTTACGCGCTGCCCCGCCTTTCGCCGGCGCACCTGCACTGGCTGGAAGAGCTGCCAGCGACGATGCGGATCATCGGAGACGTGCTGCTGTGCCACGGCACGCCTGACAGCGACCTCCTGTATTTCCTCGACCATGTCGACGCCAATGGAGCGCGGGCGGCCACCGCTGAGGAGATCGAGCAGCGCACCGGCGCCGAGACCGCGCGGCTCATCCTGTGCGGCCATACGCATATGCCGCACACCTATCGGCGCCCGACCGGCGCATTAATCGTCAATCCGGGCTCGGTCGGCCTGCCCGCTTATGACGATGTCCATCCCCATCCTCACGTCATGGAAAGCGGCAGCGCTCATGCACGCTACGCGATTGCAACGCGGGGAAGCGACGGGAATTGGGCGGCGGAGCTTGTCATGGTGCCTTATGACTGGGAGAGTGCCGCGCGTACCGCCGAGGCACGCGGGCGGCCCGATTGGGCGATCGCGCTGCGCACGGGACGGGTGAGTGGACCGGGGAGATCGACGTGACGCCAGCAAAGTTCGGAAGCAGCATGATCGCGGCCCTCGCACTGGCGCTCGCAACCGCCGCGAGCGCTGCTCCCGACGAAGGCGCAATTCGCCAGATCGAAGCGGAGCATGTCCGCGCCTGGAACGCGCATGATGCGCAGGGCTATGCGGCGACATACACCGAGGACAGCCAGTTCATCGATGCGCTTGGCAATCGTTGGTCCGGCCGGGCCGAGATAGAACGAAAAATCGCTTATGCCTTTGCCTATGGCAGCCTTGCGATCGACGATGTCGGCATCAAACCGCTATCCGACACGCTGGCGCTCGCAACCATTTCCTGGACGATCGCGGGCGCCCAGACACGCCACGGCTTCCAGACCCAGTTGATCGGAGAGAGCGGCGGACAGTGGCGCATCCTGTCGTCACAGGACACCGCCACGATTGCGATGGGGAGCGTGACGCCCGCAGCGGCGGTGGCGCCGGCGCAGCCTGCTGCGACAGGCGCGCAGGACAAATCCAGGCGGCCCTGTCGTCTCGCCACCCGCTCCGGCTGCCTCATCTATAAATAAGCCTATTCGGCGGCGCGCAGTGCGCCTGCGAGCAAGGTGAATTCCTTTTCGCGCGGGCTTCCCTTGCGCCAGACGAGGGCGATGCGCCGCGACGGATGCTCGGCCGACAATGGCCGCGCCTGCACATGGGTGTTTTCGAGGATACCGGCATCGATCGCCATCTTCGGCAACAAGGTCACGCCCAGGCCATTATCGACCATCTGCACCAGCGTATGCAGCGACGTACCGAGCATTGCCGCCTCCGCCCGTAGTTCGGGCCGGTTGCACGCCGCGAGCGCATGATCCTTCAGGCAGTGGCCGTCCTCGAGCAGGAGCAGGCGCGTCTCATCGATGGCGTCGGCACCGATCGTGGCGAGGCTGGCGTCCATTTCGCCTTCGGGAAAGGCGATGAACAGCTGATCCTCGAACAGATCGATCGATTCGATATCGCCGCAATGATAGGGGAGCGCGAGCAGTACGCAGTCGACATGCCCGCGATGAAGCGAATCGCACGCGGCGCTCGTCGTCTCCTCACGCAAATAGAGTTTCAGATCGGGCCAGGCCGTGCGCAGTTTCGGCAAGATCCGCGGCAGCAGGAACGGTGCGATCGTGGGGATCACGCCCATGCGCAATTCGCCCGACAGCGGCTTGCCGGCGGCGCGCGCCAGATCGCCCAGCTCTTCCGCTTCGCGCAGCACGCGCTGCGCCTTTTCGGCGATTCGGACACCGAGCGGGGTGAAGCGGACGACTCGGCGCGTGCGCTCGACAAGCGTGATACCGATCAGCGATTCGAGCTCGCGCAATCCAGCCGACAAGGTCGATTGCGTCACGAAACAGGCTTCGGCGGCGCGGCCGAAATGGCCGTGATCCTTGAGCGCAACGAGATACTGGAGCTGTTTCAAGGTCGGAAGATAGGTGGCCATTATCGCCTCATTCGATCAATGGTCGTGAAATAATCAATTTGAACGCTTATATCCAGCCTGTCATGAGGGGCCTCGCAATTCCCGCCCCTTCCAAGGAGAGACCACAATGGCACTTACTGTTGGCGACAAATTCCCCAGCCTCGTTCTTCCGGTTCAGCAGGGCGTTGCCGCCCTTCCCGGCGGCGAGACGATCGACACCGGCGAGACGGGCGGTAAGTGGAAGGTCGTGTTCTTCTGGCCGAAGGATTTCACCTTCATCTGCCCGACCGAGATCATCGGCTATGGCGAACTCCAGAAGGATTTCGCCGATCGTGACGCCGTGCTCATCGGCGCATCGACCGACACCGATTTCGTCCACTTCGCATGGCGCAAGTCCGACGAGCGTCTGGCCGCCTGCGATTTCCCCTGGATTGCCGACAACCAGAAGAAGCTCGCCGATGCGCTCGGCATCGTCGACAAGGATGCGGGTGTCGCCTATCGCGCCACCTACATCGTCGATCCGCACAATGTGATCCAGCACGTCACGGTCAACGGCCTCAACCAGGGCCGCAACCCGGCCGAGGCGATCCGCGTGCTCGACGCTCTGCAGACCGACGAGCTTTGCCCATGCAACTGGAATGCCGGCGACGAGGTCCTCAAGCCCGCCGCCTGATTTCAGGTTAGATCTCGCCAGCCGGCGAGACTGAACGGGGCGCGGGATATATTTCCGCGCCCCTTTTCTTTTCGAAGGAGCTCATAATGTCACTCAAGCAGTTTTCGGACGCCCTGCCCGATTATGCCAAGGATATCCGCCTCAACGTCAGTTCGCTGCTGGGCGATCAGACGCTTGGCGATCAGCGCAAATATGGACTGCTGCTCGCCTGCGCGCACGGCACCGGGTACAAGCCGATCGTCGAGGCTGCCGAGGCCGAGGCCGAGGGCAAGCTGACTCCGGAAGCGGCCAATGCGGCGCGCGCATCAGCGGCGGTGATGGCGATGAACAATGTCTATTACCGCTTCGTCCATCTCGCCTCGAACAAGGAATATGGACAGATGCCCGCAAAGCTGCGGATGAACGTGATCGGATCGCCCGGCATCGACAAGGCCGATTTCGAACTGTTCAGCCTCGCCGTCTCCGCGATGAACGGCTGCGGCATGTGCATCGACAGCCATGAGAAGGTGCTGCGCCAGCATAATGTCGCTCCCGACGTGATCCAGACGGCGGCGCGGATCGGTGCGATCCTGAAGGCGGCCGCGACGGTTCACGCGACCGCTGTGTGAACGGATGGGCCGTCCGGCGTGAGGGGGACGGCCCTTCTCGTCGCCGAAGAACGCTTAGCCGAAAAGCTTGTACAACCCGAACAGGCTCGTCACCGTCAGGACTAAGCCGACCATGATGAAGAGCGGCTTGATCGGCACATGCTTGGCCAGATAAGCGCCGACAGGGGCTGCTGCGACACCGCCGATCAGCAGGCCGATCGTCTCCATCGCGAAAGTCGACAGGCCCAGACCGTAGATGAACGTGGCCGAGATCGATGCGGTGAGGAAGAATTCGACCGCGCTGACCGTGCCGATCACCCGGCGGGGCTCGATGCCCTGGACGATCAGATTGCTCGTCACGATCGGCCCCCAGCCACCGCCGCCGCTTGCATCCATGAACCCGCCGATCAGGCCCAGCGGCTCCACCAATACAGGCTTATCGTTGATCTTCGGCGGGTACATGATCCCGCGATAGAGCAAGTAGAAACCCATCAGGACGAGATAGGCGAGCACGAACGGCTTGACCGTGTTGCCGTCGAGCGACGTCAGCAGATATGCCCCGCTGATACCGCCGATCATTCCCGGGATCAGCAGACGGAAGAACAGTCGTCGGTCGATATTGCCGTGGGCGAGATGACTGAGGCCCGACACGGCCGTGGTGAAGGTTTCGACGATATGCACCTTCGCCGATGCCTGTGCGGGCGGCAGGCCGACGAACATCACGAGCAAGGTGTTGCAGATAACGCCGAACGCCATGCCCATCGCTCCATCGACCAACTGGGCCGAAAAGCCGATTAGAATGAAGGGGATCAAGGTTGAAAGATCGAGGGTCGCAATGTCGAACACAGGCACTCCGTGAAGCTATGCCCGGCAGGTATCGGTGGAACCCTTTCAACCAAAGCGGTTTCTTCCTATAAAGGAGGAGCATATTCTTCATGCCGTGAAAGTTTGCCGATGTTCGCTGGTCTGATCGCCTATCTGGACTCCATCAAAGCCCGCGATCCCGCGCCGCGTTCTCGGTGGGAAGTCATGCTGTATCCGGGCGTCTGGGCGCTGGGCCTGCATCGCGTCGCACACTGGCTTTTCCAGGCCGAACTATATTTTCTGGCGCGCCTGATCAATCACATCGCGCGCATGCTGACGGCGATCGATATCCATCCGGGCGCACAGATCGGGCGAAACTTCTTCATCGATCATGGCTTCGTCGTGATCGGCGAGACGGCGATCATCGGCGATGACGTTACGATCTACCAGCATGCAACGCTCGGCGGCACCAATCCCACCAATGGCGCGGGCGGCAAGCGCCACCCGACGATCGGGGACGGCGTGATCATCAGCCTGGGTGCGGCGGTGCTCGGCCCCATCACGGTAGCGGCTCGCGCCCGCGTCGGCGCCAATGCCGTCGTGACGAAAGACGTTGCCGAGGGGCAGGTGGTCGTGGGCATCCCGGCTAAGCCGATGCTTGTGGATGCGACCGAATTTCAGCGGACGTTCGTGCCCTATGGCACGCAGTGCAGCGAGCGCTTCGATCCGCAGACGCAGCAGCTCGAAATCCTGCGTTGCGAACTCGAGACGATGCGTGGCCGCCTGGCCATATTGATAGAAGAGCGCGACGCGCGAGAGCAGGCCGGTAAGGATCGCGAACGCGCCTGATGGGTGTGATCACGCCATTTCCGGTGAAGCCGCTGCAGATCGGTTTCGACCGTGTCGAACTTTCCCGTATTCTCGATCTCTACGGCCGCATGGTAGCGGCCGGGCTGTGGCGGGATTATGCGATCGACATGGGGCGCGACGCCGCGTCCTTCGCCGCATTCCGCCGGACCGCCGAGCGGCCCGAATATCGGATCGAGAAGCGCCCGTCGCTGCGTTTGAAGCAGGGCATGTGGGCGCTGATCGGCGAGAATGGCGCGGTGCTGAAGCGGGGACAGGAACTGGGGCCGGTGCTCGCGCCGGTAGAGCGTCGATTGATGAAGGTTGTAGAAGACTAAAGCCTGTTTCGGTTAGATGGAAACGCCGTGATTGTGTCTGGAAGCTCGCTGGGTAGGAGGAACGCGCAGCACGGGCTGGGAGCTCCCGCGCAAGCGTTCCGACGCCCCCAGCGGGCTTCCAGACACAACCCCGAAGGGGC
>Ga0207658_10000064_pt1 | contig 117779 bp, 114 predicted proteins | sample KBSS33metaG_FD_184322 | JGI IMG/M metagenome (GOLD analysis project Ga0207658, IMG submission 184322) | Switchgrass rhizosphere microbial communities from Kellogg Biological Station, Michigan, USA - KBS S3-3 metaG (SPAdes) (version 2) | ecosystem: Host-associated > Plants > Roots >... | reverse complement strand
CGGGATGATCCGTGGCAAAGAGGGATTGGTTAGCGAATTGAGGTGCCTATTCAGTGCCCTTGAGCATCAGGTGCCAGCAGTCCTTTCCGACATTACCAACACCATCCGCTATGGCGATGTTTGTCTGGCCGCCTTGTGTTCTGTATAGTTGCGATCCCGGTTGTTCACCGCTTTAAACTTGCTGCCGTCGATCGCGACGGTCGCTTGTCCGAACAAACTCAACTGTCGGCACAGAACCACGAACTGGCTGCAGACCGCCCGGATTGCTGCACCATTGTCCCGTCGAAAGTTGGCGATCGTCTTGAAGTCCGGTGCCAATCGACCGGTCAGCCACATCAGCTCGACATTGCGCTGGACTTCACGCTCCAGGCGCCGGCTCGACTGGATCCGGTTCAGATAGCCGTAGAGATAGATCTTCAGCATCGTCGAAGGATGATATGCCGGGCGCCCGGTATGCGCTGGCGTCGCCCCGGCAAAGCCAACTGCTGCCAGATCCAGCTCGTCGATAAACGCCTCGACCACCCGAACCAGGTTATCTTCAGCTACATAATCATCGAGCGATGCCGGCAGCAGAAAATCCTGCCGACGGTCTTGTTCTTCCACGAAACGGCCCATCGGCAAGCCTCCCGAAATCCCGGAAAACTCTACCATGAAACCGCGTTTTTACACAGCCTCGGTCGAGAGCGGTCATGAGCGGATTGAGGCCGAGTGGTGGTTTCTGTGTCGTCACGCCCACGCTATAGCGCGATTAGCTCGCTAATGTGGTGATTGCCCCGTGCTTACTTTTCCATCTCGATTGATCGAATTTCATTTGGAGCTGCCACGACAGGTTTGAAGAATTACATCTTTGACGAGGGACAACTGGACGATGCGAGAGCAGCGTACACAGATTGGCAATCAAGCTATTCCGCCGCAGACCGCCGATGACACGTATCTGCGCTACGCCCTGACGGCGAGTTTGCAAGGCGCTTCGCGCCAAGCCAGCCTCTCAGCATGGCTCTCTCGCGCAAACGTCGCCGGCGCATTTCGCCCGGGTGGTCGGACGATCTCGGTGACCTGCACGACTATATTCCGTCTATTGCTCATATGCGGGCTTCGCCTCGGGCACGCCCTGCACCCGAACCGATCGTTGTCACCGACGACTGGCCTGACCACGTTCCGATCACCGACACCGAACTTCGCATTATCGAAGGGCATCTTGCAGATGAACTGGATGCCCTGTTCGGTCCGTTGCCCTAAGCTGAGGAGTATCGCGTCATGACCGATGCCGTAGTGACGACCGGCGAGGCGCCAGCGGTGGCTCGGGCCGCGCTTTATCTGCGCGTCTCGACCCCTCGCCAGGCAGACCATGACCTGTCGATCCCCGACCAGCGCCGCCAGCTCGAAGCCTATTGCCTCTCACGCGGGTGGGAGGTCGTGGCCGAATTTGTCGAGCCGGGCGTCTCCGGCACCGATGATCGCCGACCAGCTTTTCAGGACATGATCGACTCCGCGATGGAGAAGCCAGCGGCCTTCGACATCATCGTCGTTCACAGCTTCTCGCGCTTCTTTCGCGACCAGTTTCAGTTCGAATTCTATCTGCGCAAGTTGGTCAAGAACGGCGTGCAACTCGTCTCGATCACCCAGGTGCTGGGCGACGATCCGGCAAGCGAGATGATGCGCAAGATCATGACGCTGTTCGACGAATATCAGTCGAAGGAGACCGCCAAGCACACGCTGCGCGCGATGAATGAGAATGCTCGGCAGGGCTTCTGGAACGGGGCCCGTCCGCCGATCGGCTATCGGGTCGTGGCCGCCGAGCAGCGCGGTACCAAGATCAAGAAGAAGCTGGAGATCGATCCGATCCACGCCGAGACGGTGCGGCGCATCTTTCGCCTCGCGCTGAATGGCGCCGACGGGAGGGGGCCGATGGGTGTGATGGCGATCGCGTGCTGGCTCAACGAGAATAACATGCGCACGCGCTATGGCGGCCGCTGGGGCAAGGGCATGGTCCATGAGGTGCTGACCCGCACGACCTATATCGGCCAGCACCGCTTCAACACCTATGATGTGAAGAAGAAGCGGCACAAGCCGCCGGAAGAGCATGCCGTTATGGAGGTGCCGTCGATCATCAGCGTCGCTGAGTTTGAAGCGGTTCAGCGATCCTTGAAGGCGCGCAGCCCCAAGATGATGCCGCCTCGCGCGGTCGGGGGATCGACGCTGCTGACTGGCATCTGCTTCTGCGCGAGCTGCAACGGCGCCATGACGCTCCGCACGGGCACGAGCCGGAGCGGGCAGGAATATCGTTATTACACCTGCGCGACCAAGGCGACGAAGGGGAAGACCGGATGCAATGGTGTCTCAGTCCCGATGCATCAGCTCAACCAAGCGGTCGTCGATCATCTTGAGAAGCGACTGCTCGATCCAGCGCGCCTTGAAGATCTGATGGATCAACTCCTCAACCGACGCGACGAATGGACGGCAGAACGCCGCCTGCACGTCGCCGAGATGGAGCGTCGCGCGACCGAGACGGAGGCCAAGCTGACTCGGCTCTACGAAGCGATTGAGAACGGCCTGGTGGATATTGGCGACGCATCGCTCAAGACGCGGATCGCAGACCTGACTACCATCCGCGATCAGGCCCGCGGTGACGCCGAGCGCGCGGTCACGCACATTGAACGGATCGGTCCAGAGATCACGCCACAGACGCTCGGCACTTTCGCTCGAGCCGTTCGCCGCAAGCTACGGCACGAGGATGGCACCTATGCCCGAAACCAGATTCGCGCTGTTGCGCAGCGGGTGGAAGTGCTCAGCAAAACCGATGTCCGCATCCGTGGCAATCGCACGGAATTGCTGCGAACCCTCACCGCCGCCTCTGGCGTAGAGGCGGCGGTGCTAGGGACTCGCGGTTTTGGACCGAAATGGTGCCCAGGAAAGGACTCGAACCTTCACGACCTTGCGGTCACTGGCACCTGAAGCCAGCGCGTCTACCAATTCCACCACCTGGGCACAGGAAGCGAGGCCGGGCGGATAGCGGCGGCTCTTGTGCCTTGTCAACCGCTTCCTCGCTTGGCATTGCGGGGCTAGCGATAGACTTCTCCCCACGCTCGAGGATTTGAACGATGAGCCGGCTAGTGACTTTGTTTGGCGGCGGCGGGTTTCTGGGGCGCTATGTGGCGCAGGAACTGCTCAGGAATGGCGCGCGTGTCCGCGTTGCGGAGCGCGATCCGTCGGATGCATGGTTTCTGAAGCCGCTCGGTGGGCTGGGCCAGACCCAGTTCATCGCGGCGAATATAACGAAGCCGGATAGCGTCGCGCGCGCCGTCGACGGCGCCGATTCTGTGATCAACCTGGTCGGCATCCTCAAAGGCGATTTCGACGCGATCCACGAACGCGGTGCTGCCAATGTCGCACAGGCGGCGAAGGCTGCGGGCGCCGATGCGCTGGTCCAGGTGTCGGCGATCGGCGCCGATCCGGAATCGCTGTCGGGCTATGGCCGCAGCAAGGCGGCGGGCGAGGCGGCCGCAAAAGCTGCGTTCCCCACCGCGACGATCCTGCGTCCGTCGATCCTGTTCGGGCAGGAGGATGATTTCATCAACCGCTTTGCAGCGATGCAGACGCTGCCCTTCGTGCCGGTGATGCGCGGCGACACGACGTTCCAGCCGATCTTCGTTGCCGACGCGGCGAAGGCCATCGCGGCGGCCGCGCTCGATCCCGCGCCTTATGCAGGGAAGACGTTCGAGCTTGGCGGCCCAGAGGTCATCTCGATGCTCGCGCTCAACGAATGGATTGCGAAGGCGACCGGACGCAGCCCGCAATTCGTGCCGGTGCCCGATGCGCTGGGCAGCCTCATCGCCTGCGCCGGCAGCTTCCTGCCCGGCGTGCCGATCACCCGCGATCAGTGGGCGATGCTGCAGACTGACAATGTCGTCTCACCCGGCGTGAAGGGGCTCGAAGCGTTCGGCATAGTGCCGACGCCGATGGAGGCGGTCGCACCCGGCTGGCTGGTAACCCACAAACCCCGCGGACGCTTTGCCGCGAACGCCAAGACGGCCTGATCGCTTTATGGAAATGTCGCTGCTGTCCATCCTCCTCCTCGGCATCGTCGAGGGGGTGACCGAGTTTCTCCCCGTCTCTTCTACCGGGCACCTGGTTCTCGCCGGCGAGGTGATGAAAGTGCCGCAAGGCACCGAGACCTTCGATATCGTGATCCAGCTCGGCGCCATCCTTGCGGTCGTCGTGCTCTATCGCGCGCGGTTCGGCCATGTCCTGGCCGGCCTCGCGCGGCGCGATCCGCAGGCGATCCGCTTCACCCGCAATGTGCTGGTCGGATTCCTGCCGGCGGCGCTGATCGGGGCGGTGGCGTATAAATATATCAAGGCGATGCTTGCGGAGCCGATCGTGGTTGCTCTCGCGCTCATCGTTGGCGGCGTCGCGATCTTGCTGATCGAGCGTATGTCCAAGCGGGTGACGGTCGAAAGCGTCGAGGGCATGTCGCTCAGGACGGTGATCGGCATCGGCTTCATCCAGTGTCTTGCGATGATCCCCGGGGTGAGCCGCTCGGGCGCCACGATCATGGGCGCGCTGACGCTCGGCGTCGATCGCAAGACCGCCGCGGAATACAGCTTCTTCCTCGCCATACCGACGATGCTCGGTGCGACCGTTCTTGCGTTGTGGAAGGCGCGTGATCATCTCGGCGATACGCAGACGACCGCCATCGCGATCGGCTTCGTCGTATCGTTCCTTGTCGCGATGTTCGTGATCCGATGGTTTCTCACGGTCGTGACTCGCCACGGGTTCGCGCCCTTCGCCTGGTATCGAATCGTCGCGGGAACGGTCGCACTGATCTGGCTTCTGGTGCGGTAGGTCCGAACTGGAACTATATGACGGGTGTAAATCGTTGTTATCTCCCGTCTGGCCGCTGTAAGTGCATATAATAGGTAAGCAACTCTTACTTATTGCGCAAAATGCGCGTGACTCCGCGCTCGATTCGTGAAATGCGCCTCCATCGGAGGGCTTTTCGATGGCAAACGAACCGATGTTGAAATTTGTGGCGGTGGGGCAATCCTTCCCCGTCAAGCGTGATGCATCTGCTCGGATCGACGACTTCGATGAGATTTCGCCGCTCTATGTCGCGGCGAAGGCCGAAGAGCAGGCCTCGCGCTGTTCGCAGTGCGGCGTGCCATACTGCACCACGCATTGTCCGCTCCACAATCACATCCCCGATTGGCTGCGCCTGACGACCGAAGGCCGGCTGCGCGAAGCCTATGAACTGTCCAACGCGACCTCGACGATGCCCGAGATCTGTGGTCGCATCTGCCCGCAGGATCGCCTGTGCGAAGGCAATTGCGTCATCGAATTTTCGGGCCACGGCGCGGTCACGATCGGCTCGGTCGAAAAGTATATCACCGATACCGCCTGGGAAAATGGCTGGGTCGAGCCCGTCCTTGTCGGTCCTGCCAAGGGCCAGTCGGTCGGCGTGATCGGTGCGGGTCCCGCGGGCCTCACCACCGCCGAACTGATGCGCGCGCGTGGCTATGACGTCCACGTCTATGACCGCCACGATCGCGCTGGCGGGCTGCTGACCTATGGCATCCCCGGTTTCAAGCTCGAAAAGCATATCGTCACGCGCCGCGTGCAGCGTTTGAAGGATGCCGGCATCGTTTTCCACGAGGGCTTCGCGGTCGGTGCCGATGCCAGCCTCGCCGAACTGCGCGAGAAGCATGACGCACTGCTGATTTCGACCGGGGTCTACAAGCCCCGCGCGATCAAGGCGCCCGGCGTCGGCGCGCCCGGCGTCGTCGATGCGCTCGACTATCTGATCGCGTCGAACCGCAAGGGTTTCGGCGATGCGGTGCCGGCCTATGACAGCGGCGCGCTCAATGCCGAGGGCAAAAAGGTCGTCGTCGTCGGCGGTGGCGATACCGCGATGGATTGCGTGCGCACCGCCATTCGCCAGGGCGCGACCTCGGTGAAGTGCCTCTACCGCCGCGACCGCGCCAATATGCCGGGCTCGCAGCGCGAGACCAAGAATGCCGAGGAAGAAGGCGTGGAGTTCGTATGGCTGTCGGCCCCCGAAGCGTTCGAGGGCACCGACGGCGTCACTGCCGTACGCGCGCTCAAGATGCGCCTCGGTGATCCCGATGCGAGCGGCCGCCGCGCGCCTGAGCCCGATCCGGGCAGCGATTTCCGGCTTGAGGCCGATCTGGTGATCAAGGCGCTCGGCTTCGATCCTGAGGAATTGCCGGCGATGTTCGGCGCGCCCGAGCTTTCGGTGACCCGCTGGGGTACGCTCCGCGTCGATCACAAAACGATGCAGACCAGCGTCGAGGGCGTGTTCGCCGCCGGTGATATCGTCCGCGGCGCGAGCCTCGTCGTCTGGGCGATCCGCGACGGCCGTGACGTCGCCGATCGCATGCACCTGTTTCTCAAGGCCAAGGCAAAGGCGGCGAAGAGCGAGAAGGTCGCGGCATGATCCGCAAGCTCCTCGTCGCCACGGCGCTGGTTGCGACCCCGGTTGTTGCGCAGGCCCAGCCCGTCGTGGTCCCTGCGGCGTCGGCCGCGGACCCGGCGCAACTCGCGCTTGCCCGCGGCATTGCGCTGACGATGCTGCCCGACGGCACCTTCGAAAAGCTGATGTCGGCGATGATGGGCGGGCTGATGCAGCGCATGACCGACAGCATGATGAACATGCCGATGAAATCGATCGCCGGCATGGGCGGCATGAGCGAAGAAAAGCTGAAGGCGATGGGTCCCGGCACGATGCGTCAGATGGCGGCGATACTCGATCCGGCATTCGATCAGCGGATGAAGATCATGCTCGACATCATGGGCCCCGAAATGGGCAAGCTCATGACGACGATGGAGCCCGATATGCGCGATGGGCTGGCCGAGGCTTATGCGGCAAGGTTCAGCGCCGCCGAACTGCGGGACATTGCCGGGTTCTTCAAGACGCCGGCGGGCGCGAAATTCGCCGGGCAGATCATGACCACGCAGACCGACCCGGCATTTCTGAACCGGATGCAGGCGCTCGTACCCCGGATGATGCAGGGGATGCCCGCTGTCATGCGGAAGGTCGAGGCGGCCACCGCAGCCTTGCCGAAGCCGAAAAGGCCGCAGGACCTGACGGCCGCCGAGAAGGCCGAACTCGAAAAGATTTTGGGGACAGACCCCGCAAAGGTGAAGCCATGAACCACACCGAAAACGACTGGAACGCCGCAGAGCGCGAGCGCATTGCCGAACATGGCATGTACCGCCCCGATTTCGAGGGCGACGCCTGCGGCGTCGGCCTCGTCGCCGCGACCGATGGCAAGCCGTCGCGCCGCGTCGTCTCGGCGGCGATCGATGCGCTGAAGGCGGTTTGGCATCGCGGTGCCGTCGATGCCGATGGCAAGACCGGCGATGGCGCCGGTATTCATGTCGATCTGCCGGTGCGCTTCTTCGACGACGCGATCGAATATGCCGGGCACAAGCCCCGGCCGAACCGGCTTGCCGTCGGCATGATTTTTCTGCCGCGCACCGATCTCGGCGCGCAGGAGAATTGTCGCACGATTGTCGAAAGCGAGATCATCGATTTCGGATACACCATCTATGGCTGGCGGCAGGTGCCGGTCGACGTCTCGGTGATCGGCGAAAAGGCGCAGAATACGCGCCCTGAGATCGAGCAGATCATGATCGCCGGGCCGATGGCGGACGAGATGTCGATGGAGGAGTTCGAAAAGAACCTCTACCTCATCCGCCGTCGCATCGAGCGCAAGGTGATCGAGGCCCAGATCCAGGGCTTCTACATCTGCTCGCTGTCGGCGCGCTCGATCGTCTACAAGGGGCTGTTCCTCGCCGAGGAACTGTCGGTCTTCTATCCCGATCTCAAGGACGAGCGTTTCGTCAGCCGCGTCGCGATCTTCCATCAGCGCTATTCGACCAACACTTTCCCGCAATGGTGGCTGGCGCAGCCGTTCCGTGGCCTGGCGCACAATGGCGAGATCAACACGATCCGCGGCAACAAGAACTGGATGAAGAGCCACGAGATCAAGATGGCGAGCCTCGCCTTTGGGGAGCATTCCGACGAGATCAAGCCGGTGATCCCCGCGGGCGCTTCAGACACCGCCGCCCTCGATGCCGTGTTCGAAACGATTTGCCGCTCGGGCCGCGATGCGCCGACGGCAAAGCTGATGCTCGTGCCCGAAGCCTGGCAGAGCAACCATGATCTCACGCCCGAGACGCGGGCGATGTACAGCTATTTCGGCTCGGTGATGGAGCCGTGGGATGGCCCGGCCGCGCTCGCGATGACCGATGGCCGCTGGGTCGTGGCCGGCGTCGATCGTAACGCGTTGCGGCCGCTGCGCACCACGCGTACCGCCGACAATCTGCTCATCGTCGGTTCGGAAACCGGCATGGTCGTCGTTCCCGAAAGCACGATCGTCGCGAAGGGCCGCATGGGCCCGGGCCAGATGATCGCGATCGATCTGGAAGAAGGCCGGCTCTATGGCGATGCGGAGATCAAGAACAAGATCTCCAGCGAGCAGCCTTATGGCGAGTGGATCAAGGATTTCCGAACGCTCGCCGATCTGCCGACCCCCGCCGACGACAGCATCCCGCGCTGGTCGCGGCCCGAACTGCTGCGCCGTCAGGTCGCCGCCGGCCAGACCATGGAAGACATGGAACTGATCCTTAGCCCCCAGATCGAGGAGGCGAAGGAAGCGATCGGATCGATGGGTGACGATACGCCGCTCGCGGTGATCTCGGATAAGCCGCGCCTGATCAGCCATTTCTTCCGCCAGAATTTCAGCCAGGTGACCAATCCGCCGATCGATTCACTCCGCGAAACCCGCGTGATGAGCCTCAAGACGCGTTTCGGAAACCTCGCCAACATCCTCGATAACGAAGCGCAGCAGGCCGATGTGCTGGTGCTCGAAAGCCCGGTGCTCCATTGCCGCGACTGGCAGGCGCTCAAGACGCATTTCGCGTCGTCCGCGGCCGAGATCGATTGTACCTTCGACGCCAATGGCGGGCCCGATGCGCTGCGCCAGGCGATCACCCGCGTTCGTGCCGAGGCCGAGACCGCGGTGCGGGAGGGCAAGGCCGAGCTGTTCCTGACCGACGAACATGTCGGACCGGATCGGGTCGCCATCGCGATGGTGCTGGCGGCGGCGGCGGTGCACACGCACCTCGTCCGCAAGGGGCTGCGCTCCTATGCTTCGGTCAACGTCCGCTCGTCCGAATGTCTCGACACCCATTATTATGCGGTGCTGATCGGCGTCGGTGCGACGACGGTGAACGCCTATCTGGCCGAGGCCGCGATTGCCGATCGCCATGCGCGTGGCCTGTTCGGCGATTTCGATCTGCCGACCTGCCTCAAGCGCCATCGCAAGGCAATCGACGATGGTCTGCTCAAGATCATGTCGAAAATGGGGATCGCTGTCGTCTCCAGCTATCGCGGCGGCTACAACTTCGAAGCGGTCGGGCTCAGCCGCGCGCTGGTCAACGATTTCTTCCCCGGCATGCCGGCGAAGATCTCGGGCGAGGGCTATACCTCGCTTCAGCTGAACGCGACCCTGCGCCACGACGCTGCCTGGGACGATGTCGTTGTGTCCTTGCCCGTAGGCGGTTTCTACAAGCAGCGCGCGGGTGGCGAGGCGCATGCCTATTCGGCGCAGCTGATGCATCTGCTGCAGACCTCCTGCTCGACCGACAGCTATTCGACCTATCTGCAATTCTCGCGCGGCGTGCGCGATCTGCCGCCGGTCTATCTGCGCGATCTGCTTGAATTCAACTGGGCGCGTGAGGGGATTCCGATCGACTCGGTCGAACCGATCACCGAAATCCGCAAGCGCTTCGTCACGCCGGGCATGTCGCTCGGTGCGCTCAGCCCGGAGGCCCATGAGACGCTCGCGATCGCGATGAACCGGATCGGCGCCAAGGCCGTGTCGGGTGAGGGCGGTGAAGATCGCAGCCGCTACACGCCTTATGCCAATGGCGACAACGCCAACTCAGTGATCAAGCAGGTTGCCTCGGGCCGCTTCGGCGTCACCGCCGAATATCTCGGCGCCGCCGAAGAACTCGAGATCAAGGTCGCGCAGGGCGCCAAGCCAGGCGAGGGCGGGCAGCTGCCCGGCTTCAAGGTGACCGAGATGATCGCCAAGCTCCGGCATTCCACCCCCGGCGTGATGCTGATCTCGCCGCCGCCGCATCACGACATCTACTCGATCGAGGATCTGGCCCAGCTCATCTACGATCTCAAGCAGATCAACCCGCGCGCGCGCGTCTGCGTCAAGCTCGTCTCGTCGGCGGGCATCGGCACGGTCGCGGCTGGTGTGGCGAAGGCGCATGCCGACGTCATCCTTGTCGCCGGCCATGTCGGCGGCACCGGCGCATCGCCGCAGACCTCGGTGAAATATGCCGGCACGCCTTGGGAAATGGGCCTGACCGAAACCAACCAGGTGCTCACCCTCAATGGCCTGCGCCACCGGGTGAAGCTGCGTACCGACGGCGGCCTCAAGACCGGGCGTGACATTGTCATCGCCGCGATCCTGGGCGCCGAGGAATTCGGCATCGGCACGCTCAGCCTCGTTGCGATGGGCTGCATCATGGTGCGTCAGTGCCATTCGAACACCTGCCCGGTCGGCATCTGCACGCAGGACGATGCGATGCGGAAGAAGTTCGTCGGCACGCCGGAGAAGGTCATCAACCTGATGACCTTCATCGCCGAGGAGGTGCGCGAGATCCTCGCCAAGCTGGGGATCAAGTCGCTCGACGAGATCATCGGCCGCACCGAGCTGCTCCGCCAGGTCAGCCGCGGCGCGGAGCATCTCGACGATCTCGATCTCAACCCGATCCTCGCCAAGGTCGATGCGCCGCACGACAAGCGCCGCTTCAACATCCCCACCTTCCGCAACGAAGTTCCCGACAGCCTCGACGCGCAGATGATCGAGGACGCCAAGGCGGTGTTCGAACGGCGCGAGAAGATGCAGCTGACCTATACGGTGCGCAACACGCACCGCGCGGTCGGCACGCGCTTCTCGGCGGAGATTACCCAGCGCTTCGGCATGTCGGCGCTCGCCGACGGCCATGTCCATATCCGCCTGCGCGGATCGGCGGGCCAGTCGCTCGGCGCGTTCGGCGTGAAGGGCATGACGCTCGAAGTGTTCGGCGACGCCAATGATTATGTCGGCAAGGGATTGTCTGGCGCGATCATCGCGGTCCGCCCGATGGTATCGTCACCGCTCGAAACCAAGTCGAACACGATCATCGGCAACACCGTCCTCTACGGTGCAACCAGCGGCAAGCTGTTCGCGGCCGGGCAGGCGGGTGAGCGCTTCGCGGTCCGCAACTCGGGCGCGACCGTTGTCGTCGAAGGCTGCGGCGCCAATGGCTGCGAATATATGACGGGCGGCACCGCCGTGATCCTCGGCCGTGTCGGCGAGAATTTCGGGGCGGGCATGACCGGCGGCATGGCTTTCATCCTTGATGAGCACGCCGAGTTCGATCGCCGCGCCAATCCGGACAGCATCATCTGGCAACGCTTCGCCTCAACCCATTGGGAAATGCGCTGCAAGTCGCTGATCGCCGAACATGCCGAGCGCACCGACAGCAAATGGGCGCATACGATCCTCGACGACTGGGATCGCTGGCGGAACCACATCTGGCAGGTCTGCCCGAAGGAAATGATCACCCGCCTCGATCATCCGCTGAGCGATACGGAAGCCGAAGAGGTTGTCGCGGCGGAGTGAGGAATGAGGGGAGGAGAGCGCAACGCCTCTTCTCCCCCTTCGTCATCCTGAACTTGTTTCAGGATCCATTCAGCCGCGCGGGATGGCTCAAATCTGGAACGCTCCCAAGCCGCTTGGCGGATGCAGAACTAAATTCAGCATGACGAGATTTGGGCGATTCAAAACGTCGCACTTTTTGGCTGACCGCCGCCCCGCCACGGTTTATGGCAGTGCACAACAGGGACTAATATAAGCGGGGAGCGCGCGATGACCGTCATCATCAAGGAAGCTGATCTGATCGAGAGCGTCGCCGATGCCCTCCAGTTCATCAGCTACTATCACCCAATGGATTATATCCGCGCGCTCGGCGTCGCCTATGAGGCCGAGCAGGGGCCGGCCGCCAAGGACGCGATTGCGCAGATCCTGACCAACAGCCGGATGTGCGCCGAGGGGCATCGCCCGATCTGCCAGGATACCGGCATCGTCACCGTCTTCATCAAATGGGGCCAGCAGTGCATGCTGGACAGCGAGAAAAGCCTGCAGGAGGTCGTCGATGAAGGCGTCCGCCGCGCCTATCTCCATCCCGAGAACCGGCTGCGCGCCTCGATCCTCAAGGATCCCGCGTTCAGCCGCGTCAACACCAAGGACAACACCCCCTGCGTGCTCAACGTCGAAATGGTGCCCGGCCATCATGTCGATGTTCAGGTCGCGGCCAAGGGCGGCGGCTCCGAGAACAAGTCGAAGTTCGCGATGCTCAACCCGTCCGAATCGATCGTCGACTGGGTACTCGAAATGGTCCCGAAGATGGGCGCCGGCTGGTGCCCGCCCGGCATGCTCGGCATCGGCATCGGCGGCACCGCCGAAAAGGCGATGACGCTCGCCAAGGAATCGCTGATGGGCGATATCGACATGGCCCAGCTCAAGCTGCGCGGCCCGCAGACCGATATCGAGAAGCTCCGCGTCGAAATCTTCGACAAGGTCAACGCGCTCGGCATCGGCGCGCAGGGGCTCGGCGGCCTCGCGACGATCCTCGACGTCAAGATCATGGACTATCCGACCCATGCCGCGTCGAAGCCGATCGCGATGATCCCGAACTGCGCCGCGACGCGCCATGCGCATTTCCACCTCGACGGATCGGGCCCGGCCTATCTCGAACCGCCGAGCCTCGACGAGTGGCCCGATGTCGAATGGGCGCCGTCGAAGGAATCGATCAAGGTCGATATGAACAACCTCACGCCGGAGATCGTCGCGAGCTGGAAGCCCGGCGATCGCCTGCTCCTCAACGGCAAGATGCTCACCGGCCGCGACGCTGCGCACAAGCGTATCCAGGAGATGCTGGCCAAGGGCGAGGAGCTGCCGGTCGAGTTCAAGGGCCGGGTGATCTATTATGTCGGCCCGGTCGATCCGGTGCGTGACGAGGTCGTCGGCCCGGCAGGCCCGACCACCGCGACCCGCATGGACAAGTTCACCGAGATGATGCTCGCCGAAACCGGCCTGATCGCGATGGTCGGCAAGGCCGAGCGCGGACCGGTCGCGATCGAGGCGATCAAGAAGCACAAGGCCGCCTATCTGATGGCGGTGGGCGGCGCGGCCTATCTGGTCGCGCGGGCGATCAAGGGTGCTGAGGTCGTCGGTTTCGCCGATCTCGGCATGGAGGCGATCTACGAATTCGACGTCAAGGATATGCCGGTGACGGTGGCGGTCGATGCTACGGGTGAGAGCGTCCACCACACCGGACCGATGGTCTGGCGCGAGAAGATCGCGCGGGAGAAGCTGCTCGAGAACGCGTGATCTCGTCTCTCCTCCTGCTCGCTAAACATCCCCAAGTCGTTGAAAGGCGATGCAGGGTTGATGCGATGTCCTTTGGATAGGAGGACGCGATCGAATTGAGAAGGCTACTTCTCGAGCAGTCTCGGGAACAGCTCGACGAAATTGCAGGGCATGTGGCGGCTATCGAGCTGGAAGACGAGAATGTCGTCCCAGCCGTCCCTCACCGCGCCGGTCGATCCCGGCAGCGCGAAGATATAAGTGCCGCGCGCGACGCAGGCGGTGGCGCGGGACTGGATCGTCGAGGTGCCGATCTTGGCGTAGCTCAGCCAGCGGAACAGTTCGCCGAAGCCGGGGATTTCCTTGTCCCACACCCGCTTGAGAGCCTCCGGGGTGACGTCACGGCCGGTAACCCCGGTGCCGCCGGTGGTGATTACGCAATCGACCTCAGGGTCGTCGATCCAAGTGTGCAGGCGCGCGGTGATGAGTTCGACATCGTCGATCACGATCGCGCGATCCGCGACGATATGGTTCGCGCCTTCGATACGCTGGACTAGCGTGTCGCCCGACTTATCCTGCGAAAGATCGCGGCTGTCGGACACGGTGAGCACCGCAATCCGCACGGGATGAAAGGGCAGGTCTTCCTTGATCGGCATGGGCGCTCCGTTTGTTGCCGCTTCTCTTAAGCCGAAGCGGCCTCATCATGCAAAAGCGCCGACAGGCCGACGGCATCGGAAATTGCAGCCATCGAGGCGGTGTTGTCGAAAATACACCAGGCTGAGTCCCCAGCAGCGCGGAGAGCGCGGGCGATCTCGGGCAGACGATCCGCATAGGAAGAGCGATAGATAACCGGTGAGCCGTGCAGCCGGAAATAGGCGAGCCCAGGCCATCCACCGGGAAGCGCAGCGGCGACGACGCGGGCGGGGTCGGCCGCGACCCGGGCGATCCGCTCGGCGATCAAAACATCGTCGGCGGCTGGCTCGAACCAACTCGCGTGGCGCGGCTCCAGCACAAGCGGCGCGCTGATATGCTGGCGGCAGGCGGCGAAAAACGCGCACGCTACGCCGACATCGAAAGCCAGGCTCGGCGGCAATTGCACCAGCACGACGCCAAGGTTCGATCCGAGCCCGGCCGTCTCGGCGGCGAAGCGCTCGATCGCCGCGCCTGCCTCGATCAGGCGCGCTTCATGTGTGATCGCCTTCGGCAGCTTCACCGAGAAGCGGAAGCCACGCGGCACGCTCGCCGCCCAGCGCGCATAGGTCGCCGGCTTGTGCGGCCGATAGAAGCTGCTGTTGATCTCGACCGCGTCGAACCGCCGCGCATAGCGTTCGAGATGCGATCCTTCGTGATCGAACAGCGCCTTGTCGCGCGCCGCGATCGACCAGCCGGCCGTGCCGATCATCGTTTCCTGTTTACCCACGCTGATGCAACGCACGGCGCGCTTACGGGGCTCCACTGCGCGCAATATGCTGTCGCATCATGGTTCCGATGACAGATTTCGTGAAGTATGAGGGACGTCTGAACGACGTAAAAACCCCCCGATATGCCCGATAATCAGTCGGCGGCGGCGGGCGCGCCAAGCGAGGTAAGGCGCATCGCCTGGCGGCCGGGCAGCCCGGGAAAACGCGGCCACATGCCCTGCACAATCGCGGTCAGGCTCGTAGGCTTCACGCCCGACTGGCGCTGATACATCCAGTAATTGCGCATCACGATCGTGACATAGGCGCGGGTCTCGCCGAACGGGATCGATTCTATGAACAGCAATGGATCGGAGAGATTACGCCCGCGCGCATTCCAGTTGGCGACCGAATTCGGCCCGGCATTATAGGCCGCGATCACCTTGGGCAGCAGGCCGCCGGTGCAACTGCTGTTGTCGGCGAGTTCGCGCAGATAGGCCTGGCCGAGATCGATGCTCGCCGCGGGGCTCGACAGGCTGGCGGGATCGAGGATGCGGCCCTGATGGCGGGCGACCATCTGTGCGGTCGCGGGCATCAGTTGCATCAGGCCACGCGCGCCGGCCGAGCTCGTGGCGTCGGTCCTGAATTGCGATTCCTGGAGCGCGTGGGCAAAAATGAGGGCCTTGTCGACCTGCCATCCGCTCGCCGGGGTCCAGCTCGGCATGGGATAGCGCGCCGAGGCGGAGAGGCGTGTGCCCGACGGGCCGTTCTGCGCGAGCCAGATCTGCGCCGACGGCAGATCGAGCCGGGCCGCAAGATGCATCAGCGATTCATGATCGCGCGCGAGGCCGATGCGTGCCTGATGGCGCAGCAGCTGTTCGGCGAGCGCGGTCTCGCCGATCTCGGTGAGCGCTGCCGCCCGGCGGACATTGGGGATCGCGCCGATCGACGCCCAGTCATTGGCGGTGAGCTTCAGGCCTTCGTCGCCGACGTCGCTCATGCCAAGAGAGTTTTGCGCGATCAGGCCGTAGAAAGTCTCCTTCATCCGCGCTGCGCTGCGCAGATGCGGTTCGACCTGTTCGGGCCGCCCGCACGCCATTGCGGCGCGGCTCGCCCAATAGAGGCCGGCGGCGATCATCTCGCCGTCGCGTGCGCGTGCTGCGACCGAGTCGAATGCTGTACCGGCAGCGGTGCAATCCTTCGATCGCCATGCGGCGAGCCCGGCCACCCAGTCGGCCTGTACCGCCCAGTCGCCGGGAAGGCCACGTGCCTGGTTTGCGAGGCGCACCGCATTGGCGTCATCGCCCGTCAGATAAAAGGCCCAGGCGGTGCGCTGCAGCCACTCCGCCTGCGCTTCGGGCGAAAGATCGATCAGCCGTGCGGTGAGCAGCGCTTCCGCTTCGGCCGGCCGGTCCCCCTTGAGCAACGGCAGCACCGACTGCCCGAGCGCGGCGGCGGCGCGATCGCTGCGGAGCGATTTCGCGGATTGCCGCTTCGAGGGGCCGGCGTAGCGCACAAGATCGCGCGCGAGCGGCATCGCCGGGGTCGATATGCCGCGCTTCGCCGCGATTTTCGCGATCGACGGCGCTTGCGGCAGATCGCTCGCCGTCGCCATCATCGCCGCCAGCACATCGTCGCCGGCCGCCGGTGAGCCCTTGGCGAGCATCAGTTCGGCGCGCGCGACGTCGGTCACGGCGGTGTTGGGATTGGCGTCGATCAGCGCCTGTGCGGCGGTCCAGTCGCTGCTGCGGATCGCCGCGAATGCCGCGCGATAGGCGGCGCGTTGCTCGGCGGTAAGGCTGGCCGGCAGGGTGAGCGGCAGATTCGTGGCGCCGATCGCGGCCGCACTGGAGATCGCCGTGGCGTTTTCGGCGAACACTGCCGTCGAGGCGAGCAAGGCGGTGGCGGCGAGAAGCAGCGGCAATTTCATGCGATAATCTTCATAAGCATCTGCAGATCCTCCCAGGCGCGTTTTTTCTGCGCAGGGTGCTGGAGGAGCGTGCGGGGGTGGAACGTGGCGACGGCAGGAACCGCGCCACCGGGCAGGGCGATGTCGTGAACGCGGCCGCGCGCTTCGACGAAGCCCATGTTGAGGAACGTGCGGCTCGGGGCTTCCCCCAGCAGCAGCAGCGCACGCGGGCGCGCCAAGCCGACATGGTGTCGCGCGAGATTGCCGAACAACGCGGCGGCGGCGGCGTCGACATAGCCGCCTGCGGGCCGCCCGGGCGCCATTGCCGACAGATAGATGTTGTCGCGACTACGGCCCATCGCAGCGATCATGCGATCGAACAAGGTGCCTGCTTCGCCGGAAAGAAGCGCGCCGACCGCGACATCGGCGGCCTCGGGCATATCGACCAGCATCATCAGCCCCGATGCCACATCGCCCGATGGCGCAACGCGCGCCGAAAGCGGCAATGAAAGGGTGTCGCTTGTCGCCAGCCATTGCTGAAATGCATCCAGGGTGGCGGGGAATGACGGCGTAGCGGCGGCCTGCGGAACCGCGGTGGTTTCCGCCCGGCGTGGCTCGATGGCTGGCTGAGCGGCAGTGGCACGAGCGGCGGCACGAGCGGGCGCCGGCGCGGGGCGCGGGGCTTCGAGCCAGTTGCGCGGCGTTTCGTCGGCGAGCACGTCCAAACCCGCGTCGTTCCACCACGACATCAGGCTGGCGATATCCGCCTGCGAAATTTGCATTGCCCCCAAATTCATACTTAGGAGTAAAGGAATGGGTTGACGCGATGGTCAATCTGCGGGCAGCGGCTTTCGGGTGTGACGTGGTAGCACCACGACGACCGGAGCAAATGAGGACTTAACATGTCGACGCGTGAATCGATGGCATATGATGTCGTGATCGTGGGAGCGGGCCCGGCGGGCCTTGCGGCAGCGATCCGGCTGAAGCAACTGGCCGAGGCGGCCGGTCGCGAAATCGGCGTCTGCATTCTCGAAAAGGGCTCCGAAGTCGGCGCGCACATATTGTCCGGCGCGGTGGTCGATCCGATCGCGCTCGATGAGTTGCTGCCGAACTGGAAGGAGCTCGACAGCCCGCTGACCGTGCCGGTCACCGAAAATCTTCATTGGGTGCTCACGAAGAACAAACAGTTCTCGATGCCGCACATCATCCAGCCGCCCTTCATGAACAATCATGGCACCTATACGCTGTCGCTCGGCAATCTGTGCCGCTGGCTGGCAGGGCAGGCGGAGGCGCTGGGCGTCGAAATCTTCCCGGGCTTTCCGGCATCCGAGATCCTCTACAATGACGACGGCTCGGTGAAGGGCGTCGCGACGCAGGACATGGGCATCGGCCGGGATGGCGAGCCCAAGAGCGATTATCAGCCGGGCATGGAACTCCACGCGAAGTACACGTTTTTCGCAGAAGGCGTGCGGGGTCATCTCTCGAAGGTACTCAAGGGCAAGTTCGATCTCGAGGCCGACAGCCAGCCGCAGACCTATGGCATCGGCATCAAGGAATTGTGGGACATCGATCCCGAGAAGCATGTTCCCGGCCGGGTGATCCACACGCAGGGCTGGCCACTTACCGACGAAGTGGGCGGTGGTTTCCTTTATCATCAGGCCAACGGCCAGGTCGCGCTCGGCTTCGTCGTCGGCCTTGGCTACAAGAATCCGCACCTCTATCCGTTCGAGGAGTTTCAGCGCTGGAAGCAGCATCCGGCGATCCGGGCGATATTGGAGGGCGGGCGCCGCATCTCCTATGGCGCACGTGCGATCAACGAGGGCGGCTGGCAGGCGGTGCCGAAGCTCACCTTCCCGGGCGGTGCGCTGATCGGTTGCTCGGCCGGCTTCGTAAACGTGCCGCGGATCAAGGGCAGCCATACTGCGATGAAGTCGGGCATGCTCGCCGCCGAGGCCGCGTTCGACGCGATCGCCGCCGATCGCGAAGCCGATGAGCTGACCGCATATCCGGCCGCGCTCGAAGGGAGCTGGGTCGCGAAGGAACTCAAGATGGTTCGCAACGTCGAGCCGTTCGTCGCCAAGTTCGGCCCGCTGGCCGGTACCTTGCTGGCCGGAACCGATATGTGGATGCGTTACCTCAAGATCGGGCTGCCTTTCACGCTCAAGCACCACAAGGATAATGAGGATATGTGGCGCGAGGATATCGCGCCCAAGATTCAGTATCCGAAGCCCGATGGCGTGATCAGCTTCGATCGGCTCTCGTCGGTGTTCCTGTCAAACACCAATCATGAGGAAGATCAGCCGGTCCATCTGCAGCTCAAGGACCCGAGCGTCCCGATCGACATCAACCTGCCGTTCTACGACGCGCCCGAACAGCGCTATTGCCCGGCGGGTGTGTACGAGATCGTCGGCCGTGAAGAGGGCGATCCCAAGCTGCAGATCAACGCGCAGAATTGCGTCCATTGCAAAACCTGCGACATCAAGGACCCGACCCAGAACATCAACTGGGTGACGCCAGAGGGTGGCGGCGGGCCGAACTACCCCAATATGTGATGCAAGCGGGCCGGGAACGATTCCGGCCCGTATCATGTTTGTCCCGCCCGAAGCGCATGTGGCGCCGCTGTTGCACGGCGCAACGGGCTGGCTCTGCGTCCGCAAGCTGATACGGTGGCGCACCGGCTTCGGAGAATCGAATTGAGCGGACGACATATGGCCCTGCACGGTTTCGTGCTCATGTTGCTCTGTGGCTGCGCGGTTCCGGCAATTGCGTCCGCGCCCGACAGCTCGGCGGAAATGCGCCAATATGTGCGGGGACGGCTGGCCGATTCCGAAGGGCTTTCCGACGTTGCCGCAAACACCTACGCCCGGCTGCTTCAGGCGTCGCCGGACGACAAGCGGCTCGCGCTTCGCACCTATCGTCAGGCGCTGACGGCGGGTAATTACAAGCTGGCCGTGACGGCCGCGCGACAGCTCGACCGGCTTGGCGCGCTGACCGTCGATGGCACGTTGATGCTGTTGTCGGATGCCGTGGTCGCCCGCGACTGGGCCCGCGCGACGGCGGTGACCGACCGTGTCGCCCGCGAAGACGTGTTCACTTTCATCGTGCCCGTCATTCGCGGCTGGATCGCGCTGGGTAAGGGCGGCGGCGATCCGCTGCTCGCCTTCGCCGGTGCGCCCGCGTCGCAAATGGCGGCGGGTTATGCGCGCGATCATCGCATGCTGATCGGCATGGCGATGGGGCAGGCCAAATCCTTCGAGGATCTCCGGCTCGTCACCGCTGCGCATGATGGCCGGTCGCTGCGCCTGCAGCTCGCGGGCGCGGCGCTGCTCGCCCGCCGGGGGGACAAGGCTGGCGCGCTGGCGCTGCTGCAAGGGCGCGCGTCGGCGCTCGGCATGGCCCGCGCGCTCGTCGAGGCAGGCAAGCCACTCGATGGTGCGATCGACACGCCCGCGCTGGGCCTGGCCGAACTGTTCGCGCAACTCGCCATCGATTTGAAAGGCGACGGTAAATCGCCGCTCTCGCTGCTGCTCGCGCGGCAGGCCAATTATCTGGCGCCGGGCAATGTCGCGGCGACGCTGGTGGCGGCCGAGCTTCTGGCCAGCAACGACTATCGCGATGTCGCACTGGCGCTGCTGGCGCAGGTTCCGGCCCATGATCCGCTGGCGGAGACGGCCCGACAGGAGCGCAGCCAGATCTTGTTCGCCAAGGGCGACAAGGAAGCGGCGCTGAACGAGGCGAAGAAGGCCGCTGCGGCGCCCGATGCCGATGGCTCGGACTATGTCGAACTCGGCAATATCCTGTCCGATATGGACCGTCCGGCGGAGGCGGCGAGCGCCTTTCAGCGCGCGATCGATTTCGATGTCGCAGCGGGCCAGCCGATGTGGCCGCATCTGTTCCTGAAAGCCGGGGCGCTCGATCGCGCCGGTGACTGGGCGGGGGCCAAGCTGCTGTTGAACAAGGCGATCGCGCTCGATCCGCGCCAGCCGATCGTGCTGAACTATCTCGGCTATGGCATGATCGAGCATCGCGAAAATCTCGACGAAGCACAGGGCTATATCCAGCGCGCGTCGGCACTCGCACCGCAGGATGCCGCCATCGCCGACTCGCTCGGGTGGGTCTATTACAAGCAGGGCAATTATACGGGCGCGATCGCGGCGCTCGAGCGCGCGGTCGCGACCGATCCGGCACAGTCGGTGATGCACGAGCATCTGGGCGATGCCTATTGGGCGGCCGGACGGCGGATCGAAGCGCGCTATGCCTGGCGCGCGGCGCTGGTGCAGGCCGACAAGGACGGCCTTGATCGGCTCAACAGCAGGTTGGCCGATGGGCTGGACAGCGGCAGGGCCCTGTCGGCGAAGTGACGCCCCGCGCATGATCGTCGAAACGGCCTATGCCAAGATCAACCTCGCGCTGCACGTTCGCCGGCGGCGCGACGACGGCTATCATGAGATCGAGACGATCTTCGCCTTTGCAGAGCATGGCGATCTGATCGAAGCCGACCTCGGCGCGCCTCCGGCGTTGACGATCGAAGGGGAGTTTGCAGAGGCGCTCGCGGGCGAAGACCCGAACGACAATCTCGTGATGCATGGCGGACAGATGCTGCTGGCCGCGCTGGGCGGCGGCATCATGCCGGGCATCAGGCTGACGAAATCACTACCTGTCGCTGCCGGCATCGGCGGCGGATCGGCCGACGCGGCAGCGGTCATCAGACTGTTGTGCGGCGCTGCCGGCGTGGCGCTGGACGATCCACGCGTCATGACGGTGGCGCGAACTTTGGGCGCCGACGTGCCGGCATGCGTCATGTCGCACAGCGTGCGCGGCGACGGTCGCGGCGACGATCTGATCGCGGTTGAAGCGCAAGCTCTCGATGCCATGCCATTGCTGCTGGTCAATCCGCGGGTCCCGTTGCCCACAGGGCCGGTGTTCAGGGCCTGGGATGGCGTTGACCGCGGCATGCTGGACAATGGGGAGCCGCTGGCTGCGGCGATTGCGGGGCGAAACGATCTCGAAGCACCTGCCCGGGCGATCCGCCCGGTCATTGGCGAGGTCGTCGATCTGCTTGCAGCACAGCCGGGTGTGGTGCTTGCCCGCATGTCCGGGTCCGGCGCGACCTGTTTCGCGCTGTTCGATAGCGAGGCCGCGCGAGATGCCGCGTCGGCCGTAATCAGGGGCGGCCGCAGCGATTGGTGGCAACTCGCCACGCGGGTTCGTCCGGCCCGCTCATGACCTGCGATTAACTGCCGCATATTACGCCAACGTACCGAGTCCTTAAATCTACCTTAGCAGTTGAGCGGCTATTCTCCGGACTTCGACCTTCCGGAGATTGCATTGGCTTACTCGAAACCAGATTGGCGTGCGCTTTCGCTGACGAGCGCGCTCAAGCCTTGCCTCCCGCATTTGAGGATTGCGGCGGTATTCAGCGCGGTGGTGAACCTGCTGTATCTGACTCCTTCCATCTTCATGTTGCAGGTCTACGATCGGGTGATTCCGACGGGCGGCGTCACGACGCTGATTCTGTTAAGCATCATCACCCTTGCTGGCCTGTCGGCGCTGTCGGTGCTGGATTGGCTGCGAACCAGGGTCCTCGCAAAGGCTGGCACGCGTCTGGACGCCGAAGTCGCCGGGCCGCTGCTGACGGCCGTCATGACAATGCCTGCCCTGAGCCGTGCCGAGCGTGGCGAGGCAATGCGCGACTTCGACAGCCTGCGCTCCGCGCTCGGCAGCGGCGCTGCGATTGCGGCACTCGATGCGCCCTGGGTGCCGATCTATCTCGCGGCCGCATGCCTGATCCATCCGCTGATCGGCGGGATCACCTTTTTCGCGGGCATCGTCCTTCTGCTGCTGGCGCTGTGCAACGAGCGCGCAACTCACCAACTCTATGATACGTCAGCCGAGGCCGCGTCGATGGCCTATGCGCGCCAGGGCCATATGACGGCCTATGCTTCCGAAATCCGGGCGCTCGGGATGGGGGATGCTTTGCGAACGCAAGCGTTGGGCGAGCGTGTATACGCCAACGATATGGCGACGCGGGCGCTATTCGCGTCGCAGCGATACGGTTCGCTCATCAAATATTTCCGGCTGGTAGCGCAGTCTGCGGTTCTCGCAACCGCCGCGCTGCTGGCGATCCGCGGATCGATTTCCGGCGGCGCTATCTTCGCTACCAGCCTGCTGCTTGGCCGTGCGCTCGCGCCGATCGAGATGATTGTCGGATCGTGGAAGAGCGTCGTTAAGATGCGTTCATCCTATCTCCGCATCTCTCGGCTGCTGAGCAGCGTGCCGCCCGCCGCGACGATGTCGCTGCCGGCGCCTGTCGGCCGCATCAATGTCGAAGGGATCACGGTGGCGACGCCGCAGCAGGATCGCGTGGCGCTGGCCGACATAAGCTTCGGCATCGCACAGGGCGAGATCATCGGTGTCGCCGGCCTCAGTGGCGCAGGAAAGTCGACCTTGTTGCGCGCGCTTGTCGGCGCGGTGGATCCGGTTCGCGGCAATGTCCGTCTTGACGGAGCGGCGCTCGGCGACTGGATTCCGGCGGAACTGGCGCACCATGTCGGCTATCTTCCGCAGGAGTTTGTCCTGTTCGCGGGTACGATCCGCGAGAATATATCGCGATTTCAGACGGCGAGCGATGGCGACGCAGGCGCGATAGACCGGGCGGTGGTCGCAGCGGCGAACAAGATCGGCGCGCATGAGATGATCCTGAGGCTGCCTTCGGGTTACGACACGCTTGTCGGCCACGGCGGCATCGGTTTGTCCGTGGGGCAAGCGCAGCGTATCGCATTGGCGAGGGCGCTGTTCGGATCGCCGGTGTTCGTTGCGCTCGACGAGCCGAGCGCGAACCTGGACGCCGAGGCCAAGGCTTCGCTGATCGAACTGTTCGCTATTCTGCGCGCGAACAAGGTCACCACCATTTTCGCATCGCACGATGGCGGCCTGCTCAACATGGCCGACAAGCTGCTCGTTCTGGCGGCCGGCCGCATTGCCAAATTCGGGCCGATACGCGCCGAGGCGTCCCTGCATCCCATAACGCGATTGAGTGCTTAAGCGATGACGACAGCTTCTTTTTTTGCCGGCAAAATGCCAACGCCGTCGGCCGTGACCACACAGGCGGGGGATGCATCGGCTGAATGGCGATGGGGCGGTGGGGTCGTCATCGGCCTGTTGATTGTCGCCGGAGCCTGGGCCGGGTTCGCGCGGCTCGATTCGGCAGTGTCGGCCCCGGGCGCGGTCAAGGTCGCGGGCGACCGGCGCGCTATCCAAAGCCTCGAAGGCGGGGTGATATCATCGCTGGACGTCGTCGAGGGCCAGAAGGTTGCGAAGGGCCAGGTGCTGGTGCAATTCGCAACGAGTCTGGCGTTGGCGCAGGAGCGCTCCCTGGCCGTGCGGGTCATCGGACTGCAGGCGCAGATTGCGCGGCTCGATGCAGAAAGCGCTGGTGCTTCGGCCATAGCGGTTCCGGCGGCATTTGCGGGCCTCATGGGGCAGGATCGCGCCGAGGCCGATCGCGCGCTCGCGATGGCCCGGAGCGAAATGCTGGTCAACGCCGCCGCCGACCAGAATCAGGCTGCCTTGCTGGGCCAGCGTGCGCGCGAGATCGGCGATCAGATTGCCGGCCATGCGCAGCGCAAAATTGCCAGTGTCCGGCAGATCGATTTGAGCCGGCAGGAGCTTGACGGCATCCAGGCGCTGGCGGCCAAGGGCTACGCCAGCAAGAATCGCGTGCTGGCGCTCCAGCGCACGGTAGCGGCGCTCGAGGGCGATGCCGGTGGCGAGCAGGCCGAGATGGCGCGTCTCCACAGCTCCACGCTCGAAACCCGACTCCAGCTGATCCAGCTGCGCGGCGACAAAGCCGCGCAACGCGCGCAGGACCTGCGTGCGGCGCAGACCGAGCTGCAGAGCCTGTTGCCGCAATGGCATGCTGCTGCCGAGGCATTGGCGAGGACGCAGCTTCGCGCGCCGGTCGCCGGAACGGTGATGGGGCTTTCGGTGCGTGGCGCGGGCGCGGTGGCAGGTCCGGGGCAGCGGCTGATGGATATCGTGCCGCGCGATCGATCGCTGGTCGTCGATGCGCAGATCGGCGTTGGCGATGTCAATGATCTCGCGCCGGGAATGGGCGTCGATATTCGGGTGACGGGATTGCACGGCAGAAACAACCCGATCCTGCATGGGACGCTCAGCCGCCTCTCCGCCGACAGTTTCAGCGACGAAAAGACCGGCCGTGCTTTTTACACGGCATCCTTCCGCGTGCCGGCATCGGAACTGCGGAAACTGGAGTCGGCGGCCAGCTTGCGCGGCTCAATCCGGCCTGGAACGCCGGTGGTGGTGCAGGTGCCGCTCCATCAGCGGACGGCGCTGCAATATTGGTTCGAGCCGCTGACGGAAGCGTTAACCGGAGCGCTGCATGAACGCTGATCAGCGACAAGATTTACCGTGTCCTAACGGTATTTTTTCGCAGATTATTCAATTTATTAAAGTAAAGATACTTATCTTTAAAGGGGTTTTGTATGGCTGCCGCTATTCGTGCGAGTGATTTTGTATCCAATATTGGTATTAATACGCACATGGCGTACACGGATGGTCGCTATAGCATTTCGGCCAACGTTCTTGCTGATATCCAGTATCTTGGCCTGAATCTCATCCGCGACATTGCGCCGAATTATTCATCGACGACCATCGCCTCCAAGTATCAGCTCGGCGCCTATAACAAGATGGCCGATGCGGGCATCCGGTTCGATTTCCTGAGCGGCAGGGATCGGATGACCGTCGTTTCCGATATCGAGCGCTTTGCAGTGGCGCACGCCGGAGCGGTGGTCTCGATCGAGGGCCCTAACGAGATCAACAACGCGCCAGTCAGCTATCTTGGTCTGACCGGCACGGCTGCCGCAACGGCGTTCATGAAGGACCTCATCCAGAAGGCTGGTGCGAGCGACGCCCTCAAAGACATCGATATTCTCGGCCTGACAGGTGCTACGCCCACGACCGAAGCGGCCATCAACACCGGCGCCGATTTCTCCAATGTGCACCTTTATCCGGCTTACGGAAATCAGCCGGGGAAAATGCTGGCAACGTGGCAGAGTGTCGGTGCCGCCAAACCTGTCGTGATCACGGAGGCCGGCTATTACACCGCGCCGGTCAATTCCTATGGGAAGATCGCCACGCCATCGGCCTGGGGTGGCGTCGATCAGCTCACGCAGGCAAAGCTCACGCTGAACCTGCTGATGGATGCCAGCAAGTTCGGATATGAGAAAATTTATCTATACCAGTTGCTGGATGCCTATGTCGATCCGACCGGCATGGGCGTGGACAAGAATATCGGGCTGTTCGATTACGACAACAAACCCAAACTGGCTGCGACGGCCATTCATAATCTGACCTCGATCCTGTCGGATGCGGGCAGTGCAGCCGATACATTCAAGATCAGCGATCTGGTTTACACGGTGAAAAACCTGCCCCCGGAGGGGTCGACGCTGACGATGCAGAAATCGTCAGGCGTCACCGATATCGTGCTGTGGTCAGAACCCGATATCTGGGATCATCTCACCTACCAGGGAATCGCCGCTCCGATTGTGAATTCGACGGTCGATTTCGGGAGCAACCACGTCAGCGTCAAAGTCTATGATCCGCTCATTTCCGACAAAGTCGTCGCGACTTATCTTGATGTTACGTCGGTGACGGTGGGTGTACAGGATCACCCGGTGATCGTGGAGGTCACCGATATCCCGGACCCGATACTTAAAGGCACAAGCGGTGACGACACGCTGAAAGGCACGACTCTCGCCGATCATCTTGTCGCCGGGGCGGGGAATGACACCGTTTTCGGCGATGCCGGTGATGACGTTATCGAAGGCGGTAATGGGCGAAACACGATCGATGGCGGCGATGGTTTCGACATGGTCAGCTATGCCGATGCTGCGACCGCAATCACTGTACGCTTGGGGACGCCTGGCTTTCAAAAAATCGAGACATCGACGACTGACAAGCTCATCAGCATCGAAGGCGTTATCGGCTCGGCATTCAACGACTCCCTTTATGGGACGATGGATAAGCAGTCCTTTTTTGGGGGAGCTGGCGATGACCGCTTCGTATTCAGCGGAGGCGGCGACCTGATCGATGGTGGCGATGGCAGCGATACTTTGATTTTCGGGCCATCTTGGGCAAATGGCGTCACGGTCTCGCTACAGTCGATGGCGAGGCAGAATGTTGATGCCAATACGAGCGTTCAGCTTGTGTCGATCGAAAAGATCATCGGGACGGCTTATGGTGACGTTCTGACGGCAGGCGCGTCGGGCAGCGAATTGCAAGGGGGTGCGGGCGACGATATCCTGATCAGCAACATTGGCAACGATATCCTGCAGGGTGACTTGGGCGCGGACACCGCGTCCTACGAATTAGCGGATAAAGGCGTCACCGTTTCGATGGCGATTGCGGGCGCGCAGGATACGAAGGGCGGCGGCTTCGACACGCTGGTCGGTCTCCAGAATTTGAACGGCTCAGCCTATGGCGACAACCTGACCGGTTCTTCGGCCGCCAATATCATCGTCGCCGGCGCCGGGAACGACATAATCATCGGCGGCGGCGGCGCCGACAGCCTTTCCGGCGGCATCGGCGCGGATCGGTTTGTCTACCTGCTGACCAGCGACAGCAAGGTCGGCGCATATGACACGATCAACGATTTCTCATCTGCGCAGGGCGACAAGATCGATTTGACGGGGATCGATGCCAATACAAAATTAGCCGGCGATAATGCGTTTGCGCTGGTTAGCAGTTTCACAAAACATGCCGGCGAACTGATGGTCACGGCCGAAACCGGGGGCTGGCTGGTCCAGGCGGACGTCGATGGTAACGGTGTCTCGGATTTCGGGCTGCACGTGCGTAGTACAGCCGCGTTAATGGCGTCCGATTTTGCGATGTAGGGGAGCGAGCCGCTGCTGCTTCCCCTACAGTGGATCAAACCCTAAGCCCGGCCGAAGCGGGGCGGCCGTCAGGCAGGCACGCTCGCAATCGTCACGCCGTCATATTTCGCATCGGTGGCGTCGAACATCGGCTGAACGACGAAGCTTTCCGCTGTCAGGCTGATGCTGTTAAGCCCGATCAGCTTGAACGTCCCCAGTTTCATTTCGGCCGGCACCTTGCCGTCACGCAGCATGACGACGCCGTCGAGAAAGGGATCGTCGTGCCGGGTGTATAGGATATGCGGCGCGATCTGCATCGCTGTCTTGTTATAGACGGCGGTGACGCACAATCTGCGCTTGATCGCTTCCGCCAGCAGAGCGGCCGCGGGCAGGCGCGGCTGGCTGTCGTCGGCAGCGACGGCGGGTTTGATACTGAGGGTTTTGCGGGGGGCGGACATGGGGCGCGCATATCGGGGGGGAGCCGCCAAGGCAAGAGTGTGTGTCTCGCCACTGCCTTTTCAGGCGTCCCCTATCAGCCTCTGATCCTCGTCGCCGGCGGTATGATGGCGCTTTCGAGAAGATCGAGCGGCATCGCGCCGCCGCCGAGCACCGCGCTGTGAAACATCTGCAGCGAAAAGCGCCGTCCCGTCCGGGCCCTATAGCGCGCGCGTATCTCCAGCAGCCTTAGCTGACCGAGCTTGTAGCCCAGCGCCTGCGCCGGCCAGGCCATGTAGCGATCGATTTCGGCCTCCACCTCGCTCATCGGTGATCCGGTATTAGCCTGCATATAGGCAATCGCCTGCTCGCGGGTCCAGCGCAGCTGGTGGATGCCGGTATCGACGACGAGCCGGACGCAGCGGAACAGATCGTCGGCGAGTCGGCCGACGTCGCCCGCCGGATTGGTGCGATAGACGCCGAGTTCGGCGGCCAGCCGTTCGGCGTATAATGCCCAGCCTTCCTGATAGGCGTTGAAGCTCGCGATCCTGAGGAGCAGCGGCGCCTGCGGCAGGGTCAGCGAGGTCGCGCCCTGCGTATGGTGGCCGGGCACGCCCTCATGGTAGCTGAGTGTCGGCAGGGCATAGCGGCGGACGCCGCCCATATCGCGCAGGTTCACCCAGTAAATGCCAGGCCGCGATCCATCGAGCGAAGGGCCGTCATAATAGCCGCCCGGCGCCGAATCCTGCGTAGCCGTCGGCACCGCCCGGATTTCCATATGCTGGCTGGGGATCATGGCGACGGGCAGGATCTGGGCCTGACGCGCCTCCATATCGCGGACAAGGCTACGCAGATAATCGAGGACTTCGGCGCGGCCCTGATCGCTGTCGGGAAAATGCTGGGCCGGATCGGCGGCCAGCGCATCGAGCCGCTGGCGCATCGTCCCGCGCGAAAAGCCGATCTGGCGCAGCCGCGCTTCGATCCGGCCGGATACCAGGCGCACCTGATCCAGCCCGATCTTGTGGATATCTTCTGCCGGGAGACGGCTGTCGCCGATCGTGCGGATATTCGCCGCATACAGCGCTTCGCCGTCGGGTTGTGCCCACAGGCCGGCTTCGGGCCGGGCGCGGGTCCGCATGGACTCCACCCGATCGCGCAGCTTTGTCACCGCAGGCCTTGCCCGCTTGTCGAGCGCGAGGATTGCCCGTCCTTCGGCGGCCGTCCGGAAATTGCTGTCGAGCCCCGCCGTTCGCATCCTATCGCGCAGCGCGACGACCAGCGGATGCGCGTCGGCGCGGCCCGCCAGAAAGCTGTCGATTACGGGCAGGACCTTTTCGAGAATTGCGCGCGGCGGGCGGCAGCCGAGCGCCTCGTCGCTCCTGGTCTTCTGCACCACACCCGCAAAGCCGTCCGCGAAGCTGTCGAGTTTCTCCAGCCAGGCGTCGACCTCGACCGGCGACGACAACGCCTGCTGCGCCATCATGACATTGGGCGTGTTGATCAGCGGGCCCGATATCTGGCTGACGATGTAGGGCTCGTGCCCCGAAAACCAGAAGGGATTGGGCCGCCCATAGCCGATAGACGCCGAGCGGGTGCCGTTTTCGATGACCGCCGCACAGACCTTCAGCCGGAGCTGACCCAGCGGATCGCCGCTACAGTCGATCTGCTCGATCGCGATCCCTGCCTCGCCGAGCGCGCCGCGCCACTGCTCTTCCCCCTCGGGTGAGTAATCGTCCATCCGCCGCGCCATCGGGCGGCCCCCGGTCGATGCGGGGACGCCGGCATAGGTGGCGATCTCGGGCGTATGATCGAGCAGCCGGTTGGTAATGGCATCGATAGGACTGACAATCGGGCATGGCCCCATCCGCTTGACGATCGCGCGCGCGGGCGAAGCAATCAGCGCGGCGGCACCGCCAAGCAGCATGGCCGCATGGCGGCGCGTGACGGATGACGGCATCGAGTATCCTGAAAAACTACAGCGCAAGTGGTGACATCTCGCCGGGGCCGGGGCAACAGTTTCACCGATGTTCGAAATCGATTCTATGGGTCCGATCGCGCGGATCAGCTTTGCACGCGGCAAGACTCGCAATGCCATTCCGATCGATCAATGGCCGGTGCTGCGCGAGGCGATCGATGCGATCGCCGCGACGGATGCCCGCGTCCTGATCCTGCGATCGACGACCAAGGGCATCTTCTGCGCGGGCGCCGATATCGGCGACCTTTCGACCTTGCAGCAGCGTCCGGCCGAACGGACCCGGCTTCGCGAACTGATGCACGGCGCGATTGAGGCACTTGCCGCGCTCCCGATTGCGACGATCGCTGCGGTGGACGGGGGCTGCTATGGCGCGGGCGTGGCAATCGCGCTGGCGTGCGATATCCGTATTGCCGGCGCCAAGGCCGCATTCGGGATCACACCGGCGAAGATCGGCATTCTCTATCCCGCCTCCGATGTAGCGCGGCTGAAGGCGCTGGTCGGGCCGGGCCACGCGGCCTGGCTGCTCTATTCGGCGATGACGGTCGAAACAAACGAGGCGCTGGCGATCGGGCTCGTCGAGCAATCGGTGCGCAGTGCGGAGGCCGCAGCGATGGCGCTGGCCCAACAGATTGTGGCCAATTCCCCGACGAGCGTCGCGGGGCTCAAGCGCATATTGGGTGGCGACAGCGATCCCGACAGCATGTTCGACGATGCCTTTGGCGGTGCGGACTTCACCGAAGGCGCGGTTGCCTTTCGAGAGCGGCGCAAGCCGGATTTCCGCCGATGAGCGCTTTGCTTCTGATCGCCGATCATGCGTCCAATCATGTGCCCGACGGCATCGATCTGGATATCGATCCCGCGTTGCTCGATCTGCATATGGCGATCGATATCGGAGTGGAGCCATTGGGGCGTTCGCTTTGCGACAAGCTGGGGATGGACGGCATCTTCGGGCCCTTGTCCCGGCTGGTGATCGACCTCAATCGCGAGGAGGATGCGCCCGGCCTCATTCCGCTGGAAAGCGACGGTTTTGCCATCGCCGGCAACAGGCTGCTTGATGCGGAAGGGCGGCGCGACCGGATAGAGCGCTTCTGGCGGCCATATCATCAGGCGATTGCGCACAGCATCAACACGAAGCGGCCGCGGCTCATCGTGTCGTTGCACAGCTTCACGCCGCGTCTGACCACGCGGCCGGAGGAGGCGCGGCCCTGGCAGGTCGGCGTATTGTATAATCAGGATGATCGGGCGGCGAGGATCGGCATATCGGCGCTGCGGGCGGCCGGCATCGTCACGGGCGACAACGAACCCTATTCGGGCAAGGTCCTCAACGCGACGATGAACATGCACGCCGAGGCCAATGCCATCCCCTATCTCGGGCTCGAGATACGACAGGATCTGATCGGGAACGATGTTGGGGTTGCGACATGGGGAGATCGGCTCGCTCCGATCGTCGAGCATGTCGCGGCCAATCTGCCGGGGTGAGCGTGGCGATCAAACTTTCGGCCGTGCTGGCCCTTGCAATCGCGCTGTTCAGCGTGGCGGCAGAGGCCAAGCCGCGCGGGCCCGCTTCCGCCGGTCTCGTGCAGGTTCGGCTGCAGACTGATTTCGGGCTGATCGACGTTGCAATCGATACGAAGCATGCTCCGATCACGGCGGCCAATTTCCTGGCCTATGTCGATGCGAAGCGGTTCGACGGCATCACATTCTATCGCGCGGCGCGCGCGAAGAACGGTTCGGGCAACGGCCTCGTTCAGGGCGGGATCGACCGCAACTATCCCAAGGCCTTCGCGCCGATCGCGCATGAACCGACCACGCATACGGGACTGCGCCATGTCGATGGCACGATCTCGATGGCGCGCAACGATCCGGGTACTGCGATGGGCGAATTCTTCTTCGTCGTCGGTAGCGCGCCCTATCTCGACGCTACGAAGACCTATCCCGGCTATGCCGCTTTCGGTCATGTCGTGCGCGGCATGCCGGTCATACGCCGCGTCCTCCAGTCGAAGACCTATCCGGGTGGGCACTCGAAGGATACGATGGGCCAGACGATCATCAACAGGGTGAAGATCGTCACCACGAGGCGGATCGGCCAGGCTGGTTCGAAACAGGCGAAGGTGGCGGAATGACGGGATTGATGCGACGCAAACCGCTGCAGCTATCGGCCCGCGAGGGCGAAGCTGAAATGGCGCGCACCTTGTCCTGGCCACATCTTCTTGCCCTGGGTGTCGGCGCGATCGTCGGCACCGGGATTTTGACGCTGATCGGCGTGGGCGCCGACCGCGCCGGGCCGGCCGTGCTCCTGTCCTTCGGTATCGCCGGCGCGATCTGCGCGTGTGCTGCACTTGCCTATGCCGAAATGGCGACGATGATGCCGGGCGCGGGCAGCGCTTACAGCTACAGTTACGCCGTGGTCGGCGAGATCGTGGCATGGGTCGTCGGGTGGAGCCTGATCCTCGAATATTCGCTGGTCGTATCGACCGTGGCAGTCGGCTGGTCAGGCTATGCGGCGCCGCTGCTGGCGAGCGTCGGGTTCCCCGTCGCGCTGACACAGGGCCCGGCACTGGGCGGCGTCATCAACCTGCCGGCCATCGTCATCATCGCGATCGTGGCAGGACTGCTGATGGTCGGCACGAAGGAGAGCGCGCGGCTCAATACAATCCTCGTCCTCATCAAGATCGCCACGCTGGCGCTGTTCGTCGCGGTAACCCTGCCGGCGTTCAGTGCCGCCAATCTTCACCCCTTCATGCCGCATGGCTTCGCGAAGGCGATGGGCCCGGACGGTGTCGAACGCGGCGTGATGGCCGCGGCGGCGATCATCTTCTTCGCCTTTTACGGCTTCGATGCGATCTCGACCGCCGCCGAGGAAACCAAACGGCCCGAACGCGATCTGGCGATCGGCATCGTCGGATCGATGCTGATCTGCACCGCGGTCTATGTGCTGGTGGCGGCTGCCGCGATCGGCGCATTGCCCTATACGCGCTTCGCCGACAGCCCCGAGCCGCTGGCGCTGATCCTGCGCGAAATGGGGCAGGGTGGCGTCGCGCGCATCGTTGCGATTGCCGCAGTCATCGCGCTGCCGACGGTGTTGCTGGGGTTCCTCTACGGCCAAAGCCGTATCTTCCTGGTAATGGCGCGCGACGGTTTCCTGCCGCAAAGCCTCGCCAGGATTTCCTCACGCGGCACGCCAGTCCGCATCACGCTCGTCACCGCGATCATCGTAGCGATATTGGCAGGGCTGCTCCCGATCGATCAGATCGCCGCGCTGGCCAATGCGGGGACGCTGATCGCTTTCGCCGCGGTCGGGATCTGCCTGATCATCATGCGTCGTCGCGCGCCCGATATGCCGCGACCCTTTCGTGCACCACTCGGAGTCGCGGTAGGGCTCGGCGCTATACTGGGATGCGGCTATCTGTTCTTCAGCCTGCCGAGCAAGACGTTGCTCTGGTGCCTGGGGTGGAACGCGTTCGGGCTGCTCGTCTATTTCACTTATGGGCGGCGGCGGAGCGCACTGCATCGAAAAGCGCCGCTGCGGCCCTGACCTGCGCTGCCGGGACGGCGATATCCTTGCGCGCATAGATGATCGTGCCGGGCAGCAGATAATAATTACGCGCCACGAGCCGGTCGATGCAGCTGCCATAGCCGGCCCAGGGATATTTATCGAAAACCAGCCAGCGATCTAGCTGGACGAATTTGGGGCGGTTGGCGGCGATTTCAGTGCAGGGTTCGGACTTTATGCCAAGGACCGGATGCTGGTTATACTCGGCCTGCCAGGGCAGATAGAAGAAGTGTGCGGATGCGGGCAGCCGGTGCGCCGCGACATAGTCGAAATTGTTGAACGAGTAAGAGATCACCCGGTCGTTCGGCTCGGTATTGGCATCGACGATCAGCGCGAAGGGGGTCCGATATTCGATCCGGCGCTTGTCGAACTCGGCCAGATCGGCAGGAGCGAGCCCGCTCAGCTTGACAAGCAACAGCGCGACCATGGCCCAGCTTGTGGCAGGGCGTTCGCCGAACAGCCGCTCGATAGGTGCCGCGAAGATCAGCCCGAGTGGCAACAGCGAATAGAAGACCGCAAGCGCCTGAAATCCGCTGCCGCGAATGCCAAAGGACGCGATAGCTGTGGCCAGCAATATGACACGGATCAGGGGCGCATGTTCTGTTCGGTACAGGCGCCAGGCGGTGCCCAGCACCAGCACGACGGTAAAGACGCCGAGCAGCCTGTCATCACGGAAAAACCATGAGCGGATGAGGTCCGCCGGATGTGGCCCGCCCCCGGCATAAGGCGGCAGGATCACAAGGTTCATGTAGAAATGATAGGCGATGAACCCATATAATGAGCCGGCCAGCGCCAGGAACAAGATGTTCAACAGCGTCACGATCGCGACGCCCAGTGCGAGCGGCTTCCACCTCTTGCGCGAGAAGCCCGCGGCGCCGAGTGCCAGCGCGGCGGGAATATAGGTGAAGGCAAGAAATACGAGGCTGCCGAGACAGAAGCCGCTGACCAGGCTGGCCGTGAAATCGGGCACGCGTTCGCGCAGTCGGGGCAGGACATAGATCGCGATCACGACAGCGCTGCATATGCCAGCGAGCACCTGATATTTGTACATATGCGCGAAGATGTCGCGATAAGGCCCGGTCAGCGCGACGGCGATGCACAGGAACAGGAATAGCCGCGCACGGCGCCCGATGTCGGCGGTGCGGAGGATGGCGACGATCATCGCCCATTGCAGCAATGCGATGGCGATCCGGTTCTGCACGATCCCGCCGTCGGTCACCAGCGCAACGAGGTAGCCGGGCATGAAGGTCATCGGCCCGTGATGGTTGAAGATGCCGCTGTAGAGTCGGCTGCCGGCGACCATCATGTTCGCGGTGACGATCGTCTCGACCTCGTCGTTCCACACGCGATACTGGAGCAGCCGGATCTGCATCCCGATGAACAGCAATATGCCGAGTGCGAAGGTCAGGGTGACGATATTGTCAGCGATCCAGCGGAGCGCTCGCTCCAATGCCGAATTATCGCGGGTCATATTGGCCGAAGCAGGCTTTTTTCAGTACCGACACCAGATTGAGTTCGCCCGAGAAATTGATCTTCGTTGGAGTCTTTTCGCCCGCCGGATAGCGCCGCGCCGTCGGCATTTCGACGCATCGATAGCCTAATCGCGGCGCGCGATAGTTGAGATAGGCGAGCAGTTCATAACCGGTGAAGATATCGCGAAAAATCGCGACGCGCGGATCGACGAGCAGGCGCCGGCTATAAGCGCGGAAGCCCTGCGTAGTGTCTGTCCAGCGGAAGCCCGAGGCGATCGACAGCGCCGGGGCGTGGATCAGGCGGACGGCGAGCGTGCGCTTGAGCGGTGTATTCTCGGCGACGCCACCGGCAAGGAAGCGCGATGCCTGAACGAAGTCCATGCCCGAGCGGATCGCGGCGATGAAATCGGGGATAGGATCGGGATCGTCCTTGTCGTTGCCGTCGATCGTGACGATTTCGTCGTACCCCTGCTCGAGTGCGAAATCATAGGCGCAGCGCAACTGCGCGCTGAGCTTGCCCGGGCCGCGCTTGACGATCAGGGCGGCGACATGGCCGGCGTCGAGGATGTCTTCGGCGAGCGATCCGTCGGTCGATCCGCCATCAACGATCAGGACGTCGGCAACGCTCGCGATGTCGAGCGCCGCCATGCGGGACAACAAGCGCCAGATGCGTGCGCCTTCATTGATAACCGGGATGATCACGCAGGCGCTGTGCGAGCGGCCGCGCCAGCGCGGCACATCATAAGCGGGAACTTCGTGCGGCTGAGTTGGCGCAGTCACGATGCATCGCCATAATGGCGCGTGGCGAGCGCTGCGGCTCGCTCCATTTCCGTCACATGTGACGCGTTCGGCGAAGCGACCATCTCGATCGCCACCGTCAGGTCGGGCCGGCGCAGGCGCAGGGCCGCTCCGGCGTCCGCATGGGGCGAGCCGGCGTCGCCAAGTGTGACGAGCCGGGGTTCGCTGGCATGGACATGGCCGATCAGCGCGGCATGGCGGCCGATGGTCGCTTCGACAGCTTCCCGGTTCAGCGCCATCGCGCCGACATCGAGCTGGAGCATGATCGCGGGATGATCGACCGCCGCGACGACCGCTGCTGTTTCATCCGTCGTCGTCATGAAGTTGCAGTTGTAGAAAGCGGGGTTGGGTTCGAGGCAGATGATGACGCCCGCATCCGCAGCGCGATCACCGAGCTTCGTGAAGAAATCGACGGCTATCGCTTCGGTCTGCTGATCGGACAGGCCCGACCGATCGCGCTGGCGCGGTGAGCCGAAGGTCAGGGCCCGGGCGCCGAAGCCGCCGCCGATACGGCAGATTTCCGTCAGATGATCGAGCATCGCGGCGCGCGTGTCATCGAACAGGTTGAGCCCTTGCGTACCGAACAGCAGCGACTGCATGCCGGCGATCGTGAAGCCCTTGTCTTCCCACCACGTCCGTACCGCAGCGATCTGCGTTGCATTTGCCGCTGCGGGCTCAGCGAAATATTTGCTCGGTGCGAGATCGACCTGATCGATGCCGAAGCCGCCAAGCAATGCCGCGATCGCGGCATCCTCGGCAGTGTCCCATGCGATATTGGATGCCGAAAGCCGCATCAGGCGAGCGGCGCCGATGGTGGTTCGGACTGGGCGAAGGCGCGGATCGCCATCAGGCTTTCGCGGCGTGAATAGGTGTAGCGTCCGCTGCCGCCGAACAGCGCGGCATATTTTGTCTGGAAGTCATAGAAGGCAGGCGGCTGGGTGCTCCGGGTGGCGGCAAGCGTCCGTCCGAAACCTTCACGCGCCGCTTCTTCGATCGTCAGCGGGACCGCGGTGAGGTGTACAAGCGCCAGTCCCGCGTCGCGCGCCGCGAGGATATCGCCCCATAGATTGACCATCGGGTAGAACTGAAAGGCCGCACGGGGATCGAGCTTTTCGAGGCCATTGTCATTACGGAGGTCGAATATCGCGTTCTTGCGCAGCCCGGGCCCGACGAGGCCGGGCAGGCGGACGATCAGCGACGTGGTGAAGCGACGCTGTACGAAGCGTTCGAGCCACAGGCGATTGCGGCCGTAGGCGGTCAGCGCGGCTTCATCGATAGGGCTGTCCTCATCGACACCGCTGCTGTCGGCGAAGACATCGACCGTGCTGATGAGGACGAAATGACGGGCCTTGGTCCGCGCGATCTGCTGGCTCAGCCGTTCGATGTTCGCGAAGTCCGCGTCGGGGTCACTGTTGGCGATCCATTTCGCGGCCGGTGCGCCGGCGCAGATGAGTGTATCGAAGCGCTCTCCGCCGATCTCATGGATATTGGCCGACGCGTAGGTTCGATCGAATCCGCGTTGCCGCAGCAAGGTTCCGCCGACGAACCCGGTGCTGCCGATCAGCCCGTCCATGTTCATATCTCCGACGACGGCAGCGTTTCGCCGTCCAGTTGCTCGAGGATATCATAGATATTGTCGATCTTCCCGCCCAGCACCGAAAAGAGCCTGCCATGCGGCTGGTGTCGACGCATCAGGATCGGGCGGCCATCGTCGCCTTCGTTGCGCGTCAGCACGGTCTTGACCTCGAAAAGGGATGTTTCCGGGCGTGCATCGAGCAATGCCGGCAGATAGCGACCGGCATCACGGATCATCCGGTCCGCGCGCGATTCACGGTGATAGTTTGCGAGCACGGCGTAGGGATCGGTAAGGCCGTCCTCGATCCACGATGCGTGCGGCGTGTAGCGGACGTGCGATAGCGAATGGAGCCCACGCGCCGGAAACGGCATCGTCGAGAAGAAGGGGCCGTCCATGACGGTCACGCCGAGCCCGGCCAGCTCGGGCGGCGGCGTGATCAGGATCATCTCGCTGATTTCATGCTTCAGCCCGAACAGGCCGCCGTCATTTGATCCAAGCGACGTCTGCAGACGGCTATAGGTGCAGTTGAACGCAATATCGCCGTCGATGCTGGCCGTCCCTTCTGCCGTCCGGATATCGACGTGAACCGTGTCGCCATCCTGCCGAAAGCCGACAACGTCATGGCCGGCAAGGATCTCGACACCCGAGCGACCAAGCCTCTCGATCATGATCGATCGCAGTCTGTCGGCATCGAAGGTGCATTCCCGGGCGAGATAGGCCTTCTCGATCAGGGCGGGGTTGAACAATGTGGCGAGCGTCTTCGGCGCGGGTTCGAGCGGCACGCCCACCTCGCGGCAGAAGCGCTCCATCTGCTTGACGGTGATCTTCGAATTATGTCGCGCTACCGCGTAGAGATTGGTGAAGTCGCAAAAGATTGCCGGCCCGAAATCGGCTTCGAAACGCGGCGAATTGACGATGCTGCGGTGGGCGGTCGTGAAGCTGCGCAGATAATGATAGCCGCGATGAACGCGGGCCTGATTGTTGAACGAACTCCTTCCAAGCAGGTGCTGATCACGCTCGATCAGCAGAACGCGGTCGATCGCGCGTTTCCGTTTAAGGTAGATTGCGATGCTGGCGCCGTAAAAGCCGCCGCCGACGACCAGCGCGGTCGTCATCCAGAGGGCCCGGACGGTTCGGCACGATGGGATTGAACGGCGACGTTGAGCCTGTCGCGGCGCGTCAGCACCGCGCTGTTATATTCATCGACGACGAAATAGGATGAACTCGTCCGCCCGCCCCGAATATTGTCGATCAGATATTCCGTCAGCACGAACGCCAGCAACGAGAAGAGGAAGAACATGCCCGATTGCTGCAGCGACAGCGTAACCCAGCCCGGCTGCAGATCGGAGCGCGTGAACGCGAGCGCCACCACATAGATTGAGTAGAGGACGTTGAGGAACGCGCCGGCCAGGCTCAGGAATGAGGCGACCCGCGCGGGCGCGGTACTGCTCGACATGAGGATGCGGAAGGCGCGGCGCACATCGCTGAGGAAGCTGTGCCACGGCCGCCGCCGCCGCGGAGCCGAATAGCGGAATATGCGCTTCGGAAACCCGACCCGCATCGGCAGGGTGCGATATTGCGATGCCGGTCGCGGTTGCTGCAGCAGGTAGCTGACGACCCGTTTGCTCATCAGCCGGTATTGCGATGCCTCGCTGACCAGATTCAGCCCGCCGATCCATTTGAACAGCGTCAGATACACACGCCGAAGCGCCAACGCGGCGATATTATGATTCTCGGGTACCTCGTTGACGATCAGCGCGATATCGAGGCGATCGTTGACTGCGGCGGCGAGCGCTTCGGCGAGTGGCGCAAGACTCTCGCTGAAAGGATCGATAACCGCGACGAAATCGCCAAGGCTGTTTTCTACGCCGGCCCAGGCGGCAACCTCATAATCGACATGCTGGAGCAGTTTATACACCTGGATGTTCGGCAGCCCGTCAGCAGCCGTGATCTTCCGGTAGATTGCGTCGCCCTGCTCGCCGGAGCCACTATCGACCAGCACGATTTCGTAATCGGCCACCAATTCGGAAACCTGCGCCGCCACATCGGCGGCGATCCTGGGAACCTCATCGATCCAGCCATCGACCACCATCACGACCGACAGCAGCAAAGGATATTTTTCCATGTCCAACGTCATTCGGCGCGATCCCCGCCATGGGCTAGCATATCGGCTTCGCTCCCGACACCGCTCTATTCGGCGGCTGCGTATGGCAGCGCCGGAAGCGTAATAGTGAAGGTCGTGCCCTGGCCGGGATCGCTTTCGCAGACGATATCGCCGCCGTGACGCTGCACCACCATCCGAACCAGTGCCAGGCCAAGGCCGACGCCTTCGCGCGGCCCTTGCTGAAAACGGCCGAACAATCCCGCCAGTTGCTCAGGCGTCATGCCGGTGCCCTGATCGGCGATCAGGATCGACAGTTGATCCGCCGCCGCCGCCACCGAGCAGGTGATGACCATATCGTCTTCGCTATATTTGATCGCGTTGCCGATCAGATTGACGATCGCGCGCGTCAGCAACTGCCGATCGCCGAGGACGAGCGCAGGCTCGTCGCCCGTGACAGTATCGATGGTGATGCGCCGCGCGCTGGCTTGCGGCCAGAGGTCGTCGGCGGCATCCATCACGACATCGTTCATATCGACCTCGTCGCGCTCAAGCGGCTTGGCTTCGGCGCGGGCGAGCTGAACGAAATCCTCCGCCAGATCGAGCGTGCGGCGCGCATGTTTTTCGATGCGCAAGGCCATCGCTTCCGGCATCTGCCCGGGATTGCTCTGCAACAGGGTCAATATCCCCGATTGCGGCGCGCGCATGTCGTGGCTCAGCAGCTGCAGCGCATCCTCGCGATGCCGCTCCGCCTGTTTGAGCCGGGTCAGATCGACAACGCGGATGATGAGCCCGACCCTGTCGTTGCTGGCGTCGTGCTGCGGCACATAGCGGACGTCGAAATGGCCGATATCCTCGATGACGACTTCGATCTGTCCTTCCTCGGTTGCGCCTTCCTCGAAAGGTGCGATCCGCTTGCCGCTGTCGTCGGGCCGCATTGCCGCGAAGAGCGGGCCGAGCGCACTGCCAGGATCGGAATCGAGCGAAAGCCGCTGCAACAGGCTGCGCCCTTCGGCGTTGGTCAGCAGGATTTGTCCCGCCAGATCGGTCACGAACAGCGCATCGGGGATGTTGCGCAGCGAATCCGCGAGGAAGCGGCGAAGATCGCGCAGCCGCCCGATGGCCTGACCAAACATCGCGAGCTGCAGCGTTATTTCTCGCGGGCGCTCTCGCGATCCCAAAGCACGCGGGAAATCATCCTGTTCGCTTGCCAGCCGGCGAAGCTCACCCGCCATATAGTCGCTCACCGCCTGCAATCGGCGCCAGCCCCAGAATGGATAGACGAACATCAGGCCGAGCAGCGTTGGCGCCGGCGGAAGCCAGATCTGCCCGAATTGCAGCAGCGCGAAACTACCGGCGATCGTCAGGCCCAACAGCGCCAGCGCCAGCTGGGCATTCGCCCTTGGGCTGAAGCGCACGAACGCCAGCAGCAGCAGCCACAATGTCGCAAGCGCCGCGATCATGCGGAGCCGGGGCGTGGCCGGCGTGATGACGCGCCCGCGCAGCAGCGCATCGAGCAGATGGCCCTGAATCTCGACACCGGCCATCTGGCTGGTCCGGCCCGAGGTCGGCGTGGGGAAACTGTCACCCAGGCCATTGGCCGTCGCGCCGATCAGGACATAGCGGTTGCGCAACAGTTCCACCGGCACGCGCCCCTCGATCAGATCGACGAACGATACGCTGCGGATATGGCCTGCGCCGCCGCCATAGGGGATCAGCATCGGCCGTCCCTGCCAGAAGATATTGCCCTTGGGCGCAAGATCGGGGCGCGGCGCCACCTGCGCCATCATCGCGGCGAGCTGTATCCAGCTTTGCCCTCTGCCGCCCTCCTGAAGATAGATTTCGCGAACGATCCGGTCGCTGTCGAAGACGATGTTGACATGGCCTATGCCGGCGGCCGCATGCGCCAGCGGCGGGACCGGCGGCAGCGGATCATAGGCCGCACCGTTGCTGCCGGGGATATCGATCAGCAGGGGCAGATAGCCGCGCGTTTGCGCCAATGCGGCAGCGAGACGATCGTCTCCGGCCGCCGGCTCGACGAAGGCAACGTCATAGCCGATCGCGCGTGGTGCGGCTTTGGCGAGCTGCTCGATGGCCCGGACATGGACATCGCGGGACCATGGCCAGCGGCCGATCGCCTGCAGGCTGCGATCGTCGATCGCAACGACGACGATATCATCGGGCGGGGCTCTTTCGCCGGACAGGATGGCGCGATCATAGAGGATATTGTCCAGCCGCGCGGTCACATCGCCCCAGGTCAGGCCGATAACGAGTAGGGTCGAGATGACCGCGACTGTCAGCCACTCGGCATATAGTCGTATGGGCGCAGAGAGATGGGGCGCAGAGGGACGGCGGCTCGTGTCGGCCATGAGCCGTCAGGCCGATCTTACGTTGTGAGGCGGATGCTCAATCGCGACGCCGCTCCCGCGCGATCGGCACATCTACGCTGCTTTCCAACGGGGCTGTCCGTCCGAGAGCATAGGTGCCGGGCAGGCCTTCCATTCCCGACGGCGCGATCGCGGTCAGCCGCACGAAGAAGGAGATGTCGCCCGACAGCGCGAAGGTTGCTGCCGGGGCATCGTTGACGACATCCTCGAAGATATCGTGGAAGACGACATCGGTGGCGAGCTGGGTACGATATTTCTGCGCGCCATCGACAGGCCTGGCAGTGACGGCAACCGCACCGTCTTTCGTCCGCTCGATCGAAACGAGCTGCGGCCGCGGCAACAGCGGCACCGGATCCCCAACCCCTTCGGGCGAAGCGGCCACGCCAAATTCTTTCGGAATGGACTTTTCGGGTTTGTCGGCATCGGGCGCGACACCGACGGTGCCACCGACGACTTCGGTCAGCGCGCGATTGCCAGAGGCGTCGAGTGCGACGCGGAAGTTGGTCCCGCGTACCGCCGATACCGACAAGGGCGTGGTGACGCGGAAGTTGCTCGACGGGTCCCTGATCGGCGTCACCGTCGATTGCGAGCGGCCCGCCTCAAGCCGGAAGCTCCGATCGAGGCTGCCCGTCAGCAGGACACGCCGTAGTTTCTCGACATAGATGCGGCTTTGCGATGGCAGCGAAATCGCGCTGCCATCAGGCAATTGCAAGGTGACGAAGGCATTGGGGCCGGTTTCGACCCGCATCCCCTGCAGCACTTTCGCACCGAGAGCCGCGATCCGGCCGTCGACCGTGACGGCGCCCCGGAACGACGCGATCTGGCCGACGATCGGTTCGGTGCGAAGCAGCGCGCCTGGAACCAGCAAGATGCTGCCCGTCGGCAAGTTGCGCGGATCGCGCACCTTGTTCAGATCCTGGACGGTGCGGTACGCCGCCTCGCTGGTCATATATTGGCGGGCAAGGCCCAGCAGCGTATCGCCCTGGCGCACCGTGTATCGATAAGGCGCGTTGATGGCCTGTGCGAAGCCGGCGCTGCCCATAAGGAGCAGCGCGATCGCGCCGAGCCTGGAAAGCAGCGACCGTCGGATGACTATGTTGGTCAGAGCTCGCTTGCCCCCGGTTCCATTGCCTCGAGGCGATACCCATAGCTGTAGACCGGGGTGAGGCGAAAGCCCCGTTCAGGGCGCAGGCCAAGCTTCGACCTTATTCGCGAAATATGCGCGTCGAGCGTCCGCGTCGGCAGATCGGGGTTGCGGCCCCATATGAGCTCCAGCAGATAGGATCGCGAGAGTGGGCGGTGCAGATTGCGGAACAGGGTCGCCGCCAGTTCGAATTCCTTGGCCGTGAGCACGACGGTTTCGCCGTCGATGTCGACCGCCTGGCGGGTGGGATGGAAGGTGAAGCGCCCGTAGGTTTCTGCGCTGCCCGTGGTTTCGCGCGGGGCGGTGCGGCGCAGAACGGCGCTGACCCGGGCGAGCAGGATCGAAGCCTGCGCTGGCTTTATGACATAATCGTCGGCGCCGGCATTGAGCCCGGCCACAATATCCTCATCGGAATTCCGGTTGGTGAGGAGGACCGCCGGGACGGGCTTCTCCATATTCTGATGCATCCAGCCGAGCACTTCGATGCCGCTCTTGTCCGGCATGTTCCAGTCGACGACCAGCAGGTCGAACGTCTCCTGGCGCAATCGGGTGCTGAGCATGCGTGCATTTTTGAAGACATAGCAATGATGCCCGGCATCGGTGAGCGTCGATGAAACGAACGCCGCCACCTCAGGCTCATCGTCCAGGATTGCGATCCGCATCTTTGCTCATATCCCATCCGGCAGCGAGAGAAGGTTGGATTTCCGAGAATTTCGGCGGCGTGGAATCTACGCCCATCTCCCCAACGTCGCGAAAAACCAAGCCCCTTTACTCAAAGCTTCACGCATATCGAAGAGGGCGAAACGCAATCTGACACTTGTTTACAAATGCATCATGATTGCAGCAACCCGCATAGCGATGCATGGGAGCCTATGCTCGACGAACATATCCTCTTTATCGATGGCGAAGCGATCATCATCGACAAGCCCGCCGGCCTTCCGGTCGATCCGCCGCGCGATGGCGGCGTCAGTCTGGAGAACCACCTTCAGTCGCTCAGTTTCGGCTTTCAGCGCTGGCCGGCGGCGGTGCACAGGCTCGATCGCGATACGTCGGGCTGTCTGCTCCTGGCGCGCAGCCCCAAGGCGCATCGCCGTTTCCAGCAGGCTTTCGAGGCAGGAACGGTCTCGAAGACCTATCTCGCGGTGCTCGATGGCGTGCCCGATGCCGAAGAGGGCGTGATCGAGATGGGGCTGAACAAGGTTTCGACCCGCGAGACCGGCTGGCGGATGGTCAGCGATCCACGCGGCAAGGCTTCGCATACGGCCTGGCGTCGCCTCGCGATCATCGATGGCAAGGCACTGATCGAATTCAGGCCGACCACGGGCCGCACGCATCAGATCCGGGTCCACGCTGCAACGGGGCTTGGCGTGCCGATCGTCGGCGATCCGGTCTATGGCCGTCCGGGGCCGCCGATGCTGCTTCATGCATCGTCGCTCTCGGTGCCGCGCGACGGCAAGCCGCCGGTCGAAGGCAAGGCGCCCTTGCCCGAGCGCTTCACGGTGCTGGGCTTCAGCGACGCCGCTTAATCGGAAACCTTGCCGCGCAGCGATTTGACGGTCGCGCGTTTCGCCTTGCCGTCCATGCGCTTCGCCTTCGCGGCCCTGGACGGCTTGGTCACCTTGCGCCTTTTGGGGGCGATGGTGGCGTCGCGGATCAGCGCGATCAGCCGCTCGCGCACTTCCTGCCGGTTGAGCAACTGCGACCGCGCGCCTTCGCTGCGGAGCACGAGGACGCCATCGCGGGTGAGGCGGCTGCCTGCAAGCGCGGCCAGCCGGTTCTTCACCGCTTCGGGAAGGTTCGGCGAATTGGCGACATCGAACCGCAGCAGCACCGCGCTATCGGTGGTGTTGACATGCTGCCCGCCCGGCCCCGACGACCGCGTGAAGCTCTCTTCGAGTTCATCGCTGTCGATGGAGATGGAACGGGTGATCGGGATCAGCGGCATCCGCAATGCCTAGTGCAACCACTGGGGGATTGCCTAGAGGGCAGGCCGTGCCCAGATCAGCGGTAGCCTGATGGAGTCGACATGTACAAGTTCGATGTGAACAAAACCGCCGGCAAGGCCGAGATGTATCTCGATCTTTCTGCGGCGCTGGCGGCGCTAACGGCCGATGAGCCCGATGCTATCGCCAATATGGCGAATGCCGCAGCGTTGATCTGGGAATATCTGCCCGATCTCAACTGGGCGGGCTTCTATCGTGCGATCGATGACGAACTGGTGCTCGGTCCGTTCCAGGGCAAGGCCGCGTGTATCCGCATCGCGTTCGGCAAGGGCGTGTGCGGCGCGGCTGCGTCCACGCGCGAGGCTCAGTGTATCGAGGACGTACACGCCTTTCCTGGCCATATCACGTGTGATGCGGCCTCCGCTTCCGAACTTGTTGTGCCGATCGTTCAGGAGGGGCGCTTGATCGGAGTCCTCGATCTCGACAGCCCGGTGAAGGGACGTTTCGATCAGGACGACGTGCGCGGCTGCACCGAGCTGATGGCGGTGTTGGGTCCGCGTATCGCCTAATTCTTGCGCGGCTGCCCGGCGCAGAAGGTGGCGATGCTTTCGGAGCCATCCTCGGCCAGCGCCGCCACGGCGAAGAAATTGTCGTCGATGTTGACGTCTTTCAGCACTAGCTCGGTACCGGCGACATCCTTATGGTCGGTCCAGTCGATGCCGTCGGCGCGGCGCCAGTAGACGCGATATTTCGCCGCGCCACCCACCGCCGACCAGCGCACTGTAGTGTTATTCGACAGCGCGCCGACGATCGTCGCGCTGTCGGGTGCGGCCGGCGCCATCGCCAGCGCGCGCAGCGCCGCCAGGTTGAGATCGGTCACGCGCGCCAGATAGGAAAAGTCGACGCCGTCGATCGTGTCGCCATAGGTCCTGCCGTTCTCGGTCCGCAGATCCTGATGCTGGCGATCGTAATTCTCGGTCGCCTCGGTGATCCGCACCGCCGGATAGCCCATGTCGAGCGACGGCGAATGATCGCCGCCGCGCTGGAATCGATCGGGACGGCGGATTGCCAGCACGTCGAGGCCGGGCTTCGCAACCGTCGCGATGTGATCGATATATTTGGCGAGCGCCCGCGAGGGGCCGTCATCCTCGCCGCCGATGCCGCGGCGCATCTTGCCCTCCTCGAGCGTTTCGACCGAGCGGATGCCTTCGCTGAAGACGCGGACCCGATCATCGATATGCTGGCCACCGATGCCATGGGTATTGCCGACGATATCATTGTTCAGCAGCGCCGCCACTTTCCAGCCGCGCGTCTTGGCGGTGCGGGCGAGAAGCTGACCGCCGAACAGCCCCTGTTCTTCGCCGGACAATAGCGCGAAGACGATCGTCGCTTTGGGATGCTCCTTCGAGAGCAGCCGCGCCGTTTCCAGCACAAGCGCCGAGCCCGAACCGTCATCATTGGCACCGGGCGCATCGGCGGTGGAGTTCATCACGTCGGTGACGCGGCTGTCGATATGCGCGGAGACCATGATCACACGATCCGGATCGGCGCCGCGCAGGATCGCCATGACGTTGACGATATCGACGCCGCCAGGCGCACGCGGCCCCGTGAACCGATCGGACACCATTTCGACCTTGAGGCAGCCGCCGCATGCTTTCGAATATTGTTCGAACCGCGATGCCGCCCACTTGCGCGCGGCGCCGATGCCGCGCTTCGGGTCGATCGGCGAGGACAGCGTGTGTCGCGTGCCGAAGCCGACCAATGTCGCGATGTTCGATCGGAGCTCGGCGGGGCTTGCGGAGGGCGCTGCCTGCACGCCGGTGGCGAAGAGCAAGGCAGCGATGGGCAGGATTTTCATGGCTCAGCTCAATCGATCGAGGTCTTCGTCGCTCAGTGATCCAGGAATGATCATGAGCGGGCAGGGCAGTTGCCCGGCATCGGCGCCGGCAAAATGCGCGACCAGCTTGCCTGGCGGGCCGTTCGCGGCTGCACCCAGCACAAGCGCCGCTACGCCGGGGCGCGCTTCGAGCAATTCACGAACCACGGTGACAGGGTCGCCCTGCTTCACCGTGATCGAGGGCATGACGCCGGTTTCTTCGATCAGCGCGCCTGCCGCCTGCGCGACCATGGCTTCGGCGCGAAATCGCGCCTCTTCCTCCATCGCATCCTGCACGGCGCCCCACTGGCTGAATTCCTGCTGCGCCACCAGCGCGAGGATTTCGACCGCGCCCCCGGTCTTCGCCGCACGGCGGGCGGCAAAGCGAAGTGCCGTTCTGGCCTCCTCACCATCATCAATAACAACCAGATAGGTTCTCAACGCCGTTTTCCCCGCTCAATCAGCCGAATCTGCGCCAGTTGTCATGCTTGCGCAAGCGTTGCCCCTTGACCTCGGCATAGCGAGCGCGGAAAGACAGGCCCACGTCGCGACCCATCCTCCAAGTGGGACATATTATGCCGATCGAATTGAAGATGCCCGCCCTTTCGCCGACAATGGAGACGGGCACCCTCTCCAAATGGCTCGTCAAAGAAGGCGACGCCGTAAAATCGGGTGATCTGCTCGCTGAAATCGAAACCGACAAGGCGACGATGGAGTTCGAAGCGATCGACGACGGAATTGTCGCGAAGCTGGTAGTGGCTGCAGGGACGGCGGACGTGCCGGTCGGAACCGTCATCGCGATCATCCAGGGCGAGGGCGAGGAGGCAGCGCCAGCCAAGGCGCCCGCTGCGGCCAAGGCCGAAGAAAAACCGGCCGCTCCCAAGGCCGAGGCTGCGCCAGCGCCCCGGGCGAAAGCGCCCGCCGCGACTCCGAAGCCCGCCGAAGCGGCTCCGCCGCCGGCCGCTGCAAATGGAGAAGATCGGGTGAAGGCAAGTCCATTGGCCCGTCGGCTTGCATCGTCGCAGGGAATCGACCTGGCGAAGGTGAGCGGCTCCGGGCCGAACGGCCGCATCGTCAAATCCGATCTCGAAGGCGCGCCTAAGGGCGAGGCTGCGCCGGCCGCTGCTGCTGCGCTGGCTCCTGCCGCCAAGGCAGCCGAGGCTGCGGCCGCTCCCAAGGCGGCCCCCCCAGCCGCAGCCGCAGCCGCAGCACCTGCCGGTCCCGGTGGGCCGATCCCGTCGCAAACGGTCAAGCTCTCCGGCATGCGCAAGGTGATCGCGCGCCGCCTGACCGAATCGATGCAGCAGAGCCCGCACATCTATCTGACGGTGGATATCCAGCTCGATGCGCTGCTGAAGTTGCGCGGCGATCTCAACAAGGCGCTGGAAGCGCGCGGCGTGAAGCTGTCGGTCAACGATCTGCTGATCAAGGCGCTCGCGCTGTCGCTGATCGAAGTGCCCGATTGCAACGTCTCGTTCGCCGGCGACACCCTGATCAAATATCAGCGCGCGGACATCTCGATTGCGGTTGCGATCCCCGGCGGCCTGATCACCCCGATCGTGACGAGCGCCGATACAAAGAGCATCGCCGTTATCGCGACCGAGGCTAAGGACCTCGCGGCACGCGCCAAGGAAGGCAAGCTGCAGCCGCATGAATATCAGGGCGGGACAGCTTCAATCTCGAACATGGGCATGTTCGGGATCAAGCAGTTCACGGCCGTGATCAATCCGCCGCAGGCGATGATAATGGCGGTCGGATCGGGCGAGAAGCGGCCGTATATCGTCAATGACGAGCTTGGCATGGCGACGATCATGACGGCGACCGGCAGCTTCGATCACCGCGCGATCGATGGCGCGGTCGGCGCGCAGCAGATGGCGGCCTTCAAGCGGCTCGTGGAAAATCCGCTGGGCCTGCTCGCCTGATGGCCGATCCGGACGAGCAACCGCCCAAAACCGAACCTGCGATCCGTGTCGTTGCCAGTCCGGCGGACACCAACGCCGATGGCGATATCTTCGGCGGCTGGTTGATGAGCATCATGGATTCTGCCGCTGGCGTTTTTGCTTCGCGCTTTGCCAAGAGCAGGGTGGTGACGATCGCCGTTGACAGCATGACCTTCGTTCGTCCGGTCAAGATTGGCGACGTGGTTTCGGTTTATGCGGATTTGCTGTCGGTCGGGCGCACATCGATGAAAATCGGTGTTGCCGCCTGGAGCCGGGAGCGCCACAGCGAGCCTGAGCACAAGGTCACCCACGCGGTCTTCACCTTTGTCGCGATTGGCGAAGACGGCCGGCCTCGTGTGATTGAAAGAGCCGCCTGAGGGCGGACAACAGGAGCAATATCGTGGCGGAATCCTACGACCTCATCGTTCTCGGTTCGGGGCCTGGCGGCTATGTCGCGGCGATCCGCGCAGCCCAGCTCGGGCTGAAGACGGCAGTTGTCGAACGTGAGCTGCTTGGCGGCATCTGCCTCAACTGGGGCTGCATCCCGACCAAGGCGCTGCTGCGCTCGTCCGAAATCTATCATTATATGCAGCATGCCGATTCCTATGGCCTGTCGGCGGGCGCGGCGTCCTTCGATCTGGGCAAGGTGGTGCAGCGTTCACGCAACGTCGCCAAACAGCTCAATCAGGGTGTCACCGGCCTGCTCAGGAAAAACAAGGTCACCGTCCATATGGGCGATGGCGTGATCTCCGCGAGGGGCAAGGTCAGCGTCACCGTCGACGGAAAGACCACCGAGCTCGAGACCAAGAACATCATCATCGCCACCGGTGCGCGTGCCCGCGACCTGCCGTTCGCAAAGGCCGACGGCAAGCGGATCTGGACCTACCGCACCGCGATGACGCCGCCTGAAATGCCGAGCAAGCTGCTTGTCATCGGTTCGGGCGCGATCGGCGTGGAGTTCGCAAGCTTCTACAATGATCTCGGTGCCGAGGTGACGATCGTCGAGATGCTCGATCGTGTCCTTCCGGTCGAAGATGCCGATATCAGCGACTTCATGCGCAAGGCGCTGACCAAGCAGGGCATGAACATCCGCACATCGACGGGCGTCGAGAAAATCGTTGCCGACGACAAGGGCGTTACCGCGTCGATCAAGGACAAGGACGGCAAGGTCACCGAAGAGGCGTTCAGCCATGTGATCGTGGCGGTCGGCATCGTACCGAACCTCGAGAATATCGGGCTGGAAGCGCTCGGTGTCGAGGCGGACAAACGCACTCACATCAAGACCGATCAATATTGCCAGACGAATGTCCCGGGCATCTACGCGATCGGCGACGTCACAGACGGTCCCTGGCTGGCGCACAAGGCGAGCCATGAAGGGATCATTGCGGCCGAGCATATCGCAGGCAAGCATCCGCATGCGATGGACAAGCTCAACATCCCTGGCTGCACCTATTGCCACCCGCAGGTCGCCTCGGTCGGGTTGACCGAAGCGAAGGCGAAGGAGGCGGGCTACATGGTCAAGGTCGGCAAATTCCCGTTCATCGGCAACGGCAAGGCCATCGCGCTGGGCGAACCCGAAGGCTTCGTGAAGACAATCTTCGACGAGGCGACGGGCGAGCTGCTCGGTGCGCACATGGTCGGCGCCGAAGTCACCGAGCTGATCCAGGGCTATACGATCGGCAAGACGCTCGAGACCACCGAAGCCGAGCTGATCGAAACAGTCTTCCCGCATCCGACGATCAGCGAAACGATGCATGAGAGCGTGCTGATGGCGTATGGACGCCAGATTCACTACTGAGCGCGGTCAGTTTGCCACGAGAGGCGAGGTGTAATTCGCGTCATGCGCGAAGGGCATCGGCCGCCCGTCGCGTATCGCATCGAGGATAGCGGCAAAATCGGTGCGACACCGAAAGCCGAGCGCCGCTTCGGCATGGCCCCCGTCATACACCCGGCCGATGCTCTGCGGAAGTTCCCAGCCCAGGCTGCGATAGAGCGCGGGCGCGTCCGGGAAGAGGCGTGCGATGAGCGACGCCGCGTCCTGCTTCAGCGCGATGACATCGTCCCGCCCAAAAGGTGGCGGCGCTGACACGACCGCGATATCGAAGCCGATGTCCGGCGCGCGGTGTAGCGCCGCGACATGGGCGCGCGCGCAATCCTCCACCGTCAGCCGGCGATTGAGAAACTCATTGGCCTTCATGTTCGGGCCGGAGAGCGCGCGGTGCGTGTCGTCTTCCTCGGGAAAGAAGCGGGCGGTGCGTAGAACGATGCAGTTGAGCCCGTGTTCTTTGTGCTGGATGCGGCAGAGGCCCTCGGCCGCCAATTTCGTGACGCCGTAGATGTTGCGCGGCGCCAGCGGTCCCGATCGTTCGTCGAGCCAGACCGCGGCATCGCCCGCCTCGTCGCGAATATCCTGGCTGATCATCAGCGATGTCGTCGAGGTGAAGACGAAGCGGTCATGCCCGGCGGCGCTGGCGGCCTGAAGCAGGTTGAGCGTGCCGGTCACGTTGACGTCGATGAAGGCCTGCGTCGGGTATCGATCGATATCGGGTTTATGCAGTGCGCCGGCATGGATCACCGCTTCGATAGCGTGGTTCGCGAAGACCCGATCGACCGTCGCGCGATCGGCGACCGTGCCGATCACATCGGTGTCGGCGCCGGGCGCCGGATCGAGGCCCACCACGTCATGCCCATCGGCCCGCAGCATCGGCGCAAGGAAACGGCCGAGCCAGCCGGACGATCCTGTCAGAAGAATATGCATGGCCGCCATCTAGCCGAGGTCGTGGCGGCGGAAAAGGGGTTCAGGCGCCGCCGGGCTCGGCTTCATGCGGGCCGAAGCTTTCGCCGGGCGGCGGCGGCGCGCGGCGTATCCAGCGGCTCGCGACGATCTTGGTGCCGCGCGTGATGGGCTCGCCGCGGTGGCGGGCCGCGGGATCGGGTGCGCCGTTCGGCAATATGTTGGTAAATATCAGCGCGTCGCCGCGACGGCCGCGATGAGAGATGCCCAGATCGGGGAAGCTCGTCGCGCCGCCGTCATAATCGTCGTTGAGATAGACAAGCACGGTCATGACCCGCTGGTTGCTCAGCCCCGGCACCGCATCGACATGCAGTCGATATTGCTGGCCGGGCGCGTAGCGCAGGAGTTGTAGCGGCTCGCCCTGTGCGCTGGCACTGTCGGTGAGGCGGGCGATGCGGCGGTTGAGCGCGTGAACGAAAGGTGTTTCGAAAATCAGCGGGAAGGCGGCGCTTTCCGAATCGCGCACCGGATCGATCTGGAAACGCTGCTCGCCTTCGTGAAAGATGCGCGCGGGCTTGAAGCGGCCGGCGGCCAGATCGATCAGCAGGGCGCATTCTGCATTATCGAACAGCGCTTCGGCCCGGGTGACCGATGGTGTGTCGCTGAGCGGCTCGCGCCTCGGCAGGCTGCGCGGATCGCCGGCCTCGTCGAGATCCATCGCCGCGATCAACGAGCGCTGACGCGCGGCAAGAGGATCGCGATCTGCCCATAGATCGAGCATCGCCATCGCGCCCGGCCAGTCGGCGGGGGCGCCGACCCCGGTCGCGCGCAGCGCAGCCTCGATCCGGCCGGCGCTCTGTTGCCCGGCCGCGGCGGCACGGCCCAGAAGGGAACGTGCCGCGACAAGATCGCGAGGGACCGCACTGCCCTCGATCAGCCATAGGCCAAGCAACAGCATCGGGCCGGCATCGCCCTGCTCCGTCGCGCGCGACAGCAGATCGCAGGCTTCGGCGGCGCGGCCGGCCTGCGCTAGGCCATGGGCTTGTTGAACGATCGTCGCCGTCATCGCGGCCTGTGTGGCAGGAGATGCGCTGTGATGCCAGCGGCCGGGAGCCAACGCTACTCGGCGTCGCCCTCTTCGATGTCGGCGGCCGTGATACGCGCCAGCGGACGATCGCTGCGATTGAGCGCGAAGCCACGGCTCGACAGCAGCGCGGGCATATCCTCGGAGCGCCCCTGAGCGCGCACATCGAACGCGGTAAAGCCGGCATTGATCAGCGACGTTATGTCGCGATCGCGCTGCGAGCCGGAGGGTGAGCCCAGGACCACGGCGATCAGCCGGTGGCCGTTGCGCATCGCCGATGCGGTAAGCGTGAAGCCGCTATCGTTGGTGAAGCCCGTCTTGATGCCATCGAGCCCGACAACATTGCCGAGCAGGTGATTATGGTTCGCCATGCGGAGACGGCCGTAGGAGAAGCTCTGCGCGCTGAAATAATGGTAACGGTCGCCATGATTGCGGATCAGCGCGGCGGACAGGATCGCAATATCCTGCGCCGAGGTGAAATGCGCCGGATCGGGCAGCCCGCTGGCATTGGCGAACACCGTCTGCCGCATGCCGAGCAGCCGGGCCTTGGCCGTCATCAGCCGGGCGAAATTGCTCTCGGTGCCCGCCAGTTTTTCCGCCAGCGCAACCGCGACGTCATTGGCCGATTTCACCGCGACCACGCCGATCGCCTCTTCGACCGAAAGGCTCTGGCCGATGCCAAGCCCGAGTTTCGATGGTTTCTGCGACACGGCACGCGCCGACATAACGACCCGATCGTCGAGGTGGATACGGCCACTGTCGAGCGCATCGAACACGATGTAGAGCGTCATGACCTTGGTGATCGACGCGGGATGGCGGATCGCGGTGGCCTGCTCGGCGAAGAGGATTTCGTTGGTGTCGGCGTCCATCAGAACCGCGGCGAACCGGGGCGCGCCGAGCGGACTGGCTGCCGACAGCGGCGCGATCGGCGCGGCTGCGGCGCTGGCCGCGAGCGCGAAATGGATCAGCCCTTTCAGTGCAGATGCCGACTTAGCCAAATCCAGCCCCCCCTCTTCATTGACCAGATGGGCTTGAATCTACAGGAAATTCTCGAATCGCGACAGTCGGCTTCCTGGCCCAGTTCATGCGGTTCGACTCATTTCATGCACGGTCGATCTTGTCGGCATAGATCAGACGGCCGGGGCCGAGGCGCTGCATCATTGTCGCGAGATCACGCTGGCCGAACGCGAAGCAGCCTTCCGAACGGCCGAGCTTGCCATGCTGTGCGATCATTTCAGGTTCGGAATACCAGGCGCCATGGATGACGACGGCGCGGGCGCGGGCGTTGTTGTTGGTGGGATCGAGGCCGTCGATCCGGCGCGAACGCCCGTGATTGCCAACATATTCCTCGGCCGTGACGAACGCGCCCGACGACGACGCCGCCGAACCCACAGCGTTGGAGAATTTCTGTAGCCAGCCGGTGTGCGAAGGATCGGATCCACGGCCATGCGCAACCAGATAGCTGTCGAGGCGACCCGACACGACGTCCAGCACATGAAAGCGCGCCTTGGAAGAAGGATCGTCGAAATCGCAGATGCCAATGACGTCACGGTATTTGATCTGGCCGATATGGCGGCTCATCGCCGCCAGCGCCCGCGTGCGGACTTCGGAACGCAGTGGAGCGGTCGAAATGAGCGGCGCCGCAACCGAAGCGCTGCTTCCGGCCAGCGCTAATCCACCCAATATCCCGGCACTCAACAACCCGCGTCGGCTAACCGACGTGTCGATCAAATTCGTCACTATGCCCAACCCGCTCTATACGCTCACAATCTCAGTAAGTTAGCAGAGTTGGTTAACGAATTCGATTACGGAGTGGACGTTTGTTCCCTACTTGGCGGGCACTTGCCTCTTCTGAGGCACGGTTCGCCGATAATGCTACAGACCGGGCGAGAACTTACCGCGCGGCCATATGGACCGGCGCTCCCCCCGAAATGCCGCCGAGCCGCGCCGTCAACTGTCCGTCCCGCCCATAGGGATCAGGCAAGCGGCGGAGCGAACCATCGGCATTCGCCTCTGCGGTAAAATAGACGATATATACTGGCATGCTGCGCTCGAGTTGAAGCACCTTGGTCTGCTTCGGATTTTGCAGCGCGTCGTCCAGGCTGGTCTGATCGGATAGCTGCGCAGCCAGATCAGCGATATTCTCGACGCGGATGCAGCCATGGCTGAGCGCGCGCTGATCGCGTTTGAAAGCTGACTTGTTGGGGGTGTCGTGGAGGTAGATCGCGTGCGCGTTCGGCATATCGATCTTGATGCGGCCGAGCGCATTGCCCGGTCCCGGCGCCTGCACGACGCGATAGCCGCCCGCGATCTTCGTCGCGGTGAAGCCCTTGTTCCGCCATGTGCCTTCCTTCAGCACGCTGGGCGGCAGGGTCCAGCTTGGGTTGGCCACCACCGATTGCGCCATCAGCGCGAGCTGCGGCGTCGGTGTTTTCGGAGCGCCAACGACGACGGTGTAGGTCGCTTCGGCCACACCATCGTTCATCAGATCGAGCTGATAGGATGGGACGTTCACATAGATATAACGCTCGCCCAGGTCGCGCGGCATCCAGCGCCAGCGCTCCAGATTGGCGCGCAGCAAATCGCGCGTCGCGGTGTCGCCCGGATCGGTCTGCGCATAAGCCGCGCGGAGCGCCTGATATTGCTCGCTATCAGGCAGCAGGCTTTTCAGCCATTCGGCGAGACGATCGGTGGCGATGGCGTCGTTCAGACCAGATGCCAGCGCGTTGGTGTCGGCGCGCTTGCCTAGATGCCAGTCGAATGCCTCCTTGTCGTCAATCCGGCCATCGGCGTAATCGTGCGCCAGGCGCATTGCCGCCGCGTCGGCAATCGTATCGAGGGCGGGGCCCTTCTGCTCCGCTTCGACGGCGGATTTGAGCATATCGAGCGAATAATCGGCCGGATTGAGGCCTTCCTTCGCGGATGCCTCGATCGCAGCAAGCAGCGCGCGTGTGTTCGACGTGGACCAGCGTGCGGTTTCCTGCTGCGTCCGCTCGACTGGCGAAACCATGTCGGCTGCCGGTTCGGCGGGAGCCGGAGCGCCCATGACGAAAGCGGCCATAGCGGCGAGCGGCAAGGCGGCGAGCATGCGCGGCAGCGTGATCCTGGCGGGGCGGCGTCGGGCAAAGGACGGGCTGGCGAGCCCAATGGGCCCTGCCGGTTCATTCTGCGGAGAATTGCCTTTATGGTACATGGCGGACCTCCCTGATGGACCGCGCTGTAACGGCCCATCAAGCCCAAGTGATCCACGCTCGCGCGCAAATAAACATGGCAGAAAAATGGGAACTTTTCCGATCATTTCGTTATCGAAAGAAAGGTCACGCACCCTTTTGCGGCGGGTAGGCGTTTCGCTGCCGCAACCTCTGAATGCGCGGGGAGTTCCATGTCCGAAGAACCCGAAAGCAAGCTGACCCTCTATGCCGCGCTGGCAGCCAATCTGGGTATCGCGATCGCCAAATTCGTGGCGGCGATGATCACCGGGTCATCGGCGATGTTGACCGAGGGATTCCACTCGGTGGTCGACAGTCTCAACCAGGTTCTGCTGCTCTATGGTCAGAAACGATCGAACCGACCGCCCGACGAGCGCCACCCGCTCGGATATGGACGCGAACTCTATTTCTGGAGCTTCGTCGTCGCCATCCTGATCTTCGCGGCCGGTGCCGGCATATCGATCTACGAGGGCATCGCGCATATCAGGGCGCCCGAGCCGATGCGCTCGCCCGTGATCAACTATGCCGTTCTCGCCGTCGCGATCCTGCTGGAAGGCGCCAGCTGGACGGTAGCGATGCGCGAATTCGGCGGCGCCAAAGGCGATCAGGGCTGGTGGGAGGCGATCCGCCTGTCGAAGGATCCGCCGACCTTCATCGTGTTGTTCGAAGATTCGGCGGCGATGTTCGGCCTCGTCGTGGCCGCGATCGGCATCACGCTCAGCCTGCTCACCGGCGACGCCCGCTGGGACGGTGTCGCGTCGATCGTCATCGGCCTGGTGCTCGCGGCGGTAGCGTTCGTCCTGGCGCGGGAATCGATGGACCTGCTGATCGGCGAGCCTGCCGACCCTGCGATGGTCGCCGCCGTGCGCGCCGCGATCGATGGCCGGCCCGAAGTCACGGGCGTCAACGAGATCACGACGGTGCATATCGGCCCACGCAATATCTTCCTCGGGCTCTCGGTCGATTTCGAGGATCATGTGCCGGTCGGCAGGATCGAGAAGCTGATCGCCGAGGCCGAAACCGAACTGCGCGAGCGCTGGCCGTCGATCCGCGCGATCTACATCAAGCCGCAGGCCAGGCGCGCCGCTTGACGCATCGATCCGATGATGGTCGATGGGCCGCTCAACAAGGGGTTATGACATGCGGCATTCGATCGGCCTGACGCTGCTTCTGGCGTCGGTGACACTTCCTTCGACCGCCCCGGCCGCGACGACTGTCGTCACTGCGGCCCATATGTTCGATCCGGCCAGCGGCAAGACGTTTGATCAGCCGATCGTGGTTATCACCGATGGCCGCGTCGCCGCGCTGGTGACGGGTGGCAGCGCCCGGCCGGTCATTCCGGCCGATGCGAAAAGGATCGATCTCGGCGAGGTTACGATCCTGCCCGGGCTGATCGACATGCACGTCCATTTGACCTCCGACGCGAAGATCGGCGGCTATCGCAAGCTCGAATATGTCGAGAGCTTCTGGCCCGTGGTCGGCGTCGCCAATGCGAAAAAGGTGCTGGAGGCCGGTTTCACGACCGTGCGCAATGTCGGCTCCGACAATTTTGACGACATCGGTCTCAAGCAGGGGATCGATGGGGGCTATGTGCCCGGCCCGCGGATCATCGGCGCGGGGCACCTGCTCGGCGCCACCGGCGGACATTGCGACGATACCGAAGGTCTGCCGCCCGCTTATGGTGTCGTGCCGAGCCCCGGCGTCTCGGATTCTCCGGACGGTTATCGGAAGCTCGTGCGGGTTCAGCGCAAATATGGCGCCGAGGTCATCAAGATATGCGCCACCGGCGGCGTCCTGTCGAAGAGTGACGCGCCGGGCGCGCAACAGATGAGCTTCGAGGAGATGAAGGCCGTCGCTGACGAAGCGCATATGCTCGGCATGAAGGTCGCCGCGCATGCGCATGGGACGGCCGGGATTAACGACGCGCTTCGCGCCGGTATCGATACGATCGAACATGCCAGCCTCGCCGATGCGATCTCGTTCAAGCTTGCGAAGGAGCATGGCGCCTCGTTCTCGATGGATATCTACGACGACGACTATATCCTCTCCGAAGGCGCGAAGAACGGGCTCCATCAGGAGTCGCTCGATAAGGAGAAGGCGATCGGCCTCAAGCAGCGTCAGACCTTTCGCGCTGCCCATGCCGCCGGGGTGAAGATGATCTTCGGTACCGATAATGCCGGCGTCTTCCCGGCCGGCTGGAATGCGCTCCAATTCGCCAAGATGGTCGAATGGGGCATGACGCCGATCGAGGCGATCCAGTCGGCGACGGTCAACGCCGCTGCCGCGCTTGATCGTCCCAACGACGTCGGCTCGCTGAGCCCGGGCCATTACGGCGACATCGTCGCGGTCGCGGGCGATCCGACGAAGGACGTGCGCCTGCTCGAAAAGCCGGTTGCGGTGATCAAGGGCGGCGAACTGGTCGCAGGCGGCCCGCGCTGACCGACTTCGTCCTGATCATCACCACGACCGGATCGGCGGAGGAGGCGGATGCGATTGCGACGGCGCTGATCGAAGAGCGGCTCGCCGCCTGCGTGCAGATGCTGCCCGTCACCAGCGTCTATCGCTGGAACGGCGCGGTCGAGCGGGCAGGGGAGATCGCGCTGCACATCAAGACGCTGAGGAGCCGGACCGAGGCTGTCGAGAAGCGGATCGCCGCGCTCCACAGCTATGATCTGCCCGAGTTTCTCGTTGTCCCCGTACTGGAAGGATCACCCGACTATCTCGGCTGGATCGCAGAAGAGGCGCGGAGTACGGACGCCTGACAGCGCGGTGATCGAAACGGCAAGTTCGCCGCCCTGCTTCCGATTCACCGCTCAGATGAGGTTCCGCTGGGCGCGCTTTGTCATCGCCGCCGTGACGCGCCGTCGTGAATCACGATTGAAGTCGAGCGCCTCGTGACGAGTTGTGCGCCGCACAAGATGGATGTTTTCAATATCTTAGGATATTCGGGTGGTTCCCGGCGTGCCAGGTTGGGCGGCGGCGGTTGACCCCTTCGGACTCCTTGTCTATAGGCGCGCCCTGCTTAGCGGTGGATTGTCCGCCGCCGGGCAGCTTGAACATTATCTATGCGTGTGAAGGCCTGGGGGGTCCACAAGGACCGCCGGGGCTTTCGTGCATTTCCGTTCCCGAAAGGGAGGGAAGGCGGATCGGGCATAGGTAAAGTAACACTCTCTCAGAGGTGAAGGGCTTCATGCCAACGATTAACCAGTTGATCCGCAAGGGTCGCGAGCCGCAGAAAGCGCGCTCGAAAGTTCCCGCCATGGAGGCGAACCCGCAGAAGCGCGGCGTTTGCACTCGCGTCTATACGACGACCCCGAAGAAGCCGAACTCGGCGCTGCGCAAGGTTGCGAAGGTTCGCCTGACCAACAGCCGCGAAGTGATCAGCTACATCCCCGGCGAAGGCCACAATCTTCAGGAGCACTCGGTGGTCCTGATCCGCGGCGGTCGTGTGCGCGATCTTCCCGGTGTGCGTTACCACGTTCTCCGCGGTGTGCTCGATACACAGGGTGTCAAGGATCGTAAGCAGAGCCGTTCGAAGTACGGCGCGAAGCGTCCGAAGTAAGGATAGAAAATGGCTCGTCGTCGTCGCCCAGAGAAGCGTGAAATTCTCCCCGATCCGAAGTTCGGAGATGTCATTCTCTCGAAGTTCATGAATTCCGTCATGCTTGATGGCAAGAAATCGACCGCTGAAGGCATCGTCTATAGCGCGCTCGATACCGTAGAGACTCGCGCTAAGCGCGATCCTCTCGGCGTCTTCCATGATGCGCTCAACAACATCAAGCCGGGCATCGAGGTCCGCAGCCGCCGCGTCGGTGGTGCGACCTACCAAGTTCCTGTCGAGGTCCGTCCGGATCGTTCGCAGGCGCTGGCCATCCGCTGGCTGATCTCGGCGGCGCGTGCGCGTTCCGAGAACACCATGTCGGGTCGCCTGTCGGGCGAGCTGATGGATGCGGCGAACAATCGCGGCAACGCGGTCAAGAAGCGTGAAGACACGCATCGTATGGCCGAAGCCAACCGCGCGTTCTCGCATTATCGTTGGTAACAACGGGTTCATCGGCTCTCGCTGGTAACAAAACTGTTGCCGGACTTTTTCCGGTAACATTTCTTCCTATATCGTCGGGAACGGGCTTCGGCCTGTTCCCGACATCGGAGTTTTAAGATCATGGCCCGCAGCCACCCGCTCAACATGTATCGCAACATCGGCATCATGGCCCACATCGATGCCGGCAAGACGACCACGACCGAGCGTATCCTTTATTATACCGGCAAGTCCTACAAGATCGGCGAAGTCCATGAGGGCACCGCCACGATGGATTGGATGGAGCAGGAGCAGGAGCGCGGGATCACGATCACGTCGGCTGCGACGACCTGTTTCTGGAACGATCACCGCATCAACATCATCGACACCCCCGGTCACGTCGACTTCACGATCGAAGTCGAGCGTTCGCTCCGCGTGCTCGATGGCGCGGTCGCATGCTTCGACGGCGTTGCGGGCGTCGAGCCGCAGTCCGAAACCGTGTGGCGCCAGGCTGAGAAGTACAAGGTTCCGCGGATGTGCTTCGTCAACAAGCTCGATCGCACCGGCGCCAATTTCCAGATGTGCGTGGACATGATCAAGGACCGCCTCGGTGCGCGTCCCGCGGTCCTCTATCTGCCGATCGGTATCGAAGGTGGTTTCAAGGGTCTCGTCGATCTCGTCGAGAACCGTGCGATCGTCTGGCTCGAAGAGAGCCTCGGGGCGAAGTTCGAATATCAGGACATCCCGGCCGATCTCGCTGACGCCGCCGCCGTCGCCCGTTCCGAGCTGATCGAAATGGCCGTCGAGCAGGATGACGACATCATGGAGGCCTATCTCGAAGGCACCGAGCCTGACGTGGCGACCCTGAAGAGCCTGATCCGCAAGGGCACGCTCAACTTCTCGTTCGTTCCCGTGCTGTGCGGTTCGGCGTTCAAGAACAAGGGCGTTCAGCCGCTGCTCGATGGCGTCGTCGATTACCTGCCTTCGCCGCTCGACATCAAGGACGTCGAAGGGCTCAAGCTCGACGGCGTGACGGCTGACTCGCGTCCGCCACGCGATGACGCGCCGATGTCCGCGCTGGCGTTCAAGATCATGAACGATCCATTCGTCGGCACGCTCACCTTCGCCCGCATCTATTCGGGCAAGATGGACACCGCTTCGGTCGTCCTAAACTCGGTGAAGGACAAGAAGGAAAAGGTTGGCCGCATGCTGCTGATGCATGCCAACAGCCGCGAGGACATCTCCGAAGCCTTCGCAGGCGACATCGTTGCGCTCGCGGGCCTCAAGGATACCACGACCGGTGACACGCTCTGCGCGCAGAACGCACCGATCATCCTCGAGCGCATGGAGTTCCCGGATCCGGTCATCGAGCTTTCGGTCGAGCCGAAGACGAAGGCCGACCAGGAGAAGATGGGCATCGCGCTCAATCGCCTCGCTCGCGAAGATCCGTCGTTCCGCGTGTCCTCGGATGCCGAGTCCGGCCAGACGATCATCAAGGGGATGGGCGAACTCCACCTCGAAATCCTCGTCGATCGCATGAAGCGCGAGTTCAAGGTCGAAGCCAATATCGGCGCGCCGCAGGTTGCCTATCGTGAATCGATCGGCCGCAAGGTGGACGTGGATTATACCCACAAGAAGCAGTCGGGTGGCTCGGGCCAGTTCGGCCGCATCAAGTTCACCGTCGAGCCGGGCGAGCGCGGCCAGGGCGTCATCTTCAAGGATGAGGTCAAGGGCGGCAATATTCCCAAGGAATATATCCCATCGGTCGAAAAGGGCATCCGCGAGATCGCCGCATCGGGTTCGCTGATCGGCTTCCCGATCATCGATTTCACCGCGACGCTCTATGACGGCGCGTACCATGACGTCGACTCCAGCGCGCTGGCGTTCGAAATCACGGGCCGTGGCGGTATGCGCGAAGCGGCGCAGAAGTCCGGCATCAAGCTGCTCGAGCCGATCATGAAGGTCGAAGTCGTGACCCCGGAAGATTATCTGGGCGACGTCATCGGCGACATGAACAGCCGTCGCGGCCAGATTCAGGGCACCGACAGCCGCGGTAACGCACAGGTCGTCGAGGCGATCGTGCCGCTGGCGAACATGTTCGGTTATGTGAACCAGTTGCGGTCCTTCACCCAGGGCCGCGCGCAGTACACGATGCAGTTCTCGCATTATGAAGAAGTGCCGTCGAACGTTGCCGAAGAGATCAAGGCAAAGCTGGCGTAATCGCAAAAACATAGTTATGGGCGCGTCCGCATCGGGCGGCGCGTCCCGAGTTTGATTCGAAAAGAAGGTAGGAAAAATGGCGAAAGCTAAGTTTGAGCGGACGAAGCCGCACTGCAATATCGGCACCATTGGCCACGTCGACCATGGCAAGACGTCGCTCACGGCTGCCATCACCAAGGTCCTCGCCGAAACCGGCGGCGCGACCTTCGTCGACTATGCCAACATCGACAAGGCTCCCGAAGAGCGCGAGCGCGGCATCACCATCTCGACCGCGCACGTCGAGTATGAGACCGAAGCACGCCATTACGCGCACGTCGATTGCCCCGGCCACGCCGATTATGTGAAGAACATGATCACCGGCGCTGCGCAGATGGACGGCGGCATTCTCGTCGTTTCCGCAACCGACGGCCCGATGCCGCAGACCCGCGAGCACATCTTGCTCGCACGTCAGGTCGGCGTGCCGCAGCTTGTCGTCTTCATGAACAAGGTCGATCTGGTCGACGACGCCGAGATCCTCGAGCTCGTCGAGCTCGAAATCCGCGAGCTGCTCTCGTCCTATGATTTCGATGGCGACAACATCCCCGTCATTCAGGGTTCGGCCGTTTGCGCGCTCAACGGCACCAAGCCGGAGATCGGCCATGACGCCGTTCTCAAGCTGATGCAGGCCGTCGACAGCTTCATCCCGCAGCCAGAGCGTCCGCTCGACAAGCCGTTCCTGATGCCGATCGAAGACGTGTTCTCGATCTCGGGTCGTGGTACGGTCGTCACCGGCCGCGTCGAGACCGGCATCGTCAAGGTTGGCGAAGAAGTCGAGATCGTCGGCATCAAGGACACCCGCAAGACCGTCGTGACCGGCGTCGAAATGTTCCGCAAGCTGCTCGATCAGGGCCAGGCCGGCGACAACATCGGTGCGCTGATCCGCGGCGTCGGCCGTGAAGAAGTCGAGCGTGGTCAGGTTCTCTGCAAGCCCGGCTCGATCAAGCCGCACACCGACTTCTCGTCGGAAGTGTACGTATTGTCGAAGGAAGAGGGTGGCCGTCACACGCCGTTCTTTGCGAACTATCGTCCGCAGTTCTACTTCCGCACGACCGACGTCACCGGCACCGTCGAGTTGCCTGAGGGCACCGAGATGGTCATGCCCGGCGACAACGTTGCGCTCGGCGTCAAGCTCATCGCCCCGATCGCCATGGAAGAGGGCCTGCGCTTCTCGATCCGTGAAGGCGGCCGCACCGTCGGTGCAGGGGTTGTCAGCGCGATCTCCAAGTAATATAGGGCAGCACCGCTCGACTCCTTCGGGAGTCGGGCGGTATGCTTTTACAGATATATTTTTCTGCTGAGGCAGAGGTGAGGGCGGCCCGCGGGTCGCTTTATCTTTGGCAAGGCATGGCTCTTTCGCATCGGTGTGGAACATGGAAACGCAGAATATTCGTATTCGTCTGAAGGCTTTTGATCACCGCGTGCTCGATCAGGCTACCGGCGACATCGCAGACACCGCCCGCCGTACCGGCGCTCTCATCCGTGGTCCGATCCCGTTGCCTACCCGCATCGAGAAGTTCACGGTCAACCGTGGTCCGCACATCGACAAGAAGTCGCGTGAGCAGTTCGAAGTGCGCACCTACAAGCGCCTGCTGGACATCGTTCAGCCGACCCCGCAGACGGTCGATGCTTTGATGAAGCTCGATCTCGCAGCGGGTGTTGATGTTGAGATCAAACTGGCCTAAGAGGCCGGCTCTGCGCGGGACCGAATCGTTCCCGCGCTTGTTATTTCAGGCTCTCGCCTCCGGGTTCGAGGATTGGAAAACGGAATAGACAGGGATACCGACCGGCAACTGCCGGTGTCCGAGTCCCCGCCATTCGCGACCCAGATATTCTGGAGCGCGGAAAACCGAGCCCGGGCGGGGGCTGTCTGAACATTGGGCTGGAAGCTTCGGGATAACCCGGAGCTTTTTTCGTTGGCACGCTCGCTGCTAAGGCGAGCCTCTGTTGTAAAGGAACGGATCATGCGCACTGGCGTGATCGCTAAGAAGATGGGGATGACCCGCCTGTTCCAGGATGATGGCCGGCACGTGCCGGTTACCGTTCTGGTTCTGGAAAAGGTCGAGGTCGTGGCTCGCCGCGAGCAGGATCGTGACGGTTATGTCGCAGTTCAGCTCGGCGCCGGTACGGCCAAGGCCAAGAATGTCGCGAAGCCGCAGCGCGGCCACTTCGGCAAGGCCGAAGTCGAGCCCAAGGCATTCGTCGCAGAATTTCGCGTGTCGGAAGACGGCCTCCTCGATGTCGGCGCGGAAATCACCGCCGATCATTATGTCGCGGGCCAGTATGTCGACATTCAGGGCAGCACCCAGGGCAAGGGTTTCCAGGGCGGCATGAAGCGCTGGGGCTTCGGCGGTCTGCGGGCAACCCACGGCGTTTCGGTTTCGCACCGTTCACTCGGTTCGACCGGTCAGCGCCAGGATCCAGGCAAGGTCTTCAAGAACAAGAAGATGGCCGGTCATATGGGCGCCGCCAACCGCACGCAGCAGAACCTCGAGATCGTCCAGACCGACGTCGAGCGCGGCATCCTCTACGTCAAGGGCTCGGTCCCTGGCTCGAAGGGTGGCTGGCTGCTCGTCAAGGACTCGGTGAAGATCGCTCGTCCGGCCGATGCACCTTATCCTGCTGGTCTGCGCGCCGCCGCAAACAGCAATGTTTCCGAAGTGACCGAGGCTCCGGCCGATGTCGCTCCCGAAGCGACCGAAGGCCAGGAGGGCTGATCATGAAGATTAAGGTTCAGACCCTCGACGCAGCCGCGTCCGGCGACCTGGAGCTCAACGATGCCGTATTCGGTATCGAGCCCCGCGCCGATATCCTTCACCGCGTTGTCACCTGGCAGCTCGAGAATCGTCGCGGCACCGCCCGTGGCGCCCGCGAGCGCTCGGACGTTGCCCGCACCGGCAAGAAGTTCGGCAACCAGAAGGGCGGCGGTACCGCCCGTCACGGCGATCGTGCAGCTCCCAACTTCATCGGTGGTGGTAAGGCTCATGGCCCCCGCGTCCGTGACTTCAATCCTTCGCTGAACAAGAAGGTTCGCGCGCTGGGCCTGAAGATGGCGCTGTCGTCGAAGGCGAAGGACGGCAAGCTGCTGATCCTCGACACGTTGACGGTCAAGGAAGCCAAGACCAAGTCGCTGCTCGCGCAGATCGGCAAGCTCGGCTTCGGCAACACCACGCTCGTCATCGACGGCGATCAGGTCGATACCGGCTTCGCGCTGGCATCGTCCAACATCCCGAAGCTGAACGTGCTGCCGGCCGTTGGCGCCAATGTGTATGACATTCTGAAGCATGAAACGCTGGTGCTTACGCGCGCCGCGGTCGAAAAGCTGGAGGCGCGCTTCAATGGCTAAGAAAGAAGCCGTGGTGGACAACCGCCACTATGATGTGGTGCTCAAGCCCCACATCACCGAAAAGACGACTTTGCTCTCCGAGTTCAACGCCGTTGTTTTCCAGGTTGCCGGCGATGCCAGCAAGCCGGAGATCAAGGCTGCGGTCGAAGCGCTGTTCAACGTGACGGTTACCGGCGTGAACACGATCGTCGCAAAAGGCAAGACGAAGCGCTGGAAGGGGACCCCCTACAAGCGCTCCGACGTGAAGAAGGCGATCGTGACGCTGGCTCCTGGCCAGTCCATCGACGTGACGACGGGAATCTAAGTCATGGCGCTGAAGCATTATAATCCGACGAGCCCGGCCCGCCGTGGCCTGATCCTCGTCGACAAGTCGAGCCTGTTCAAGGGACGCCCGATCAAGGCGCTCACCGAGGGCAAGAGCAAGTCGGGCGGCCGCAACAACATGGGCCACGCGACGGCTCGTGGTATCGCTGGCGGTCACAAGCAGAAGTATCGCATCATCGACTTCAAGCGCCGGAAGTGGGATCAGCCCGCGACCGTCGAGCGCCTCGAATACGATCCCAACCGGTCGGCATTCATTGCGTTGGTGAAGTATGAGGATGGCGAGCAGACCTACGTCATCGCACCGCAGCGTCTCGCCGTTGGGGACTCGATCGTCGCCGGCAAGAAGACCGACACCAAGCCCGGCAACGCGATGGAAATCGGCCAGGCGCCGGTCGGCACGATTGTCCACAATGTCGAGATGAAGCCCGGCAAGGGTGGTCAGATCGCACGTGCGGCGGGCACCTATGTGCAGATCGTCGGCCGCGACAAGGGCATGGTGATGGTTCGCCTCAACTCGGGCGAGCAGCGCTATATCCGTGCGGACTGCATGTGCACGGTGGGTGCTGTCTCGAACCCCGACAACGCCAACCAGAACCTTGCGAAGGCCGGCCGTAACCGCTGGCTGGGCAAGCGTCCGCTGACCCGCGGCGTCGCCAAGAACCCGGTCGACCATCCGCACGGCGGTGGTGAAGGCCGGACCTCGGGTGGCCGTCATCCGGTCACGCCTTGGGGCAAGCCGACAAAGGGTGCGCGCACGCGGCACAACAAGTCGACCGACAAGTTCATCATCCGTTCGCGTCACGCGAAGAAGAAGAGGTAATCCATGGCCCGTTCCGTCTGGAAAGGTCCGTTCGTCGATCTTCACCTTCTCAGGAAGGCAGAAGGCGCACAGGACAGCGGTGCACGCGCCCCGATCAAGACCTGGTCGCGTCGCTCCACCATTCTTCCGCAGTTCGTTGGGCTCACGTTCAACGTGTACAACGGCCGCAAGTTCGTGCCGGTGTCGGTCAATGAAGACATGGTCGGTCACAAGCTGGGTGAATTCGCGCCGACGCGCTACTTCCCCGGCCATGCTGCCGACAAGAAGGGTAAGCGCTGATGTCGAAGCCAGCATCCCCGCGTAAGGTCGGTGAGAAGGAGGCTCTCGCAGTCGCCACCACCGTCCGCGGCAGCCCGTACAAGCTCAATCTCGTTGCGGGCCTGATCCGCGGCAAGAAGGTCGGCGACGCACTTAACATCCTGGCCTTCTCCAAGAAGGGCATGGCCATCGACGTGCGCAAGGTTCTCGCTTCAGCGATCGCCAACGCCGAGAACAACCACAATCTCGACGTCGACTCGCTCGTCGTGAAGGAAGCTTCGGTCGGCAAGTCGATCGTCATGAAGCGCTTCGCAACGCGCGGCCGCGGCAAGTCGACCCGCATCATCAAGCCATTCGCGCGTCTTCGCGTGGTTGTGCTCGAGCAGCAGGAAGAGGCTGAATAATATGGGTCAGAAGTCTAACCCGATCGGTATGCGGTTGCAGATCAACCGCACCTGGGACAGCCGCTGGTACGCCGAAGGCGCCGACTATGGTCGTCTGCTGCTTGAGGATCTCAAGATCCGCAAGTTCATCATGAAGACCATTCCGCAGGCCGCGATCTCCAAGGTCGTGATCGAGCGTCCCGCCAAGCTGTGCCGCATTTCGATCTTTGCCGCGCGCCCGGGCGTCATCATCGGCAAGAAGGGCGCGGACATCGAAAAGCTGCGCAAGTCGCTCGGCCAGATGACCACGTCGGACGTGTCGCTGAACATCGTCGAGATCCGCAAGCCCGAGATCGACTCGAAGCTTGTGGCTCAGGGCGTTGCCGATCAGCTCGAGCGTCGTATCGCTTTCCGCCGCGCCATGAAGCGCGCGGTTCAGTCGGCGCTGCGTCTGGGTGCCGAAGGCATCCGGATCACCTGCGCCGGCCGTCTCGGCGGCGCGGAGATCGCGCGCACCGAATGGTATCGTGAGGGTCGGGTGCCGCTGCACACGCTTCGCGCGAATGTCGATTATGCCGAAGCCGAAGCGCACACTGCATATGGCGTGTGCGGCATCAAGGTCTGGATCTTCAAAGGTGAGATCCTCGGCCATGATCCGCTCGCTCAGGATCGGCTCATGATGGAAGCTCAGACGTCGGGGGTCCGGCCGGCGCGATAAGGGTTTCCCCCTTATCAGCGTCGCCTGATCGACCGGACAATCGGTGTCAGAAGGCGATAAGAAATGCTGCAACCAAAGCGCACTAAATTCCGCAAGGCCCACAAGGGCCGCATCCATGGCAACGCGCCCGGCGGCGCGACGCTGAACTTCGGTTCGTTCGGGCTCAAGGCCCTCGAGCCGGAACGGATCACCGCGCGTCAGATCGAAGCGGCTCGCCGCGCGATCACGCGTCACATCAAGCGCCAGGGGCGTTTGTGGATCCGCATCTTCCCGGATGTGCCGGTTTCGTCGAAGCCTGCCGAAGTCCGCATGGGCTCGGGCAAGGGTTCGCCTGAATTCTGGGCCGCACGCGTAAAGCCCGGCCGTATCCTCTTCGAACTGGACGGTGTCCCCGGTCCGCTTGCCCGCGTCGCTTTCGAGCGTGCGATGGAAAAGCTTCCGATCAAGACCAAGGTCGTCGCCCGGTTCGGCGAGTCTGTCTACGAGGATCAATAAGATGGCCAAGATCGCTGATCTCACCGGCAAGACCGATGACCAGCTGTCCCAGGAACTGGGCGAGCTGAAGAGGGAGCAGTTCAATCTGCGCTTCCAGGCTGCAACGAACCAGCTGGAAAAGCCGAGCCGCGTGCGTGTCGTCCGTCGGACGATCGCACAGATCAAGACCCTGCAGACGCAGCGCTCCGCTGCGGCCGCGAAGTAAGGAGCCCAGCTATGCCGAAGCGCGTGCTGACCGGATTGGTGGTCTCCGACAAGACCGACAAGACCGTGGTTGTGAAAGTCGAACGTCGTGTGAAGCACGCGATGTACGGCAAGATCATCAAGCGGTCGAAGAAGTATCACGCCCATGACGAGACCAACCAGTTTCGTGAGGGTGAGACGGTGCGCATCGAAGAGACCGCGCCGATTTCGAAGCTCAAGTCGTGGAAGGTGATCGAGCGGGTTGATACCCACGCGACGCCAACCCACGCCTGATTTGGAAGGATCTGAACAATGATCCAGATGCAATCGAACCTCGACGTCGCTGACAACAGCGGCGCGAAGCGGGTGCAGTGCATCAAGGTGCTGGGCGGTTCCAAGCGCCGTTTCGCGACCGTGGGCGACGTCATCGTCGTCTCGATCAAGGAAGCGGCCCCGCGCGGCAAGGTGAAGAAGGGTGACGTGCATCGTGCGGTCATCGTGCGTACCGCCAAGGACATTCATCGTCCTGACGGTTCGACGATCCGCTTCGACGGCAATGCCGCGGTTCTGATCAACAAGAACTCGGGCGAGCCGATCGGCACGCGCATCTTCGGTCCGGTGGTTCGCGAGCTTCGCGCCAAGAACCACATGAAGATCATCTCGCTTGCTCCTGAGGTGCTGTAATGAGCGCGCTGAAGATCAAGAAAGGTGACCGCGTCGTCATCCTGTCCGGCAAGGACAAGGGCAAGACGGGCGAAGTCACCAAGTCCTTTCCGAAGGATTCGAAGGTGATCGTGGCCGGCGTGAACGTCGCGACGCGTCATCGCAAGGCGAGCCAGGCCAACCCGCAGGGTGGCCTCGAGCGCATTGAAGCACCGCTGCACGTGTCGAAGGTCGCGATCGCGACCGCCGACGGCAAGCCGAGCCGCGTCCGCTTCGAGATCAGGGACGGCAAGAAGGTCCGTGTGGCCGTCAAGTCCGGGGAGACGATCAATGGCTGATGCCTACACGCCGCGCTTTCGCTCGCTCTATGACGACACGATCGTCAAGGCGATGACCGAGAAGTTCGGTTACAAGAATGTCATGGAAGTGCCGAAGATCACCAAGATCGTCCTGAACATGGGCGTCGGTGAGGCAACCCAGGACAAGAAGAAGGTCGAGCAGGCGGCAGCGGAAATGACGCTGATCGCTGGGCAGAAGGCCGTCGTCACCAAGGCGAAGAAGTCGATCGCGCAGTTCAAGCTGCGTGAAGGCATGCCGATCGGCGCGAAGGTCACCCTCCGCCGCGAGCGTATGTACGAATTCCTCGATCGGTTTGTCACGGTCGCGCTCCCGCGCGTTCGCGATTTCCGTGGCCTGAACCCGAATTCGTTCGATGGCCGCGGCAATTATGCGACGGGCCTCAAGGAGCAGTTGGTCTTCCCGGAGATCAGCTACGACAAGGTCGATAATATTCGCGGTATGGATGTCATCATCGCCACCTCGGCGAAGACCGACGACGAAGCACGTGAGCTGCTGCGTCTCTTCGGCTTCCCCTTCCCGGCGGTGGATCAGGATCAAAAGCAGGCCGCGTAAGCGGTCTGCCTGGAAAAGGAAGAACTTAAGTCATGGCGAAACTGAGTTCGATCAACAAGAACGAGCGTCGCAAGAAGCTGGTTAAGCAATATGCGGGCAAGTTTGCGCGGCTGAAGGCCGTTGCAAACGACACGAGCAAGGACGAGACGGAGCGCCTCATCGCGCGCCTGAAAATGGCCGAGCTTCCGCGCAATGCGAACCCGACGCGTGTACGTAACCGTTGCGAGGTGACCGGTCGTCCCCGCGCTTATTACCGGAAGTTCCGGCTGTGTCGTATTCAGCTGCGTGATTTGGCCAACAAGGGCCTCATCCCCGGCGTTACGAAGTCGAGCTGGTAAGGAAAACAGAAGATGGCTCTGACCGATCCCCTGGGTGATTTGCTCACCCGCATCCGCAACGGGCAGCGCGCCCGTAAGGACAGCGTGCTTTCGCCCGCGTCCAAGCTGCGCGCTCGCGTACTCGATGTTCTCCAGCGCGAAGGCTACATCCGTGGCTACAGCGAAGAAGAGCTGGCCGGCCATAGCGGCCTGCGCATCGAGCTGAAATATTTCGAAGGGCAGCCTGCGATCCAGCATGTCGCCCGTGTCTCCAAGCCAGGCCGCCGCGTCTATTCCGGTTCCAAGGAATTGCCCCGCGTCCGTAACGGCCTGGGCATCACCATCGTCTCGACGCCTAAGGGTGTTCTGTCCGACGCGGAAGCGCGCGACCAGAACGTCGGCGGCGAGGTTCTTGCGGAGGTCTTCTGATGAGCCGCATTGGTAAGAAGCCAGTTCCCGTTCCTGCGGGTGTCACCGCCGAGATCGAAGGCAAGACGCTTTCGGTCAAGGGTCCCAAGGGCACGCTGACCATGGGTCTGGAAGAAGAGGTCACTTATGCTGTCGAAGACGGCAAGATCTCTGTCCAGCCTGCGAACGCGACGAAGCGGGCACGTTCCTTCTGGGGTATGCAGCGCACTCTGGTGCAGAATCTGATCACGGGCGTGACGGAGGGCTTTACGAAGACCCTGCAGATCACCGGTGTCGGCTACCGCGCCAATGTCCAGGGCAAGAATCTGAAGCTGCAGCTCGGCTACAGCCACGACGTCGATTTCGAGATCCCCGAGGGGATCACGATCGTCACGCCGGATCAGACCACGGTCAACATTTCGGGCATCGACAAGCAGCAGGTTGGCCAGGTGGCCGCCGAAATCCGCCGTTGGCGCAAGCCTGAGCCTTATAAGGGCAAGGGTATCAAGTACGCCGGCGAATTCATCTTCCGCAAGGAAGGGAAGAAGAAGTAATATGGCCAAGGGTCTTTCACTTTTCGAACGCCGCCGTCGGCGCGTCCGTACCGCGCTTCGCGCTCGTGGCGGTCTCCGCCCTCGTTTGTCGATCCACCGTTCGGGTCGTCACATCTATGCCCAGATCATCGATGACGAGCAGGGTCGTACCCTTGCTGCCGCTTCGACGCTCGACAAGGATGTGCGCGATCAGACGGGTGCGACCGCTGAGGCAGCAGCTTCGGTCGGCAAGCGCGTGGCTGAGCGTGCCGTCGCTGCCGGCGTCACCCGCGTCGTGTTCGATCGCGGCGGCTTCCTGTTCCATGGTCGCGTCAAGGCGCTGGCCGATGCGGCCCGCGAAGGCGGATTGGAGTTTTAAATGGCTGACGAAACCGAAATCCAGGCAGCAGCACCGGCAGACGCCGTAGCTCCTGCAGCCGATGGTCAGGGCGAGCGTCGTGGCGCCCGTGGTGGCCGCGGCCGCGCCGGTCCCGGTGGCGGCAATGATCGTGGTGGCGGCCGTGGCCGTGACGGCAATCGTGGCCGTCGCGACGATCGCAACAAGGGCGGCGAAGACGGCGGCGAAGAGCTGATCGAAAAGCTGGTCCACATCAATCGCGTCTCGAAGACGGTCAAGGGCGGTAAGCGCTTCGGCTTCGCAGCGCTGGTCGTCGTGGGCGACGGCAAGGGCCGTGCAGGCTTCGGACATGGCAAGGCACGCGAAGTGCCGGAAGCCATCTCGAAGGCGACGGCTGCTGCCAAGAAGGCGATGATCCGCGTTCCGCTGCGTGAAGGCCGTACGCTTCATCACGATGGCAACGGTCATTTCGGCGCAGGCCGCGTGACCGTCCGCACGGCGCCTCCGGGCACCGGCATCATCGCGGGTGGCCCGATGCGCGCCATCTTCGAGAGCCTCGGCGTGCACGACGTGGTGACCAAGTCGGTCGGCACTTCGAACCCCTACAACATGATCCGCGCAACGTTCGAAGCGTTGTCGGATCAGACCTCGCCCAAGTCGGTGTCTCAGCGCCGTGGCAAGAAGATCGCCGACCTGCTTGGTCGTGGTGGTGCTTCGGCCGCAGTTGCCGAGGCCGAAGCTGCAGCGATTGCGGAGTAATCGACGATGGCTACCCTCAAGGTTACGCAGACCGGTTCGCCGATCCGCCGTCCGAAGGATCAGCGCGCAACGCTGGTCGGTCTCGGCCTCAACAAGATGCACAAGACGGCCGAACTCCAGGATACCCCTGAAGTCCGCGGCATGATCGCCAAGGTGCAGCATATGGTGAAGGTCGAGGGCTAAGGCCCCGATCGACATCGGCCGGCCTTTCGGGGCTGGCAAAAGACGTCGAAGGGGGCTAACGCCCCCTTCCTCTATTCAGCGCGAACATAGCGAAAGCGAGTGCACAACATGAAACTGAACGAACTCCGGGACAATGCAGGCGCCCGTAAGGGCCGGATGCGCGTCGGACGCGGTATCGGCTCCGGCAAGGGCAAGACCGCAGGCCGCGGCCAGAAGGGCCAGACGAGCCGCTCGGGCGTCTCGATCAACGGCTTCGAAGGCGGCCAGATGCCGCTTCACATGCGGATCCCGAAGCGCGGCTTCAACAACATCTTCGCCAAAGACTATGCCGAGGTTAATCTCGGCGTGATCCAGAAGCTGTTCGAAGCCGGCAAGCTCGATGCCAAGACGGTTATCGATCATGACGTGCTGAAGGCCGTGGGCGTTGCCCGTGGCGGCAAGGACGGCGTGCGCGTACTCGGCAAGGGCGAGTATAGCGCCAAGCTTTCGTTCAAGGTTGCAGGCATTTCGGCCGGCGCAAAGGCTGCCATCGAGGGTGCCGGCGGTTCGGTCGAGGTGATCGAAGTCGTCGCGGCTTCGGACAAGGCCAAGGCCAAGCATCGTACCGTGCAGCGCGTAAAGGCTGCCGACAAGGAAGCGAAGAGGGCTGCGGCGAAAGCCTGAGCCTTCTGAGTTGTCGCGATTTCCGATCAGCGGATGATTTCATCCGATTGGAAATCGCTTAGGCCGCCGCTTCGCCGCATTGGGCTTAGACAAGCTCGAAGCGAACACTATATGGAGCGGCGGGCAGGGCTGAACAGGCTCTCCCGCCGTTTCCTTTTTCGGGGTCAGAAAACAACATGGCATCCGCAGCCGAACAGATGGCCGCCAACGTCAGCCTGTCGCAATTCGCGAAGGCGACCGATCTCAAGAAGCGTCTTTGGTTCACCCTCGGTGCGCTGATCGTCTTCCGTCTTCTCAGCCATGTGCCCTTGCCCGGCCTCGATCCGCGCGCTTTGCAGACGCTGTTCGACACCACCAAGGGCGGTGTGCTCGATTTCTTCAACGCTTTCTCGGGCGGCGCGTTGACGCGCATGTCGCTGATCGCACTCGGCGTGATGCCCTACATCACCGCCTCGATCGTGGTGCAGCTGGCGACGTCGCTGTCGCCGACGCTCGCCGCGATCAAGAAAGAGGGCGAGAGCGGGCGCAAGAAGCTCAACCAGTACACCCGCTACGGCACGGTGCTGCTGACCGGTATCCAGGGCTATTTCATCGCCGTCGGTCTTGAAACCTGGGGTGCCAGCGCCGGCATGGAAGCCGTCGTCGTCGATCCCTATCTCTTCCGCGCGACCACGGTCATCTCGCTGATCGGCGGGACGATGTTCCTGATGTGGCTGGGTGAGCAGATGACCAGCCGCGGCATCGGCAACGGCGTCTCGCTGATCATCATGGCGGGTATCGTCTCACAGCTTCCCACCGCGCTCGCCAATCTGTTCGAAGGCGGCCGCACCGGTTCGCTTTCGGCCTTCTTCATCATCGCCGCCGTTGTCGGTGTGATCGGGCTGGTCGCGCTGATCGTGTTCATGGAGCGTGCGCAGCGGCGGGTGCTGATTCAATATCCCAAGCGCCAGACGCAGCGCGGCATGATGCAGGCCGACAAGAGCCACCTGCCGCTCAAGATCAACACCGCCAACGTGATCCCGCCGATCTTCGCGTCGTCGCTGCTGCTGATGCCGCTGACGATCAGCCAGTTCGCGGGCAAGCGCGTCGCGGGGGAGAGCCGTTGGGGCGATATCGTGATCGGGATCAACCAGTATCTCCAGCACGGTACGCCGCTCTATATGGCGCTCTATGCGGCAGGGATCATCTTCTTCTGCTTCTTCTACACGGCCGTCGTGTTCAATCCGGAAGAGACCGCCGACAATCTGAAGCGCTACGGTGGCTTCATCCCCGGCATCCGTCCCGGCAAGAGCACTGCCGACTATCTCGATTATGTGCTGACGCGCATCACGGTGATCGGCGCGGCGTATTTGACCTTTATCTGCGTGCTGCCAGAATATATCACGGCGCGATATGGTCTCGGTGTCGCGCTCGGCGGCACCAGCCTGTTGATCGTGGTCAATGTCACGATCGATACGGTCACGCAAATCCAGAGCCATCTGCTCGCCCACCAATATGGCGATCTGATCAAGAAGGCCAAGCTCAAGGGGGGAAATCGCCGGTGATCCTGAAAGTCGTGCACGAGGCGGACGCATGAACATCATTCTCCTGGGCCCCCCGGGGGCCGGCAAGGGAACGCAGTCCGAGAAGCTCGTTCTGGAGCGCGGCATGGTGCAACTCTCGACCGGCGATATGCTTCGCGCTGCGGTCAAGGCCGGGACGCCGATCGGCCTCAAGGCCAAGAAGGTCATGGAGGCCGGCGAACTCGTCTCCGATGAGATCGTCTCGGGCCTGATCGGCGAAAAGCTCGACAGCATGGACAGCAGCGAAGGCGCGATCTTCGACGGTTATCCGCGCACGGAAGCGCAGGCACGGTCGCTCGACGAGATATTGAGCGCGCGCGGCCGCACGCTTGATCATGTCATCGAACTCGAGGTCAACGAAGATGCTCTTGTCGAGCGTATCACGGGTCGCTTCACCTGCGCCAGTTGCGGTGCCGGCTACCATGACACGTTCAGGCAGCCGAGGGTTGATGGGACGTGCGATGTGTGCGGCGCGCATGAATTCAAGCGTCGACCCGACGATAATGAGGAAACCGTGCGCACGCGCATGACCGAATATCGCGCCAAGACCGCGCCGATCCTGCCCGGTTACGAAGCGCGGGGCCTCGTGCAGCGCGTTGATGGCATGGCTGAAATGGATCAGGTTGCCCGATCGATAGCGTCGATCCTCGATCGCTGATGGTGAGTACGCGGCCGGTGTCTCTTGGCATCGCCCGCATTTCATGGTCTTTGTACCAGGACATGGCACAATCAGGCGACAGAAGGCGCAAACATCGTCGTAACTCCCACATCAAGCGGGAAACCTCGCAATGGTTTTCGCTGATCGTCATCGCGTTCGGAAAAATCTATCCGTGGATCGTGCTGGCGGCGATACTGAGCGTTGTCCTGGGCGTGGGCTTCTTCATCCCTGCCTTTACCAACCTGACGCAGTAATGATCGTGTCGCAATAAACTCCTTGCTAGTGCGCGCTTTTCGCGGGACATTTCGTTACGCGTGCCGAGTCCCAGGGGTTGTGGCAGGTGGCGCACAGGAGGGGTCATGGCAGTTACCGATCATGTCGACTTGTCGACGTTTGTTGCGGGCGTTTCGAAGCGTAATCCCGGTCAGCCGGAATTTGTCCAAGCGGTGACGGAAGTCGCCGAGGACATTTACGACTTCATCGCCGACAAAGAACAGTACCACAAATATCAGATCCTGCGCCGCATCGCGGAGCCCGATCGCGTGATCAGCTTCCGTGTCTGCTGGGAAGACGACCTGGGCAATATCCGCGTTCAGCGTGGCTGGCGTGTGCAGAACAACAACTCGATCGGGCCGTACAAGGGGGGCATCCGCTTCCACCCGTCGGTTACGGAAAGCGTTCTCAAATTCCTCGCCTTCGAACAGACGTTCAAGAATGCTTTGACCGGCCTGCCGATGGGCGGCGGCAAGGGCGGCGCGAACTTCAACCCGAGGGGCAAGAGCCAGAACGAAGTGATGCGCTTCTGCCAGAGCTTCATGAACGAACTCTATCGACACATCGGCGCGGACGTCGACGTCCCCGCGGGCGACATCGGCGTTGGCGGTCGCGAGATCGGCTTCATGTTCGGCCAGTATAAGCGGCTGACCAATGAGTTCACCGGCGTGCTTACCGGCAAAGGCCTCGAATATGGCGGCTCGCTGATCCGTACCGAGGCGACCGGCTATGGCGCGGTCTACTTCATGCAGGAAATGCTGAAGACCAAGGGCAAGGATTTCGTCGGCCTCAACGCCGTGATTTCGGGGTCGGGCAACGTCGCGACCCATGCGGCCGAGAAGATCAACCAGCTCGGCGGCAAGGTCCTGACCCTTTCCGATTCCGAAGGTTATATCTACGATCCGGACGGCATCACCCAGGAAAAGGTGAACTGGATCAAGGAGCTGAAAAACGTCCGCCGCGGCCGGATCTCCGAATATGTCAAGGAGTTCAAGGGCGCCCAGTTCTTCGGAAGCGGGGCTCGCCCATGGAGCGTGCCTTGCGATGTCGCGCTGCCCTGCGCCACGCAGAATGAGCTGAGCGAGAGCGAGGCCGAGACGCTGGTGAAGAATGGCTGCTTTGCCGTTGCCGAAGGCGCCAATATGCCGACTACGCTCGAAGGCACCCATGTCTTCAAGAAGGCGAAAATCCTTTTCGCACCGGGCAAGGCGGCAAATGCCGGCGGCGTTGCGGTGTCCGGCCTCGAGATGAGCCAGAATTCGGCGCGTATCTCGTGGAAGGAAGAAGAGCTGCAGCGCCTGCTCGTCGATATCATGCAGGGCATCCACAGCCGTTGCGCCGAATATGGCACTGCGGCTGGCGGCGAGTATATCGACTATGTGAAGGGTGCGAATATCGCGGGGTTCAAGAAAGTCGCTGACGCGATGCTGGCATACGGCGTCGTCTGATTCGACCGGGTTGAACGGGGGGAGGCGGCTGTTCAGCGATGAGTGGCCGCCTTTATCATAGGGGCCGATGTTCGGCGGGATGATTTCCGCTGCGCAGGAAGTGGCGTTCGACCAGATGCCAGCTCGCGGCTCCCGCGAGCAGCGACAGCGCCATCGACAGGACGACGAACGGCCAGAAGGGCAGGGCTGTCGTCGCGACGAGGATCTGCTGAATCACGAATGCATAGAGATAGGTGCCGTAGGAAAAATCTCCGAAGCGGGCGATGTGTCGCCCGGGAATCCCGGGATGATATGCGATCCACAGGATCAGATAGGCCATCGTCGGCGGCACCAGGATATGCGCTGCAACGATGCCGGCCGGCAATGCTTCGCCGAGATGAAGCGCGGCGAGGCACGCGATCAAGGCGGCAATGAGCGCCCGGCCTGATCGCGGCAATCGATCCCGATTGAGATAGGCGATCATCCCCGCCAGGAAATTGGGGAGAACCCAGAACCATCGATAAGGCCAGCCGATCGCGGCGAAGACGATCGGACTGCCTCCCGGTCTGCGTCCGGTGATGTCGAGCCAGCACCAGATCGCGACGACCAGAACATAGGCGAAAATCGCCACCCAGCGCCGCATCCGCGCCGCGAACAGGCCCAGCAGCGCGGCGCCAGCGTAGCAGAAAAACTCGAACTTGATGCTCCACAGCGATCCATTGATCGCGTGAATGGGATTGTCCGCGAACAGCCGGGGCAATGGGAAGTGATTGCCGAGCAGGAGGTTGTTGCCCAGGGTCGCGGCGACATCGAACAGGCCCAGTGCAAAGCCGGGCGGAGCGAAGATCGGCGTGACGACGAACGCGCAGATCGATGTCGCCGCCAGATAGCCCGGATAGATCCGCCGAACGCGGCTGCCGCAATAACGCGTCAGCGAGGCGGATCGCTCGACGCTGGCGGTGATCAGGAAGCCGCTGATGACAAAGAAGCCCCACACGCCGATATTGCCGGCATTATATGCGCCATTGGTCAGGATCGATAAGGGCTCGTCCTGCTCGCTGCCGAAAAACAGGGCAAAGCTGTGCGACCACACGACAAGCAGCGCGAGCAGCAGCCGGATCAGATCGAAATTGTTGGTGTAAAACCCCGCCCGATCCTGTGGGATCAGCGTTTGGCGCGCTGCACGCATGAAGGCCCCTTCTCCAGCCTTCGATATGCCCGATCTCGATTGCTTTGCGAAGGGGCCGGACATCGCTACTGTGGCGCCAACATGTGCGGAGAGAGACTATGATCGCGGCCATTCTGTTCGGCGGCCTGGCGCTGCTGGCGATAATCTTCGTCTTCTCGGCGGTCACGACCGTACGACAGGGCTATCAATATACGATCGAGCGCTTCGGCCGCTACACCGTTACCGCCGGGCCCGGCTTCACGCTAATCATGCCGTTCATCGATCGGGTCGGCCGCCGCGTGAACATGATGGAGCAGGTGCTCGACATTCCGGGGCAGGAGATCATCACCAAGGACAATGCGATGGTCGCCGTTGACGGCGTCGTCTTCTTCCAAGTGCTCGATCCGGTGAAAGCCGCCTATGAAGTATCCGATCTCTATCGTGCTCTGCTTCAGCTCACGACGACGAACCTGCGCACCGTCATGGGTTCGATGGATCTCGACGAGACCTTGTCGAAGCGCGACGAAATCAACGCCCGGCTGCTGAGCGTCGTCGATCACGCCACCGGCGCCTGGGGAGTGAAGCTCACCCGCGTCGAGCTCAAGGATATCCGCCCGCCCGAGGATATCGTCAATTCGATGGGCCGGCAGATGAAGGCCGAACGCGAGAAGCGCGCGCTCATCCTCGAGTCCGAAGGGCAGCGTCAGGCCGCGATCCTGCGCGCGCAGGGCCAAAAGGAATCGCAGGTGCTCGAGGCCGAGGGCCGCCGCGAGAGCGCCTTTCTCGACGCCGAGGCTCGCGAGCGTGCGGCGCAGGCCGAGGCAACCGCGACCAAGCTCGTCTCCGACGCGATCGAAGGCGGACAGGCGCTGGCGATCAACTATTTCATTGCCCAAAAATATGTCGAGGCGATCGGCAAGTTCGCGACCTCCCCGAATGCGAAGACGATCCTCTTCCCGGTCGAGGCAACGCAATTGATCGGCACGCTGGGCGGCATTGGGACGCTGGCCAAGGCAGCGCTCGACGAAAGCGAACAGGCTATCAAGCCGCGATCGTCCACGCCGAGAACGGCGGTTACGCCACCGGGCGCACAATGAACGATCTGATCGGAACGCTCGATCCGCACTGGGGCTGGGCGCTGGCGGCAATCGTGCTGGCCGGCGCCGAGTTGATCGTGCCTGGCGTTTTCCTGATCTGGCTGGCGATCGCCGCGGCGGTCGCGGGTATCGTCGCCTTTCTGTTCGATCCGCCTATGGCCGTAGATCTTGGGGTCTTCGCAGTGGCAGCAATCGTAGCGATCTATGTCGGCAAGATCGTCTATCGCGGCGGCAGCACGGCTACCGATCCGCTGCTCAACGACCGTTCGGCGCAATTGATCGGCACCACCGTCATGATCAGCGAAGAGCTGGTTTCCGGGCGCGGGCGGGCGAGAGTGGGCGACGGTTCGTGGCTGGTGACCGGTCCGGATATGCCGGCAGGCGCGACGGCGACCGTCGTCGGCCTGGATGGCAACACGTTGCTGGTTGAGCCGACGCCCTGACATTCCGCGTGCAAATGTTTGCCCCCCTGCTCGCCGGAGGAACCCTCCGAGATCGCCTGATCGCGTGCCTTGGCGCGCTTGTCGGAATTGCCGCGACGGCCTTCCTCTGGTCCTGGGCAGGGTGGGGTATTGCCGGATTGCCGCTGCTCGCCGGCCCCGTCGGCGCATCGGCAGTCCTTCTATTCGCTCTGCCCGCAAGCCCGATGGCGCAGCCATGGCCCATCATAGGCGGGTCCACCATTTCGGCCATCGTCGGTGTCGCGGTGGCGCATCTGATCGGTTCTCCGGTGATAGCCGCAGGGGTCGCGGTCGCCCTTGCGATACTGGCCATGTCGATGTTGCGATGTCTTCATCCTCCCGGCGGAGCGGTTGCGCTACTCGCGGTGGTCGGCGGCCCTGCCATATCGGCGGCAGGCTATCGCTGGGCGTTCATGCCGATTGCGGCCAATGAGGTGGTATTGGTTATGGCGGGATGGTGCTTTCATCGCTTCTCCGGACACAGCTACCCGCACCGTGCGCCGGTCATGCCGCGTTTACCGCAGGGCATCGAACGGAAGGATGTCGATAGCGCTCTCGCCGAGCTGGGCGAAACATTCGATATCAGTCATGAAGATCTCGATCTTCTGTTGCGGCACGCGGCGTCGCACGCCGAAGCGCGTCGTGCAGGGTTTGCAAGCGGCGCTCCCACCGGCCGCTGATTTGTCACTGGCGGCTTGACAGCTTTCACCTCGATCTTTAGGGACCCTCGTTCCCAGACCGCTCTGTTCGGTGCCGCTTCGTGCGCGTGCCGTGTTTTGCGTTGAGGGAGGTGGCCTCGATCTTACTGGGGTGAGCGTAGAGATGGGACGGGCTGCCACCCGCCCCGTGGAGCAGGAGAATGACACAGTGGCACGTATCGCGGGTGTAAATATCCCGACCAACAAGCGCGTTGAAATCGCGCTGACCTATATTCACGGCATTGGTGCGACCAAGGCCAAGGAAATCACCGCCAAGCTGGGCATCGAGCCTGCGCGTCGCGTGCAGGACCTGACCGATCAGGAAGTCCTTCACATCCGTGAGGCGATCGACGCCGGCTATACCGTGGAGGGTGATCTCCGTCGCCAGGTGGCGATGAACATCAAGCGCCTGATGGATCTGGCCTGCTATCGCGGCCTGCGTCATCGTAAAGGCCTCCCCGTTCGCGGCCAGCGCACGCATACCAATGCGCGCACCCGCAAGGGCAAGGCCAAGCCGATCGCCGGCAAGAAGAAATAAGGGCTTGAGCGTCGGGTTGTCCTGACGCTCGCTCCTTTCAGGTAGGGAACGGATATAATGGCACGTGAACCTCAGCGCATTAAGCGTCGTGAGCGCAAGAACATCACCTCCGGCGTCGCACATGTGAACGCCAGCTTCAACAACACCATGATCACGATCACCGATGCACAGGGCAATGCAATTGCCTGGTCGTCTGCCGGGACGATGGGCTTCAAGGGCAGCCGCAAGTCGACGCCTTATGCCGCTCAGGTCGCTGCGGAAGATGCGGGCAAGAAGGCTGCCGAACATGGCGTCCGCACGCTCGAGGTCGAGGTCAAGGGCCCCGGTTCGGGTCGTGAGTCGGCGCTCCGCGCGCTGCAGGCCGTCGGCTTTCACATCACGTCGATCCGTGATGTCACGCCGATCCCGCACAACGGCGTTCGCCCGTCGAAGCGCCGTCGCGTCTGATCCGGCTCGGGGGCTCTTGCAGCTCTCATTTCTAGAAGTCTTCGGCAGGTCGCATTTTGCCCCTGCCATACCCCAAGGGGAACACAGTGGCTGTCAACGCAAAGAACTGGCAGGAACTCAAGAAGCCGAATGGCCTGGAAAAGAAGGCTGGTGGCGATAGCAAGCGCAAGGCGACGTTCGTCGCCGAGCCGCTCGAGCGTGGCTTCGGCCTGACGCTCGGCAACTCGCTGCGTCGCGTTCTCCTCTCCTCGCTGCAGGGCGCGGCCGTCACCTCGATCAAGATCGAGAATGTGCTGCACGAGTTCTCTTCGCTCGCCGGCGTCCGTGAGGATGTCACCGATATCGTGCTCAACGTGAAGCAGATCGCATTGAAGATGCAGGGCGAAGGCCCCAAGCGTCTTCAGCTTTCGGCGACCGGCCCTGCCGAAGTCACCGCAGGCATGATCGCTGCGACCGGCGATATCGAGGTGATGAACCCCGATCTCGTCATCTGTCACCTCGACGAGGCCGCGACGCTCAACATGGAGCTGACCGCCGACATCGGTAAGGGCTATATCACTGCCGCCGCCAATCGCCCGGCAGACGCTCCGATCGGCCTCATCCCGGTTGATGCGCTCTATTCACCGGTTCGCCAGGTCGCCTACAAGGTGGAAAACACCCGCGTCGGCCAGGAGCTCGATTACGACAAGCTCACCTTGACGATCGAGACCGACGGCACCGTCACCCCGGAAGATGCGCTCGCTTATTCGGCGCGTATTCTTCAGGACCAGCTTCAGCTCTTCGTCCACTTCGACGACGGCATGGCCGTATCGGCGCCGACGTCGGGATCCGCTGCGCCTTCGGCCGGCGGTGCGGAGCCGGAAGGCGATGCCAACCAGCTCAACCGTTACCTTCTCAAGAAGGTCGACGAGCTCGAGCTGTCGGTGCGTTCGGCCAATTGCCTCAAGAACGACAATATCATCTACATCGGCGATCTGGTTCAGAAGACCGAAGCCGAGATGCTGCGCACGCCGAACTTCGGCCGCAAATCGCTCAACGAGATCAAGGAAGTCCTCGCTTCGATGGGTCTCCGTCTGGGCATGGAAATCCCGGGCTGGCCGCCTGAGAATATCGAAGAGATGGCCAAGAAGCTCGAACAGGAATTCTGACGGGAGGGGGGAGCGCAAGCTTCCCCTTTGACGTCATCACCGTGCAGGCGGGATCCATCCCGGGTTCCATCCTGGTGGAGAGTTTGGAGGGATACCCGCCCTCGCGGGTATGACGATGATTTCATAGGGCGGACCCAGCGTCTCCGCCTGGCTTGGGGTACCTGAAACGGCCCCCTGACAAACGAAGGAAGACTATCATGCGTCATCGCGTAGGCGGCCGTAAGCTACAGCGTACCGGTTCACATCGTATCGCTCTTTTCCGCAACCAGTCGGCAGCGCTCATCAAGCATGAGCAGATCCTGACCACGGTCGCGAAGGCAAAAGAGCTTCGCCCATATATCGAAAAGCTGATCACGCTCGCGAAGAAGGGTGGCCTTGCCAACCGTCGCCTTGCGCACGCTCGTTTGCAGGACGACACCCAGCTCAAGAAGCTGTTCGACGTCTTGGCCGAGCGTTATGCTTCGCGTAACGGCGGCTACACCCGCGTCATCAAGGCCGGTATCCGTATGTCGGACGCCGCATCGATGGCGATCATCGAATTCGTCGATCGTGACGTCTCTGCCAAGGGCCAGGATTCAGGTCCGGTCGAGAGCGACGAGGATCTGGCCGACGCGGCCTGATCGGGTCTTCACCGACGGCATTGAAAAGAGAGCCGCGGGCGTTACGCTCGCGGCTCTCTTTTCGTTCCTGGAGGGGAAGCCTGAATGACCCCATTGGGGCGCGCCACGATCTTTGCCGGCCTGATGATGTGCGTCGCAACGCCCGCTCTTGCCGCCACCGCCGACGCCATCGTCTATCCCGATACCGTCCGCGACGATGTCACCGAGACGCAGTTCGGCGAGGAGATCGCCGATCCGTACCGCTGGCTTGAAAATGACGCCCGCGCCGACAAAGCCGTCGGGGACTGGGTGGCGGCGGAGAACAAGGCGACCGATCGCTATCTCGATACACTGCCGGGCCGCGATGCGATCAGGGCGCGCCTCACCAAGCTGTGGAATTACGAGCGCTATGGTGTGCCGCGCAAACGCGGCGGCCGTTATTTCTATACGCATAACAGCGGCCTCCAGAACCAGTCGGTATTGCTTGTTCGCGACGGCCTTGCCGGTGAGCAACGCGAGTTGCTCGATCCCAATCGCTGGGCCAGGGATGGCGCGACAGCGCTCGATCAGTGGGTGCCGTCGCACAATGGCGATCTGCTCCTTTATGCGGTGCAGGATGCGGGGAGCGACTGGCGCACGTTGCATGTGCTCGATGTGGTGTCCGGCAAGCAGCTCGACGATGAGATCAGATGGGTCAAATTTTCGACCCTCGCCTGGGACAGCGATGGCAAGGGCTTCTTCTATTCGCGCTTTGCCGAACCTGTCGCTGGAACCGCATTTCAGCAGCTCAATCTGAATCAGCAGGTCTATTATCACGCGATCGGTACGGATCAGTCCGCAGACCGGCTCGTCTATGAAACGCGCAACCGGCCGCGGCTCAACCATAGCGCCGAGACGACCGATGACGGTCGCTACCTGCTGATCACGTCGACCGAAGGGACCGACGATCGCCACGAACTCACGCTGTTCGATCTTTCCACCCCCGATTCCAGGCCGCGCAAACTCGTATCCGGCCTTGCCAATGACTGGGCGCTCGCCGGCAGTGTCGGCAGCAAGCTCTACCTGCGCACCAATTTGAAGGCACCACGCCAACGCGTTGTCATGATCGATGTTGCGGAGAAAACGAACAGGCCGGTCGAAGTCATTCCACAAAGCGCCGATACGCTCATGGGTGCGTCGCTTGTCGGCAGCCGCCTGATCCTCGCCTACCTGGGAGACAGCAAGACCGAAGCCGCATTGTACGAACTCGACGGCACGCGCGTGGGCGAGATCGAGCTCCCCGATATCGGCACAGGCGCGGGCTTTCGTGGCGTGGTGGGCGATCCCGAGACCTTCTTCAGCTTCTCGAGCTATGCGACGCCATCGACGATCTACCGGATGAACACATCGACCCGGAAGATCGAAGTCTTCGCGAAGCCGAAGCTCGCCTTCGATCCCGCCGATTATATCGTCAGCCAGATATTCTACACGTCGAAGGACGGCACGCACGTGCCGATGTTCGTCGCGAAGAAGAAAAGCACGCCATCGGGGGCGCCGGCGCTGCTCTACGGCTATGGCGGCTTCAACATCTCGATGACGCCGGCCTTTTCGCCGGCGGTGCTCGACTGGATGGAGATGGGCGGGGTCTATGCCGTTGCCAATCTTCGCGGCGGGGGCGAGTATGGCAAGGCCTGGCATGATGCAGGTCGTCTCGCTGCCAAGCAGAATGTCTTCGACGATTTCATCGCGGCGGGCGAATATCTGATCTCCAGCGGCCTCAGCGCGAAGGGGCGCCTTGCCGCGATGGGCCGCTCCAACGGCGGCCTGCTTGTCGGCGCGACGGTAAACCAGCGGCCCGACCTGTTCGCCGCCGTCAGCCCGGGCGTGGGGGTGATGGATATGCTGCGCTTCAACCTGTTCACCGCCGGGCGCTACTGGATCGACGACTATGGCGATCCGGCAAAGGAAGCCGACTTCAGGCTGCTGCGCGCCTATTCGCCCTATCACAACATCAGGTCCGGCGCGGATTACCCGGCGATCATGGTAACGACCGCCGATACCGACGATCGCGTCGTACCAGGCCACAGCTTCAAATATGCGGCCGCGTTGCAGGCAGCCGATATCGGCCGCAAGCCGCACCTGATCCGCATCGAAACGCGCGCCGGCCACGGCTCGGGCAAGCCCACCGACAAGGTGATCGATCAATATGCCGATCTCTGGGCGTTCCTGGGCCATTGGACGGGCATGGCACTGCCGCGCTGATCACCCGAATGTGCAGTACAGCATTGCGCCCGCTATTCAGCTTGCCGCAAGCTGTGCGAAGCTATTAGCATGTGCATAGAGTGTTTTGAGTAGGCGGGCTTTCAAATGATCAAGACGGTAATCGCATCGGTCGTGGCACTGACGATGGTCGCAGGGGCTTCCGCTCCGGCATCGGCGCGTGGCTATTGGCGTGGCGGCTATGGCCATCATCATGGTGGCGGCGATACCTTCGGCAATATCCTGCTCGGCGGCGTCCTCGTCGGCGGTGCGGTTGCGATTGCCAGCGCGGCCAAGAACAACCGTGATACGCGCCCCGTCTATCAGTCGAACGGCAATGCGGACCTGCGCGATGCAGGCGAGGATGCCCGGCAGGTCGCTTCGATGTGCAGCGATGCCGTCGAGAACATGGCGCGCAGCCGTGTCGCCACGGTCGATTCGGTCGGCCGCGATGGCGATGGCTGGCGTGTCGAAGGCGTCGTCCAGGCCGAGCGTGGCGATCGGCATTTCTCGTGCGGTGCGCGCGACGGCAATGTCGATTTCGTCCAGCTCGACGACAAGCAGATCGATCGCCCCTGACGCCTTCGAGGTGAACGACCAAAGGGCCGCCCGTCGGTGCGGCCCTTTCTCGTGATATGCGCCATGCCATCTGGACAGGCGGCGCATCGCCTTTTATCGGCTTGGCATGTCAGCCCAGCTCCCCGCCACATCATCAGTCCACCCCAGCGAGTCGATCCTCATCGTCGACTTCGGCAGCCAAGTGACCCAGCTCATCGCCAGACGGGTCCGCGAGGCGGGTGTCTACAGCGAGATCGCCCCGTTTAACGCCGCCGATGCCGCGTTTGATCGGCTCAAGCCGAAGGGGATCATCTTCTCGGGCGGCCCCGCATCGGTCGCCGATATCGGCAGCCCGCGCGCGCCGCAGCATTTCTTCGAAGCGGGCATTCCGATTCTCGGCATCTGCTACGGCCAGCAGACGATGTGCGCCCAGCTCGGCGGATCGGTGATCCCCAGCCACGACAACCGCGAATTCGGCCGTGCCTTCATCGAAATCAAGGACCGCTCGGCGCTGTTCGACGGCCTCTGGAAGGAAGGCGAACATCACCAGGTCTGGATGAGCCATGGCGACAAGGTCGATGCGCTCCCCGCCGGATTCTCTCCCATCGCGGTTTCGGATGGTGCGCCGTTTGCGGTGACGTCGGATGAGAAGCGCAAGTTCTACGGGGTCCAGTTCCACCCCGAAGTCGTCCACACGCCTGATGGCGGCAAACTCATCGCCAATTTCGCGCGCCATGTCTGTGGCCTGTCCGGAGACTGGACGATGGCGGAATTCCGCGCGACCAAGATCGCCGAAATCCGCAAGCAGGTTGGTAAGGGCAGGGTGATCTGCGGTCTTTCGGGCGGCGTCGACAGCGCGGTCGCGGCGGTCCTCATCCATGAGGCGATCGGCGATCAGCTGACCTGCGTCTTCGTCGATCACGGCCTGATGCGGATGGGAGAGGCCGATCAGGTCGTCAGCATGTTCCGCGAACATTATGGTATCCCGCTGGTCCATGTGAATTGCGAGACGCTGTTCCTCAACGGGCTGGCCGGGCTCACCGATCCCGAGCTCAAGCGCAAGTTCATCGGCAAGACCTTCATCGAGGTGTTCGAGGATCAGGCGCGCAAGGTCGGCGGCGCCGATTTCCTGGCGCAGGGCACGCTGTACCCGGACGTGATCGAAAGCGTCAGCTTTACCGGCGGTCCTTCGGTGACGATCAAGAGCCACCACAATGTCGGCGGCCTGCCCGAGCGGATGAACATGAAGCTCGTCGAGCCCTTACGCGAACTGTTCAAGGATGAGGTCCGGGTGCTCGGCCGTGAGCTGGGGCTTCCCGACAGCTTCGTCGGCCGCCATCCTTTCCCCGGCCCCGGCCTCGCGATCCGCATTCCGGGCGAAGTTACCAAGGCGCGCTGCGATATCCTGCGCAAGGCCGACGCCGTCTATCTCGACGAGATCCGCCGCGCCGGGCTTTACGACGCGATCTGGCAGGCCTTCGCGGTGCTGCTTCCGGTCCGCACCGTCGGCGTGATGGGCGACGGCCGCACCTATGACTATGTCTGCGCGCTGCGTGCCGTCACGTCGACCGACGGCATGACCGCCGATGTCTATCCGTTCGATTCCAGCTTCCTCAGCCGCGTCGCGACGCGGATTGTGAACGAGGTGCAGGGCATCAATAGGGTGACCTACGACTACACGTCGAAGCCGCCGGGGACAATCGAGTGGGAGTAGGGGAATCGCTGGCAGGAGCGTAGGTTCTGCGACAGTTTTCGCTGTCACCGTAGCGTTTGCACAATTGTTGAGCAGCTGCACGCGCTGCCCGAACTCCTACTGAGCCTTGCGCAACCGATCTGCGCCCAATCACCACGCAAAGCGCCTGCAGCGGGCGGGAGAGCAGTAGCGTAGAATGGCGTGCAAATCGGCGGGTTTATTGAGTCTGTCGTGCGATGTAGCTGAGCGGCTTGCCGCCTGCATTGCCGACTTTCGCGACCGGAGCCGCGCCGGCGAAACAAACTGCAGTATCCGCAGCGTCTTCGCCAGCGCTTGCCCCGACGCCGACATCTTCCGGCATATCGCCCGCGCCCTCAAACCCGCACTGACCTGAATGGCGCGGCTCGGCCGCAGCTCGATCCGCCCTATCGAGAAACCCCGCAAACCTCGGCCAAACGCTATGGAATAGTCGGCATGGGACACTCGCGCTTGTCGCCTCCGCCCGCCGTCCCCGTCCAGGCATACGCCAACTCGCGCGCAGGTCTCGTTAGCCCTTTATGGAAAATTGAACGGCAATCGACCGCGATGGATCAGGCAGGGCGTAAACCGAGCCATTGCCGCTCGTAAGAGGATTACGGTAAGCGGCAGTCGCCTCGTTGGTCAGATTCTTACCGACGATTGCAAGTTCCCATTGCCTGTTTTGGGGTCCGTAGCTGATGCGCGCATCGACCTTAGTGTAGCCCTTTTGTTTGAGAAGCGGATCCGCAGATGCTGTCGTAAAGAAGCTCGACGAAAAATACATGAGCGGACTCACGTGGATCACCCGCGATCCTACGGGGATGGCGAGGTCCACACCGATGTTACCGCTGTACTTAGGCGCATAAGCTCGACGCTTTCCTGACATGTCCTGCACACATCCCGTAGGAACGGCGGCTGCCTGCGCCATTGTACAGACACCGTTTGGATAGGACTGATATTTCGAATCGAGATAAGCCACGTCCGATGTGAGGCGCAGATTTGATGTAAGTTGAAATGCCGCACTAAGCTCTACGCCCTGGGCGCGAGAAGCGGCGGCGTTCGCGACCCCATTTACCGGCAAGGGGTTGAAGGTAATTGTCGTCTCTTGCAGATCACTGTAATTACTACGGAAAATGTCCGCATTTAATGTCAAGCGGCGGTCGAACAGTGCGCTTTTGATACCGATCTCGTACACATTGACCGTTTCTGGCCCGAAGGTATCGATGGTGTTTCCAGCGCTGAACCCGCCTGCCTTGAAACCCTTGGAAAAGGTGAAATAGCCCATCACATCGCGTGAGAAGTCATATTGCAGACCAGCCGAGGGTAGGAATCGGCCGTCCTTCCGCGTAGTGTCCGGAAAATCACCCGGATCGGCGCCAAGGATCGCTGCTAAAACAGACGAGGTGAGCGGGTCGAACTCGACGAATTGGCTAAAATCGACATTAGGGGCCGTGCCAAAGCGCTCGTGACGATGCGCGTTCTTGTGAACGCTCGTGTGGCGCAGGGCCAGATTGATCCGCAGATTGTCGATTGGTCGGATCGTAGCGGAGCCAAATCCAGAATAGCTGTTGTCTTGATAGCGCTGGCGGTTTTCTGCCGCGATCTGGCTAGCTGCCGTCGTGTTGCCAAGAGGATTGAAAGCGCCGAACGGCAAAAAATAGGCGCCGAACCGTGATGTCACATCTGTGCTGACATGCGAATAATAGCCGCCGACCATCCACTCGAAGAACCCACCAGGGGCGGACTGGAGTCGAATCTCCTGGCTGAACTGGCTAACTTTTTCGGAATATGGCGACGGTGCCTGCGCAGAGCCCCCCACGCCTGGCGTGGAGACGGGAATCAGCTGAATCAGCGATTGGTAGTCGTGGTGGAAATAGCCCGTGATCGTGCTGAGAGTTACGCCGCCCAGATCGACCGAATTCGTGAGCGCCGTCTCCACGAAATCGTAATGAACAAAGGTCGGCGGCGAATGGCTATGATAGTAGGGCTTGGCTCCAACCGCGCCGCCATTATCGACCTGGAACAGTGGGCAGGCGACATCGAATGGGCCGGCCAGCGTCGTCGGGCAGTAGAGCACGATCGCTGCAAGCGCGTTGCGCGAGCGCTGGCGTCCGATATCAACCCGCAGCTCGGTACGCCACCGGTCGCTTGGTTCCCAGCGGAGCGCCGCGCGACCGAGCCAGTCCCGATCACGCGGCCCATGCTGCTCGGTGTTGCGGTTGTAGGTATAGCCATCCTTGCCGGCCGCTTGGCCTGCGAGCCTTATCGACAGCGTATCGTCGAGGGGAATGGTTACTCCTGCCTGAGCAATATATTCCCCATAGTCGATGTCGTACGAACCTGAGGCATTGTACTCGAACCGGGGGCCTGGTTTGCGAGTCATGATGTTAAGCGCGCCGGCGATCGCATTGTTGCCGAAAAAGGTGGCTTGCGGCCCTTTGAGCACCTCAACCTGATCGACATCAAATAAGACAGCGCGCATCGCCTTCGAGCGCCCGCGATAGAGACCATCGACGAAGGTGCCGACGGATTGCTCAAATCCGGCATTCTGGCCCGATCCCACACCGCGAATGTTGAGATAGTCAGTGAGCGGTCCGGCGACGATTTTCACAGCCGGCAGGCGCGCGGACACGCTTTCGAGGCTGGTCAGGTTAGACTGGGCAAGCTGGGTCCCGGACACAACCGACACGGCGACCGGGACGTCTTGGAGGCGCTGAGACCGGCGCTGAGCGGTCACGACAATATCGGCGGTCGCGTCGGCTATGCTCGTGTTCGGAGCATCAGATGGCTCTAGCGTTGGCGCACCGACCTCCGCAGGCTGTGATGCCTGCGCGGCGGCCAGGGCGGGTGCTGCAACGCCAAGCGCAATCGCACTGATGGACGCGGTGAGTCCAATATTTGTCAATCGCATGAAATACCCCCCGAAAGGACGCTCTTCTGCGGGAGCGACGATTTCCACCTTTTGGATGGGCGTGGGGCTGCCGAATAGACCGTCACGGCCAAAGTCTTGACTATCGTGACCAAGACCACCTTGAACGGTAGCATTTCGAAGGCTGCGACACCAATGCCGTTGTGCGGGCCACCAAACCACCGTTAACCGGCGCTATCGGATCCGTTCAATCCGGCCAGGGGCTGAAGAGCCATGCACGTGCAGCCTTCTCATCCCCGAAAATGCGCATCCTCTTATCGGGAACGACGCGCGCGGCCTGCAGTTTTGCTATCGCGCTGTCCATGATCACGGCCACGCGATCCGGAAGATATTGGCCATTCTGCTTGTAGAGCTCCTCATAGCGCTTCGCGATTGCAGTTGGCTGCGGCGGATATCCGCGTGCGTCGCTGAGAGCGCGCGTGGGGCTGGGAAACCGTTGTATTTGTTGGAACGCCGCAATGATTTCCAGTTCGTGCCGCGCCATGGTGACCTCGTCCCACGTGCCTTCGAGTCGGATAAGTACAAGACGCTCCGCTTCTCGGACTTCGATTGCGTAGCTCATTTCGGATACTTTCCCAGGTTTTAGTCTCAGGCGATCTGCGTTTAGCACGCCAACCCGATGATGAACATGAGCGGTGCCCGGCACGACGATTTGATACTCCGGCGTCTCGTGAATGACCCAGCCAACCACGAACACCGCCATCAGGGCCTCGGCGCTAGCATCGAAACGCTTTTCGGTCTCGTGCGGATCTTTGCACAAGGGCGAGGGCTTTATCCGACAACGCCAGGCTGAGCGGGAATGCCCCAAGGCTAAGCGCGTCGGGTAAAATTAGGGATCCGCCCGGCTCGAGGAGTTGATCGGCTGAGGGCCATTCTCGTTATTGTCTCCCCGGATCATCACGCATCTCAGATGCGCGATAATCCGATAACGTCGCTTCACAGGTTGACGTTTCGACGGTATTTTTCTGGGTCAGGCGCGTAGAGTGAACTGTAACGAGAGGTCACAAATGCGATGAATCGGGCGAAAGGTAGCGATCGATTTTGAAACGCCGGTTTTCGGGAATCGCCAAAATTCTTGAATGAAATCAATAGTTCGGTTTTTTCAGCGGTCCCTGTGGCCGTATCGCAAATAGGGAAAAATATTTTTACTAGTAAAATAAGATAGTTATCCTGATACCGAACAATCGAGTGGGAGTGAGCCCAAAATAGCCGGCATTCGGGGTATTCGCCAGGGAGAGCAGGCTCCGTCGGGCATCGTCGCCGCGACAGGGGCTCGATCCAGCAAGGATGAATTATCGCTCTGTTAAATGTCGATCCGCCCTGGATCGTCCTCAATCCTTCTGGTCGGCGTAGGCTTTGACCAGTTTGTAGAGAAACGCTCGCCCGTTCATGAGTGAACTCACGCGGATACGCTCGTTGAGCCCGTGCACGCCATTGCCATCCGGATCGCGGAACAGGCCGGAAATGCCGTAGGTCGGAATGCCGGCCGGGGTGAGCGATACGGCGTCGGTCGCGCCGGTCGCCATGTGCGGGATCACAGGAATGCCCGGCCAGATGCCTGCCGAAATGCGCCGCGCCGGACCGAGCAGCTTTTCCGTAACAGGTGCCGGGTTCATCGGCCGATAGCCGCGGCTCGGCGCTACCTTCACCTCCGGGTCGTTGATTGCCTTCACGAGCGCCGCCTGCACTTCTTCCTGCGGCACGCCGGGTATCACGCGGCAGTTGATCGTCGCTGTCGCGCGCTGGGGCAGCGCGTTGCCGGCATGGCCGCCGTTCATCAGCGTCGCGACGCAAGTGGTGCGCAGCATCGAATGATATTGCGGCGACTTGTTGAGCTGCTCGTTCGCGGCCTTGTCGGTTGGGTCGCTGACGATCTTCGTCATCGCCGCGCCGTCCGCGCCGCCGACGATCTTCGCCATCTGCGTGAAATAGCCGCGATTGGCATCGATGAACTGGACCGGAAAGTCGTAGCGGCTGATCCCGTCCAGCGCGCGGGCAAGGCTGTAGATGGCATTGTCGGGGCGCGGTACCGAGCTGTGTCCGCCGGGGTTGGTGGTCTCGAGGGTGAAGCTCATCACCACCTTCTGCGCGGCCTGGAAAGTCTGGACGACGGGCTTGCCCGCCGCATCGAGCTCGCCATAGCCGCCTTCGTTCAGCGCGATCCCTGCGTCGATCAGGGCGCGCTGATTCTCGACCAGCCACCTGGCGCCGTTGACGAAACCACCGCCCTCTTCGCCACAGGTCAGCGCCATCTTGATCGTGCGCAGCGGCTTGTAGCCCTCGGCCTTGTACCGCAACAGATTGTCGGCCCAGATGGCGTCCTGCCCCTTCATGTCGGCGACGCCGCGCGCGTAGAAGAAGCCGTTTTCCTCGATCAGCGTGTAGGGATCGCGCGTCCAGTCGGCGCGCCGCGCGTTCACCACGTCGACATGGCCGAGCATCAGGACCGACTTTAGCTTCGGATCGCGTCCGGGCAGCACGGCGACGAGGATCCCGGCCTTGGGATCGCTATCGGGCACGAAGCGATGGAGATCCTCCTCGGGAAAGCCCGCCGCTTTCATACGCTTTGCGAGCGTATCGATCACAGTGGTGCAACTGCCGCCTTCCTGTGCCGAGTTGATCTCGACCATTTCCTTGAACATCGCGCGGAAAGCGGGCTCGCCGCCGGTGGGCAAAGGTTCGGCGCCGAGCGGTGCCGCGATGGCGGCGGCGGCGAGCAGGAACGATGCGATATGCCTTGTCATGATATTCCTCACCAGCCAAAGACATAACGTTCGCGGCGCACGTCGGCGCCGCCGCGCAGCGTGCCGCCGGGCGCGACGCCCGCAGCAACGATACCGGTCGAGACTCCGAACGGCCCGAGCACCACAAGCTTGTGCCCGCGCGCGACCAGATCTGCGCGCACCGCCGCCGGCACGCGATCCTCGATCTCCAGTTCGCCCGGCGCATCCTCCTTGCGGCCGAACGATCCGTGGAAATGGTTCGAATTGATACGCGGCGCTTCGATCGAGGCCTGCAACGGTTCGCCGAAAGCAAGGACGCGCAGCAGCACGTTGGCGATCTGCTGATCCTGATTGTCGCCGCCCGGCGTGCCTATCGCGAGGAATGGCGCGCCATCCTTCAGCACCATGGAAGGAGAGAGCGTCGTGCGCGGCCGCTTATACGGCGCCAGTACATTGGGGCTTTCAGGATCGAGATCGAACACCGTCAGCCGGTTGCTCATCGGCACGCCGGTATCGCCGGCAATATAGGCGCCGCCCAGTATCCAGCCAGAGCTTGGCGTGCAGCTGAACAGATTACCGTCCTTGTCGACCACCTCGATCGCGGTCGTATCTGCGGTCGGCCCGGCGGGCTTTTCGATCCGGTGCGGCGTGAAGGGCGGCGTGGTGCGGGGCCGGCCCTCATATGTCCACGGGTCGCCATAGCGATGCTCCATCGACGCACGCGGCCCGATCTGCTTCGCCCGTTCGGCCGCATAGGCCGGGGAGAGCAGGCCTTTGGCGGGTATGTCGGCGAAGGCGGGATCCCCGAAAAAGGCATTACGGTCGTCGAAGGCGAGCTTCATCGCCTCGGTCAGGGTATGAAGATAAGGGGTGCTGCCGGGTTCCATCTTCTGGATGCCCGCCGCCTCGGCGATCTGCAGCGACATCAGCAAGGTTGGGCCCTGGCTCCAGAAGCCACCCTTGCAGACGGTGTAGCCGAACACATCGGCGGTTGCCGGCGCCTCGACCTTGCCTTCGTAACGGGCGAGATCGTCATAGCGCATCAGCCCGCCGTCCTGCTCCATCGCAGCGCCGATCCGCCGCGCGATATCACCTTTGTAGAAGGCATCGCGCCCGGCCTTTATCGCCGCCTTGCGATCCTTGGTTCGGGCAAAACTGGTGCGGCTGGCATCGGCGATGATCCGCATCGTTCGGGCGAGATTGGGCTGGCGGAAGACTTCCCCGGTAAGCGGTAGCTTCCCGCCGGGATAGTAAGTGTCATAGGCCGTCTTGTATTTCGACGTCGCTTTCTTCTGACTGACGAAGATCTCGGCCAGGAAGTTATACATCACGAAGCCGTCGGCGAGGCCGATGGCGAATTCCATCACTTCGTGCAGCGTCTTGGTGCCGTTCAGCGCGAGGGCCTTGGCCATCGCATCGACCATCGCTGGAATGGTCCCGCCATTGGGCCCGTTGCCCGGGATGACACCTGCCTTTGCAAAATAAGCGGGCGTGGCGAGGCCGGGCGCAACACCCTGGCCGTTGATGACCGACACTTTCTTCGCCTTCGCATCATAGATGATCGAAGGCGCCTCACCGCCGAAGCCGAAGTGCGAGATTTCCGTGACCGAGGCTGCGAAGACGGCCGCGACACCCGCATCAGTGGCGTTACCGCCCGCCATGAGCATCTTGACGCCCGCCGCGACAGCATAATGGCGGCCCGCCGCAACTATGCCGAAATCCCCGACAATCTCCGGCCGCAGCGTTTCCCCCGCACTTTTAAGACGAGTGGGTTCGATTGCCGGCTTTTCCTGCGCATACGCGGGCGCGCCTGCCGCTGCGGCGGCTGCAACGCCGCCCACCAGCCCGGCAAACTCTCGCCGGCTCACCCCAAAATTGCCCGATCGATCGTTGGTCACGTCGTTGCTACGCCCTTGTTGCGCCAACGCGGCATATACCCGCGCGGCTGGCCCACTCGCTCGAACCTGACAGCAACGCGAACGCCAGCGTCTCAGCGACGATGATCGGCCGCAGCGTAGTGAGAGGATCGGAACCGCCCACGACACACATCAATCTCCCGGAGCCGGATCATGGCGGAAAGAATTATGCGGGCAAGCAGTTTGACGCTTGGCAGAATGAAAATCGTCGATAATCTGTCATCGTACCGTAACATCGGAGAAAGGCGACGGATTCGCGGGGGGCTTCTTGCGTTTCCATCAGCCAGGGCAGCGCGAATAGCCGCCAAAGGGAGGGATGCCCGAGTTCTGGACGGGATCCCGCGTGCATAAAATCACTACGCCAACGATAAAGCCGTAACCGCGCGACGTTGTTCGAGCCGTCGTGCCGCATCGTCGGCGCGACGATGTCGAACCGTTTGACCCCCCCCAGGAGTACAGCGCTTCCGCCGTGAGGCAGGTGGAAGCTGTTCGAGGAAAATGGGGAAACGCTGATGACGATCAAGGTTATGACCGCCGCATTGCTCGGGGTGAGCATCGCGACCCTTGCCACGGGAATGGCATCTGCACAGACTGCTGCCCCAGTCGCCACAGCACCGGCAGACCCGTCGAGCGCCGATCCCGGCGGCGAAGCGCCGCAAGCGGACATCCTTGTCGTCGGCTCGCAGATCAGGGGCGCCCGCGTCACGGGTGCGCTCCCGGTCAACGTCGTGGGCATCGAGCAGATCGAGGGTGTCGCGGCCGTCTCGGGGGCCGATCTGTTCCGGTCGATACCGCAACTGGGTGGTGTGACCTTTAATGAGCAGGTGCTGGGTGGTGGCAACGCCAATGCCGCGCGCGGCGATGTCTCCACGATTTCACTGCGCGGCCTGGGTCAGGGCAACACGCTGATCCTCATCAACGGCCGCCGCACCGTGCTTCATCCCACCAGCCAGGCGATCACCGGCGTCGTCGATTCAGGCGTGCCGACATTCGGTTATAATGCCAACGCGATCCCCGTGGGCGGGATCGAGCGCGTCGAGGTACTGCGCGACGGTGCCGCCGCGCTCTACGGCTCCGATGCGGTCGCGGGCGTCGTCAACAATGTGCTGCAGTCGAACTACAAGGGCTTCAAGATGGATGCCCAATATGGTTTCGCCGAGGGGACGAACGTCAAGGAACTGACGGTTAACTCGCTTATCGGCGCCGATTTCAACGAAGGCCGCGGTAATATCTCGCTGTTCGTCAGCTATGCGCGCAAGAGCAAACTCCTCGTCAGCGATAATCCCTATACCGCCAACCCTGATCGCCGCCCCTATGTCGCGGGAACGACCTATGCGAATGTCGCGGCATTCAACGGCACCAGCACGACGACGCCTTGGGGCACGTTTCGCGCGACGGGATCCGGCGTCATCACCTTTAACGGCCTGGCGCTGACCAATGCGTCGCGCCAGTTCCACGTCCAGCCCACCTCCAACGCGGGTTGCGTCGCACCGACCGGCATCACCGGCGTCTGCTATGACGACGGCGTGGGCACGACCGAAATGACGTCGCCTGCAGCCAATCCGCCGGACGCCAATCTGCGCTTCAATTCGCCGGGGACCTTTCCCGATCTGACTCAGCAACCGTCGGTCAAGCGCCTCAATGCCTTCAGCTTCCTGAATTATGAGCTGACCGATCACATCGACTTCTTCGGCGAGGCTGGCTTCTATGCTGCCCGAACGCGTTCGATTATCGGCGCTTCGGCCAGCCTGGCCAATATCCCCATCACGGTGGCGGCGAATGCCTATTGGAATCCGTTAGGCCCGGTGGGTTCGGTCAACCGTTTGCCCGGCCTTACCGGCGTGCCGGCTGCCGGCCTGCCGGTCACGATCAGCACGCTCTCTTATGTGGATCTCGGCTCGCGCCCGGTGGTCGTAACCAATTATCAGTACCGATTTCTCGGCGGGCTGAAGGGGACAATCGCCAACTGGAACTGGGAGTCGGCCGGCCTCTACAACTGGGCGACTGCGGCAGACAAGCAGGTCAACTTCTCCAATACCAAGCTGCAGGCGGCCATCAACCGGACCACGCCGGACGCCTATAACCCGTTCAACGGCGGCTGCGTGATCGCGCCCTCGATCGGAGACTGCACGCCCAATAATCAGGCCACGATTGACAGTTTCCGGATCGAGGCAACCCGTAGGACGCGTACCTCGCTGGCGCTCGCCGACTTCAAGGTATCGACGCCCAACGTCCTCAATCTTTGGGGCGACAACAAGATCGGTCTGGCGGCAGGCATCGAGATACGCCGCGAAACCTATCGGGACGATCGATCCACCTTTCAAGGCGGCATCGCCGGCGTGGACACGACCTATACGGACGCCGTCACCGGCATCTTCTACGGTTCCGATCTGGGCGGTGCCAGCCCCAGCCCCGACGTGCGCGGCAAGCGCACGGTGAAGTCGGCCTATGCCGAACTCGGCATCGGGCTGATCAACCCGGATGACGGGATACTCTTGATCCGCAGCCTCGATTTCCAGGTTGCCGGCCGCTACGAGGATTATAGCGACGTCGGAAGCGTGGCGAAGCCCAAATTCGCAGGCTCGTGGGAAGCCCTGAAGGGTGTGAAGCTGCGCGGATCTTACAGCCAGGGTTTCCGGGCGCCGAACCTGGAGGTGATCAACACCTCGACGCTCGATCGCGTGAACACCGGGGTCGACTATGTTCTGTGCGAAGCGGATTTGCGTGCGCGCCGGATCACCAACTTCTCCCAGTGCAGTCGCAGCATATCGGTGCTTCGTAGGTCGGGCGGAAACCGCAATCTGAAGCCGGAAACCTCGAAAAGCTGGAGCTTCGGCACCGTGCTGGAGCCGCCCTTGCCCTCCGGCTGGGGTCATCTCACGCTCACCGTCGATCGTTGGCGCATCAAGCAGAAGGACGTGGTCGGCTTGTTCGATTACCAGAACGGGCTGAACCTCGATTATCTGCAGCGGGTGGGCGGCAGCACCAATCCCAACGTCGTCCGCATGGCGCCGACCGCCGACGACATCGCCGCTGTAGCCGGCACCGGGCTCGCGCCGGTAGGCCAGCTGTTGTTCGTGATAGCCAACTTCCAGAATCTGCTGCCGGTCACGGTTCAAGGCATCGATTTCCAGGCCGATTATCGGATCAGGAATACGCCACTCGGAAGCTTCTCGATCAATATCAATGCCTCGAAGCTGATCTCTTATTATGTCGGCGTGCCGGGGGGCGTTCAGCAGGTGCTGGATGCCAAGGCGGCGGGCACGATCAACGCGGGCATCCCGCTGATCGGCGGCGGCGATGTGGTGGGCCGCGACGGTCAGCCGAAATGGCGCCTCTCCGCCACCGGAACTTGGTCATCCGGTCCGGTCACGATCGGCGCATTCACGCAGTTCATCGACAATGTCTATGAAAGCGCCGTGCTTGACGCAACCGCGACGCCTTACCCGGTCAAGGGGCAGACCACCGTCAACCTCTATGCCCAGTACACGTTCGGCGAAGAGAGCAACAACTGGCTGAAGGGCACCTCGATCCAGATCGGTGCGCGTAACATCTTCGACAAGGATCCGCCTTTCTCCTCGGCGGGATATCTGTCGAGCCTGTACTCGCCGACCGCGCGTTACTGGTATGCGAGCGTCAAGAAGATCTTCTGGTAAGAGAAACGGAGACGACCCCGGATCGGTCGATCCGGGGTCGTCAACCCAGCGGGGAGGGCGTTGGCCTTTCCGCATGCTGCTATCGCAGCGGACCTTCCCGAACTCAGTCCTTCGGTGCCTTGAGCAGATCCGCTTCATCATAAACGACGCCGTTCAAAACAACCTTTTTCACATTGTAGGTCACCGAAATGTCGGCGCGCGGATCGCCCTGGATCAGCACTATGTCAGCCAGCTTGCCTGGCTCCAATGTGCCGGCGTCCAGGTTCAAATCTTTCGCGGAATTGACGGTGACGGTCTGGAGCGCCTGGAAAGGGGTCAGCCCGGCCGCCACATAGGCATAGATTTCCGAATGAAGATTGGGCGCCATCAGCGTGTCGGTGCCCGCCGTCACCAGCGCGCCGGCGTCGTAGGCGTCCTTCACCATCTTGAGCGATCCGGCATAGGTCGACCCTAGCAGAGCGGCCATGGAATCGTTGCCGACGATCGTCTCCTGCGCCCAGGCCGGATACAGCTTGACGCGCGGATCGGATCGGAAGCCGGGATTCTTTGCCAGATACGGCCCCCATGAACCGAACATTGTCGGCGTGAAGGTGCGCCCGCTCTTGCCGAATAGCTGGATCACGTCCTCATAGGCGCGGCCCTGCGGCGACTGTTTGGGCGAATATCCACGCCGGCTCGTGGCACCTGTATGTTCGGTCGCATCGACGCCGGAATAGGCGGCCGGATAGATTTCATGGCCTGACACCGGAATGCCCATCGCATGCGCGGCCTCGACGATCCGGCGCTGGCCGAAATCGGTCATCCGCACATAACTCTTGATCATATCATATTTGAGTGCGCTGACGGCGCCCAGCGCGCGCTCGAGATGCGCATAGCCCGAAATGGCGACGCCCATCTTGTAAAAGGTGCGATTCCATTCGAGCAGCGGCCCGCCAGTATAGATGCGGGGCCCGATCCGCACGCCGGCCTCCGCAGCCTCGCGATTTTCGATGCCGTCATACCATTGGCTGCCGGGATCGCGGACGGTGGTGATCCCATAAGCGAGCCAGGCGCGATTGCCGGCCGCGCCGAAATCCTTCTGCGCATGCGAGTGATGCTCGATCAGGCCGGGGATGGCGGTAAGGCCGGTGCCATCGATGACCTTGGCGCCGCTATGGTTCGCTGGATCATGATCGCGAATCTCGGCGATGCGATTCCCTTCGATCACGATATCCTTGTCGTGCTGGGTGACGTCATGGACCGAATCCACCAGCGCCGAGACATGGATGATCGTGCGCCCGGCTGGCTTGGCGAGCGTGTAGGTAAGATCGAGCGGCACAGCGCGGATCGTTCCCGTCTCAAGGTCGACGATCTTCAGCTTGTCGTCATTCTGATAGAGGATCGTGCGCGAATCTCCGCTCCAGGTCGGATAGTGCGACATCTCGCTGTTCACGCTGCGCGGTGGCCCCACCGGGGCGCCATCCGGCGTCACCGGCCAGACGCGGAGCACACCTTCGTAAATCGCCGCCATCTTCGTGCCGTCCGGCGACCAGGCCGGTCCGCCGCCGCCGCGCGTATCGATGGAAAGGTCAGGATCGGGTACGTACCAGCGCGGCGCACTCTTGCCGTCCGTCGGGATGACGTAGAGCTGATTGGTGCCCTCACGGAAGCTTCTGGAATAGAGCTTGGAGAGCGATATCGCCACCGATTTGCCGTCGGCCGACCAGCTCGGCTCACCCGGCTGGGGCAGCGATCCCTGCAGGCGTGTGATCTTGCCGCTCGTGACATCGATCAGCGCCACACCGGCGACACCCCAGCGCCCATCTACATCGATGAATGCGACCTGCTTGCCATCCGGCGACCAGGCCGCGCCCAGCGGCTGGGTATCGATGTCGGTCAATTGGCGGGCGGCGCCGCTGCGAAGGTCACGCACCCATAGTTGCGGCAGCCCGCCGCCCTTGTCTGAGCTATAGACGATCTGGTTGCCGTCGGGCGACCAGGATGGATCCGCATCCATCGCATGATCTTTTGTCAGATTGGTCGGCGCGCCGCCGGTGGCGGGAACCGTCCACAGATCGCCCAGCGCGATGAAGGCGATCGTCTTGCCGTTCGGCGAGAGCGTGGGCTTGAGAATGCCGAGCGCCTTGCGCGGGCTGGTCGAATCCCAGTCGCGCTTCGCGCGCGCATAATTGGCGCGAGTGACGTCGAGCGTGGCGGAAAAAGGCACGGTGGTCAGTTTTGCACCGGCGCGACGACGGATCTGTCCGTCCGATACGTAGACATAATCCTTGCTGCCTTTCAGCCAGGACAGCTTGAACGGAAACACGTTCTCCGTGCCCGATATGGATACGCCGTCCACCTCCAGACGGCTGCCTTTCGCGTCATTGGCGACGTAAGCGAGCTTGCCTTCCGGGGTCCAGACAGCTGCGTCGTAGCGCGCGCTGCCTTCCTTCAGGACACGCTCTGTGCCGCCTGTCGCGGGCACGGCGTAAAGGCTCATCTTCGTGCCGCGCGTGCTGGAGAACGCGATCTCTTTTCCGTCCGGCGACCAGGACGGCATACGATCCTCATAATCATCGGCGGTGAGTTGTGTCAGAGCCGCGCTCGCGAGATCGATCGTCCAGATATTGTAGCCCGCCGGTCCTTTTCCGGCGCGATCGGACGAGAAAGCCAAGGTGCTGCCGTCCGGCGACCAGACGGGCTCGCGATCATCCGCCAGGCCTTCGGTAACATGGCGCATGTCCGACCCGTCGGGCTTTATCGTGTATAGGTCGTAGCTCCCGTCCCGATAGGCGAAGAATGCCAGCGTCTTGCCGTCGGGCGACCAGACCGGCTGGCGCGCATCATTGAAATAATCGGTAATCCGCTTGGCTTTGCCGCCCTTTGCCGGCAGGATCCACAGGCTGCCTTGCAAGTCGATCGCCAGGAATTTGCCGTCAGGCGAGGCTGATACCGCCATCGACGTGCCCTGATGCACTTCTATCGGAAACGACGCGACGCCCCCGGGTGGCGGCAGATCAACCGGTTGAGCGGTTGCCGTGACAGCGCCGCCCAGCGCGATCGACAAGGCAATAAGCGACGTACTTATGGTGCGATGCGGCATGCCTGTCCCTCCTGTTGAAAGGAACCTATTATGCTGCTTGTTTCTGTCAATCGCGGATTGTGAAAAGTTTTTTGGCAAAGCCTGTTCCGCTGCATTGCATCAAAATACTGAATGACGTCAGTTTGCCCGTACCTGATCAGCAATCCGATCGCGGCTTGTGAGGCAGCCATCTTACCCGCTTCGTTGGAATCGCGTGAGCGATTGTCGGGCGAGGATCGCGCCGCATCGCCTGTTCGCAATAATAAGTCAGAGCTGTTACCGAGGTGGCCGAGTACTGGAGGTAACTGGCGGAAATGAGACGTGGCGAAACGCCCTTCCACTAAATCCGCCCATGTCGACGGCGCCTTTGACGGCACGCTGTCGGGTTGGCTCGAAGCCGAGGGGATCGTGCCGGGCGGCGGCCCGGGCGCGATTGCCGATGTGGCGCTTGTGCGCTCGCTTCTGATCGCCGCAGCGCGCGAGGGCAGGGCGGTCAGCTATTCCGAATTGCTCGGCGATCTTGGCCACCGCTTCACGCGACCGAAGATGCGGGCCTTGTGTAAAACGCTGGACGCGATCGATGCGGCCGCACGCATCCGCGGAGAGCCCGAACTCGCCGTGCTGGTCGTGCGCGAAACCGATCGATTGCCCGGGCAGGGCTGGTGGGTTTCGGTCGCGGCCAGATATGATTATTCGGGTTCGTGGGCTGGCGCGGAGGCCATGAATTTCGTCGCGTCGGTGCAGGAGGCGAGCTTTGCCTATTGGCGCAATCGCGATTGAACGAGAGCGGAGATCGATCAGATGACGGCATCGTATTGGCTGCTCAAATCCGAACCCGACACTTATTCCTTTGCTGATCTCCAGCGCGACGGCTCGACCGTGTGGGATGGGGTGCGCAATAACGCCGCTGCGCTGCACCTCAAGGCGATGAAGGTCGGCGACGAGGCGTTCTTCTACCATAGTCAGCAGGGCAAGGAGATCGTCGGTATCGCGAAGATCATGCGCACCGCCTTTCCCGATATCTCGGATCCTACGGGCCGTTTTGTTGCGGTCGAGATTGCGCCCGTCGAGGCGCTCGATCGTCGCGTTAATCTGGCCGAGATGAAGGCCGAACCGGCACTTTCCGATATGGCGATGCTGCGCCAGAGCCGGCTCTCGGTGTCGCCGGTTTCCAGTACAGAGTGGACAGCCATCATGAAGCTGGCGAGAGCCCGAACCTGAAAGATGAGGACTACGGCGAACGACAGGCCAGGCTCGAAACTCATGTGGTCGCGATATGTCGCGCGGTCCGATGGCGATAGCTCTGGATTCGTCGAGACTATTGCTCCGACTATGCACAGCTTCGATTACTTATCGCTGCGGGTAGGTGCGTGCGCCTTGCTGGCCTTCGAACTGCCTGGCGAATGTCCGGCCGGTCCTCCGCGAGCGGATTGCGTGATGCAAAGCTGATGCTATTGCGTCACGCAAATCGGGAGATGCTCGCAGATGACCGTGACAATGTATGGCATAAAGAATTGCGACACGATCAAGAAGGCCCGGACCTGGCTGGAAGATCACGGCGTCGCCTACGCATTTCACGATTACAAAGCGGCTGGGATCGACCGTTCGACCCTGCAGCGCTGGGCCGATGTTGTCGGCTGGGAAGTCCTGCTCAATCGTGCGGGCACGACTTTTCGCAAACTGCCTGACGCCGATCGCGCGGATATCGACCAGGCAAAGGCGATTGCGTTGATGGAAGCGCAGCCGTCGATGATCAAGCGGCCGGTGCTCGACATCGATGGCGAGCTGATCGTGGCGTTCAAGCCCGATCGTTATCAATCCGCCTTTTCCTGATACACATATCACTGGAGCAGATTATGACGCGCCACCTTATTTCGTCTGGATCACCGCTGGAAACGCAGGTGGGATATAGTCGCGCCGTGATCGACGGAAACTGGGCATTTGTTGCCGGGACCACCGGCTATGATCCCGACACGCGCGTCATGCCCGAGGCTGCCGCAGATCAGGCGCGCAACGCGCTGGCCCTGATCGAAAAGACGTTGATCGGCGCGGGCTTCGCGCTGAGCGATGTCGTCCGGGCGACCTATTATTTTACCGATGCGGCCTATTGGGATGAAGTCGGCCCCGTGCTTGGCGAGGCGTTCGGCGCAATCCGGCCGGCTGCCTCCGCGCTTATCGTCGGGCTGGTGAAGCCGGAGATGAAGGTCGAGATCGAAGTGACGGCGCTCAAAGCCGGGTAGCTCGATATTGGTAAAATTATCCGATTATGGGTAAATTTGAACGATAATTGGTAATTATGTGAAGTCACATCGAGCTGAATAACGCTATTTTCCTCCAAAATTGAATTGGCACGCTTCCTGCTAAGTACCGGACATCCACATTCAGGGATGAGAAAGGGACTTTAAAATGGACAGCATCAAGAAACGTTCGATCGCCGGCACCGCAGCTCTGGTCGCCACCTTCATCACCGTTGCTCTGGCAACCCCGCTCCGCGCCGAGCCCGTCGCCGTGAAGGTCGCCTATGGCGATCTCGACGTCAGCAGCAAGGCCGGCGCCGTCGAATTGCGGAGCCGTATCCGTCAGGCTGCAGCGCAGGTTTGCCGCATGCACGGCGCACAGGCGCTTGCCGAAAACTTCGCCTGCCGCCGCGCAGCCGTCGATGCAACGCGGGGCAAGGTCGCGATGATCACCGACAGCGCAGGGTTCCGCCTCGCTGCACGTTGATTGAAATGAACGGGCCGGCAGATGCCGTGCGTTGGGGCGTTCACCCCTATCGCACGGCATTTTGCTATGCGCGCGTCGCTATTCGGCGGCGTGGACCAGTTCCGGCGGATCCTCGCACGATGTGTTCGAAATCGTGCGATTGCCGCGTGCGTCGGCGAAAATATTGTAACGGATAGGGGGTCTCGGGCCGCTCGTCGCCCGGCGCCCGTCAGCGGCAGCGCATGGCTTTCTCGAACAGAACCGCACTGTCGCTCTCCGCATGTACATGGAGCCAGCCATCGGCGGTCACAGCCGACGACAATATGTGCGAGCGCTGGTCGAGGCTGGCATCTATCCGCAGGTCATTGCCCGTGCCGCTGGTCCGCACGCGCAGGAAAAGATCGGGCTTGCCGGCTGGCGATCGTGGCCATGCGACCGGCGTTCCCGCTTCGGGCGGCAAGCCGAGCAGCGCCCGGATCGCCGCCGATACGAAGAAACGGAACCCTACCAGCGCTGCGATCGGGTTGCCCGGAAGTCCGAAAAAATATTGCCCGCCCGGCAGCCGCGCGAACAGCAGCGGCTTGCCCGGTCGCATATCGATGCCGTGAAACAACACCTCGCCGCCGAGCGCTTCGATCGCATCCCGGGTGAAATCGGCGGTACCGGCCGATGCGCCGCCGCTGGTGATCATGATATCAGCATCGCTGCTGAGTTCGCGCAGCGCGGCTATGATCGCGTCAGGATCATCGGGGGTGGCGTGGCGGCTCGAAAACGGAAGGCCGGCCCGCTGCGCCATCGCCGCGATCATGGGCCGGTTGCTGTCCATGATCGCGGCGCAGTCGAGGTCGGCCGCGCCAGGCAGCGCGAGTTCATCGCCCGTCGACAGATAGGCCAGTCTCGGCTGACGGCGAACATCGACGGCGCTGACGCCAGCGGCGGCGAGAAGCCCGATCGCTTCGGGATCGAGCGCCACATCCGCAGCGATCAACGGCACAGCCGCACGCACATCCTCCCCACGTCGGCGCAGATTGGCTCCTGCGGGGATGGGGTCTCGGAGCACAAGCTGGCCCTCGTCACCGATCACCGCACGCTCGATGACGAGCACAGCATCGGCGCCCGCCGGGATCGGCGCGCCGGTGCCGATCCCGGCCGCCTGCAGTGGCCCCAGTGGTGGCGGTGTGTCACCGGCGTGGACCGGCGCGACGATGACGAAGCACGCGGGCGAAGCGTGCGTGGCATGCGCGGCGGCTGCGCTGGAAAGCGCATAGCCGTCCATCGCCGAACAGTCGAAGCGCGGAACATCGAGACGCGCCGCGACCGGCGCCGCGAGCAGCCGATCGAGCGCGTCGCCGATCGCCACGCGCTCTACGCCCAACGGCGCGATCGCACCGCGGATGATCGCGAGCGCGGCATCCACACCGGGCTTCGCGGCTTTAGCCATTGGCACCGTCGCGAAGGCGGCGTGCAAGATCATCGGTCGTGTTGATGTTCGCCAGTGGAGCCTCGATCGTCACGGCGTTCGCTCCGATGAGTGCCGCCCATTGCCACATTGCACGGTCGCTGGTCGTACGCAGATGGCCATCGAGTTTAGCGGCAAGTGCCGAAGGCCACAGCCCGGCCACAGGCAGGTCGCGAAGATAGGAAGGCGCTCCCGCGTCGGCGAGCCGTAGCGCCAGATCGGCCGGCAGGTCGGGAACGTCACAGGGGACACTGAGCACCATATCATATCCTTCGCGCGCGGCGAACGCCAGAGCGGCGCACAGCCCGCCGAGCGGCCCCAGTTCCGCCGCCGGGAGATCGGCCAGCGTCTCCTGACCCGGCCAGGGGCGGCCGCAGACGACGACGGCGGCGCACTGGTCCCGCACCGCCGCGATCACATGATCGATCAGCCGGAGCTTGCCAAGCGTCGCGATTGCCTTGTCGCTTCCGAACCGCCGCGAGCCGCCGCCGGCGATGACCGCTCCGAGCAGCTTCACTGGCCGTTCGCCGCTAATCGCTGCCATGTTGGGCTACGCCGGATGGTGATCGATCCGAGCCGCCGCGGCCGGGGGAACCCTGTCGGCGATCAGACGCGTGATCGACACGGGCAGTGCCATCATCCGGGGTTGTGTCGTGCCGGGGTCGATCCCCTCGATCTCGGACGTGAGCAGGCAGACGTCGGTGCCCGCCCAGCCATGCGGCAGCGCGACAACGCCCGCCCTGGCCGTCTCGCGCGCCGCGTATTCGGCTCGCCCGCCCGCTTCGGCATCGGCCAGGTTGCAGCAATGCGCCGCGCAACAGCGGCATATCGTGCGCACCGAATTCATCGACGACGGCATTTAGCGTCCCTTCTCGTCGAATAATGTTTCACGTTGCCGAAACCGAAGCAACTGCGAAGGTGCAGCGGGTGCACAGGACGCCGGGCAGGAAAGAGCCGCCTATGCGTATCTTTCCTGCATGGATAATGCACCATCAAACTCCGGGACCGAACACCTAGGCTCGGGACCTGTTACATCGCTGGCAGACCAGACGCTTAGGAAGTTCGAGTAGCGTACAATGTACAAGATTAGGCGGCAGCATGCTCGTGTTCGAGCAACGATCCGTTGAACGCGACGAACTGCTGCCCTGCGGCTGAAAGGACATCCTGATGCTCCAGGGCGCTGGTGTGGAGCCACCGTGCCCGTTCCCGGCACCTTGCAATGTCTTCAGCGAGAGTGGGTGGAATGCGGGATCCCGCAAAGCAGGGTTGACTGGCTTCCTCGAAGAACACCCCAAGCGTGATGTAGACATGCATTGAGGTTAGGACGCGGTCGATTGGCCAGTCGCCGAGCCCCGGCTTGTCCGCGTGCCACACTGGCGTCACCCTTGGTGAGCTGATCGCCCGGAAACCCGGTTTGAATAACGGGTGTACGTAGTCAATATCGATAAATTTGAGGTGCATCGCTTCGTGCAATAGCGAATGCGCCGCTCGAAACTCATCGGATAAGGCATTTGGTGACAAGAGAACAACGCCGGGTAGTCCTGGAACGGTAAGCGAAGCAAAACGTCGTTCTTCCTGCTCGAAGGCAGCTATCACGACCAGAAAGACATGATCGAATGCGCTGGCGGCCAAGGTTGGGGCAATTCGGAGCGCCAAGGCCGCGCCGGACCGAAGTGTCTTGATCTCCTCTTTGCTGGGAGAATAGATTTGGAGACCGGGCATCCGCTTTTGCACTTCAACGACGAAACGCTGTGCCTCGATCGTGTCGGTGCCGGCGTTCATCCATACGAACGCTGGGCAAGGAGCAGGAATTATCTCGACGCAGTGCGCGCTGTGGTTCAGCAACGTTCCGCCTGCTTTGCCCAGCGACGTTACAGCTCCCAAAAGGATTGCTTCGTGCGTGGCCGGGTCGATGACCTTCAGACCCTGTCTAAATAAGCAGATGCCGTCTTCAATCGTTCGTCGGGTTAGCGGATCTCGCAGGGCACGTTCGCGGTCATTTCCGTCGAGCGCGAACAACTGTGCAGACAATGCGGCTGATGCGGCAGACCATCCTTCAACGCACCGTAGCAGTGAATGATAGATCGCCGCACGCTGCTCGGATAAATGGGCGGCGCTGCCGAACGGCTCCTCTTCTGCAAGTCTTTGCCCAATCATATCGGTTTACGCCCATGCCGATGGTCAACGATGGCCGGCCAGTCCTCTGTCATGTCGCTGCGCAAACTACTCAGGATGCCAGTACCCAATCGCACAGACGTGGCCGGGTTCGCCATAAAGCAGCGCGCAAAATGCGCGCGGCTTTTCTGGATCGTCATTTTCCGTATTCCGGCGCGCCGTCTCCAGTCCCCTCAAGACGACGTCAAGCAACGCCGGTTCGATCTTGAAGCTTGTCGAGACGGACTTCGCGTCCGCTGTTTCTTTTGCGATATCGGTCATACCAATCTCCAATCTGATAAAGACGGCTCATATTTACGGGAGCTGATCACCAAATCTGATCTCTCCAAGATTTAACCGGTCACTGTCTCACGTTTGAGGATTGTAGTAAACTAACGCACACGAATGATCCGTATCAAGATAATATCCCACGCACCATCCGCGCGTGTCCTGGCCATCACTTGCTTCTGAAGCATCCTTTGCAGCAGTTACACCACGAATGAGTACATCAAGTAACTCCTTGCCTATATCAATAGATGTATCCTTAACAGGTGATGTTGCATCGACATAGTTAGATTCTTCAGACATGAACTGCCTCCTTCGCAAGAAAATATGCTGTAATAGCTTAATCTTACAAGTAAAATCTTCGTAATTACTCAGAGGTTACAAAAAGTAATTTGCGTTTAGCATTTTATCGACCGGTTGAGCGCGTCAGAGCCGATCCGGCTACGGCGGCTCCGACAGGAAAGTGGCCCTCGTTCGCTTCCTGCGCATGGGCGGGGGAAAGCACGCAAGCTCCTAAAACTGCGACCAGAGCGACCCGGCTTGAAGGCAAGAGGCATGAGCAGGTCTCTTTTGAGCAAGTCCGTTTTTTCATACGTGGCACGCCCGTCGGTGTCGGCTAGGTGAGCCGGGTGTGCCTTCCAAAGCCGGTAAAGCAAACCACGCGGATGTGATGGAAAGGTGATGGGCGAGTGATTTTTAGCCGCGGAAAGGCTGTGGCCCCGTTCGGTCATTGGTCCGGACGGATTCGATCTTGGACCGAAGGCGATAGCAATCCTTCTGCGCCCGTTGAGGATGCAGCGGTTTAAGAATCAAAGGCCGAAAAGCATGCGAATCCAACGCTGCACCACGCCAGACTGCGCTCCCGTCACTCACTGACCTGTCGAGTGAAATCATCGGGTTTTAACGTGCATATCTTTCAACGCCGAGTAATCAAGCTCGCGCTATGATCTGAAATCGGGAAAATGCTTAGATATTCTCCAATATCGTTCTAGCCCGATACGATCTAAGATCATGCGGTATGTCGGATGGCTGCTGATAGCTATCATAGGTCGGACGAACAGGAAGCTTGTATATCGTCTTTCATACTTTTGGAGCGGCATCCGTTTCTTGCCAAAGTCGCCAGTGTTGAGGAAGTACCGCTCCGTTGCAGCTAGTGAGAGGTCGGGGCGACCGAGGAGAGCCAGGATGGGTGCAATCATGGGAATGCTGGTTTCGCTTTGCTCAGCCATGTTCCGGTGAAGCTCGACCACGCGAGCAATGCTTTGGGGATCTTTGGCCTCCAGCGCCTGGGCCAGCGCTACGCGTGCGGAGAAAAATGCTTCCGGCAATCCCGTTGGACGCACATCGGGGTCAAGGGCGAAAGACAACGCGGCAGCTGGCCGGCCCGTATAGATCAGATGCGAATAGCGCGTGATCCATAGAAAAGGATGCTTGGGCCATTTGCGGCGACCCTCTTCGAAGACAACTTCGGCTTCCTGCAAACGACCTGCCGCCGACAGCGCATTGGCAAGGGCCGCATGACCGACGGGGAGGAAGGGATCAATCGCAAGCGCCTTGCGATGATACTCGATACCTTCCTTCCACCGACCAACTTCATAGAGGAGCATTGCGAATTGCCCCTGAGCCAACCAATGGGTCGGGTAGCGAATGGTGAGCCGGCGCATGGCCGTTTCCATCTGTGCCCAATTGCCATAAAAGCGGTTGATCAGAATAAGCGCAAGCTGGGCATCGACGTTGTCCGGATCGAGCGCTAAAGCGCGCTCCGCAGCCGAGCGGATCATGGGAGGCAGGCTCGTCGCCTCGGCGCCTCCAAAACCGTCGAACATATGGCGCTGGGCAAGCGCCAACCCGCCCCAGGCGGCAGCATAATTTGGATCTATGGCAACGGCGCGTTGATAATAAGAGACCGCTTGCTCTGCCTGATCGCCGAGGCCCTGGCGCTGGGCGAGTTCCGCGCGTTTATATAGCTCGACCGCCTCTCGAGGCGGTCGATGCGGTCGGTTCGCTAGCCAAAGCCCGCTAAGACCGGCGCCTGCTGCCGCAAGAAACGCACCACCGATTAGCACGCGACGTCGTGGCACAGCCGGTTCGCGGCCATCGCCGGTGGCGAGCTGGTCCGGGCCTTGTGCGCTTCCAGTCAGGGCAGGCGTGGTAACCGGTCGGGGCTTAGACACCACCGTCAGCCGATAGCCAATCTTGGGTATCGTCTCGATTGAGAAGCTGCCATCGGCGAATGTTGCCGCAATCTGCCGGACCAGGGAAATAACCCTGTTCAGGGCATTCTCGCCCACGATGACCCCGCCCCAGCAGCGATCGACAAGTTCCTCACGCGTCACCACCTCGCCAGCGGCCCGGCCCAACAAGACCAGCACCTGCATGACGCGCGGTTCGATGGTCTGCGACTGGTCTCCGGCAGCAACTTGCCGCGTGGCGGGTGTGATATGGAGTACACCGAGGTCGAAGGGCGGCTCGAGTCCGAGCCGGATCGGCGAGGTGGGCGTGCTGTGCGCGTCCATCGGCAGTTCCTCACTTGGTCGCGTTAAAGTCCGCCTGCCCCGCCTGCGACAATCGGACGAATCCGCCTGGCCCGACATTCGAACGCCAAGACGATAGCTGGAACAATGGCAGAAATCACCCAAACATCACCTTTCCATCATATCCGGATGGTTCGCTTTACCTGGTCTGGACGGCACAGAGGTCTCGCACAGCCGGCACCAACAAGGGGTGCTCCGCGCGATCAAAAGGAGCTGCTTATGCGTGTATATCGCTTTTTAGCCGGACTCGTTCCGGCCGCACTTACAACTGCTCTTATGCTTTCCCCTGCTCACGCGCAGGAAACGAACGACGGCCATTTCTATATTGCGGCCGCGGCGACCGGATCGGACATGAAGCGACCGCGCCAGACCATCGCCAATGCGCCGACACCCGGTTCGACGCTGCAGGTGGTGAACGCCGTGGACTTCGGCTGGGGCGGGCAGGCCGCCTTCGGCTACAGCAGCGGATATTTCCGGATCGAAGCGGAGGTCGGCCATACGGAGAATGATTCCGACAGCTATACCGCGATCACGCCGCTCTCGATCACCTTGCCGCAGAAGGGCAAGAATAATCTCACGCGGTTCATGGCCAACGCTTATGCCCAGCTGCCCGAGGGGCGCTGGATCGCGAGCCCCTATGTCGGTGCCGGCTTCGGTTATGCCCGGGCACGGGTCACGACATTCGCGGCGCCGGCTCGTGCGCCCGCCGCGCCACCCTCCCAGCTTATCGACCAGAAGGATGGCGACACCGCTTATCAGCTGATGGCGGGTGTCGCAGTGCCGCTGACCAGCCGCGTTTCGCTGACAATCCAGTATCGCTGGTTCGACGCTGGCACCGTCACTGGCGTCGACATACGTTCGGAACGAATAACGCGGTCGCTGCGTGGCAGCAACTACGACCTGGGCCTCCGGCTACGTCTGTGAGCGCGGAGGGGGCACAATCCATTCCACTCTCCTGCGTCGAAGGAGGTTGAAATAATGTTGGTCGATGCTGTTCTCCCAAGGTCATGATATGCCCATCCCGGGATGGTGACGGGCCATATCCCCATACCGCCATCGCCAGGGGCGAAGCGCTAGACCCAATAACCGCTGTGCTTTGCTTCCCGACCCACCCGCCATTTTTCGCCGCGCGGCGCGGTCACGGTGCGCGCTATGGCAAATAGAGGGCTCGATGCTATCTTCTACCTATGTTCCCTTCTTCGGAGGCTGAAATGAATCGGGGAGTAATCACATCGATACAGCTGTTCCTTGCCTTCGCCGGCTCCCCTGCTTGGGGTCAGGCGCAAGCAGGAACACACGATGTCCAGCGTGCGATTGCGACGGATCCCGTCCGCGATCCCGCCTTCCCTCCGAGGAAGGAGGTCATTCGCGTACCGAGCGGCGGGACGATCATCAACGGCGTCGTCTACACGGCATCCGGACCGGGGCCGCATCCCACCTTCGTGTTCTTCCATGGCTTGCCGGGCAATGAGCGCAATCTCGATCTGGCGCAGGCTGTTCGAAGGGCGGGATGGAACGCGGTCACCGTCAACTATCGCGGGTCGTGGGGAAGCGGCGGCTCATTCCGGTTCGCGAACACCCTTGAAGATGCGAAGGCAACCCTCGCCTTCGTTCGCGATCCGGCGAACGCGAAGAAGCTCGGCATAGACACCGGCCGCATTGCTATCGGTGGTCATAGCATGGGCGGCTGGGTGACGGCGCACACGCTGGCCGATGATCCAGCCCTGCTCGGCGGCGTAATATTTTCGGCAGGTGACTTCGGAAAGGTGGGGTTGAATGCGCGCGCCGACCATGCGGCGATCGCCGCCCGCATGAACGAAGTCCGCGAAACCCTGGTCGATGTGACCGGCGACAGTATGGCGGATGAACTGGCTGCAAATGCCGATGCTTGGTCCTTTACCAGCCTGGCGCCTCGCCTGGCCGGCCGGCGGCTGCTCATTCTCTACAGCGAGGACTTCGCGAAACCCTATTCGCTGACGCTTATCGAAGCGATGAAGAAGGTGCCGGGCTCCCTGGCCGTATCCGCCTATACGCCGACCGACCATGACTGGTCCGATGTGCGCATCTCGCTAGAAACGCAGGTCCTGATCTGGCTGACGAGTTTGCCCGGGGGCCGGTAATCGCAGGGGATGTGCTAGGGGGGCACAGCCTAGGGCAGGCTGTGCAAGGACTGAGTCGGGAAAGCGCCGACCGGGAGCAATGCAAAGCGAACTCCGCTCTGCCCGGCGTGACGGAGGCTTTGCCTCCGCCGCTCCGTTACAGTTCAGATTCAGCCGTTCACCAGGGCTGGCCGTCGCCAAACGACCAGTCCTCTTTGTCGACGAAGACCATGTTGATCATGATGTCGTCTGCACGGACGGCCAGCTTGGTTTTCAGCTCGTCGGCGATGAACCGGTAGAAGGCGAACTTGGTGTCTCTCTCGTTTCCGACGGTGCTGGTTACCTGGATCAGCATGAAGTCAGGGGACCGACTGAAGCCGAGAAATTTGGGATCGTAGATCAGATTGTCGGATGAGTGCTCCCCGACGACGACGAAGCGGTCACCGTCGGGCGCCTTGAGGATATCGATGATGCCCCTGTAGACGATGTCGGCCACGGCGGCGCGGTATTCGGGGGTTTTACCTTGGATCAGATCGATGCGTGCGAACGGCATTGCAGCCTCCTTCAGATTGAGTTTCGGATTGAGCGTGGGTCGAGGGAATGAGCGTTCAGGCCCGGTTATCGAGCTCGGGCACACCACTGTTCCGGTCGGCGTAGGCGGCCAGAAAGGCCGGCCGGCGCTGCCAGCGCTGCCAGAAGGCATCGATGTGCTCGAAGCGCTCATCGAGCGGCGTGGCGTTCACCGGAAACTTCGAGAAGGCGATCGCCGTCGCCAACGTGATATCCGAGAACGTCGGTGCCTCGCCGCCCAGCAACCACTCGCGGCCATCGGCTAGATGGCGATCGACAAGCGCAGCGTGAGTCAGCGCCACCTTACGGGAATGCTCGCCCCACGCCGGATTGCTGGTCAGTTCCAGCTTCGGCCCAAGACCTTGGTGCAGCACATGGAAAGCGGTGACGATGGGATAGAGGATGTGCATCCACACCCGGTTGTCCCACATCTGGTCGAGGCCCCGCTCGTGAGGCGTCGCACCCATGATCTTTCGACCGTCGCAAGTGTCGTCGAGGTAACGCGCGATGGCGGAGGTCTCGCTCAGGAAGGAACCGTCTGCGAGCGCCAAGGTCGGGGTTTCGCCCCACGGGTTCATCTTGAGATGTTTCCAGCCGCGCTGCTCGCCGACCGGCGACATGTCGTAGATCGTTTCATTGAACCGATCGGCGATGCCTTTCTCGTGCATGAAAATGCGCAGACGCTGCGGGTTGGGAAAGGCCGAGGGGGAGGTGAAGAGCTTGAGCTTGTCGGTCATGGCGAGTCTCGCTTTGCGTTGGCAAGTCACCTGCCTGCCAGATGACAGGTAAAGCACTACGACTCGAATCTTGCCTCGTCAACCCCTATCTGCCATATGGTAGGTATCGAGCGGATATGGTGAGAACGATGAAAGAAAATGCGAAGGAAGCGATCCTAACGGCGGCGCGGGAAGCGGCGATGGCTTATGGCTACGGCGGCATAAACTTCCGCGATCTGGCGCAGACCGTGGGCATCAAGGCCGCCAGCATAAACTATTATTTCGCCAACAAGGCCGCGCTTGGCGAGGCGGTTGCGAAGCGCTATTGGGAAGATATTGCCCGCGACCTGGACGCGATTTCGGCCGCGGCTCAAAACCCGATCGCCGCCTTACGGAGTTATCCGGACATTTTCCGAGCGTCGCTTGAGCGCGATAATCGGATCTGCCTCAGCAGTTTCATGGCGACCGAATATGACGAACTTCCCGAAGCGGTGCTGAAGGAGGTCCAATCCTTTGCCGACGTCAACGTCGCTTGGCTGAGCAGGGAGCTGACGGCTGCAAAGGTGGTCAAGCCCGAGGAGAGTGAGACAAGAGCTCGTGCGATTTACGCGGCCATCGCCGGTGCTCAAATCGTCGCGCGGAGTCGCTCGAATATCTCGCTCTTTGACTCGCTGATCGAGAGCTATCGTTCGGCGGGTCTTTTGCCAGGATAAGCAAGGCTCCGCCCGAGCGTCCGGTGTTGGCGCTGCCCGACGGTTCGCGTCAAGGGCGGCTGCGAGTACCTACGAGGTCGGCGTCCCGACCACCGGCACTCTGCGCAAAGTGTGGGAGGCCAAGTGACCGCCGCAAATCCCTATCTGCGCTACGCCGAGCGAGACGCTTTGCATCGGACTTCGTCGCTCGGCAGCATGTCGGGATGGCCCTTCTGCGCATCCGCACCGACGCCTCACGGGCGGAGCAGCTCATCGGGCGGGAGCTGATCTCGGCAGACCAAGCCGCGATTGCCACAGCGCGAAGCGCCATCGAAATGGGCATCGTTCGATGACCTGCCGATCCCTCTACAGCAATTACTGGGCCGCCGCCCCAGGACGCGCTCCAGATGCCGAGCTTCGACACGGTGATGTACTAGGCAACGCTAACCGCTTCCTCTGGCGTAGAGGCGGCGGTGCTAGGCGTTCGTGTCTTTGAACCGAAATGGTGCCCCGCGCTGGATAAACATAACGAATATGTGTCGCCGTTTGTACTACTCTGGAGCCGCAACGTGATGCCGGCTGCCGACCTGTGCCGCCTCGCGCCGCCATCGACCCTATGATAGCATAGCTGGCCGATTGCTGACCTTCCAATCTGGGCCTCAGGCTTGCGAAAGTTGCCTTCGATATGTGGCAGCCGTACTCACGCTCTCGCCGTTAGCCTTGGATGCGAGGATAGCGGATCATCACGCGCAGCCCAGCGGGCGATCCCGGCGTGAATATCACGTCAGCCTGGTCGCTGCCCGCGAGTGCGCGCACGATCGCGAGCCCAAGACCCGCGCCGCCCGTCTCGCGGCTACGAGAGGGATCGAAGCGTTGAAAGGGTATTCCAAGCTGCGCCAATGCGTCGGCCGGAACGCCTGGCCCGTCGTCTTCGACGACGATGTCGACCGTCTCTCCGGTCGCATGGGCCGAGACCGCCACCGCGTTGCCGTGACGGAGGCCGTTCGCGATGAGATTGTCGAGGATGCGCCGTAGCGCTAGCGGCGTCGCGGCAATCGCGAGATCGTCGGGCATGGGCGCCAGCGTCACGGTTTCGCCGAGCTCGCGATGCGCGTCGACGATCTCGGCGAGCGCGTGTGCGACCCCCACGCGCTCGGGATGGCTCGGCGGGGCGGAGTCGCGGTCCGCCAGCAGCAGCGTATCGTTGATGAGCGCGGCCATCTCGTCGAGATCGCGCACCGCGCGGGCTTGCTGATCGGGATCGTCGATGAACTCCGCCCGCAGGCGGAGCCGCGTCAAATAGGTTCGCAGGTCATGCGCGATCGCCGCGAGCACGCGCGTCCGCTCGCCAATGAGCGCGCGGATCTGCGCCTTCATGTCGTTGAAGGCGGAGGCGAGCTCGCGCACCTCGCGCGGGCCGGAGACCGGGAGATCGGGCGTATCGAGATTGCCGGCGAACCGGCGCACGCCGCGCGAGAGCTGGCTGAGCGGGCCCGTGGTCTGGCGCACCGCGAGCATGAGAGCGATGAGCAGCACCAGTCCGCCCAGGGCGCCGATCACCGCACGGCCCTGCAGATAGGCGCGCGCCGAATCCGAAGGCTGGCTGGTGATTAACAGCACGCCGCCGCCGTTCAGGTCGATCGCCACGCGGATCGGCGCGAAAAAGCGCGCGGGCCGCGCGGCGGAGCCGATCCAGCGCCCAAGCCGTGGCCGCCGTCCGTCCACGTTCACCCGACGGCCAGGCATCGCCGCATCGTAGCTTGCCTCGAGATCCCGCAGGTCGTCCGAGCGGCGGCCAGGCGCCGGCGGCACCGGGACGAGCTTGGTCGAATAAAGCGCGCCGTCGAGTGCATCCACAAGACCCAAACGCTCGCTTTCAGGCGCCCGGTCGAGCGCGCTCGCGATTGCTGCCGCCTCCTCCGGCCTCGGGAGATTATAGGGCCGGCGCGCGTCGTCCGACGAAGGCAGGACAACGGCGAGCAGGAGTTGAAGCGCAATGAACCCGACCAGCAGGATGGCGGCGAGGCGCAGCGACAGGTTCGATCCGATCGTCATACCCGCTCCACCTTCAGCGTGAACTGATAGCCGCCGCCACGCACGGTTTTGATGATCGTCTCGCCGCCAGGTGCTGCCGCCAGCTTGCGGCGCAGCCGGCTGAGCTGGACGTCGACCGCGCGATCGAACGGCCCGACGCTGCGTCCGCGCGTCCAGTCGAGGAGCTGG